>SWCC01010108.1_pt1 | contig 15829 bp, 18 predicted proteins | sample 4692971 | NCBI WGS metagenome assembly SWCC01 (sample SAMN10267277, study PRJNA491770) | bioreactor metagenome | isolation source: DHS bioreactor inoculated with subseafloor sediment | place: Japan: off Shimokita Peninsula | collected 2006-08 | reverse complement strand
ATCCGTTCCCGCTTCAGCAGCTGGAAAAAGCTTTCCGCTACTGCGTTGTCATGGCAATTGCCGCGCCGACTCATGCTGCCAAGCAAGTTGTTGGCTTTCAGGAAGCTCTGCCAGTCACCACTGCTGAACTGGCTCCCCTGATCTGAGTGAATCATCACTTCCTGCTTTGGCTTACGCCGCCAAACTGCCATCAGCAACGCATCAATAGCCAGGTCGCTGGTCATCTGCGGTTTCATTGACCAACCGATTACCTGCCGCGAGAACAGATCGAGCACCACCGCCAAATACAACCAGCCCTCATAGGTGCGGATGTAGGTGATGTCCGTGACCCAGACCTTGTTGGGTTCGGTGACATTGAATCGGCGCTCCAGATGATTCGGTGAAGCCGCTGGAGGCTTACCACCATAGCGGCCCGGTCGGCGACGATACCCTGTCTGTGAGCGCAGCCCTTCCAAGCGCATCAGTCGAGCAACACGATGCTTGCCGCATGCTTCTCCAAGCTCACGCAGGTCGTCGTGGATTTTGCGGTAGCCGTACACACCGCCGCTCTCTAGCCACGCGTGCTTGATCAGTCCAAGCAGGCGTTGATCATCCTTGGCTCGTGCCGACTTCGGTTCAGCCAGCCACGCGTAGTAACCACTGGCATGTACTTTCAGAGTCAGGCACAGGCGGCGAACTGAATAGTCAGCGGATAGCTGGTTGATGAAGGCGTACTTCAGCCGCACTCCTTGGCAAAGTACGCGGCGGCCTTTTTTAGGATGTCTCGCTCTTCGGTCACGCGCTTGAGTTCGGCACGAAGACGACGCAGCTCAGCTTGCTGATCGTCCTCTTGCGCGCGCTGCTCTTGGGGCTTGCTGTAGCGTTTAACCCAGGCATACAGGCTGTGGGTCGACATGCCCAAACGAGCAGCTACCTCAGCCACTGGCAGACCTCGCTCGGTCACCTGTTTGACTGCTTCGATTTTGAATTCTTCGGGATAACGCGGGTTGCTCATGGCACCTCCTAGTGGGCCGTATTATGAGGCCTGGAGGTGTCTACGAAACTAGGGGCGATTCAGAGGGATGGTCCTCTATTAGCCTTAACAAATTCTCAGAAGCCACCGGCATGGCTAGACGTTCTGTCGTGAGAATCCTAGCCCGTCTCCAGTCAGCAGGACTGATTGAGAAGAACCCTAACAAATCCAAACCTAACGATGTAAACCAATACCGTGTGATTGATCTTTAACCTAAGGAATGAATATGACTAAGCAAATCAACCCTACAGATATCTTCGAGCTTGCTCGATCTACAGGACGTAGCCCCTCTGACATTTACAACATTGCTCAACAGGAAGGCTGGGAGATTGTAGAGAATGCAGCCCCTATGCCTACACAGAAGACTGATCGAAAGTCTGTAATGCATGATCCTAAGGGAGCCATCGAACTGATGCGTCAGCTTAAGCAAGACAACATCAAGAAGCTGTACAAGAATGATCCTTACATCAGAGAAGGCATTGATGCTCAGATTGCCGTTGAAGCTTCCAGGCACACCAAGGTTAAGCCCTCTAACATTCAATATGATGAGCAGGGAAATATTGAGAGCATTAAAGCATCTGTTGTGTCCGGCATTAAAGCAACCGAAGCCAATCAGATTGAACTAATGAAAGCCATTAAGGATAACATCTACAAGAAATATGGTGTAGGGAGTCGAGCATGAGCAGCTATCTATCTGATGCAGAGAAAGAAATGCTAGAAGAGAAACGCATTCAGACGGAGCAGCTTGATAAGCACATTGCTAAAAGGAATAGTGCCTTAGTGGGTGAGCCTAAGGAATACAAAGGAATCACCTACTCGATGAATCAAAGGGGACTGTATGAATGCATTAACATCGACAGCACATCGCCTCTCAATGGTGTGTTTACCTCCGCTAGTATTCTACATTCCATCATCGACAAGCTGGAAGCTCGCGGTAAACTTGCTCACAATGTGAAGAGCAAGAATGCTTAAGCACCTACTGCTTCCCGCCACGCTAGCTCTATTAGTTTCAATAGCCTACCTGCTCATCTCCCTTCTGCGACACCTAGTGTAACTCCTACCTATCAGCATCCATCTTTCTAGCACCAGCTAGGAGGCCGATAACTTATGCATAAAGGAAAGTATTGATAAGAATAGTTGACGCCATATGTGGGGCGGGAAAGACAACTTGGGTCTTTGATCACATAAAGAAGAATAGCGATAAGCGTTGGTTGTTCGTATCTCCTTACCTAACGGAGGTGGGAGACGGGAGGACCAAAGGAAGGATACAGACGGAGCTACCTGAGCTTGCCTTCAAGGCCCCAGGCTCCAGCTCACAAACGAAATCATCCCACCTCAAAGCCCTCCTCTCAGCAGGTCACAACATCGCATGCACCCATGCACTGTTTGAAGACATTGACCGAGAGACCATCCAACTCATCTATGAGAATGACTACCATCTAATCATTGATGAGACGCTAGACATGATTGAAGTCTGGAAGGAATACCATCCTCAGGACATCACTGCTCTAGAAGCAGCAGGCATGATTAGCATTGCGGACAATGGAAAGGTGGAATGGGACCACATTAAATATCCTAACTACAAGGGACGTGACGTCTCTGTAAAGAACAAGTGTGACGCTGGCAGCTTGTGGCTTTACGGAGGAAACATCTTCATTGCTCGAACACCACCAAATGTAATCAATGCTGCCAAGACCACTACCGTTCTTACCTACCAGTTTGAAGGGAGCTTAATGGCAGCATGGTTAAAGGTAAATAAGCTGAACTACACCTATCACTACCCCGATGGGTTACGCTCAGAACAAGAGATTAAAGCTATCATTAGGGAGAAGCTACACCTACTGCCGATCCCTAAGAAAATCCTAGCACTGCAAACTGATGACAGAGGACTGTATACACCACATACATTCTCTTATACATGGTTTGAGAAAGCTAAGGATGATGAGCTTAAAGCACTGGGTCATAGCTTAGAAAATACTAAGCGAACGAAAATGCCTAAAGGCGATTTCTTTTGGACTGCTCCTATTGGCTCTGATCCTTACAAGCAGCTTAAGGTGATGGCTAATCGTAGATGGCAGACCGACCTAGAAGGTGAAGACAGCAACAAGCATCGAACCTTCATAGCTTGGAATACTAGAGCTACCAATGAGTATGCAGACAGGTCAAATTGTTTCTATGCATACAACGTCTATCCTAATAGATTCATCTTGGATCACTACAAGAATCTAGGTATTGAAATAGACACTGACAGGTATGCATTAGGCCATCTGATCCAATTCATCTTCCGAGGATCAATAAGAAAGCATGAGGATATGCATCTGTTGATTGCTAGCCTAAGAATGAAGAAGCTACTTGAGCAGTGGCTTAGCAGCTAAATACTTTTAAAGTCTTCATGACCAGCCTCTAGCCCAGTAAATACGGGCATGTCTAGACTCACTTATATTATATAAAGCGCCTCTGGCTATGCCCGCATTATCACTGGCAAATACTGACTATTGATTTTACGCACCAACTTTTGCTGTTTTTTGGTGCGTGAATTGGATTTAGCCCAGTAACCATGCGGGTTGTAGAGCACCTCCCTTAAAGGACTATATATACTACTAGAAATACCTATCAATACTTAAAAGCAAAAGCATGCCTACGGCGTTTAAAAGCATGCATTAAAAGAGAAGATCAAAAGCGACAGCACCTAGACATACTTCGACATTAATGCTTCTTGCTTCTTATCTTTCATGCATGCTTCTGCCGCCGGCAGGCATTGCTTCTGCTCTACCACAATACAAGGATAATTTATGAATATTCCAGACAATGGAAAACAGAGATACATAGAAGCCAAGTCGTTTGTAGCTTTAGCTAAAGAGTGGGATGTCTCTTTAGTAACGCTAGAAGCGTATGCTAACGAACAAGGATGGGATAGAGAGCATAAGCTTTATTGGCAAGACAAGGCTATTGAGATGCTCAAGAATGCAGCATGTGAAGATAACATCACAGCAGTGAGGGAGCTTCTTAAAGCTATGGGCATTAGTAGGCCAGTAGGTAGACCTAGTAAAACAGAAGTGACTAAGCAGATAGCTATCGAAGCTAAGATAGAACAAGAGTTCTCTGCTGATATTGCTAGGCTTGCCTCTTATGTTAAGCAAGCATAATTATTTATTTAGGCAATAGAGAGACATTACACCTAAGCAATGCTCACCACATTCGCTTAGATAAATTCCGGAAGGATTCCGGTTGCCCTGCGAGGGTGAGCCATTGTTACCAATGGTTCCGTTCTTCAATGGGAGCCTAGACACATGCTCAACATTGCCCATCTATTCGGTAGTGGTTCCCGTCCTGATAATCAGCCCATCAGGATGAAGGCGCCATTTATTAGTCAATGGCTCACTGGTGAGTTCTACCAACCATCCTCACATTGTGGCTATGGCTTTCATGCATTCACTACACGCACCTAAGGTTCGCTCCTGCATCTACTCACCACATCCCGCCTGCTCTCCAGACGTACAGACGCTAGCTCACTGAGCTAACAGGGCCGTTTCCCTCTTGCTAAGAGACGATACTCACCATGTGGTTTTTCATCAACCCGTAAACCTGACGCCTAGCATCAAGAATCAGCTCTTGTGATCCGAACCTCTCTTCCAGATTACGAAGCCCTGGAAGCAAATACTGAAACGAATGCTCAGCGACCTCCGGAATACCTTTTCCCTCGTCTTTGAGAGCCGCTAGCTTGATCATGTGTAGCCGGCATCCTCCCTCCTCCATCGCCCCATGGTAAAGGCTACGATGCATTCCAATTTAATCAGCCACCTCGTTACCGAATGCCTTTCCCTTACGGGCAAGTAGCATAGACTTGATGAGGTTGAACATTGTCATTCCCCTGCCTGATGGCATTTAAGCATCACAAGCATCTAGCCATTTCTGCTAGAAATTCTCAAGCTGCAATGTACATAGAGCAGCACCCCCATACCCCCTCCTACCCCCACAGCAATTCCTCCCCACATCCCTAGCCAGCATCAAGGGCAAGCCCCTAGAAATCACGCATAAGGGCTGGTGGTGCCTCGCCTATGGCATCGCCTAGGCATCAGGTCTAATGCCTCGTATACGAGCTTGTAGGGCCTCCCCATCGAAGGCACATAGCTCCGTTGGTTAGAGCACCTGAGCGTAGCGAATCCGGGGCGAACGAAGTGAGGACCACCTTCACTAGGTGGGGATATTCCTATACAGAACAAAGGCTTAGGTATTGACGTTCACACTAGATTGGTGTGAATGAGGGGATGTCCTTCACACGTTCACATTGCCCGGCGTGAAAAGGGGCTGTAAATTGTGAAGGTTTTCTAGGGACAAACAAAAAGGGGAACCCGCTAGGATTCCCCTCTATGTACCGCGCTAAGCGGCTTTCGAATTGGTAGGCACAATTGGATTCGAACCAACGACCCCCACCATGTCAAGGTGGTGCTCTAACCAACTGAGCTATGTGCCTTCGATGGGGGCGCATTCTAAAGCGGCAAAAAAAAGAGTCAAGCGCTTTTTTCTTCTAACTCACTGATATCTGGAAAATTTGAAAATACATATGCCTCAGGTTGGCAGCCTGGCGACCTGCAACGTTAAACGCTAGCATGCGTAAAATATTCAGAACGGAGTATCCAGTATGCCGAACAAGGGATATCCAGCTTCCTACTATGCAGCCACGGCTAATTCAACGACTGCTCGATCCGAACTTCAGGACAACAAGCAGGTGGACGTGTGCGTGATCGGCGCAGGCTATACCGGCTTGTCCACCGCTCTGTTCCTGCTCGAAAAGGGTTACAGCGTGGCCGTACTGGAAGCTGCGAAAGTCGGCTTCGGCGCATCCGGACGAAACGGCGGCCAGATCGTCAATAGTTATAGCCGCGACCTGGATAGCATCGAGCGCACCGCTAGCGCTGCAGCGGCGAAACTGATCGGCGAGATGGCGTTCGAAGGCGGCCGCATTATCCGCGAACGAGTCGCACGCTACGATATTCAATGTGATCTGAAAGACGGGGGCGTATTCGCTGCTTTCAATCAGAAGCAGATGCTCCACCTCGAAACACAGAAAATCCTCTGGGAACGATACGGCTACCAACATCTGGAGCTACTGGATGATAGAGGCATACGGCAGGTGGTCGCATGCGACCGATACATCGGAGGCATGCTCGACAAGCATGGCGGCCACATCCACCCGCTCAATCTTGCGCTCGGCGAAGCCGCGGCCGTCGAGTCGCTAGGCGGAACCATCCACGAGCATTCCCCCGCCATTCGTATCGAACGAGGCGAAACACCGCTAGTGCATACACCCAAGGGAACCGTTCGCGCGAAATTCGTAGTGGTTGCAGGTAACGCCTATCTGGGCAATCTGGTTCCCGAGCTCGCAGCCAAGTCAATGCCCTGCGGCACGCAAGTGATAGCAACCGAACCGCTGGGCGAAGAACTTGCGCACAGCCTTCTGCCGCAGGACTACTGCGTTGAGGATTGCAATTACCTGCTTGACTACTATCGACTCGCCGCCGACAAGCGCCTGATCTATGGCGGTGGCGTCGTCTATGGCGCACGGGACCCCGCCGATATCGAATCGATCATCCGACCCAAAATGCTGAAGACCTTCCCACAATTGGAAAAGGTGAAGATCGACTATGCCTGGACGGGCAATTTCCTGCTGACGCTCTCGCGACTGCCCCAGGTCGGACGACTGGGCAACAATATCTATTACTCCCAAGGCTGTAGCGGCCATGGCGTAACCTATACACACGTCGCGGGAAAGGTGATTGCCGAAGCCCTCAGCGGCCAAGCAGAGAGATTCGACGCCTTCGCGAGCCTGCCCCATTATCCATTCCCCGGCGGGCAGCGCCTTCAAGTTCCACTCAGCGCACTCGGCGCGATGTACTACAACCTGCGCGACAGGCTCGGCTTCTGACAGTCAAGGCGCAGAACAAGGCGGGCTTGGCACACATTGAACCGCCCGTCTTTCTTCTTGCGCTGGCAGCGCGACCCTGAAGCGTTTGTCATTTGGAGCAAGTCGTATCGCGCAATTTCGCGCTTCTTGAGCACTGGAGCCGCAACCCTGCTCAGCTAGCAGCTGTGAAAGGTTGAACCAACCGATGGCGAAGCCGGGATCCAGTCGAACGCTGGCGCGCAACGACTCTTCGGCCGCTGATTTTTCACCCACCGTATACTGACTATTCGCTAGCGCGAACCTTGAAAGAGCTGAATCCCAGCGCGTTACGGCCGCCTCGTACGCGGCGCGAGCAGCACGGACCTGCCCCACCTCTTCCAGATCGCTCGCACTGCGCAGCCAGACCGTCTCCTGGACCGTATGCGGCATCTGATCGGCGCTCAGCGTAACCACGGCCCAACGCTCGGCCTTGGCCCAAGAACGCTCGAATTCCCGGAAGCTACCGACCCAACGCTTCGTAGTGCCGGAGCGCAACACAACTTGCTGCGTGGAGAGGTCATATCCCACAACCACAGCGAAGTGCCATTGCGGCCAGCGGTCAAAGGCCAGGTTTTGCAGTACCAGCACCGGATTACCCGCCGCCACTTCGGCAAGCAGATCCTCTAGACGAGGTTGCAACGGGTACACAAGGAGACCGCTCGAACGAGCCGCGGCGACCATTTCTACCTGCAGGCTGCCTTTGCGTTGGGGAATGTAAACCTGATCCACCAGCGCATCCGACGTCGTAGCGATACCCCGCTGCGAAAGCATTGTCGCCAGGGCTGCGGGCCCACATTGGTAATCGTCCTGGGGGTAGAACGGCACGTTAGTCAGCTCTGCTCTGATCGGAAGCTGCGCATCGTCGACTAGAGTAACCGTCGTCCGAGCGCAGCCACCGAGCAGCCCGATAAGCAGCAGTATGAGTAGCCGCTGACTCAACGGTTGATGCAGTTGACGAAGTTGAAGATGTTGGTGGCGCAGAGCATGTCGGTGATGATGAAGATCACCAGGAACAATACGATCACGCCCACCACTCCGGCACCAGCCGGCGCCTGGTCGAGTTGCTGATTGAACTGGGCCAGTTCGGCGGCCGTCAGCCCATTGATACGCTTCTCGACCTGGTCGCGATCAACACCCATGGACACGAGCTTCTTTTGCACATCTTGATCATCGAGCATAGTCAGCAGTTGTTGCCGATCCACCTGCTGCTGATGCTCAGCGATGACCTCCGGCGTACCGATCATCGCTGCCTGAGCAAGGGGGACCTGTGCTACCAGAAGAATATGCAGCGCAGCCAGCACCGTCGCAACTCGCTTGAGTAGTGGGGAAGTGAACATAGCGGGAAACTCCTTGTTTTCGTCAACTGAGGATTGCAAAGCGCCATCAGGCAATAAGACGAGCCCGTGCCGTTTCGGTTCCCGACGTACTGGCTGCTTTTTCTAAACGCACCCCGTCACGCCGACGGCCAGCCCCTGCCCTATCGACCTGCTCGCAACTTTGATAATAGTTGCGATTGAACGAAACGACCGAATAAGGAGAACACGTGCACCTACCCAAACTGTCCATCCCTACGCTGCTGGCGGCGACAGTACTTTCGGCCGGCTGCCAATCCACGACCTCAGCACCGACAGGGTTTAGCGAGACACCGAACGCCTGCAACGCCGAAGCGGTGCGCAATCTCATAGGCAAAACGGCGACGCCCGCATTACTGGAAGAAGCCAAGAGTCGGTCTGGGGCGGATACCGCGCGCATACTCGGGCCCGACGATATCGTCACGCTCGAATATGACTCTAGACGCCTGAACATCAATACCGACGCAGGCATGACAATAGAGCGAATCAGCTGCGGTTAGCGCTTTCAGGCAGGACACCAACCCCGGTTACCGCCCACACTTTCCTGTGCTGAGCGGCAACCGGAGAACCCCGCTATGCCATCGCCCTTCGCACGCGCAGATGGGATGCGGAGATTCGCTTGGGCGGCGTGAGCAGAAAATGCAGCTTGAAGCGGTCGATAATGACCTGCGCCAATAGCGGGGCGGCGATACCTATCAACGTTCCGATTATGAGATGCGCAGCAATCGAGTCGATACCGAGGAACTTGCTGAGTATCACCCGGACGCCGCTGCCCGCCAGAATGTGCATCAGATAAATCGTCATCGATGAAGCGCCGATGAACAGGAACCAGTCGACACGGAACTGACCAAGCCACATCGACAGTGCAATCATGAAGAAAATGGATACCGTGGCGAGCGCCAGCACTGGCAGGCCACCATCGACGTAATTCATGCCAAACGTAACGTGGAATAGATACTGCCCGACCACGAACAAAACACCGAAAAACAAAGTCAGCTGGGTGTGGCGCGCCAGGAAGAAGGCTTTAACCTCGTTGAACCAGACCCCCAACGCAAAGAACACCGTGTTCCCTAGAATGAAACGGGTCATCTGGTTGACCGTCAGCTCCTGCTGGAACACGAATAGCACACCGAAAAGCACTACGAATGGCAGAAAATACCGACGATCGGCACGCGCATAAAGGAAGGTACAGACGACGAAAACCAGAAATAGCGCATAAAGGAACCAGAACTGAGCTCTTGGCATCCACAGCAGCGAGAAGACCTCGACCAGGGTAACCTGCCCATTCGTATAGTTGGACATTCCAACCTCGAACAACCCCTGCAGTAGCGACCAGACAATAAATGGATAAACGATCGTGTCGACTTTGTTGACAATCAGACCGCCGCGCCCACGCTTCTGCAGCGAATCGAAGAAGAACAACCCTGAAAGGAAGAAGAACAGCGGCATGTGAAAGCTGTAGATGATGCTGTCTACCAATACGAACTCGGCCTCATCCATTGGCAGCCCCGCATTGAAGACACCTCGTGCGACATGCCCGTAGACAACGAGGATAATCCCGATCGCCTTGGCATAATCAACCCAAACGTTTCTCTCCTGCATGTGCTTGTTCTCCTTTGTCGGCCAATAAGCAGGCGGCATCCGCCTCATGAAAAAAAGCGGATGGAGGAGATAGACAACAGGTTTTCGGGTTTGTTTACCGACGGCCTCGGCCTGGCACAAAACCTCCCATGCACCAGCTGCAACTCCGGCAACCACAGCGATTGCCGCCAATCGGACGCAGTGCTATACGGACCTTTTTCGGAGCACCTCAATGATTGCCCCCGCCCTTTCGTCCTGCTCCATTCTGCTTCTGGCCGGCGGTCGCGGACAGCGGATGGGCGGGCAGGATAAAGGCCTGATCAACTGGCATGGCCGCCCTCTAATCGAATGGATGCACGATGTTGTTCGGCCGTTGACCGACGAGCTATTGATATCGTGCAACCGCAATCAGTCACGCTACGCCATGTATGCCGACCGCTTGGTCGCCGACGAAGCTGAAGGATTCCCTGGACCACTCGCTGGAATCCGCGCGGGCCTTGCAGCTGCGCGCAACCGCTGGGTGCTTCTGCTCCCCTGCGACACGCCACTAATTGATCGACCTTTGCTGCAGTCGTTGTACTCCACTGCAATCGAAACACCGAACAGGCCTCTCATGCTCCGCAGCGGGGACCAGTGGGAACCACTGTTCAGCATTATCCCAACCAGCCTGCGCGGACCGATCGAAGCTTGCTGGCATCGCGGTGAGCGCAGCCCGCAACGCGTTCTGCTTCAGCTGGGGGCAGCTGAACTCCAAATTCAGCCAGGCGACCCACGCTTGGCAAATCTCAACACGCCGGAGCTGCTTGAGATGGCCAGAGCAAGTACGGGAACTTCATGCTAGTACGCCTCGTCGGATGAGTATCGAAAACCGCAGAAGGAACAGCGTCATGCAGTCACTCAAACTTCCCGCTCTTGTCCTCGCGCTGAGCTTCGGTGTCCTGGCCGGCTGCTCCAATCCGAGCGTGATCACCCTCAACGACGGCCGTGAAATCCAGACACTGGACCGCCCGGACTATGATGATGAGTCAGGTTTTTACGAGTACGAGCAGATCGATGGCAAGCCAGGCAAGGTGAACAAGGACCAGGTACGCACCGTTCGCGAACTCTGATCACAGAGCCGCCGCGCTTAGCCGAACCAATGGGTTTTGCAACGCGGCGGATCACTCTGCTGAACCTTTCTTCTTCAACGCCCGCCCCAAAAAAATCCCGCCTAACACCTTGTGCGACAAAACTTTTTCTGTAGAATGCGCGCCATCTTCGGAGCGTAGCGCAGCTTGGTAGCGCGTCTCGTTCGGGACGAGAAGGTCGCTGGTTCGAATCCAGTCGCTCCGACCAAATCCCGCCACTCAGTTTGAGTGGAACGAAAAAACCGGCTAAATCAGCCGGTTTTTTTATGCCTGCAGTTTTCGCCTAGCCGCTAGGAATCTGCAGAAAGCCCACCACCTGCTCTGGCTCAAATGGCCAATCCAGCTCAGCGCCAGTGTCGATGCGCCGGAGTACCGGTATGCGCAGGCCGTAATGCTCGACCCACTCGGGGCGCTCAGCAATATCCATTAGCTCGACAAGCAGGCCGTGTTCAACCAAAGGCATGAGCACTTCCTCCGCCTGCTCACAGAGATGGCAGCCCAAGGTCCCGAAAAGTTGGCATTCTGGCAACATCTGAAATTCTCGCTATGTCGGCTCGATGATTCTAGCAAGGCTCAATTGCAACACCGGCATTACTGGCTAATCGTTGCCCCGAGACGCCTGGAAAGTGTGAATTCCACCCCAGTCATCAGGCAATTATGCGAGCTTGATTCGACTCTGCCCGAGCAAAACGCTAGGATGCTGCGACCCGCGGCAGCACAGATTGTCCGGTGCACCCTTTAGTCTTTAATCGCCAATCCAAGTAACGTCTCGATTTATAGCCGACTGCCAGAATTGAGCACCTCGGCCTGCGACCGTCTAGCACGTTGACTTGGGAGTCTTGGCGACTAAAGTCTAAAGGTTGAAAAACCTCTGTAATGTTTTATTGCATGGCGCCGTAAAGAGCGACTTCAGAGCATCATCCAACGAGGAGAAATAAGAAATGCTCAAGACCCCCATCGCCCGGGGCGTGGCCCTCGCCACACTGGGAGCAACACTGGCTATCCCAACCATGGCCCAAGCCGCCTTCATCGAAGACACCAAGGCTGGCCTGGAACTGCGTAACTTCTATTTCAATCGCGATTTCCGTCAAGAAGGCGGTGCTAGCGGCCAGTCCAAAGCCGAAGAGTGGGGCCAAGGCTTCCTGCTTCGCGTAGAGTCTGGATATACCGAGGGTACCGTCGGGTTCGGGGTTGACGCTTTAGCTCTGCAGGGCGTCAAGCTTTACTCCAGTGAAGATACTGCCGGTAGCGGTCTCATGCCCAGCTCGTACGGCAACGAAGCACCTGGTGACTGGTCGTCGTTCGGCCTGACCGGTAAGGCAAAAGTATCTGAGACCGTTCTTAAAGTTGGCACGCTGCAGTTCAAGAACCCCGCAATCGGCACCAGCGACAGCCGCCTGCTGCCCCAGACCATGCAGGGCGCGCAGATCGTTTCTAAAGAAATCAAAGGCCTGACGCTTGATGCTGGTTATGCAAATCGCATCAACCATCGTGACTCCACCAACAACCAAGTGATGTCTCTGAATACCGGTGGTCGCCGTGGTATTACCATTGATGGCGGCGCACCGAATAACCAATCTGATGACTTCCGTTTCTTGGGCGGTAGCTACCAAGTCACCAAAGACCTGACTGCTACTTATTACTACAGCAATCTTGAAGATCTTTATAAGCAGCACACGTACAACCTTGTGCACGTACTGCCCATTGCTGACGGCCAGTCGCTGAAAACTGATCTGCGTTACTCGCGCTCCAAGGACGACGGCAGCTCCAATGTCGACAACAAAGCACTTGGCGCTATGGTCACCTATTCTCTGAGCGGCCACAGCTTCGGTCTCGGCTATCAGAAAATGAGCGGCGATACTGGCTTCGCCTATGTCGGCGGCGCGACCGATCCGTTCCTGGTGAATTACGTCCAGATCAACGATTTTGCCAACGCTGATGAGAAATCTTGGCAAGCTCGCTACGATTTCAACTTTGCTTCCATCGGTATCCCGGGCCTGACTTTCATGACTCGCTATATTACCGGTGATAACTTCGAGCGCGCCAATGGCACCGAAGGCAAAGAATGGGAACGCGACATGGACATCGGTTACACCTTCCAAGAAGGTGCACTGAAGAACCTGAACGTGAAGTGGCGTAATGCAACTGCCCGTAACAACTATGGCAACGACATCGACGAAAACCGTCTGATCGTCAGCTACACCATTCCGCTGATGTAATTGCGTTAGGGATGGTGCGGTAATAAGAAAACCCGCTTCGGCGGGTTTTCTTTTGCCGGCAGTTTAGTGGCTTGTCTGTTGTATTGTCTGCTGCAGTACGTTTCTAACTGCGACCGAAGCCATTCCGGGCTGGAGTAACGAAACGGGGAACCTTTACAACGAGTCCGCGCTCGAAACGTGAGGCAACGGGACCTTCCGTCCCTGCGAGTTTCAAGAAGGAGCTGCGAATGTCTACCGAATCCACCTTCGGCACCAGCGACAATACCCCTATCCCCGAGGGGCCTGCTGGGAGCACCCGCCCCCTGATCGATACATCGGCCCACCGACGCAATCTACAGGCAGCGCAAAACGCCCTGATCGAGGAGTTCCACACCTTGATCTGCGACACCGAGCGACTACTCAAGCATACCCAGGAAACCGCCGGCGGCCAGACCGAGGAGCTGCGCAGCAAGATCAATGCGAACATTGCGAACGCCCGGGAGATGCTCAAAGAGCGTGAGGGCTCTATGCGCGATCAAGGGCAGGCCGCCATCCAGTGCACGGAAGAGTACGTGCATACGCATCCGTGGCAGTCAATTGGCATCGCTGCCGGTGTTGGTTTTCTACTGGGTCTGATTACACGTCGTTGATGGGAGAGCTACCAATGGAAGCAAAGCCCGGCGCTGAGGCGCCTAAGCCATCGCTGAAGAAGCTGGGCGGCGCGTTTGTCGGTCTGCTGCAAGGGCACCTAGAGCTTGTCGGCATCGAGGTACAGGAAGAGAAAGCGCGGACGTTCCGGCTGTTTCTGCTGGCGGGCGTCAGCCTCATTCTTGGTCTGTTGATTCTGGTTGGTCTTTCAGCAGCGATTGTTATCGCGTTTTGGGACACCCACAGGATCGCGGCAATCCTGACCCTGTGTGCTATCTATGCGGTTGTAATGGGTGTCTGCATCAGCCGCGCCATCGCGCTTGCAAAGCAATGTGCAGCACCGTTTCAGGCGACCCTCGAAGAATTGGAGCGCAACCGGGAGCGTTTATTGCCATGAGCCGTCCATTAAGCACAGCGAATGAGCTGAGCATGCGCAAGGATCTTGTGCGCCTGCGAATGGAGATGCACCGCCAACAGATGCTCTATCATGCGCAGCCGCTTTCTCATCCATTGCATCAGATTAAGAACTTCGTAACTTCGCGGCGCTCACCCTCTGAGCCGTCCTCGAGTAAAGGCCCATTGATGGTGGCCGCCACGGTGGTACTCGCCTTGTTTGGCCGCCGGATGGGTAAGGTAGGCAAGTTGGCTCGTGTAGCGTTAACGCTGTATCCGCTGATCAAGGGCCAGCAAAAGCTACGGGAAAAGCTGCACTAGCACACTGAATCCCCCACAAAACCAGCGCGATTCCTTCTCCGCCCGCAGGCGGAAGCGGGACGCTCGGTAGCGTCCAATCGGCGCCGATACGTTAGTACCGATCAGCGCTGAGCAGTTATGGTAGTTTTGCACCAGCCCGCTAATGGCAATATGGAGATGGTCTTTGGACTGGCACACGCTGCTTACTCGCGAACGACTCGGCAAGTCCGCTCATAGTGGTGACGAACTTGGCCGCAGCCCGTTCCATAAGGACCATGATCGCATCATTTTTTCCGGGGCCTTTCGCCGGCTCGGGCGCAAAACCCAAGTTCACCCGGTTTCCAGCAACGACCATATTCATACTCGCCTGACCCACTCCCTGGAAGTCAGCTGCGTAGGACGGTCGCTGGGCATGCGCGTCGGTGAAGTACTGCGCGACGATCTGCCTGAATGGTGCAGCCCTGCGGACCTCGGCATGATCGTGCAGTCGGCTTGCCTGGCCCACGACATCGGCAACCCTCCCTTCGGGCATTCCGGCGAAGATGCCATCCGCTGTTGGTTTCAACAGGCCGCAGGCCGTGGATGGCTTGATGACATGAGCGACGCGCAGCGTGCTGACTTCCTCAATTTCGAAGGTAACGCCCAAGGTTTTCGCGTACTGACACAACTGGAATATCACCAGTTCGACGGAGGCACGCGGCTTACCTATGCCACCCTCGGCACCTACTTGAAGTACCCATGGACGTCCCGCCATGCTGAGGCGCTGGGGTACAAGAAACACAAGTTCGGCTGTTACCAGAACGAGCGGCAATTGCTGGAACAGATCGCACAGAAGCTGGATCTGCCGCAAGTTGCAGAACAGCGCTGGGCGCGCCACCCCCTCGTCTATCTTATGGAAGCGGCAGATGACATCTGCTACGGCCTGATCGATCTCGAAGACGGCCTGGAGATGGAGTTGCTGGAATACTCCGAGGTAGAGGCACTGCTGCTGGCACTGGTAGGTGATGACATTCCAGAGACTTATCGCCAGCTCGGCCCTCGGGATTCCAGGAGGCGCAAGTTGGCGATCCTACGTGGCAAGGCAATCGAACACCTGACCAATGCAGCAGCCGGTGCGTTCGTGGAGCAGCAAAGCGCTCTGCTCCGCGGTGAACTGCATGGCGATCTGGTCGAGCACATGCACGGCCCGGCCAAGGAGTGCGTATTGCAGGCAAAGGCGATGGCCCGGCAAAAGATTTTTCAGGACAAGCGCAAAACCCTGCACGAGATCGGCG
>SWCC01015620.1_pt1 | contig 15838 bp, 9 predicted proteins | sample 4692971 | NCBI WGS metagenome assembly SWCC01 (sample SAMN10267277, study PRJNA491770) | bioreactor metagenome | isolation source: DHS bioreactor inoculated with subseafloor sediment | place: Japan: off Shimokita Peninsula | collected 2006-08 | reverse complement strand
TACTCAAAATGACCAATGCCTTCACCACCATGGAAGCCACCAAATTTGAGGAAAACATGAGCATTCCTTCCGATAAATTTGAAATTCCGACTGATATTACAATCAGCGAATTGCCCTCTTTTAAATAGACGCACAAGCCAAATCAGGCCAGCAAACAAGCCAATTTTTATTAAAAATGCCAGTTCAATAGACTGGCATTTTTAATAAAAGAAGTTTGAGAAAGAGAATAACTATGTCATCAAACAAGATCATCGCCAAAAAAAAACACGATTGACCAATTTAACATGTCATATCTTTTCGTTTCATATGCTTTATTATTAGTAAATTAGCATGGTTTTTACTTTGCCATGAAAGCACAGCAGATGAATAGTAAGTCGATATTATTATAAGAGGCGATTTAGGGGCCTGATATGAAAGAAAATATAAAAACAGTGAAATGAAAATTAAAGAATCCGTTTCCATTGCCTTGTTTCTGCCTGTATTTTTGCTTCTATTAGCATCACTCCTGTTTTTTTGGCTTACGCCCGAGCCAACCCTCTATGGGCTGTTGCTGATTATAATATGGGTAATTGTCCTCACCGGCGGCTCTTATTTATATCACATGCTTATCCGGGCACAAAAAACGCGCAAACTCAAACCATTCCTCTCTTTTCCGGCAATGGCACTGATTATACTTCTGGTTTGGTTTATTTCGCTTCGCATAAACAGTGGCATTCTGAACCCATCACTCGCCTGGGATAAGAAATGGATTAACCTTTCCATCCTGATTTTATATTTTTTCGTCTGTTATCATTTTGAGAAGTGGCATTTTCGAAGATATAAATTATTTTCGAAGCTAAAAAATGAGCTCAGCATGAAAGAAATGGAGATGGAATTTATGAAAACCCAACTTAATCCACATTTTCTTTTTAATAGCCTGAACAATGTTGCCGCCACCATAATGGTGAACCGTGATCTGGCTCTTGAATACACCTATAAACTTTCTGAAATGCTGCGATATCAGGTGGGTATCTCGGGACGCGAATCGGTAGGAATTGTAGAAGAAGATACATTTATCAAAGATTACCTTGATATAGAAAGGCTTCGACTTGGCGAAAGATGCACTGTTGAATACGTTTCCAAAATAAATTCAGAGGATATCACTTTACCACCTTACTTATTGCACCCGCTTATTGAGCAATCATTGCGCCAAAGCCAGAGCCTGAACGGAAAATCTTTTGTCACCATAAATTTAACCGCCAGCAAAAAGGAAATAACGTTAAACATTAGTTTTGCCCAACCATTTAATCCGGCCTACTCTAAAATGAGTGCAAAAGGATTTCAATTGGTTGCAAAACGATTAAACTTACTTTTTCCAGGAAAACATAGTCTCACTGAAATCAAAAAAAACAAAACCAGGGAAATTGAACTGGCGATAATGTTAACTTAACAGAAAAATAAAACGAACATGACAACAAGCAATGAAGACAAGCTGGTATGCCTGGTTGTTGATGATGAACAACCTGCGCAATGGGTTTTGACAAGTTACATTGGTGAAACCAAAAATCTCAACCTTGCTGCTTGTGCATTTGATGCAATTGAAGCTATGCAGATATTAAAAACCCAAAACATTGACCTGCTGTTTCTCGACATTAATCTTCCCGGGTTAAGTGGCCTGGATTTACTCGATACGCTCGAATTTCAACCTATGGTCATTTTCACCACAGCCTATTCTTCATACGCGGTAAATAGCTTTGACTACAATGTTGTTGATTATCTGGTAAAACCAATCACCAGGCAACATTTTGATAGAGCTGTTGGACGCGCCCTTGACCGGGCCAGGCTGCAGGAAGTAGCAGGTGAGGCAAACCAGAATCCTTACCAGTCATTCTCCATTGAACTTAACCTTGGGGGAAGCTTTGAAACTGTGGAGACCAGCGACATCCTTTATTTGCAAAGCTATGGCAATTATGTAAAGGTGTTCATGGAAAACGGGCGCATGATATTGGCAACTTCAACAACACATCAATTGATGAGCCATCTTCCTTTTCAAACCTTTATGCGTATCCACAAATCATACATTGTAAACCGTAAATACATTACTGCATTTTCAAGCAATTCAGTTGTGCTTTTAAATGAGAAACTTCCTATCGGCATTTCCTATCGGCAGGCTGTGCTAACTGCAATGAATCCGGCTTAACTCAGGTATTTACCTACCAGTCCAAGCAGATCAGCCTGCTGAAAGGGCTTAAACAGGTAATCACTTACCCCTGCTTCTTTCATCTGGGCTTTGGCTTCTTCGGACACGTTTCCTGTTATCATAATCACCGGCAACTGGCTTAAACTACCGCCTTTCCCCTTCCTTATGGAGCGCGTTAGCTCCAGACCATCCATTCCGGGCATATACATGTCGCTTAACAACATGTTATAATTTCCCTTATTCAACTGTTCAAGTGCTTCATTCCCGTTTTCAGTAATGTCCACTTCGATACCAGTGTGCCTGAAGATGGATTTAAGGAGTATTATGTTGAAATAATTATCATCAGCAATCAACAGTTTGATACCTGAACCCGCAAGGTTTAAGGTTGTTTTCTTCGATTGTTTTTTAACGAAATCAACATCTGAACGCAAATACGGTAGCCTAATGGCGAACTCAGTTCCTTTCCCCACCCTGCTACTTACTTCAATATCGCCTTTAAGCGCATCAATAAGCCGTCTGGTTACTGGCAAACCAAGGCCTGTACCAATCACCCATCGGGAAGCTGTTTCGGAATGAACCCGGGTATATTCATTAAATATTTCCTTGAGATGTTCGGTGGGAATACCAATGCCAGTGTCCTTTACCCTTACCTTAAACCAATATCCACCATCCTCATTATCAGCAATCTCAGTTTCAATTTCAATATTTCCTTTGTGCGTGTATTTGATGGCATTACTCATCAGGTTGTTTAAAATTTGTCGGAGTCTGACTTCATCCCCGAGGAGTGCCATATCCGTACGCAAGGGTTTATTAATAATGGTTAACCCTTTTTCAGCGGCAGCCCCCCTGAAAGTCCTGATAAGTTGATTGATGGTTTCGCCGGGAAGAAACGGCTCAAGCATAAAGTTCATTTTCCCGGCCTCAAGTTTTGAAAGGTCAAGAATATCATTTACAGTGGTAAGCAGTATTTCAGAAGAAGCAATAATCCCTGACAAATATTCCAACTGTTCCTTGTTCAGGCTGGCCTGCTCCAACTGCTCGGCAAACCCGATTACCGAAGAAAGAGGAGTGCGGAATTCGTGGCTCATATAAGCCAGAAACCTTCGCTTTTCAGCGGCTTCAGCAAGAGCTTTTTGATGCGATTCTATAATTTTTGCCTGATAACGTTGATTTTTATAAATCATCCATGCCGTAGCAAAAGCAAGCAAAATTGCACCGGTTATGGCCACAAGCAGGATATTTTGCAGAATATTGGTCGAACGGGCAATGGTAGTCGTTGATTGCGAACGATCTACGCCCTCATTTTTTTGAACTGAGCCTTTAAGAGAAACCAGTATTTCCCTGATTTCAGTCATCAGATCCCCATTCAGCCTGACCAGCCTTATTTCACTATCCCTCAACTGCTTCCGGCGCTCCAACTGACTTCGCAACTGCCGTTGATAATAGGTATTTGATTTATTGATAATGTCTTCGGCAAACCGACTGAATGAGAAAGTAGTATCCGATGGATTGGGGATATCTATACCTTGGCCTGGTGCCTCCCCAGATTTAACAACGAGGGTAGCATTGGTAGTTTCTTTTTCTTCCTCACCTACCAGAAAAGTCTTGATCTTTCCAAACAACCCTTTTTTACGCGAAGCTTTTGATTGATTGAAATCCAGAGTATCAATAACAATTCCTCCTAGAGTAGGCGTTATTTTCTTCAAGGCAAAAATTTCTTCAGGCTTTTCAAAAGGCATCATTTCAATATTTGCCGATATAATCATAATTGAATCGGTAAGCCGCTTTAAACGAATGTATGCACCCGCTTCGCGATCCCGTTCCTCAATAATATCTTGGGTTTTAAGGCCTTTATCTTCCTGTCTGAAGGTTTTAACCATTGCCTGCAGGGTATCAATATTTTGAACCAGCCTCTTAAGTTGTAATTTGTAATTGGAGAAATGAGTCTGATCATAAGTCAGGGCATATTCCTTAAATTCGTTTTCGGCAATAAACAAAGACTCGAGCGTATTTTCAACTAAAGTTACCGGCTGACTTCCATCGTCTAATATTCTTAAAGCGGCAGCTATCTGGACCTTTTGTTCTTTGCGAACCATGAATGCAGTAACTACCGAAGCGAAAATCATAATCACCATGGATAATGCAAGCATGGGCATCAGTCTGTTACCTGGTTGAAGTTTCATCGATCTGATTTTATGAATGGCAACAAATTTAATGCTTTGCATTTGAATGCATGTGCTAAGGCTTAAATAAAATGACCAATAAATTTAAAATATTTAATAACTATCTCTTGTTAGATCAGAAATTAGCTCAAATTTAAAACTTTCATTATCCTAATAGTACAATAAACAAATAACTTTCATTATCTTTACCTATTCAATCCGTTGTGAAACTAACTATGAATTTTTCATACATTTCGTTATAGAATAATAAGCCGTCAATAATCGATATTTATCATGAATAATCCGGAAGACGAAATAAAAATCACCAACCCTAAAACTTCCGGGAATAGTGGCGAAATTACTCACCAACATTATCCGAATGGTGAAAGTATCACAACTTATAAAGTAGCTAAAAACAATGAAGCAATGGAGACAGACGAATTGCGGAGCAAAAATGAGCAAATAAGCCTGGTACCGATCAAAAAAATAGACAGCATCGGTGATGATCAATCCATTTCAAAACTTCTTGAAAGCCACTATGAAATAGCCCTGTTTGCCCTTAGTGCCGGCGTTTGGGCATGGGACAAAAGGCAAAAGCAACTTTACTGGAACCAAAAATGTTTCGATATAACCGGGCTTCAGGAAGGCCTTGCCAATCCGGACCATTTATATGCCATTACGCATCCCGCCGATAAGCAACGGTTAAAAATAATGTGGTCGCGGATAACAGCGGCAGATGGCTATTTTGATCTTGAAATCAGGATAATCCTAAATGGTATAATTCATTGGTTAAAAATTTCCGGCTATTACCAAAAGAATGACAGCAGCCCTGATTTAGTATATGGTGCGCTGGTTGACATAACCGAAGAGAAAGAGTTTCAGGAAAAGCTGCTTGAAAGTAGAAGCCTGTTCCAATCGGTGGTTGATGACCAAACGGAATTGATCTGCAGGTTTGACAAATACAAAATACTTACATTCTCAAATAAAGCTTTTCGCAAATTTTTTAATCTAAGCCCGGGTGATGAAGCAAGCCTGCAACTTAAATCCTTTTTCAACAAGAAAGATTTCATAAGTTTAACACGAGCTTTACGCAGGCTCAGCCAGGATCGAACGGTTGTCCGTTTTTTTCAAAAGCGCACCATTCAAAATATTAGCTATATAAGGGTGCAATGGACCATTCGCGCTTTTTTCAATAAAGAAAAGTCCATTACAGGCTACCAATTTGTTGGCCGCGATGTCGCTGAAATCGAGTTGCAGCGTGACGCCCTTAGGAAAAGTGAGAACATGTTCAGGCTTATTGCTGAAAATTCAAAGGACATTATTTCCATTCAGGCAAATGACGGAACGTTGGAATACATTTCGCCTTCCATTCAAGGCTTGCTCGGCTTCATCCCTTCCGCAGTCGCCGGGACTAAGTCATACCGGTGGATATGTCCGGAAGACCGCCCGGGCACCCTCCATGCAATGCGACAACTCACGCAGTTTTCGCAACCCCAATTGATTATTTTCCGTACAAAAAATACTGACGGCCAAAAGATTTGGTTTGAAAGCATGATACAGCATGAATATAACAATAAGGGAGAGGCAACCGGCAGGACCATTGCTGTTACCCGGAATATCCAGCAAAGAAAAGAAATTGAAGAGGAACAAAAAAGGGTTGAAGAGGAACTAAAGGAAGCCAATCAGACCAAGGATAAATTTTTCACCATTATCGCACACGATTTACGCAGCCCATTTACCTCTATTCTTGGATTTTCGCGTTTGCTGAATGATGAATACAATGATTTTGATGATGAGGACCGAAAAATGATGGTTCAGCAAATCCTCAGTTCCACCGAAACAACCTACGAGCTCCTTGACAATCTCCTGGCCTGGGCAAAAAGCCAGCTTGGCCGAAACAGCTTTAATCCCGAAGACTTTTATATTGAATCATTGATAAAGGAAAATATACAGCAAGCCAATGCCCAGGCGATGTCCAAAGATATTACCTTATTATTTGAAAGCGATGAATTAAATATTGTCTTTGCTGATATCAACATGACCCGGGTTGCGCTCAGAAACCTAATTTCTAATGCAATAAAGTATTCCTATAACGGAAGTGAGATCAAAATAAACACCCGATTGGAAGATGGTTTTGTTGCCATTGATGTAAGAGACAATGGCGTTGGAATGGAACAGTCCGTGGTTGAAACAATTTTCAGTCTTGGAAATAAAGGTGAATCCACTAAAGGAACTGCCAATGAAAAGGGCACGGGATTGGGTCTGATTCTGGTAAAAGAATATGTTGAACGCAACGGAGGCAAAATTATGGTGCAAAGCGAAGAAGGCAAAGGCAGTCTTTTCAAATTTACTATACCGCTTTTCTCAGACAAAACTTAATTGGCTGACATTCTTTGTTGAACCCAGTCCATCTCAGGCACTCCAGAATTTTCCATAATTCCATAATTCCATTTCCCCATTATTCCATTATTCCAATACTCCAACCATCCGCCTCATTGCCGAAGGCATTCCAATATTTCCCATTTTCCATTTTTCCAACCATCCCTCCTCCCTAAACCCTCTACTTATGGAACTAAACCGCCAAAATACGTGTTATTTCAGCCAAAAACCGTAATTTAGCACCCTTAAAATATTCATTTATAAAACACAAAGTCATGATGTTGCGCAAAATAATGACCGTTATGTCGTTTATCAGTCTGCTGGTGCTGGCAGCCGGATGCGGCAAAACCCAAAAAACTGAAGAAGAAATGGAAAATACACATCCGGGGGCAATTCCCACCGGAACAGAATTAACCACCGATGAAGGAATTGATGTGGCCCAGCGCCTCTCCATTTATGCACCTTTTACGCTAACCGCTGACATCAGCCATCTTTCCGAAAAAGAAAAGCAATTACTACCCCTGCTTTTTGATGCTGCACAACTGATGGACGATATTTACTGGCAACAAACCATTGGCAACAAAGAAGCGTTTCTCTCCGCAATTAAAGATGAAAATGCACGCAAATTTGCCGAAATCAACTACGGTCCCTGGGACAGGTTGAATGGTAACAAATCATTCATCTCTGGCATAGGGGAAAAACCATTGGGTGCCAACTTTTATCCCGGCGACATGACTAAGGAAGAATTTGAAGCCCTGAATAATCCTGACAAATCCAGCCTTTACACGCTTATCCGCCGAAATGATGACGGATCTCTACGCGTGGTATGGTACCATGATGCCTATGCTTCAAAGGTTCAAAAAGCTGCTGATCTGCTGAAGCAGGCCGCTACCCTTGCCGAAGATGCCGGTTTGAAAAAATACCTCGAACTGCGTGCCGAAGCCCTGCTCACCGACAAATATCAGGAGAGCGATTTTGCATGGATGGAAATGAAAACCTCTAATATCGACTTCGTGATTGGTCCTATCGAAAATTATGAAGATGCCCTCTACGGCACCAAAGCCGCCCAGGAATCCTTTGTACTGATAAAAGATGTGGAATGGAGCAACCGTTTAGCTCATTTTGCCGCCCTGTTGCCCGATTTGCAGAAAGGTTTGCCGATTGACCAGAAATACAAAAATGAAGTCCCCGGTTCAGATGCTGACCTGAACGCTTACGATGTGGTTTACTATCGTGGCGATTGTAATGCCGGCAGCAAAACCATTGCCATCAACCTGCCCAATGATGAGGAAGTGCAACTAAAGAAAGGCTCGCGCAAGCTGCAGTTGAAAAACGCAATGCAGGCCAAATTCGATAAAATTGTTGTGCCCATCGCGGATGTACTGATTGACGAATCACAACGGAAATATATAAAATTCGATGCTTTTTTCGGTAACACGATGTTTCATGAAGTAGCTCATGGTCTGGGTATAAAAAATACCCTTGACGGAAAAGGCACGGTACGTGAAGCATTAAAAGAGCAATATTCAGCCATTGAAGAAGCGAAAGCCGATATTCTCGGACTGTATCTCGTAACCAAACTTTACGAAATGGGCGAACTCAATGAAGGCGAGGTGATGGACAACTACGTAACCTTTATGGCTGGCATTTTCCGCTCAGTGCGCTTTGGTGCTGCCAGTGCCCACGGCAAAGCAAATATGCTAACCTTTGCCCATTTCTCTGAAAATGAAGCTTTTACCTATCAGATAAATGGCACCTACATGGTCAACTTCGACAAAATGAAACTGGCCGTTGAAAGCCTTGCCAATATGATCCTTACCATGCAGGGTGATGGTGATTATGAGAAAGTTAAAGGACTAATTGGCACAAAATCAGTTATTCCAGCACAACTTAAGGCAGACCTTGACCGCCTCAAAGAAGCCGCAATCCCGGTTGACATCGTTTTCACCCAGGGAAAAAGTGAAATCGGGCTTTAGTTTAACATTAATACTGTCCGAAAACGACCAACAATTATTCAAAAACGTACAAACCTGTCCGTCCTTAATAAAAAGCGCTAACAGGTATGTACTTGATTATATATCTTTTGTAACAATGGCATAGTTTTGGTAAATATCCGGGATTACCCGGAATTTCCGGGCTATTATTCTATTGTCTCCGTCAGAAACATAAACAGATAAATCAATAAAAAACCAAATGAAAAAAATCCTCTTTACATTAATGATCCTTGCAGGCCTGAGTGCAGGCCTCAGGGCAGGAAACCCACCTGACGAAGGCATGTGGCTGCCCATGTTTGTTGAACGATTGAACTATGTTGATATGCAATCCATGGGCCTTAAACTGACCCCTCAGGAGATATATGATATCAACAACTCAAGCCTTAAGGATGCCATCGTTAGTCTGAATGGTGGTTCATGCACAGCCGAAGTAGTTTCGGATAAAGGACTGATTCTCACCAATCACCACTGTGGATATGATGCCATTCAAAACCACAGCACCATTGAACACGATTACCTCACCGATGGTTTCTGGGCCCGTAGCCTGGAGGAAGAACTTCCGAATGAAGGCTCAACTGTGTCTTTTCTTGTTAAGATGGACGATGTAACGGCCAGGGTTTTGGCTGAAATTAATCCCGAGATGACCGAGGGTGAGCGTTCTGCGGCCATTGGAAAATTGGTAGAAACACTTAAAAAAGAAGAATCTGCTGAAGGGAAATACGAAGTTTCGGTAAAAAGTTTTTACAATGGAAACGAGTATTACCGCTTTGTTTACGAAATATATGAAGACATACGCTTAGTTGGAGCACCACCTTCAGCCATTGGGAAATTTGGTGGTGATACCGACAACTGGATGTGGCCCCGCCACACCGGCGATTTTAGCATTTTCAGAATCTATACCGGCCCCGATGGAAAACCGGCAACCTACGCCAAAGACAACGTTCCTTTAAAGCCCAAACACTCCCTCAAAATTTCACTGGATGGAATTGAGCGTGGCGATTTTGCCATGATTTGGGGCTATCCCGGAAGCACCGATCGGTATCTGACTTCATACGGAATACAAGCAACACTTGACGAGATTAACCCGGCCATTATAAAAGTGGGTGGACGTATCCTCGAAATTATGAAAGCCGATATGGACAAAAGCGACGAGGTTCGTATTCAGTATGCTTCCAATTATGCAGGATTGGCCAATTTCTGGAAAAATAAAATCGGGGAAACCCGTGGCTTGAAACGCCTCAATGTTTTTGACAAGAAAAAAGCCATTGAAAATGATTTGACCGTCTGGATTAATGCTGATGAAAGCCGCAAAGAGGAATATGGAATGGTTCTTCAAAACCTTTCCGATGCTTATGCACAGTTCTCTGACCTTAAATACAATGCAAATTTATGGAACTTCCAATTGGCGTTGTTTGGATCACAAATGATGCAATTCCCCCTGCAGAATCAGGGCATCATCAATATCCTGAAAAGCGAACAAAAAGGCGATGAACTGCAAGCTACCCTGGCTCCTTTTTATGCTATGGGCGAAGAACAATTCAAGGACTACAACGCTCCTACCGAAGAAAAAATTCTTGCAGCCATCCTTGAAATGTACCGTGAAGATGTTCCTGCCGATGCACTTCCTGATATTTACAACCTGATTGACAAAAAATACAAGGGAGATGTGAAAGCCTTTGCAAAAGAAGTTTTTGAAACTTCGGTGCTTACTACCCATGAAAGGTATAATGCATTTTTGGCCAATCCCAAATTGAAGACCTTTGAGAAAGACCTTGCCTATAAGCTTGTGAATTCTTTCTATAATACCTTTATGACCCAAAACAAGAATGTTGGCCCCATCAACGACAAGCTTAAAAAAGCCGAGCGTATGTTTGTTGATGGTTTGCGCAAGTCCAATCCCGACAAGGTTTATTATCCTGATGCAAATTCAACCATGCGGGTAACTTACGGACAGGTATTTGACTATTATCCTGCCGATGCTGTTCACTATGACTATGTTACCTGCATAGAGGGTATCATGGAAAAGGAAGACCCTACCAACGATGAATTTATCGTGCCAGCCAAACTAAAAGAGCTTTACGAAGCCAAAGATTATGGTAAGTGGGCTGACAAAAATGGCCGGCTTGTGATTAACTTTTTGAGCAACAACGACATCACCGGAGGCAACTCCGGCAGTCCGGTAATGAATGGAAATGGAGATTTGATTGGTATTGCTTTTGACGGCAACTGGGAAGCCATGAGCGGCGACATTGCCTTTGAACCTGAACTACAACGCACCATTAGCGTGGATATCCGTTACGTGATGTTCATCATCGATAAATTTGCCAATGCACAAAACCTGATTGATGAGATGAAATTCTCAAAAACACGGTAAATCCCGGTTTTAACTTTGAAAAAATCCCGAAGCCTGCAAAGGTTTCGGGATTTTTTTGTTTATTCCCCGAATCGCTGCGCTCTCGGGATCAGTCTGGCTGAGCGGAATTTGCAATTCCGCTCAATCTTAAAAAATTAAGATGTATGCTTTTTAATCATCCTATACGTTGAATTACAAATTCAACAGGCTTCAAAGCGGCATTGCAAATGCCGCTTAGCCAAACGCAACAGCCATTAGCGAAAATTAGCGAAATTAGCGGTTATTCAATCCGATATCTGCAATCCACAATCTGAAATCAACTCCCCTACTCCATATCCAGGTTCGGCTGAATTTTCAGCTCCATTGAACCAAGCTCAAGAGCTACAAGGTTTCCATAACCCGGACGGTTGGTCATGTAGCAACCATTGTCAAGATCAATAAAGGGGTAACGCTTGTTGTTGATGGAAATATCAATAAACTCAAGATTTACCGGCACATGTCCATGGATAAGCCGACGAAAGCCAATTTTTTTTGGTATAATTTTATAATCTTTGAGCCAGAGCATGGACCATTCATCACTGAAAGGATCTTCAATATTAAAATTAAGACCAGCATGGACAAGTATAAAATTTCCTGTCTTATGGAAAAGCTTAAGGTTTCGCATCCAGTCAATGTAATGCTCAGAAATGTCAGCAAGACTATCGGTGCCAAAACTTTCGAGGGTTTCTTTACCTCCATGTTTTACCCACTGATTTTTAGACTGGTTGGCCTGCCGAAATATCAAAAACTTTTTTCGGGTGCGTTCTTCATCCCACGATTTTACAAAAAATTCCTCGTGGTTGCCCTTGAGTGCCACAATATTGTGTCCCTTGGCCTGAAGCCAGATCACATAGTCAAGCACGCCTTTGGAATCAGGCCCCCGATCAACGAAATCGCCCAAAAAAAGCAATTGATCGTCGAGCGAGGGCACAATCTGGTTTTCAATCAAGGCCTTTAAACTGCGCGAACAGCCATGTATATCAGGGATCACCCATTGTTTTGGCATAGACAAACATTAACGAACCAAAATTACACTTTAACCATCAGAATAAGAAAAATATTAACTTTGTATCACTTAAAATACTTAAAATACTAAACAAATGTCTGAAAAAAAAGATAAAAAGGTTGTTTTGATGATACTTGATGGTTTCGGTATAGGAAATAAAACGGCTTCTGATTGTGTTTTCAACGCCAATACTCCAAATCTTGATAGTTTAATTTCCCGTTACCCGAACTCTCAATTATTAACACATGGGAATAATGTGGGATTACCGGATGGTCAAATGGGAAATTCTGAGGTAGGACATATTAATATTGGAGCAGGGCGAATTGTTTATCAGGATCTTGTCAGAATCAATATGGACATAGAGAACGATAACATATCCAATAATGAACAGTTAAAGAAGGCATTTTCCTATGCAAGAGACAACAATAAAAGTTTGCATTTTATAGGATTAGTTTCCGATGGCGGAGTTCATTCAATGGATACCCATCTTTATAAACTTTGCGAAATTGCAACCCGGTATAATGTTAAGAATACATTTGTTCACGCGATTACCGATGGGCGGGACACAGATCCGAAAAGCGGGTTAGGATTTATTGCTGAATTGCTTGAAAATCTCAAAGACTCAAATGCTAAAATTGCATCCGTAATAGGAAGATACTATTCGATGGATCGGGATAAACGATGGGAAAGAATTAAGAAAGGCTACGATTTATATGTTCATGGTACCGGAGCAAAAACAAAGGATATTCTCGGATCGATTGCCGACTCCTATGAAAAGGGTATAACGGATGAATTTATAGAACCAATTGTAGTTGTTAACGAGTTAAACGAACCTGTCGCGAAGATTAGTGATGGGGATGTAGTAATATGTTTTAATTACAGGACAGATCGGCTAAGGCAACTTACAATAGCACTTACACAAAATGATTTTCCTGATTTCAATATGAAGTCGATTCCGCTGGAATATTACACCCTAACCAATTATGATGATTCGTTCAGGAATATTAATGTCATATATGATAAGGACAATTTAGCAAACACTATTGGCGAGATAGTTTCAAATGTTGATAAGAAGCAAATACGAATTGCTGAAACCGAAAAATATGCACATGTTACCTTTTTCTTTTCAGGTGGAAGAGAAAAAGAGTTTAAAAATGAACGCCGGATCATGATACCTTCTCCAAAGGTTGCCACTTATGATTTGCAGCCTGAGATGAGTGCTTTTCTGGTTAAAGATGCCCTCGTAAGCGAAATAAATAAAGCAGATGCTGATTTTATCGTTGTCAATTTTGCCAATTGTGATATGGTTGGCCACACAGGAATATATGATGCTATCATTAAAGCGGTTGAAACTGTCGATAAATGTGTTGGAGAAGTAGTGAATGCAGCTATCTCGAATAATTATGAAGTAATAATCATTGCTGATCATGGCAATGCTGATTATACTATTAATCCTGACGGCACACCCAATACAGCGCACTCATTAAACCCGGTGCCTTGTATTTTGATATCAGATCGATACAAACACATTAACGATGGAATTCTTGCTGACCTTGCACCAACCATCCTAACGCTAATGGGTATCAAAATACCATCCATTATGACAGGGAAAATTCTAATGTAATGAAATACCGCATTTTAACTATATAGGGTCTGCTAAAAAAACTCATAACCTTTTTATATTTCGGTCTCGTTCAAAATGACGATATCTACCCAAATTACTCGACGTGCATTTTTTACAAATATTTCGCCACTTTGTGGCTCTTTTGCAGGTCTCGTCATTTTGAACGAGACCGTAATATACATGCATGGGAATATGGACGTTTACCGCGAAAATCCTTGCATCTAACGCAAAACAATGACATTACATCACACTGATATTCAATGATATAATATTTTTTCAGCAGACTCTAATTAATTTGAATGTTGACCTTATAAATATATCACGGATGTGAGGTTCCGAAAATATTCCACCCTAAATCAAAAAAGTGTAAGAAGATAACTTGTTGAACAAATATTCACAAAAAAAGAAAGCCATATCCCGCATAAAATGCAGGATATGGCCTGAAATGGAATTGTGCTGCTATTTCTATTTAAATAGCTTTACAATATCATTTCCATTGGCAAATATGAGCAGACCAAACAAAAGAACCATCCCCACAATCTGAGCGGATTCCATAAACTTGTCCGAAGGTTTTCGTCCGGTTATTATTTCATACAATAGGAACATAACATGGCCGCCATCAAGCGCAGGAATAGGCAATATATTTAAAATGGCTAACATGATGGAAAGGAAAGCGGTTAATCCCCAGAAAGCCGTCCAGTCCCAGGTGCCAGGGAAAATATTACCGATGGTGATAAAACCACCCACCGATTCGTAAGCCTTTACTTCGGGCGAGAAAATAAGCCGCAGTTGTTTAATATAATCCATAACCCCTTTGATGGTGCGGTTAAACCCGGCAGGAATGGCAGTAAAAAAGTTATATTCCTTAACCTTGAAGTTAAACATCCCCGCAGCATTGGTGTAGGCTCCGATTACTCCGGTTTCGGGAATCTGAACATTAAAATTCATGGTATCCGCACCACGTAAAACCATCAGGCTAATTTCCTGATTCTTATAAGCAGGAATCACTTCCCTGAACTGATCAAAATATTCCACCGCACTGTCGTTGATGCCAATGATGCGGTCGCCTTCCAATACACCACTTTCCTTTGCTGCTGACTTTGGGGAGAAACCTCCGACAATAAACGGCATACGTGCGGTTATAAAATCAGCGCTCTGGTGCTTAAGTAAACGACCGATAAAACCTTCAGGAATCGGAATGTTTACGGGCTGCCCATCACGTTCAACCTGAACACTGGTGGCATTATCCAAAATAATGCGGCCCGGAATTCTAAAAAAGTCCTCCACCACCTCATTATTCACCGAAAGTATTTTATCGCCGTTACGCAAACCCATATCCTGCGCCACAGAATCGGCAACAATACCATATTTGACTTCGGAAGTAGGCAGATATTGTTCACCCCATATCCACATCATGCCAATGTAGATGGCAAAGGCAAGTAAAATATTAACGGTTACGCCACCAAGCATAATGATGAGCCGCTGCCATGATGGTTTGCTTCTGAATTCGTGGGGTTCAGGTGGCAGCTTCATCTGCTCTTTATCCATTGATTCATCAATCATCCCGGAGATTTTAACATAACCTCCAAGGGGCAGCCAACCCATTCCGTATTCCGTTTCGCCTTTTTTAAATTTAAAAAGTGAAAACCAGGGATTGAAAAAGAGGTAAAATTTTTCAACCCGTGTTTGAAATATCTTGGCCGCTATAAAATGGCCAAACTCATGAAAAATAACGAGTATTGACAGGCTAAGCAGTAATTGGGCAATCTTAACAAAAATTTCCATTGAAAAAAATCAGTTTAACAATTGGTGAATAACAACACTTTTGATTTAATGTTTTTAGTATTTTAAAATTACGATTTGATAAGGCTTTCGGCTATTCTCCTGGCTTCTTCGTCTGACTTAAGATAGTCATCGAGGACAGGATTTGGAACGAAAGTTGCCTTTGCCATGCATGATTCAATCATTTCGGGAATGTCGGTAAACCTGATTTTGCCCTTAAGAAATGCAGCAACAGCCACTTCATTGGCAGCATTGAGCAGACAAGGCATATTTCCGCCTTTCTCAATCGCTGTGTAAGCAAGTCCCAGACAGGTAAAGGT
>SWCC01010114.1_pt1 | contig 15867 bp, 12 predicted proteins | sample 4692971 | NCBI WGS metagenome assembly SWCC01 (sample SAMN10267277, study PRJNA491770) | bioreactor metagenome | isolation source: DHS bioreactor inoculated with subseafloor sediment | place: Japan: off Shimokita Peninsula | collected 2006-08 | reverse complement strand
GCATGGAAAAAAATATAGAGCTTTCGGTGGTAATTCCCTGCCGCAACGAAGAAAAACATATCGCGCGCGCGGTGAGACTTACTGATGATTATCTGACCAAAAAAAATATGGCAGGTGAGATTATCGTCGTTGACGACGGCAGCGAAGACGCCACTTTTGAAATCGCGGAAAAACTCGCAAACTCGATTTCAAGCCCTCTGACCGTCATAAAACTCGGTAAAAACTTCGGCAAGGGCGCGGCCGTGCGTAAAGGCGTTCTTTCATCATCCGGAAATTTTGTTCTTTTTACCGACGCCGATTTTTCAACCGATATAAGCGAACTGGACAATTTTCTGCCCGTCGCAGGAAACGATGCCGAAATTATTATCGCCTCAAGAAGTCTGCCCGGAAGCGTCCTCGACCCTCCCCAGTCTTTTTTCAGACGCGCCATAGGAACTCTCTGCCGCGCCCTCGTAAGTTTCCTGGCTGTTAAGGGCTACAAAGACACGCAGTGCGGCTTTAAACTGTTCAGCAGAAAAGCCGCCGACGCCATATTTCCGCGTCTTAAAACCGACGGATTTGCTTTTGATGTGGAAGTGCTCGTGCTCGCGGAAAAATTGGGATTCAGCGTAAAAGAAATGCCGGTGAGATGGAAAAACTCATCCGATTCACGGGTAAACCCCGTCAAAGACTCATTTAATTTTTTTCTCCGGCTTCTGCGCGGCTTTTAAACTTTTTTTGTTCTTTTTTAATTCTCTTTATCATACGGCGGGCCTTCCAGTGACTGGGATCAAGATCCAGAATGCGCTCAAAAAAAAGTATGGATTTTTTTAAGTCGCCTTTTTTGTAATGATATTCGCCGTAAAAATAATTCTCTTTCATTCTTATCAGCTTTTCGCTGACGGGTATATCGGGAGGCGATATCTCCCGCATTATGCTGATTTCAACCCTGTCTTCAAGAGCTTCGGCGTCAGGAGATTTGTCTTTCCCTCTTATAGAAGGGGGGCCCCAGCCTTTGAGAATTATCCGCTGCGGGTCAATACCTTTTTTTATAAAATACTGCCCTATGTTAAGCGCTCTGCCGGCCGAAATCAGCATTTCATCTCCGCCGGATGAACCGGAAAAACCCGAAATCACAATTTCATTCGGCAAATCATGCATTATTTTAAATATATCGTCCAAAACCCCGAAAGCCGATTCTTTTATCCCAACGCTGCCGGACGCAAAGAAAACCGGCAGATTGAAAACCAGCTTTATTCTCTCGCTGTCCATATCCATGTTTTTTAGATATTCCTGCCTGGTGGAAAAATAGCCTTCAAGATATTCCGCGAGCTCAACCTCTTTCGTCGGGGCCGCGCGGCCGAAACCCTCCGCCAGCGACGCGACAACTTTTTCGTACCTCACCCGCCCTGTCAGATATGTGTAGGCGTAAAGCAGCAGAAAAAATATCATCAGTATCGTCATAAGATTTCCGTAAGGAACAATCCAGTTGGTTTCGTCGCTCATTGCGAAATAATTTTTTTAACGACAGCAAGCATCTGCTCTGTGTCCACGGGTTTGAGCAAAAGGAAAAACTCCGCTTCCTCAAGCGTTTTCGCTAGCATATCGGAGGACGCGTAGCCGGTGATGACTATTATTTTGCTTTTCGGTATATTGCCGGATATTTTTTCAATGACTTCAAGACCCGTGGCATCAGGCAGTCGCAAATCTATTATGACGCAGTCGTATTTGCCCGCCTGAGCGTTTACAACAGCTTCGGCGCCGGATGAGGCCTCAATAACCTCATAATCACAGCTGCGCAAAATATCGGCAAGCGTTTCCCTGACGCTGAAATCATCATCCACCACAAGAATTCTTTTTTTCATAAATGTTACAGATTGAGCGGCAGAAGCACCGTCACATCCGTCCCCTCTCCCTCCCGGCTGCTGAGCGAAATTTTGCCCTTATGCCTTTCTTCCACTATTTTTTTAACGGTCGCCAGACCAAATCCCATTCCCGAGCTTTTGGTAGAAATAAAAGGCTTCCATATTTCTTTCATTTTATCCTGAGGAACCCCGCAGCCGTTGTCGGCAAATTTTATTCTAATAAAATTTTTGTCCGCGAAAGCCGTGATTTTTATTTCCCCCGGAGGCGTTATCGCCTCGCAGGCATTTTTTATGATGTTGGAAAAGACCTGCTTTATTTCCGAAGTGTCGGCGCGCGCACGGGGAATTTTTTTTACGGATAATTCAAAATCTATGAGTTTGTATTCCTGTTTGAACACTTCGGCGGAATCGCCCAGAATCCCGCCTATATCGCAAAGCGCGTAAACCGGCGGTTTTAATCTTGAGAGGCTGAGGAGATCCTCTATCATAAACGATATCTGTTTTATCTCATTTTTTATTATACCCAGGTGCTTGCCTATTTTGCCTCTCGAAAGCGCTCCGGGAAGCTGCGACTGTATAAAATACGTCGCGTTTTTTATCGCGGCTATGGGATTTCTGAATTCATGCCCTATTATGGCCACATGATGGCCCAGTATTCCGGCGGATTCCTGCGAACTTATCTGTTTTTTGAGTTTGCTTTTTATATCGTTAAAACCGCTCAGTTTATCCTCAAGCGCCGATATTTCATCGCCGGCTCCGCCGGGCGCTATATGACCGTCGGCGAGTGCGTCCAGCCGGCCCGTCATGCTTCCGGCAAAAGACATAGCCTGCGCAAAAGTCAGAGCAATAACCAGCAGCAAAAATATAAAAAAACCGTTACGGAAGCGCGTGTAGACGCCGTAAATTTCTTTTTTCTCCTCTTTAACGCTTAATGTCCAGCGCCCGCCCATAAGAGGATACAGTTTCTCTATAAACTCTCCGGATACGGCGCCGCTTTTTCTGCTTTCCGGCGGTACGGAATAAACATTGACTGAACCCCGCGGCGTTAAAGTCATTTTTTCAGCGCTTTCTATAAAAGCCGCAAGCGCTGTTGTTCCCCGGATCTCGCGCGCGGAGCCCGCATCGAGAACAAATTCAACGTAAGGTTTTCTGGCGACCCAGAAAATATTGCTGAGAGACGTCTCCGCGTCTATCTGGGCTTTCCCGAAACTGCCCTCCGGCCATCTTGACATTTCGGCAAAACGGCGGCCGGAAGAATAAAGAGCTATCCTCTCTATCTGCGGATACAGGGATGCGAATCTTACAAAAAAAGTGTTGAGCTGCCCCCATTCCTGAAGTTTGAGAATCAGTGAAATAAAAGTTTCCCTGAGAGGCGGCCGCATTATCGCAAAATATTCGTTAAAGGACACTTCCATGTTTTTCCGGCTCGTTTCAAGACGCACCCGTGACAACTCCTGCTCATTGCTTTTAATAAAATTTCCTGCGACAAAAAACAGCAGCGCCAAAGTCGCCGCAACCGGAATTACCGACGACAGCACTATTTTTGTTCTGATTTTCATTTTTGCGTAGGGAACGGAGAAACAGGGAAACCTCTTTTCTTCCGGAGCGGCTCCATCACAATTATTTCTATGCGTCTGTTGCGCAGCCTGTTTTCAAAGCTGTCATTGGGGCACAAAGGCCGCGTGGAACCGTAGCCGGAAATGCAGAATCTTCCCGGCGTGATGCCTTCCCCCGCGAGAAAACGCCTGACGCTGTCGGCACGCGCAAGAGAAAGCTCCCAGTTTGATTTCCATTTCGTGCCCTCGACGGGAATATCGTCGGTGTGTCCGGCTATCTCAATCGTGTTCGGTATGGTTTTTATAAAAGAGGCCAGCTCTCTCAAATCGCTCATGGACGCGCTTTTAATCGCAGCAGCCGCGGAATTGAACATAACAGGGGCTTTAAGAATAATTCTGTAACCCGACGGCTCGGTGATGACATTCGAAATAACGGGATTCTTAAGCGCCCCCAACGAGCTGTTTTTCATGTCTTTCGCCGTCTTTTCAAAAGATTGTATCACCGCCTCTTGTTTCACTACGCCTTCAAAATGCGAAGCTATGGAATCCAGTACTGTGGTTTTCATATCCACGCTCATGCGCGTTATACCGTAAAGCATGAGAAAAAAAAGCATCAAATTCGTCATCAAATCCGAATAAATTGTCAGCCACACCTGGGATTCTTCAACCGGCTGCTCCTGATAGCTCATACTTTCTTTTCCGGAGCCTGCGCCGTTTTGGGCTTCTTCAATTTCTTTTATTTTTTCCATTTATTTTTTTGAGTTCTTTTCGGAATCCGCCAGAAAAGACTGCAGCCGCTTTCTCACGACAGAGGGAATTTCGCCTTTTTGCAGAGATGTCGTTCCTTCCACTATAAGCTGCTTGATGAGAGACTCTCTTTCCGTGAGCACGCTCAGTTTCCCCGCGACGGGGAGAAATATAAAATTGGTGGAAAATATGCCGTAAAAAGTCGTCGTTATGGCTATGGCCATGGAAACACCCATGCTCGCGGGGTCGGAAAGATTCCTCAGCACCTGAACAACTCCTATGAGTGTGCCGAGAAGACCGAAAATAGGAGCATAGGCCCCCATGGATTTGAAAATATCCGAAATCTGAGCGTGTCTTCTTTTAAAACAGGAAATCTCGTTAAAAAGCGTTTCCTTTATAAAATCCCCGTCAAAACCGTCTATGAGCAGACTGATCGCGCGAAGAAAAAAACTATCGGGAGGTATGTCATCCAAAAGGCTCTGGCTTATTCCGTCCTTTCTGGCTTTTTTCGCGACATTTTCAAACACCTCTATAATCTCGTTATTTTCCGAAAATCGCGGCGGAAATAAAATGAGCGAAGCGCATCCGGGAAGCCGTTTAATCAGCCGCCACGGATAAGTGATAAGTGTCGCCCCGATGACACCGCCGAAAACAAGCACCGCCGCGTTGACATTAAACAAAATCCCTAAAATACCGCCGCTTGAGAGCACATAATACACCGCCCCCGTTCCCAGCACCAATCCGGCTATCGTCATTAAATCCATATATCCTCCGTTTTTTTTATCTAAGTTCTATCGTACCCGCTTCTTTCAGACGCCTGATAACAGCAACAATGTTTTTCTTTTCCCGGTCACTCGAGGCGTGATTTTCCGGCAGAAGCTCAAGTTCCTCGGCAACAATCTCTCTTGCTCCCTCGGAAAGCACCGCGAAAATCCTGTCTCTCACTTCCTGCTCGGTAAACTGAAGCGCCTGCGCGAGATTTCTCGTGTTCACGAACCTCAGCACCGTCTGCACCACCTGCGTGTCCTGACGGGCGAGATCCTCAAAGTGAAACACGCTGTTTCTTATCTCCGAGGCCATTATGGGATCCTCGTCGGCTATGTGACGGAGAAACTGCTCCTGCACCTGACGCGAGGAATTTTCAAGCATGCTCAGAAGCTGTTCCCTGCCGCCTGAAACATAATTTATTTTTTCCTTTATATCATTCTCAGTGTCAATAATATCTTCTTTGTTGAGCTCTTTTTTATAAACCAGAAAGCTCATTATGTCGGACTGCTTCTCTTCCGGAAAATACTTCAAAAACTTTTCAACAAGAGTCTCTTTCAGAAAGCCCAGCACCTCCGCGCTTTTTTCAGAACTCTCATCTTTAAGAAGAAAAGCCAGATTTGCTATGTTTTTATCATTGATAAACGCGAAGGGCGTGTTCACTTTCTCTACGTCGGAATTTTTTGATTCGGGAGAGGCGCTGAGAAGATTAACAGGCATTTGGCGAATTGGTGAAGATGCCTCTTCCCTGCTGACACCCGCGGCTGTACTCGCGGTGGCAAAATATTCCGCCATGTATTTCATAAAATATCTGACGGGCCCGAACAGAAAAATAAAAATCAACAGAAGCACTGTTAGAAGCACTATGTTCTGCGGACGCGAAACATATGAAATAAATGCCGCCGGGACGCTGCGGACAGCGGGTTCCCCCGGAGAAGACACACCGGCAGATGCGCGCTTTTTAGTCACAAAATCCTCTTTTATTATTTTCAGCGAATCCTCATCTCCCAAGCTCAGCGAAATTCTTATGACGCGCTCAATTCTCTTTTCAAGTTCGGGGGCAATTCCTCTTTCTAAAATAAGCGTTATCAGCAGATGGCGATGCAGCATCAGTTTTTTGTCGGAAGCGTATTGAAGTTTCTCTTCGACGGGAACACCCGGCAGAAGATTCCTTTTGTCTTTGCCTATGTCCACAATTTCCGTGTGCCGGGTTTCTCTGACGGAAACGGAAAAATTTTTCAGGTCAAAAACTTTTGTCAACACCTGCGAAACCTGTTTTTCTATACCGGCGGTGTCGGCAATCAAAACTGCCGGCGAAATTAAAAACAACGTCACCAACAACAGAAAGGGCTTTAGCCCTGCTTTACCGGCAACCCTGACGGGTTTTCCACAGAAATATTTTTTATGTAACAGGCTCATCCGCTATTTTTTCATTTTTTCCCTGCATAAGTCAATCATTTTCAGTGACTGCTTGTGTCCGGGCTTGATAGATAGAAGCTTTTGAAATTCGGAAAGGGCCTTGGAATAGAGGCCATTTTTGTAATAAGACATGCCCGCTGAGTAATGGGCTTTCATACGCCTTCTCTTATCTTCATTCGCCTTTTTTATCAAACGCCGCGCCTCTTTCAGACCGTCCGCGGCTTTCTTCCTGTATTTGTCTTCATCATCGCCCGCCCCGGGAATTTGCGACGCTTTCTTAAACAGCAGTTTGGCTTTATCATATTCGCCTCTTTTCATCGCCGCGAATCCGTTAAGGTAAAGTTTCTTTATCTTTATCAGAGCACCCGCGTCCGCTTTTTGCTTTGTTTCATACATTTGTTTTATGGAACTGTCGCGGGGCATTTCCATAAATTCCAGTATATCTTTATTAGCGGGATCGTATTTTAAAGCTTCCTTCCACACTTCAACGGCCTTCGCTTTTTTGCCCAAAGCGTAATAAGCCGAGCCCAGCCTCGTCAAAGCGAGGACATTTTCCGGTTCCAGCTCCAGCACCTCGTTACATTCTATAATCGCCAGATCATAACGCGCATTGTAAATATTTTTAAGGGCCGAATATAATTTCTGCTCCACAAGATTCATTCCCTTTATTAATTTCAGTCCTCTGTACTTTTCAGGAAATTCTCTCTTTACTATATTCCTTATGTTCCTGCTCACAATTGATTTATCAATCTGGGTGACGTAAACGGAAGCGTTAACGGCAAGAGCGGCATCCTTATTCAGATAAGCGCGAACCGCCGCTCTTATCAAATGCGAAACTTTGTTTTCACCCCGCGCCTGAGGCGTGACGGCTGTTATATTCTTTATGTTTCCGCACAGCCCGCGCATATTTTCGTCATATGGATTGATATCCAGCGCCTCGTTATATTTTGATTCGGCATCAGTGAATCTGCCCTCATTAACCAGGAGAATTCCTTCTCTTGCCAGCGGCTCCAGCAAAATCCGGAGTTTACCCGAAGATTCAGCAAAAATTTCCGACGCGGAAACATTATCCGGTTCCTGAAGAAGCACCTTGCGGGCGAGCGAGGCCGCATCAAGCCATCTTTCTTCCCTGAAAGCAGCCTGCGCCTTTTCAAGCATTTTATCAACATCTGTTTTTTCGGCGCTTTCGTCCTTTTCGCCGGGCGTCACTTTATCTTTTCCCAAAACAAAAGACACTGACATTCTGTGCCTGCCGCCTGAATCTTTGATGCCCGAAAGCGGATAAATAAAAGCATAATCAATAGAAAGTCTGCCCAGATGCAAATATCCTAATCCCATGGAAAAAAGCTTTAACTCTCCGCTGCCGGTGGACAGCCCTCCCCTGACTTTCAATGTTTCATTCTTTAATCTCCTCTCAAAACCTATATCAGACCGGTAATTTCCGCCGGAAAAACGCAAAGTCTCCCCGACCGTAAGACTTCCCGTTTCATAAACCGCTCCGGCAGACAGAGTCGGCTTTCTTTTATATCCGCCGCCGAGAGAAGTGTCGGGACTTGTAATAAACGACGCGGCCGACGAAAGGGACCAGCCGCCGGTAAAAATTCTGGTAAAGCCCGCGTCAAGTGTAAAAGCCGTCTTGTCCGAACCGCTGACAGCAAAAAGAGGATCCGCCGCATTCGACGCGGAACCGTCGGAATTGATTGCGTTTGCAGTATAACTGTCTGAGCCGTAGTGTTTCTGCAAAATTCTCAGATTGCCGCCAACGAACCATTTTTCCCGCGTATTTATCGTAGCCGCAGCGCCTCGCGCTGCTAAATTTTTTGAATAGTTTAAGATATAAGTGCTTTCCGAATACAGATCATCCAGAGAAAATTTTTCAAAACCGGCCCCGCAGCCCGCGCCGTCAAGTTTATGGGTGTATGTAAAAATATTTCTGATAAGACCGCTTCCGTCCGAAAGGCCGGGATACATATTTTCATATTCCATTCCCACAACGGGCTTTTCAAAATAAGACGAGGCGGCGGGATTTATGTAAAAGAGCGACGGTATCTTTCTGGAAAACATAGCCGCGTCCGACATTCCGGCGGATGCCGCCGACCAGCCCAACTCCTCAAAATCCGCCCTCAAAAAAGGGGACGTCCTTAATAAAAAAAAGCAAAAAAGCAAAAAAGGCAAAAAAGGGGACGTCCTTAATAAAAAATTATGACGCCCTGCTTTTTTCATACTACATTTCATCCTAAATTTTTCCTTTTAGGTCTTCCCCTATGCGACCATGTTTCGGATAAACCTTTTCCTTTTAATTTCTCTTCAAATTCTTCGCTTCCGTAAACGCCCATCTTGAAATATCTCTCTAACTTCCTTTTTTCCTCAAAACGATATTTCAACATTTCCCTATACGCTTGCATGCGATCTTCCTTTATTTGAGCTAAGCCTTCATATTCAGGACTAACCGTTATAATTTTATTCTCTTTTCCTTCCCCGTATAATCGGTAACTACTCCATTTATAATCCTCAGGTTTCTCTGCCATTCCGGCTCTCACCGGATTTAACTCGACGTATATACCGCACTCGAGCAAATACCTTCCGCTTTCTATCAAAAAACTTTTATATCTTCCCTGCCAAAAATACCCGACGCCGCCGTATTTTTTCCTGTAATACCTGGCGTAGCCCTGGTTTAATTGCTGTAAGGCCTTCTTCAAATTCTCCGCATCTTTAAGTTTTACTATCAAATGATAATGGTTGGGCATCAAAGCATAATGTATTATTTTCATTCCCGCATTTCCGAAATATCCGGCCATCATTTTCAGAAATTGCCCATAATCATTTGCTTCCATAAATATATTTTGCCGGTTATTCCCTCTGTTCAATATGTGATAATACGCGTCATCCACCACAAATCTATATCTTCTCGGCATTTTCATCCTCCTTATTCATAATATTAAGGACGTCCCCTTTTTTGATTATCATTTCGCCACAATGACCGTACCCGTGTAAACCCGGCCTTCCGCCTCAACCTGCCAAATGTAAATTCCGGGAGATGTACCGCCCGCAGGCGTCCATTTCAGATAACCCTCCCACGCGGCAGCACCCAAAACCGGATGCCAGACGCCCGGAACCGGCAGCGAATCGCCGGAGCCTCCTTTATTTGTCATGTCCGCGATCTTCATTCCCATGAGATTGTATATCTTTCCTGAAAGAGAACTCTGGCTGTCCAGATTTATGTAAAACACAAAAAACACGTCGTTCCTTCCGTCGGCTTTGCCCGGAGTGATTATTTTCGGAGCCGCCTTATACGTAAATTCGCCCGCTCCGCCGGAAAGCGGTGAATGAAACACTGACGCCATCATCAGCGCCGCAATAACAACAAAAAAAGGGGACGTCCTACATTTTTTCATAATTGTTGCTCTCATCAATTCTTCATTTCGCCACAATATCAGGGACGCTTTTTTTTTATTAAGGACGTCCCGTTTTTCTATAATGTTCATTTGAGTTTGTCCTTAACATCTTTCAGCGATGACCGGCGGGCGCTGGCGCTTTTTATAAGCTGCACCCTCACCATCGTTTTCCTCGCGTCATAAAGCCTGTGCCCCGCGGGCGTCTTGCCCTCGCAGGGGAGAATCCCCATGTCCGTGTAATGACGTATCGTGGATTTTCTCACTCCGCAAAACTTCGCGACCTCGCCTATTCTCAAATATTTTTTCATATCATCTCCTTTTACTTAACCCAAATTTTCATAATATTAAGGACGTCCCCTTTTTCTCATTTTAATTTTTCCTGCGCCATCATAATCTTCCGGCGCGAAAGCTCATGACCGGGATCCAGCTCAAGCACCTTTTTCCATTCCTTTATCGCCTTAGCGTATTCGCCTTTTATATAATATACAGTGGCTTTTGAAAAATGCTCTTTCATTTTTTTCTGTTTCATAATTTCTTTTTCTTTGACGATATGCTCTTTGGCGGCGGCAATCTTGGCAAGCGATAATTTGTGCGACGGGTCTATATCAAGAACCTTTCTCCATTCTTTTACGGCTTTGCCATAATTCTTGTTTTTGTAATATTCCGTCGCCCGCATAAAATGCTTTTTCATAATTTCCAAAGCGCTGTTTCTGCCCGCTTTACCGGAAGAAGATTCCAGAGAACGCTGAGCCGCTTCGGATTTGGAAATAAGCTCTTTTATGTCAGCGTCTCCGGCAACAACGGCCGGCACATTATAAACTATGACCTGCTGATAATAGCGCTTCGCTTTTTCATATTCACCCCTCTTTTCGGCGGCAAGAGCGTAAAAATAAAGCCGTTTCATATTTTTAAGCGTTAATTTTTTAATTTTTTCCGTTATCGGGTCTTTCTTTTCGGCGGCGGAAACGGCCTCGCGCATTTTTTTCTCAGCCTCGCGAACCTGCCCGGGACGCTCGCCGAATTTGACCGAAAGCCCTATCCAGTGATTGCCCAATGTTTCCTCAATGCCTCCCAGCGGAAGCGTAAAAGCATAATCAAAGGAGAACAAATTCATGCGGTAAGAGGCGCCTGCGGAAATGTTGGCGATATCTCCTCCGTATTCAAAACCGCCTCTCAATCTGAAAAAGCTCAAAACATCAAACTCGCCGCCCAGTCTGAAAGTTCTAACGGCGTCTTCCTTATTATATTCCCCCGTAAGCTTATAGCGCGGTTTTATCAAAGCAATTCCCGTCTTAATCCTGAGCGGCAGCTTATATTCTTCTTTAAGACCCATATCCGGCGGAACAATGTTTTGGAGGGCAAGACCGAAACGAAAATCTCCGGCATTTTTCAGTATTCCCGCGTCAACTCCGAAACCGCTCTTTGAAAGGCCGGAAGCAAACACGGGGTCGGCAACGCTGCCCGCAAGCCCCGTGGTGTTGTCTATGGCGTTAGCGGCGTATTTTGTGGAAGCGTATTCCGCCGTCATGTGTTTAAGCGACACTCCTATATCAAAATATTTAAACCGCCTGGCGGCTGAAAAAGCGTATTGATTTTCAGCATAATAACCGTCAAGAGAAAATGTCTTAATGCCGAATCCCAGCGACGCGAATTTCGCGGGATACGCGAACATAAGATTCGTGTCGCCCATATCCGAATTGTCCGAAAGATTCATAAACATTTTACCATACGAACTTGCCGCCTCGGGATTTTCAAGACCGGCCAGCCCCGCGGGATTATAATAAACAGCATAAGCGTCGTCTGCGATGGCCGTGAAAGCGTTCGCCATGCCGGAGGCTCTGGCCCCCGCGCCTATGTCCTCAAAAGAAGCATGAAGAGACGGTGCAAGACAGTAAGACAGTAGTAACAGGCAACTCAATGCGGCAGACAGATGCACAAGCATCTTCTCCTTCTTCTGAGCGATGAGTTTTTTAATTATTTTATTCATCATCTTGCCACCACCACAGTACCGTTATAAACTTTACCTTCTGCCTTTATCTGCCATATATAAACGCCCGGGGCGACATATTTTCCGCCGGAAGTTTTTCCTTCCCAGATGAGCGAACCCGACACGGAAGAGAGCACTCCGCCGAGTTTCATATCCGCTATCTTCCTGCCTCTTATATCAAAGACCTCGCCGGAAGGCGCGAATCCGTTGGGATTGTCATAATAGAACGAGCACACATCATTGAGATTATCGCCGTTAGGCGTGAATATCTTGGGAATGGGTCCGTCTATCACGCTGAACACCGTCGAGCGCGGCGAAACTCTCAGCTGATAACTTCCCAGTTTATCCGTTAGAATTCTGACGCAGTTTTCGGCGGTGTCCACTTCTCCGCCGACTTTCACCCACTCAACGCCGTTGAACCACACCAGCGACAGAGAAGATGCCGCCTCCGCGTTTGTAACCGCATCAAGCGCTCTTACGCTGCCTGCGCTTAAAATCGTGCCATCAGCCGGCGAAACCGCGTAATAAATCCTGATTTCCATCATCGGGTCAACTATGACTCTTACCTTTTCGCCTGAACTTGTTCTCTCGGCTTCTATATCATACGCTCTCAGAATCCTGCCTTCCGGATAATTCGCCTTTGATGTTGAAGAAACAGCAACTTCAACATCGCTGCCCTGCCCGCTCCTTATCTTCATCATGGCCAATCCCGGAACCTTCACAACAGCATCTTCGGAAATGTACCAGACATTCAGTTCGCTTGTGTTGTCAAGCAGTGAGGAATATCCGCTGATATTGGACTTGCTGTCGTAGGCCCTCACCGTAAAATACATGGTTTCTGACGGGCATGTCATTGACATACTCGCGCAGGACACAGAAGACACAAATTGGCAGAACGGGCCAAAAATGCTTGTGGAACAGAAAATACTATATCCCGCAAGGTCGGTGCAGACGCTTCCATCCTCGTTACATGTTACCGTTGACCAGTTCACTTCAAACTGAGCGCTGGCCGACAGACGCCCGTAAACCCCGGCAGGAGCCGCCGGTACCGTAGCATCTTCCGTGTACGGCTGCGCGTAAACGACAGCCGACGATGACGACGCGTTGCCGTATGTGTCTAACGCCGTTATGAAATAATAATAAGTCGTCAAGTTCACACGACCCGTGTCCGTGTAAGCGACAGAATCCGTGGATAATATATTCGTATAATTGCTGTTGTCCGTGGAGCGGTAAATCAGATAAGAAGCGAAATCGTCTTCGCTGCTGGCGTTCCAGGCAAGCGAAACCAAAGCGTCTCCCGCTAAGGCAGTGACGCCCGTTGGCGCCGCGGGCGCGATATTGTCAAGCGTCCAGCCCGTCGCCGTGTTTGAAAGCGCCGACCGGTTACCGGCCTCATCCGCCGTCCACATCACAAAGTAATAAGTGCTGTCGCCTAACAGCGAGCCGACATCATAAGTCTGTATTTCGCCCCTCGCCATTGAACTTGAAACCGAAACCTGCGCCGATGATGGGCTCCACGCCAGAACATAAGTTGAATACTGGATTCTGAATTCGCCGCCTGTTATATCGCCGTTCGTTCCGTCGTCGCCCGGAGCCCTCCATCTGAGTTTCAAAGCGTTGGCCGCGCTGTTATCCGCAACAATCAGATCCGTCACAACAGAAGGCGCCGTCACATCCTGAGGCATTGCGTAAACAACGGCCGACGATGAAGACGCGTTGCCGTATGTGTCTAACGCCGTTATGAAATAATAATAAGTCGTCAAGTTCACACGACCCGTGTCCGTGTAAGCGACCAAATCCGTGGATAATACATTCGTATAATTGCTGTTGTCCGTAGATCTGTAAATCAGATAAGCGCTGAAATCATCTTCGCTGTTGGCATCCCAGGCAAGCGAAACCAAAGCGTCTCCCGCTATGGCAGTGACGCCCGTTGGCGCCGCGGGCGCGATATTGTCAAGCGTCCAGCCCGTCGCCGTGTTTGAAAGCGCCGCCCAGTTGCCGCCGTCATCCGCCGTCCACATCACAAAGTAATAAGTGCTGTCGCCTATAAGTCCGCCTGCATCATAAGTCTGTATTTCGCCGGACGCCATTGAACTTGAAACCGCAATCTGCGCCGAAGTTGTGCTCCACGCCAAAACGTAAGTTGAATACTGAATTCTGAATTCTCCGCCGGTTATATCTCCCTTCGTTCCGTCGTCTCCCGGCGCCGTCCACCGCAACTGCAAAGTGTTGGGAACACTGTTATCGGACACAATCAGATCCGTCACAGCCGCAGGCCCCGCGACATCGGGCGATGTTGTCGCCGATGACACATTGAGAGTCACCGACCAGTTGCCGCCGTCATCATAAGCCTTAACACCGAACCACAACTGCGCGCCCGGCGTGAGCCCTGTTACGACCGCAGTTTGTTCCGTACCCGGAATTTGAGCGGTGGATATTTGAACCGTCTTTACCGCGGCCGCGAAACTCCACCAGTTGACCGCGCCCCCTATAAGAGCGGGATCAACAGCGCTTGCCTTCATTTCATAAACATACGATGTGAAGTTCGGCGGTAAATCAGGCATGAGCTGCCCCGTCGTTCCGTCGTCTCCCGGCGCCGTCCAGGCAAGTTTGGCCTCGCCTTCATTATCTCCCGTAAGAGCCGTCAGATTAACAATTGACCCCGGAACCGTTGAATCAAGCCCAGCCCTTGCGTTCGCCTGATTCAGCGCCTGAGTCTTTTCGTCAAAACTGCTTACATTGCCGAACTCGTCCTCGGCCTTAACAGCAAAGTAATACGTGGTATCCGGTGTGAGACCGTTGACAGTCAAGTTCACAGTCTCTCCGGGATCATTCAGCCAGTTATAGAGGTCCTGCCCTCCCGAAGGATTATTCCACCACGCGGTTGTGTCACCGCTAAAAGGCGCGTCGTTCACCGAGGATGAACTCCACCTGATGTAATAATCCCTGACTTTTATACTCCACTCAGTTTGCGGAGCTGTCCACGAAAGCTCTATCCTGCCTTCACTGCCGCCCGTGGCCGCTAAGAGATTCGTCACTCTTTCGGGCGCTATATTGTGACACGGCCGCAAGCTTAAGGTCACATCAACCGTAGCCGCGGCAAAAGTTTGCGTAACAATACCCGCAGAAAGCATAACAATGGTAGCCGCAGCTGTAGCCGCAGATATAGCCGCAGACTTTAGTCTGCGTATACAACGCAATCTACCGATTGCGTCTATCAGTTTCTGCTGCAGGTATTTACACATTTTTTACCTTTCGCTCCTCATTTTTTCGATTTCTCCATACTATTCATCACTTTTTTTCCTCCGTCTTGAAATATATCCTTGAGAAAATCTCTATAGGTAAATCAAATTTCAAAACTCTGCCGACAATAACAAACATATAACTTTTGCCGTAAAACTCCTCGTTATCGGGAATTTCAATTTCCACCACAACATCACTGATACTTCTCGCCTTTGATGTAACCTTTTTCTTTTTGAGCTTAATCTTTATTTCTGGCGGAGTTGGAGCATAATCAGCGATACTACCGTAGTCTTGCGGCCTAGAATGAACATTCAATCCAATCTTATGCTTCTCGCTACTTTTGTTCACAATCTGAACTGTCTCATAATCATATCCATCCAGAACTACTTTCTTCCCAACAGGCAAGGCTGTTTTGAGAAACAAACTCATAGGCGACATCTCCAGACGAAGTGCCTCAAAAATTTGTTTCCTGTACTCATTGAGAGCTTTTTCCGGACGGGGGCCTGTTGAAAATTTCAATCTGCTGGCAAGAGCAAAATTGAGTGCAACACCTAACTCTCCCCCAGAACCGGGCTTTCCTGCCGACTGCGCGGTAATCATTGCCAGATAATGTCTGTTAGCATATTGTTCCTCATTCGGTATGGAAATGATTATATCGCAATCCATTTTCTCTCCGGATTCAAGCGAGAATCTCGAAGGAAACACAGTAATCCACGAAACATCAGGAACGATTTCATAATTCGCGCTTAACTGGCTGCCGCTGGGTTTGGTTATAGTAATTTCAATCTCCCGCTTGCTTTCAGCATCATTTACAATCGTGTACGGGACATTCTTTTCCTGCTTCAGACTGAAAACCATCCCCGGCGTCATACCGGCAAGAATCACAGCGGCAAATTTTGCCGTAAGGCTAT
>SWCC01013566.1_pt2 | contig 15907 bp, 16 predicted proteins | sample 4692971 | NCBI WGS metagenome assembly SWCC01 (sample SAMN10267277, study PRJNA491770) | bioreactor metagenome | isolation source: DHS bioreactor inoculated with subseafloor sediment | place: Japan: off Shimokita Peninsula | collected 2006-08 | reverse complement strand
CCACGGCCCAAAGCGGTCGTACTCTCGCACGTCGGCGGCGGTGACGCTCATGCCGGACTCCGTTCCCATGGAGACACGCTCATCTCCCGTCACGGGCCAAGGGCCCAATCCCTATCGTGGTGGTCATCGTGTGGTGTTCACCTGCGTCCAACCTTACAGCGGCCTGCTTAACGTTACTTGCCTCGACACACAGCATCCTGAGCCAGCCATCATCGTCGATATCGCTTGTGGCATGCGCACCCTCTGGCCCTGGATTCCAGACGATGGTGGTGTCAGATCCGCTCTTTTCCACACGAATGGATCGCCCCCCGGCGATGTCATTCACCTCGACCGTCCGGGGTGCACGTGTGTAGATGCGATCCACCTCGCCGCTGACGCGGAGCGGTAGGGGTTCTCCGTAGCCTGGACCGCCGGTGGGCGTCGTGTCCACATACGCGACGCCCCCCAATCCGATCGTCTCCGTCTCGGTGACGTCAGCAACGCGCAGGTAGGTGTGGAGCACCTCTTCGAAGGCAAAGGGTTCCTCTCCCGTGTTGGTCACGTCGAGCGCGATGGAGAGCTCCGCTCCGACCACGACGGTGCACGTGGCCAAGAATGGATGCGGCCAGGCCGAGCCGCGCGTCGCGGGCGAATCCATGAGCACGAGCGTCAGCGTGACATCGCTGCCATCGTCATGTGCGCTATCCAGTGCCCACGTCGCCGTGCGCGCAAATCCATGCCTGGGCTCCTCGGGCTTGCCCGCTACCGGTCCAAACCACGGGAAGCACACGGGAATGCCACCGCGGATAGCTGTGTGGTGATCGAAGCGGCTCGACTCGCTCATCCACAAGACCGAATCATGCCCGGATGGCCCCCATGCCGTCACGTGCGCACCATGCAAGTAGATCTCGGCCCAGCCTTGGGGCCCATCGACGCGGAGCATAGGGAGCCCTCCGGCCCCGGCCACCATCTTCACCGACTGTGGCAACGGATTCACGATGCTCCCTTTCATCCCAGGCCATTCGGCGCGTCGCGACGGGCACGTGTGGAAGCACGTACGTCAACGTTGCCAGGGTAGACCCGATGGCGACACTGACTCGGCTCGATCCGTCAGTCGTGTGTTCGGCACTCAGACCCCGACACATTCAGTGCGCCTGGCCAGATTCGAACTGGCGACACCCGCTTTAGGAGAGCGGTGCTCTATCCCCTGAGCTACAGGCGCGTGGCACTTCGGAGTAAAGGTTACCGGTTCCAGGAGGCCCCAAGCGGCATTCACCGCGCGACGGATCCTCCGCCACACATCTGGGCATTCGTGGCGCGGTCCCGCGGAACACCCGAGGAGCGTCCATTTCACCATTTTCAGATTGGCCCTATCCATAAAGGAACTTTACTGATAGTTTTCACTCACGGTCTTGGCGACGATGCCAGTGGCCTGTACCCCTAGCTGTTGCGGAGGCGCTCAATGGCAACCACCACTGTTCGTGGCACACCTGCGTGGCTACGTGCCACCAACACCATGACCGCAATGAAGTTGCTCATCGAGCACGGCCCCCTCACGCGAAACCGACTTGCCGAGCTCTCAGGCCTGTCGAAGCCCACAGCCGCACAAATGGTGGCTGGTCTCGAAGAGGCGGGCCTGATCCGCGTGGCAGGTGAGGTCTCCGGAGGCCGCGGACCCAACGCTGTGAGCTACGCGGTGTGCGCAGAACGACTCGTAGGAGTGGCCATCGACATCACGGCAGAGGCCATCACCTCTACCATCGTGACCCCCACGAAAACCAACACCCCCGTAGCCACCTTGCCCTTCGACGGCACTGAGAAGCGTTCGGCTGTCATGGATGTGCAGCGCGCCATCGACGCGTCCTGCGACGTTGCGCACGTGTCCTCTGATGCCGTGGGACTTGTCTGCATTGGCTTGCAGGCGGCAGTGGCACAGCGCGCCGATGAATTGTCATTCACCAACACGCTGCCCGGTTGGCCCACCACGGGAACGCGCCGCCACCTCGAGGCCGAACTGGGTGTCACCGTCACCATCGACAATGACGCGAACTTGGCGGCCATGGCGGAGCGGGCCGCAGGCTCGGCAGAGGACGTCGATGGCTTCGCCCTGTTGTGGCTAGGCGAGGGCATCGGACTCGCCATCGATGTCGCGGGACAGGTGTACAGGGGCGCATCGGGGGGCGCAGGTGAGATTGGGTATCTCACGGTCCCTCACGACGCGGCCTCGCTCGACCCTGGGGCGGAAGACCTCACAGCACTGTTCGGGGCTTCTGCGTGGCGCGACCTGCAAAGCACGGAGGGCCCCGGGGCGCTGCGGGCGCTCGCTGAGCGCGTCTCGCTCGGTCTTGTCCCCGTCCTCGCGGTACTCGATCCGGAACGCATCGTGCTTGGCGGACCGACGGGCGCCGAGGGTGGAAGTGCCCTCGCGGCCATGGTCGCCGCGCGCGTAGCAAGCAACACCCAATGGACCCCGGATGTCGTCGCCAGCGCGGTCGTCCACAACCCGGTTTTGCGCGGAGCCCGCGAGGTGCTTGTCGCAGAAGTCCGCGACCGACTGTTCCACGACGTCGCACTCATCACCGCCTAACCACTCCCTGCACCACCGATAGTGAGGAACAGCAGTGAAACACCACAGCACCACACGTCACCTCTTAGCGGCTACGGCGGTTCTCGCCTCAAGCGCGCTCCTACTCACGGCCTGCTCAAAGCCTGGAAGCGATACCTCCATGGCATCGGCCGCTCCGACGACGCTCGAAGGCACCGTCTCGTTTTGGCACTTCTTTAGCGACCGCGAGGCTGACGCCATTCAGGCTGTCGTCGACGACTTCGAGGCAGCAAACCCCGGAGTTACGGTCGATGTTCACCCCGGGCAAGACGATGAAAAGTTACGCAAGGCAATCTCCGCGGGCACCACAGTCGACCTCGGCCTGTACTACAACGTCGACCTTCTGGAAGCTGCCGGGTACACCACGCCTCCAAAGACGCTGACCGAACTCAAGGAGATGGCGCTCGCGCTCACCACCTACAACACGGACGGCTCCATCAAGACGCTGGGGTTCAACCCGATGATGGGCTTCTACGAAAACTCCGCCGCGCACTACGGCCCCCTTGCCGCTGCTCATTGGCTCAATGAGGACGGAACGTCGGCGATTAGCACCAGCCCAGGGTGGGTCGAGCTCATGGAGTGGCAAAAGGGATTTGTCGACGAGATCGGATACGACAAGCTCAACGCTTTCACCGCCGGTCTGGGCCAAGAGTTCTCGGGCGACAACGCGTTCCACACCGGGCAGATTGCGATGAACCTCGACGGCGAATACCGGACGGCCTTCATCGACGACCAGGCACCGGACCTCAACTACGCCACCGCACCGATGCCCGTCATCGACAGTCAACCGGACCTGTACGGTGCCGGTTACATCACAGGCAACATCGCCGGTATCTCCAAGGGCTCAAAGAACCCGGAGCTCGCATGGGCCTTGCTCAAGTACCTCACCACCACCACCGACGCGATCGTCAAACTCTCTAACGGCTTGAAGAACGTACCGGTGACCACCGACGCGATTGCGTCCCCCAACCTCGAGGTGTCCGATCAGTTCCAGACCTTCCTGGACATCACCAAGCACCCGCAGACAAAAACGACGCCGCCAAGCCCCGTGGGCGCCGGCTACCAGCAGTCTTTCGAAGACTTCTGGCACACGTACCAGACCAGCGGCACCGATGACCTTCAGGCCTCGCTCGTCGCGGTTGACAAGGAAATCAACGACGCTCTTGCTCTGACCACCGGTCCGTAATGACCACTCTTGGAACTCCCGTGGGGCGGCGAAATCATCGCCGCCCCCGGTGGGTCATCGCGACGATGCTTGCGCCGGCGTTGGCCGGCCTCCTGATCTTCTTCGTCTACCCGTTGTTCGCTTCGGTGTACTACTCGTTCACCAGTTTTGATCTGGTGTCGCCGCCCCAGTTCGTCGGGCTACGCAACTACGAATACCTCTTTACCAAGGACCCCAAGGTATGGACCGCCGCGTTGAACACCCTGTGGTTCATCGCGATCCTGGTGCCCGTGCGCATGGTCACAGCGCTGGGTGTCGCGTACCTGTTGGTGCGCGCCAAGGCGGCCTCCGGGTTTTGGCGCACGGTCTTCTACCTGCCCGCACTGGTGCCCTCCGTCGCTGGTGTGGTCGCCTTCGTCTTCCTTTTCAACCCCGGCACCGGACCCGTCAACCTCATCTTGAATTTCTTTGGCATCGACGGCCCCCTGTGGTTCAACGACCCATCGTGGTCAAAGCCCTCGCTCCTCTTACTGGGCGTGTGGGTCATGGGCGACCTGATGATCATCTTCTTGGCAGCGTTGCTCGACGTACCTCAAGAGCTCTACGAAGCGGCTTCACTTGACGGAGCAAACAGCTGGCAAAAGGGCCGGTATGTCACCCTGCCCACTATCTCACCGGTGCTTGTGTTCGGTGTGGTGACGGGGGTCATCGCGGCCTTGCAGTACTTCACTGAAGCCGCCGTCGCATCGACTGTGGCCTCGGGCAAAGCGGGCGTCGGGCAAGGCGTAAGTGCCGGTCTGGGCTATCCAGGCAACTCACTCCTCACCTATACCCAATGGATCTACGTACGGGGATTTGGTAACTACCAGCTGGGCTACGGTTCGGCATTGGCAGTGCTGCTATTCGTCGTCGCGTCCTTGTTCCTCCTGCTTCTCATGCGTCGCGTGAAGGCCTTTACCCCAGATGAGGCATCATGACGGCCGGTGCGGTTCGCAAGGCCCCTCCGCGGGCAAAAAGGGTGTTCGTATGGATCGGTGACCATGCCATTTTGGTGACGCTCGCAGTGCTCTTCATGGGCCCCATCGCACTGGTGATCCTCACGTCACTCATGTCAAATGAGCAGGCTTTGACCGCTTCGTTCATTCCACAGACGTGGGAATGGAACAACTACCTCACTGTGTTCCGGGACGTTCCGCTCGCTCGCTGGTTCTCCAACTCGGCGCTTTATGCGATTCTCGCCACTTTGTTCATGCTGCTGTCATCGGTGCCCGCCGCATACGTGCTCGCACGCATCAAAATCCGGGGCGCCAATGTGATCTTCATGGGGATCATCGTGGCAATGCTGCTTCCCCCACAGGTGACGGCCATCCCCGTCTACGTCATGTGGTCGGAACTGCACCTCACCGGCTCTCTGTGGCCACTGATCCTTCCCAACCTGCTAGGCGATGCGTTCTCCATCTTCTTGTTGCGTCAGTTCTTTCTGACCATCCCGAAGGACTATGCCGACGCGGCTCGGATCGATGGCTGCAGCGAGTGGGGCGTGCTCATGCGGATCATCGTGCCCATGGCAAGGCCTGGCATCTCAGCAGCGGCCATCTTCATGTTCTTCCACGCGTGGAACGACTACTACGGGCCGCTGCTGTATACCTCCGAGAACAGCGCCTCATGGCCCGTCGCCTACGGCCTGGCAACGTTCCGCGGCTCGCACGGTACCGATTGGAGCACCACCATGGCGATCGCCGTCTTGGTCATGATTCCCGTGGTGGTCATCTTCTACTTCGCCCAAAAAACATTTGTCGAGGGCATCACCCTCACTGGAGTGAAAGGCTAAATTCCATGAAGTTCACCATTGTGGGCGGAGGTTCGACCTATACGCCAGAACTCATCGACGGATTCTCGCGACTACGTGAGTTGCTCCCCATCGAAGAGGTATGGCTCGTTGACACCGATGCGCACAGACTCGAACTGGTTGGGGGGATGTCACAACGCATGTTCGCCGCAGCCGGGCACTCTGGCCGTGTCATCACCACCACCGACCTTGTCGCCGCGGTCTCTGATGCAGATGTGGTGTTGGTGCAGTTGCGCGTGGGAGGCCAGGCCGCAAGGCACGTTGATGAGACATTCCCTCACGAGGTCGGCTGCCTCGGGCAGGAGACCACCGGGGCCGGCGGTTTTGCGAAGGCGCTGCGTACCGTGCCCGTCGTGCTGTCCATCGCCGACGTCGTGCGCAAGCACGCGAAGGCCGACGCGTGGATTGTTGACTTCACCAACCCCGTAGGAATCGTCACGCGCGCCCTGCTCCAAGCGGGTCACCGCGCCGTAGGGCTATGCAACGTGGCGATCGGCTTTCAGCGTCGGTTCGCGGCACTTCTCGACGTCGATGCGTCACTGATCTCGCTTGACCACGTGGGATTGAACCACTTGACGTGGGAGCGCTCGGTCTGGCTCGACCGTGGTGGAGCGCGGGTGGATGTTCTCCCTGAACTTCTCGCTTCTCGACTGGCTGCCATCGCCGAGGAGATCGAACTTTCCGCGTCACTCATCGAGAAGTTGCACGTGGTGCCTTCGTACTACTTGCGCTACTTCTACGCGCACGACGAGGTATTTCAGGAGCAGGTGCACTCGACGTCTCGAGCACACGCGGTGCTCGCCGTGGAGAAGGAACTGCTCGAGTTGTACGCGGACCCTACTCAGAACCAGAAGCCCGCGGCACTCGAGATGCGCGGCGGCGCGTTCTATTCGGATGCCGCGGTTGAGCTGATCGCGTCTCTGCGGGCGGATAGGGGTGACGTACAGGTGGTCAACGTATTCAACAACGGGACCCTCCCATTCTTGCCAGACGACCACGTGATCGAGGTTCCCGCGACGGTGGGGGCCACAGGCATCGTGCCGCTTGCGGTGTCACGTGTGGAGGACGACTTTGCGGGTCTGATCGGCCACGTCGCTGGCTATGAAAGGCTCGCGCTCGATGCCGCCATCAACGGTGGTCGCGATCGGGTGAGCCGGGCGCTGCTCGCTCACCCCCTCGTTGGCCAATACGACAAGGCGGAGCGCCTTGCGGACTTGCTCATTGCGCGCAACAAGGGACACCTGGCATGGGCATGATGTCCACTCACTACATCGTCGCAATCGATGGTGGCGGCTCGAAGACCGATGCCGTCGCCATCGATCTTGATGGCACCGTGCTCGCGCGCGCCCAGACCACCGGAACCAGCCCGCACATGATCGGGCTCGAGGCGTCGGTGGACATCATGAACACACTCGTGGACTCACTGGGGGTGGGGCAGACGCCTGTGCATACGGGCATCTATCTGTCCGGCCTTGACTTGCAACAAGAGATCCACGAGTTTCGTGCCGCAGTAGGAGTGCACGCCTGGGCGGGTGCGGGGCTCGACGTCCGCAACGATCTCTTCGCTCTGCTCAGGGCCGGTACGTCGTCGGCAAACGCGGCTGCTGTCGTGTGTGGCACGGGTATCAACGCCATCGGCATCCGCGCTGATGGGCAGACCGTTCGTTTTCCCGCATTGGGGCGCATCTCGGGAGACTGGGGAGGCGCGCTTGGCCTGGGGGAAGAGGCCCTGTGGCACGCGGCACGCGACGAGGACAAGCGTGGCCCCCACACCGCGTTGACAGCAGGGATCACTCGGAGCTTGGGCTTCTCATCGATCGGCGCCATCAGCGAGGCGCTCCACTTGGGCGCTCTCGATAGCAATGCTCTTGGTGTGTTGAGCCCCCTCGTCTTCGAGCAATCCACCGCGGGCGATATCGTCGCAGGCTCGCTCGTCGATCGGCTGGCAGAAGAGATTGCGCTGCTCGCGTCTTCTTGCCTCTCACGACTCGGCCTCCTGGCAGAGTCGCACCCCATCGTTCTTGGGGGCGGCGTCATCAGGGGGAGGGATCCGCGGCTGCTTTCCCAGATTGCCACACGTCTCACGGAGCTCGCACCGCTTGCCACGACAGTAATCGTTGATTCGCCTCCCATCCTTGGCGCGGGCATGCTTGCTCTCGAGGCGGCGGGCGCATCCGCCGATGCCGTGGATCGCGCCCGCGATGTTCTCGCGTAGCGGGTGGGTGTGTGGCGCCGCGACCGCGGCGCTGACTCTCGGTCTTGGGGCCTGCGCGACTCCGACGGCGCCCGTGGGGCTCGACAACCCAGCCAAGAAAGAGATCGCTATGGAACTCGTCTCGAGCGCCGAGAACTCTTCGCTGGATTGGAAGGCCCAATACGGATACATCGAGGACATCGGCGACGGTCGCGGCTACACCGCGGGCATCATCGGCTTTTGTTCTGGAACGGGCGACATGCTCGAGCTCGTGCGGGCGTACACGGACACCGACCCGTCCAACCCCCTCGCCGCATACCTGCCAGCGCTCGAGGCCATCGACGGCACCGATTCTCACGAGGGGCTTGACCCCGGCTTCATGGAGGCGTGGCAAGCGGCCGCAACAGACCCCGTTTTCCAGGCGGCTCAAGACACCGAGCGGGATACCGTCTACTTTGATCCTGCGGTCGCTCAGGCCAAAGCGGACGGCCTTGACGTGCTCGGACAGTTCGCCTACTACGACGCGATCGTCATGCACGGTCCTGGAGATTCCGACGTGAGCTTTGGCGGGATCCGAGCCAGCGCGCTTGCCGCGGCCGACCCTCCCAGCAAAGGCGGGAACGAGTCGACATACCTCGAGGCCTTTCTCGACGCACGCGTTGCGGCGATGGAGACTGAGGAGGCTCACTCCGATACGTCTCGCGTCGACACCGCACAGCGACTCTTCCTGAGAGCGGGCAACCTGAGCCTTGATCCGCCGCTCGAGTGGCACGTGTACGGCGACCCATTCACGATTCCGGCGGCCACAACCCCCTAGTGTCGTGTGCCCTGGGGACTACCAACGCCCGTGAACGTGTTCGCGGATCGAGTCGTGGTAAATGCGGGCGAGCTCGGCCATGACATCGTCAGGGAGCGACGGCAGGTCGCCCACTGCCGCGTTCGCCACGGCTTGTTCCACCGTACGCGCGCCAGGAATCGCTGCAGTGACCCCTGATTGAGTGAGCCAGCGCAGAGCGAGCTGAGACGTCGACCAACCCTCTGGGGCGATGGCCGCCACCTCACGGGCCGCTCGAACGCCCACGTCAAAGGGCACACCTGAAAAGGTCTCGCCCACATCAAAGGCGTCGCCAGTCCTGTTGTAGGTGCGGTGATCGTTCGCGGCAAACGTGGTTGATTCGTCGTACTTGCCCGATAGCAGTCCCGATGCGAGGGGCACGCGCGCAAGGATGGCCACGCGCGCGGCCGCGGCGCGGCTGATGACGATTTCTAGAGGCTTGCGCCTAAAGACATTCACGATGATTTGGATCGACGCGAGACCTTCCTCGCCCAACACGTGTAGTGCCTCATCCACCGTCTCGACAGACACACCCCACGCACGCACAACGCCCTCTGCCTGGAGCACCCTGAGCGCATCAAATGTGCGTGGGTCCTTGAGAACTTCGGTGGGGGGGCAGTGCAACTGGATGAGGTCAAGGGTGTCGACGCCAAGGTTCTGACGCGAGCGATCGGTCCATCCCCTGAAGGCGTCAAGCGTATAACCGCTCGCCACGTGCGGATCCGCACGCCTGCCCATTTTGGTCGCAACCAGAAACCGATCGCGGTCCGCCCGCGAGGCCATGAACTCGCCAACCGCGCGTTCCGATCTGCCATCGCCGTAGACATCGGCGGTGTCAAAAAGCGTGACGCCCGCGTCGGCCGCGGCGCTCAGGATCTCTTGGGAGAGTTCATCGCTGACGTCGCCCCAGTCGGCACCGAGTTGCCAGCAACCCAATCCGATCTCGCCCACAGCACGGCCCAGTTTGGTCACAGGTGTATTGCGCATGAAACCAGGCTACTCAGTGCCGCGTGCGAAAGCGAAAGCGGTGAAGTACTAGCCCGTCACGCGAACATAGATCGGGCTCTTCTGCCAGATGGAGCGGAACTCAATCGTCTTGCCTGGCCGCGGCGCATCGATCTGCAGGTTCGGGCCTGCGTAGAGGCCCAAGTGACCCGGTGACACGATGATGTCACCTGGCTGTGGAGAGTCGACTCGAGTGCCGACACTGTAGTACGCACCCGACGAGCGCGGGAGTGAGATCCCGAATTGGGCGTACACGTAGCTCACGAACCCGGAGCAGTCGAAGCCCGTGTCCGGGCTCGTCCCGCCACTTACGTACGGAAGACCTGCGTACTTGGCTGCCTCCGCGATAATGCTGGAGCCTGCGATTGCCTGCGCGACGTCGGCGCTATTCGCCACTGTACGCGCAGCTGCAGGGGCTCGGGTAGCACGAGGTGCGACAACAGGCTTGGGATTGATGGTGACTGTCAAGTCCGGAGTTTCAACCGCAAAGATCGAATCCGATTCTGCGGCAACAGGAGCGCCAATCTGCTCGACCTGAGCGACAAATTCGGTGCTACGAAGAGCGACCGCTTCCGCGTCTGGGGTCGGTGTGGCAGAGCCAGAGATCGCAACGGCAGCTGCTCCGGAGAGCGGCACAACAACAAGTGCCGCCGCGATGGAGACTGCCATTGCGCGCGACTTGGCGCGCATGTATCCGTACCTCAAATTCAAATCCTTTTCTTCACAACGACCGGTCGATCATCTCGCCACTTACGTGACTCGATCGCTGCCGCGCCGTCTTAGGGGGTTCTTCCCTGTGCTGATGACTGGTCAAGGGTACCTGCTCACAACCCTTTATTGCTGTCTGTCCCAACGAACAAGTGTCGCGCAACGTCCCCGTCGATCACCATCGAGCCACTTTCGGTACTAATCTCGACCCCTTCAGGCGCCTCGCTCAGCCGGACTAACGTCCCAGGTAGAAGCCCCATTTCAGCGGCGTCTTCGAGGAATCCTTCGAGCGATTGTGGCGCCTCTCCAATTCTCACAAGAGTGCCGTTTCTGCCTCCGCTTTCGATTAAATCAGCAATCGAAACAACCTCGGGAAGGACCTCAGTCCCGGGTTTGTGGACGTCGCAAAGCTCGTCAAGCCCGGGAATCGCGTTGCCATAAGGGGACGTCTGCGGGTGGTCGAGCATCTCTACGAGTCGTCGTTCAACCCTTTCGCTCATGACGTGTTCCCACCTGCATGCCTCCTCGTGAACGTCGGCGAGAGTCAGGCCGATGACATCGGTCAGGAGCCGCTCGGCAAGCCTGTGCTTGCGCATGACGCGGGTGGCCCTCGCCATTCCTTCCTCCGTGAGCCGCAAGGTGCGGTCGCTCTCGACCACCACGAGCCCGTCCCTTTCCATCCGCGCAACGGTCTGCGACACGGTGGGTCCAGCGTGGCCCAGTTGCTCGGCGATGCGCGCCCTCATGGGAGGCACGCCGTCCTCCACCAGCTCGTAGATAGTGCGTAGGTACATCTCGGTGGTGTCGATGAGGTCCGTCATTGTGAGTGTCTTCCCATCCCGCGGTACACCCAGCCAGCGCTCGTCCAGGCCTCAGCGTCTAGGCAGTTGCGCCCATCAATCACCACGTGGCCCGCGGCCATGGTTGCCAAGGCGACAGGGTCCGCGTCCCTAAACTCGCGCCACTCGGTGGCAACAATCACCAGATCGGCACCGCTCACAGCCTCGAACATGCCTCCCGTGAAGTGCAACGTCGGCCACGCTGCAGCGGCGTTTGCCATCGCCTCCGGGTCATAGACCCTCACGTCGGCGCCCATGAGGTGCAGCCTCCCGGCCACGTCGAGCGCAGGGGAATCCCGCACGTCATCGCTATTGGGTTTGAACGCGGCGCCGAGCACTGCAATAGGCCTTCCGGCGACAGTCCCGCCTAGCTCGCGCACCGCCATGTCGACAAGGTGGTCGCGGCGCCGCATATTGACGGCATCGACTTCGTGCAGGAACGCGAGCGCTTGGTGCACTCCGAGCTCCCCTGCCCGCGCCATGAACGCCCTGATGTCCTTAGGTAGGCAACCGCCCCCGAAGCCCAGTCCAGCGCCCAAAAACTTGCGACCGATGCGCTCGTCATAGCCAATGGCGTCGGCGAGTTCCATGACATCGGCGCCCGCCGCGTCACAGATCTCGGCGATCGCATTGATAAAGGAGATCTTGGTAGCGAGGAAGGCATTCGCACTGACCTTGACAAGCTCCGCGGTCGCAAGGTCGGTCACCAAGAAGGGGGTGTCTCGGGCGATCGCATCGGCATAGACACGACGCGCCATCTCTTCGATGCGCCCTGGACGTGACTTGTCGATGCCAAGCACTAGCCTGTCGGGCCGCAGCGTGTCCTCGACACCAAAGCCCTCGCGCAGAAACTCAGGGTTCCACCCAAGGTCGACAGCGTCGCCCGCTGGCGCTAGTTCGCGCACCCTGGCGGCAAGCCTCGCGGCGGTGCCTACGGGAACCGTCGACTTGCCCAGGATGACCGTCGGCCGGGTAAGCAACGGCGCCAAGTCCTCGATGACAGCATCGACAAACCGCAGGTCCGCGGCGTGTTCGCCCTTCTTCTGGGGCGTACCCACCCCAATGAAGTGGACGTCGGCATCGGCCGCCTCGCGCGCATCGGTCGTGAAACGAAGTTTGCCTGTAGCAACGTGCTTGCTAATGAGTTCAGGAAGACCCGGTTCGAAGAACGGCACCTCGCCACGAGCAAGGGTCGCCACCTTGGAGGCGTCGATATCGACCCCCACGACGTCATGTCCCAATTCGGCCATCCCGGCAGCGTGGGTCGCCCCCAAATATCCCGTGCCAAAAACCGAAATCCGCAAAGTCATGCGTTCAGACTAGTCGCGCGGCACCGGGACAGACGCGATCACAACGATCCCGTGTGCCTCAATATGAACGGGTCCTTCATTGTCCGCAACAAAGACCGACTCCCCGCGCCCAAGGACCGAGGCGTTGCTCGCGGTCTTGACTCGTGCGTCGGCGTCAATTGCCAAGACAATACGGGGCCCAGTTTCGGCCTCGAAGGTCCCTTCATTCACCACCACAAGCTCAAACTCGTCAGCGTCGGTCGATAGGCGTCGTGCAGAGCCGATGATGCTCTCCCCGGGGATGGCAGGTGCGGCGGGGGACAACACGGCCAAGTCGCGCAGCAGTTGTGCATTGATGGGCTTGTGGGTGAGTCCTGCGCGCACGACGTTGTCGGAGTTGGCCATGATTTCGACGCCGTCACCGCGGATATAGCAGTGAACGGTGCCTGCAGGCGTGTAGAGCGCCTCGCCCGGATTCAGCGTCAGAGCGTTCATCGCTAGAGCAACGAGCGCGCCAGGGTCCCCCCCAAAGTGAGTCAGCGCCTCGATCGCGATTCGTGCCTGCAGACTGGTCGCCGCTTCGCTACCGGCCAAGCGTGCCAACACGGCTCCCTGATCGCCCGTGAGGGCTTCCGTGACGTACCCGGCGATCCCGCCCGTATTGAGCGCTTCACGCAATACGGAGGCTTCGTGGCCGAGTTCCTCGAGATCCCGCGCGAGATCAGCCACGGGCCGGAAACCAGACAGTACCGTCATCTCGGTGACAGCAAGCAGCATCTCGGGCTTGTGCGAGGCATCCTTGTAAATACGTGCACCATCCGTGAGGGAAACGCCGCGTTCTTGTTCAGCCGCAAAGCCACTGCGGGCCCGCTCTAGCGTGGGGTGGACCTGGATGGAGAGTGGCCGCGCGATCGACAGGAACTTGAGCAGATAGGGGAGCTTGCCGTAGTCCCGAGCGGCCGCCGCCCCAAGCGCCCCTACCGGGTCCGCAGCGATGACTACATCGAGCGGTCCCGAGTCGGTAAGGGACGGTGCCGAAGAATGGGCACCCCACCAGGCCTCGGCATAGCGCTCACCGTCGGGCGCAAAACCCAACAGGCCCGGTATGCCGTCAACCGAACCCCAGTCATACCGCTGCATTGCGGGCGTCAGAGCGATCACGGATGCCATCATGCCACCCTCTGGAGTCGCTACTGTGGGGACATGACGGACGGCCTCACGATCCCCTCCCACTTACTCCCCTGCGACGGGCGATTCGGCTCCGGCCCTTCGAAGGTGCGCGACGCTCAAGTGCAAGCCCTTCTCGACGCAAACCCCCGCATTCTTGGTACGTCGCACCGGCAAGCGCCGGTGCGCGGGCTTGTGGCCGACGTGCGGCGCATGATCGCCGAGTTGTACGCCCTTCCCGACGGTTACGAGGTCCTTCTGTCGAACGGGGGGTCTACCTTCGCTTGGGACGCTGCCGCGTTCGGTCTGGTCGAATCGAAGGCCCAGTTGGCCGCGTTCGGGGAGTTTGGCTCCAAGTTCGCCTCATCCATCGCGGCCGCGCCACACCTTGCCTCTCCTACCGTTCACCGCGCGGAGCCTGGGTCAATTGCAGTGCCCGTTTACGAGGATGGCGTCGATACGTACGCATGGCCGCACAACGAGACATCAACGGGCGCTGTGGCGCCTGTGACGAGGGTTGTTGGTGCCGACGGCGCGATCATGGTGGTCGACGGGACGTCCGCGGCTGGAGGCATCGATCTCAACCCGCGCGAGGTGGACTTCTACTACTTTGCACCGCAGAAGTCCTTTGCCTCGGACGGCGGGTTGTGGTTTGCGCTCGCCTCACCGGCCGCGATTGCACGCATCGAGGCGGTGGCCGCAACTGGACGGTACATCCCGCCGTCGCTATCCCTCCTTGAGGTACTCACAAACTCGCGCGCCGATCAGACTCTTAACACCCCTGCGATCGCGACCCTCGTGATGATGAGGTCCCAGCTCGAATGGATGCTTGCGGGTGGCGGGCTACCCGCGATGGCGGCGCGTTCGGCCGCCTCGTCAGCGGCCATCTACTCGTGGGCCGAGGCGAGCGAATTTGCGGTGCCCTTTGTCACCAACCCCGCGCATCGGTCCCCCGTTGTCGCGACGATTGACCTTGCTGAGGATGTCGATTCCGCTCGCCTGCAAAAGGTCTTGCGAGAACACGGGATAGTCGACATCTTTGCGTACCGGAAGCTGGGCCGCAATCAGCTTCGCATCGCCGTCTTCCCCGCCGTCGATATGGCCGACGTCCATGCCCTCTTGGAGTGCATCGACTGGGTAGTCGATCGGTGGTGACCGCAATCGACTGTTAGTCGATTTGCACGACGGCATGAGGAGGTCGCCCACGCGGGGTCCATTTGAGGAAGGCCCCTGTCGCGGCTAGCCCCACCCCTCCCGCCGAGAATAGGCCCAGAGGGAGCGCAATGGCAGCGCCTGCCGCAACCAGGGCCGGGCCGAGTAGTCCACCAACGTCTTGCATCTGTGACCACGCTCCCAAGAAGACGGCGCGGCCCCTTTCTGGTGAGGCATCGGCGCCAAGCGTCATCACCACCCCTGAGCCCCAACCGTTACCCGCGCCAATCACCAAGGCAAGGACGGCGACGAGCGCTGGAGTACTAGCGAACGGCAACAGTGCCGCGCCCAAGCCGAGCGCAAGGGCCGACGGCACAGCGGTCCATACCCTGCCCCAGCGGTCCATGACATAGCCAGCAGGGATGAAGAGGAGCATATCGATCGCGGCAGCGATGCCGAATATGAGCGAGGCTCCCGAGTTTCCCATGCCGATGTGCGCCGCCCACAAGGGGATGACCACCACCTTGGCTTGACGCAGGGCCCCCATTAGCACCACGCCTAGACCCAGAGTCGACAACACATGGCGATGCGGGCCGAGCACCTCGCGCACACTCAGGCGCACTCGATCCGCGCGCGCGATCCTGAGGCGGCGAGGCGCGGTGAAGATGAGGAGCACCATGCCCGCGAGGACCATGACTGCGGCAAAGACATAGTCAGCGCTCAGTCCAACCCACTGGATGATCCCTGCCCCCACCACGGGGCCGATGAAGTTCCCGATGCGCCAAGCTCCCGCAAGAGTCGTGAGAGCGCGTGCGCGGGCTTCTGGCGGCGCGAGCGCGTCGATATGAGACTGCCGCGCCACATGAACCCAGCCGTGGCCAATCCCGATGATTGCCACGCCAAGCGCGAGCATCTGGACGTTGATTGCGGCGGCACACACGAGAGCGCCACCCGTGAGAGTTCCGTAGCCAGCAAAGGTTGAGGGGATTGAGCCCCTGTGGCTCGCCATCGATCCACCAAAGGCAGATCCCGCGATGCGGCCGCCTGAGTAGACCGCCACTGCGATCGAGGCGACGGCCGCGGGCTCACCAAAGTCGATGGCTGAGAGCGCAAAAAGCGG
>SWCC01010200.1_pt1 | contig 16025 bp, 17 predicted proteins | sample 4692971 | NCBI WGS metagenome assembly SWCC01 (sample SAMN10267277, study PRJNA491770) | bioreactor metagenome | isolation source: DHS bioreactor inoculated with subseafloor sediment | place: Japan: off Shimokita Peninsula | collected 2006-08 | reverse complement strand
CACGCGTCCGTTGACGGAGCCTTGATGGACGCAGCGGGAGCTGTATCCACACTCACGGGTCCCGTTGTTCGCGGGGATGCTGGGACGGTTGCGACGCATGTCGCCGCCCTCGCGCATCGTCCCGAGGCACTTCACGCTTATCGCGCGATGGCCCTCGCCACCGCGGATCTCGCCCTCGCGGGCGGCCGCATCGGGCCCGTGCAATACGCAGACGTCATCGTCGCCCTAGGAAAGGACTGACCATGCGCGTGGTTCACACAGCATCGGATCTTCTGGAAGTCATGCCGGCGCGAGGCAAGAAGAACGCCAAGCGGGCGGTTGTGATGACCATGGGTGCGCTTCACGAGGGCCACCTTGCGCTAGTGCGTGCAGCGCAAGAAGCGGCCGACGAGGTGATTGTCACCATCTTTGTGAATCCCTTGCAGTTCAACGACGCAGGGGACTTGGAGCGCTATCCACGGACCCTCGACGCGGATTGCGCGATGCTCGAATCGCTCGACGTCGACGTGGTGTTTGCCCCGTCAGTGGACCAGATGTACCCGGGCGGCGAACCCTTGGTGCGCGTCAACGCGGGGGCCATCAACGACGTCTTCGAGGGTGCCTTCCGGCCGGGCCACTTTGATGGAGTCTTGACGGTGGTGCTCAAATTGCTCAACCTCACGAGCCCACAGGTCGCCCTGTTTGGCCAGAAGGATGCTCAACAGGTCATCGCGATTAAGGCGATGTGCAGGGATCTGTCGGTTCCCGTCGAGATCGCCGTTGTTCCCACGGTGCGCGCCTCAGACGGTCTCGCTCTATCGAGCAGAAACGTCTTGCTTTCGGACGACGAGCGGGCCGATGCCGTGGCCCTGTCGCGCGCGCTCGGGGAGGCGTCGCAAGTGCTCGCGGAGGGTGGGCCGCTGGCTTTGGCGCTCGCTGTTGGCCGAGCCGCGCTAGCCGATGTGCCCGGTGTGGTGGTCGAGTACTTCGCGGCACTTGACCCCGCCACTGCGCAAGAAGTGCCGGAGAGGCACCAAGGAGACGCGACCATCGCCGTCGCGGCACGTCTGGGACAGACGAGGCTCATCGACAACTTGCCTGTGCGCGTTGGCCAGCCTGAGGCCCAGATGGCGCCCAGCCATGAGGGCGACGACGCATGAGCATCACGAGCCTGCAGCGCCCCATGATGATTTCCAAGATTCACCGCGCCACCGTGACAGAGGCGGACCTGCACTACGTGGGTTCCATCACGATTGACAGCACGCTCATGGACGCTACGGACCTCATCCCCGGCCAGCAAGTCGACGTGGTCGATGTCACCAACGGCTCTCGACTGTCTACCTACGTGATCAGGGGTGAGGCTGATTCGGGTGTGATCTGCATCAACGGCGCAGCCGCGCACCTCATTCATCAAGGCGATCTGGTGATCATCATCGGGTACGGGATATTGAGCGACGAAGAGGCCAGGGCCTACCGGCCGCACGTGGTGTTCGTCGATGGCGACAACCGCATCGTCACCGTCGGCAGCGAGCCAGGTGAAGTGCCAGTTGAATCGCTGCTCGACCGCTCGCCTCACGCGGCGGACGAAATCCGCCCGTCAACCGGAAAAGTCTCGTAAGGCAGCGGGTTTAGGCTGTGCCCATGACCCGCTTTGTGCAGCGCCTGTCGGCGCCAGCGACCGGTTGGACAACGACGGCCGATGTCATCGTGGTGGGGTCCGGCATTGCCGGGCTCACCGCAGCCCTTGAGCTAAGGCGCGTTGTCAACAAGGTACTCATTGTCACCAAGGGCCCTCTCAGTTCTGGGAACACAGTGTGGGCCCAAGGCGGCATCGCGGCCGCGCTTGACCCCGGTGACACGGCCGAGGAGCACCTGCAAGACACGCTCGTCGCCGGTGCGGGGCTCTGTTCCGAGAAGGCTGTGCGCGCGCTCGTCACCGAGGGTCCCGAGCGGGTACGCAAGCTTGTGGATCGCGGCGCTCATTTTGACACCCAAGCCGATGGCTCGATCACACTCACCCGTGAGGGCGGGCATCACCGCGACCGCATCGCGCACGCGGGCGGCGACGCGACGGGTGCCGAGATCTCGAGGGCGCTCGTGGCCAGGCTCGAGGCTGTGCTGAGCGATCCGCGGATCGACGTCATCGAAAATGCGATGGTGGTCGATCTCCTCACGGCAGCTCCGGACGCCGATGGGCGGGCGGGCGCAGTGTGTGGCGTGACCCTTCACGTCATCGGCGAGGGCACGCGTGACGGCGTGGGGGCCGCGCTCGCAAAGGCGGTGGTGGTCGCGACGGGCGGCATCGGCCAGGTGTACTTGTCTTCCACCAACCCAGCGTCGGCCACGGGAGACGGTGTGGCAGCGGCCATGCGTGCGGGCGCGACCATTGCGGACATGGAGTTTGTGCAGTTCCACCCGACCGTGCTGTGGCAGGGTGCGGCAGCGAGGGGCCAACAGCCGCTCATCTCGGAGGCCGTGCGCGGCGAGGGTGCGTACTTGCTGAACGCTGCAGGTGAACGCTTCATGGTGGGTCGCCACGAACTCGCCGAACTCGCCCCGCGCGACGTGGTGTCGCGCAACATCGTCCATGTGATGGAAGAAGAGGGCTCAGAGAACGCCTTCCTCGATTGCAGGCATTTGAGCGAGAGCTTTGTTCACGAGCGGTTCCCCACCATCTGGGACCGTCTCGAAGAGCGCGGCATCGATATGGCACATGACCTCATTCCCGTGGCGCCCGCCCAGCATTTCCACTCTGGTGGCATCCTGACGGAACTCAATGGTCGCTCCACGGTGCGCGGCCTTTACGCGGTGGGAGAGTCTGCGTGCAGCGGCGTTCATGGCGCCAATAGGCTCGCATCAAACTCCCTGCTAGAAGGGCTTGTCTTCGCTACGCGTGCTGCCGCCGATGCCGCCGCTCTCGTCGCGGATGGCACGCTGACTCAAGAGGAGCCCGTGGGGCGGCCAGGCCCCGCCTCCCTTGTTCCCGCGACCATGCGCCCGCGGATTCAGCAGATCGCTCACAAGGGCGCAGGGCCGTTCCGGACTGGGAAGGGTCTCACTGAGGCGGTGGCTACGCTCGCGAAGATTCGTGGCAAGTTCCACACGATGGACACCCCGGTGGTCATGCCGCAAGTGGCGGAGTGGGAGACGTCAAACGTTCTCGCGTGTGCCGCGCTGATTTCGCACGTGGCGCTCCTGCGCGAGGAAAGCAGGGGAGGGCACCAGCGCATCGACTTCCCTGAGACGGACGACGCTCGCTTCAAGGTGAGGCTCGCGGCTTCCCTCAACCCCGACGGCCAACTGGACGTCGCGGCTGCGCCGATCGAGCTGGATTAAGAGATCCGGGTACGACATCGGCGGGAGGCCCTGAGGCACTCCCGCCGATGGAGATCCCCACGATCTCGGTCGAGGCGGCCCGTGGGCCGCCGCGTCTTAGGCGCCGACTGTCGTCAGCGCAGCCCCCGACTCGAGCGCGAGATCGGGCAAGGCCGTCTTCATGGTGAGCATGCCGCCATCGAAGTTCGCTGAATCGAACCCGCTCTGGGCGAGAATGCGGTGCGCAAGGTAGGACCGGAACCCTGACGCGCAGTGGACCCGCACGGGACGGCCAGCTGCGCGCTCGCGAATTGCCTCGAGATTCTCGCGGATCTCGTCGTGAGGGATGTGAATGGCCTCTGGCAAGTGACCTGATGCGAACTCGCCTTCCGAGCGCACGTCGATGATGAGGGCGTGTTCACGCGCCCACTCGAGATCCGCAGAGTTCCACAGCGTGAGGGTTCCCTGCACGGAGTTCTGCATCATGAAGCCGAGCATGTTGACGGGATCCTTCGCGGAGCCGAAGGGCGGCGCATACGACAGCTCAAGCTCGGCCAGATCATCGGCTCCAAAGCCCGCTCGCAGCGACGTTGCGAGCACATCGATCCGCTTGTCGACGCCTTCGCGTCCCACCCCTTGCGCGCCCAGCAGCTTGCCTTCGGGAGAGAAGACCCCCATGAGGTGAACCTGCTGAGCTCCTGGGAAGTAGCCTGCATGATCGAGGTGGTGAGTATGGTGCACCACGTAGTCCATTCCCTCGGCGTCGAGCATGCGCGGGCTCGCGCCCGTGACGGCGGCGGTCAGACCAAAGACGCGCACGATGGCGGTCCCAAGGACCGGCTTGGCATCGTGGGTCTTGCCCATGATCGCCTCGGCTGCGCGGCGTCCCTGACGGTTGGCCGGTCCCGCGAGCGGAACGGGAGCCAGGGTGCCCGTGACGGCGTTGCGCACGGCAATCGCGTCCCCCACTGCCCAGATGGACGGGTCGTTGGTGCGCTGTTGTCCGTCAACCAGAATGGCTCCGCGCTCGTCTACGTCCAGTCCAGCGGCGACGGCAAGAGCCGAGTTGGGGCGCACACCTACCGATACCACGACGATATCCACGTTGGCCGACGCGCCATTTGAGAGTGTGACAGTGACGCCCCTCTCTGCGGGCTCGATGGCCGTTGCAGCCACTCCCGTGAGCACGTCGACGCCGTTGGCCGTCAGTTCGAGTTCGACGAGGCGTGCAAGTTCGGGTGCCAAGATGGGGAGCACCTGGGGAGCGAATTCAACGAGCGCGACATCGAGTCCGCGCTGCTTGAGTGCCTCGGCAGTCTCGAGGCCGATGAACCCCGCGCCCAGCACGACAGCGCTCCGGGCCCCCGCCACACGATCCGCCAGAGCGATGGCGTCGTCGACTTGACGCAAGTGTGTCACCTCTGGGAGGTCGACCCCTGGGATGGGCGGCATGAATGCATTCGCGCCGGGGGAGAGCACCAGGGCGTCATACGCAACCGTCTCGATGCCGCTCGGGCCCGAGACCGTCACAGTCTTTGCGGAACGGTCGATGCTCGTGACTTCCGTGTGGGGGCGCACGTCAAGGCCAAGGGAGGCCTTGAGGGTGGCGGGAGTGTGCAGCAGAAGCGAATCGCGCGACTCGATTTCGCCGCCCACGAAGTACGGCAGCCCACAGTTTGCGAACGAAACGTAGGGGCCTTTCTCGAAGACGATGATCTCGGCGTTTTCGTCGAGACGGCGCGCGCGGGCGGCGGCGGACATGCCTCCCGCAACCCCTCCAATGACAACAATTCTCACAGCGACTCCTCAGGGTTTTCTGGGCCGGGCACGTGGGGTTGGCCGGCAACGTAGACACGATATCAGATACCCTGGGGGGTATGTAAAGCCGAGGCCCCGCTATTCTCTGAGAGTGAACCGTTTGCAGCGCGCTCTGTGGCTTGGCGTCGTCATTGTGACGTTGGTCAGCTTTGGAATTGTGATTCCCACCTTGCCCTCGCTAGGTCCCGACACGAGGCTCCTCACCAAGGACGACACCTTGGAACTGGCCATGGCCAGCGTGACCATTCCCGCGGGTTGGGACGTAGACATCGCCTCCGCAGCGCTAGGCAGGCCTGTCGCGGCCCAGGGAGACGTCCAGATCGGCATCGCCGATGCCTTGTGGCTGGGAGGTTCAAGCCGGCTGGTAGAGCGGGCAGCGGGCATGGTGTTTGCCCATGCCGCGACGCTGCCTGATGTCCCCGCGGACGCCAATGGCGCGGACGGTGAGCAGTGGGAAATCTTCCCCGCTGCGGGTGCCGAGGACGGCGACCCCCAGCGGCTTATTGTCTTGAGGCGTGACACTTCAGTGGTGCTTGTCGTGGTCCGCGGCCCCGAAGCGGACGTCGCGGCGCTTGCCGATTCAATCGACTCCATCGTTGCGTCCGTGGAGTTCGTGGGGCTATCGCCCAAGGTTGGGGGGCCCTCGTGAAGGAACTCACTCGCAAGCGCTTTGCTGTTGGCCTCGCGCCTCGCCGCGCGGGGTGGTGGCTGCTCGTCGGTACGAGTCTTGTCGGCGCTGTGATGACAGTGTGGGCGTTGCTCCCTGGGGCCAAAGAGTTCCCCGTGGCGGCGGGCACCGGGCTCGTGTTCAGTGTCCCGCTTGTCATCGCATGGTGGTGGCTGCTCAGGATGCCGCAGCTGTGGGCGCGCATCTCCAGGTCGGGAGCCTTCTGGGCGATGGCGTGGGGAGGATTCGTCGCCACCGGAATCTATGCTCTCCCTTCCAATGGAGCGCTCATAACCCTGATAGGGCAAGGCGCGGGGATCGATGGCGCTCAGCAGTGGGGAGCGGCTCTCATCGCACCCCTCACGGAAGAGACGGGCAAGGCGCTAGGGATCGCGATGGTGCTGCTCGCTGCGGGCCAGCGACTCCGCACACCAATGGACGCGGCCTTGCTTGGGGCCTTCAGCGCAGTGGGGTTCACCGCGACCGAGGACGTGCTCTACGGAATCAACATCGCCTACATCAACCTTGGCGAGAACGAGGTCATCTCGACCACCGTGGTCTACTTCGCCCGCGCCATCATGTTTGGCCCTGTTTCTCACATCGTGTTCTCCGCATGTGTTGGGGCGGGGGTGGGAGTCTTGGCAGTGGGCCGACGCCAAGGGAAGATTCCCGTGGGGTTGGCGCTCATCGCGCTTGGCTTTGGTCTTCACGGACTATGGAACTCCCCGCTGCTCGACGCGTTGTGGACCAGGTTCGCTTACCTCGCGGTGGTGCCTTTTGTGATGTGGGCCCTGCTTCGCTACCTCCGCACCGAGGAGTATCGGTGGTTTGTGCAGGTCCTCGCTAAGCCGGAGGCTCTGGGGGCTTTGCCGTCACGCTATGTGGGGGCTGTACGTGGCACCTGGTGGCAGCGCCGCGCGTATCGAGCCAGCGTCGTCACGTCTTTTGGTATGGGGGCCGCGGCGCCCCAGCGTGCGCTTGAGGCCGACCTCACGGACTTGGCCGATGCCGTGGATGTGGGGGACGAGTCGGCTGCCGCCGCGATCCGGACCGAGCTTGAAACTCGGCTAGCAACGCCCGCTACTCACTGATGACGCCGAGGTCGATGTAGTACTGGCGGGATAGTGGCATCTTGACCGTGTCGCGGCCAACGTCGTCGGGATCGAACGGGACCGCCCAGATCTCATGCGGCACCTGAGCGGGCGAACACTTGGGATCGAAACTGAGTGATCCTCGCTCGATTTCGTAACGTTCGTCTCCGAGTCGCGTGATCTCGTACGGAACGAGACCCGCGTCGAACTTCTCCGTGGTGTTGCCAAAAAAGGCAAGGCACACCTCCACAGACGCGGAGTCTCCGCCGGGAGAAGCCGTCACGGATAGCACCTCGAGAACCGACGCAGTGGTCTTCGCCATAGCGATTTCCTTGTCCATTCCACCCCAGACGCTCGGGTCATCGAAACGGGACTGTTGCGTGTGCGTGGCGGCGGCGAGCGCATCGTCGTATCCCAGTTCGTGGATCAGTTCCGGGTCTGAGTAGTCCCCAAGTATGAAGGCGAGATTCTCGATCCGCGTCCGTTGGCGCAGAGCATTGGCCCACTCAGAGGTATCCGCTTCGCCTTGAGGTGCACGATTCGACCACACGGTATCGGGCATTGTCAGCACCGAAGCCTCCTCCGGTGCGGGCGGGATGCAACCCGAGAGGGACACAAGCGCGAGCGCTGTCGAGGCGACTGTGACCGCCACGCGTCGCAGTGAGGGGGTGGGTCTACGTAGCATCAGTTCCATCCCAAAGCTTTCCTTTGTAGATGGGCGCGAACTGGCCTTCGAATGTCTTGAGCCACTGCTCTTGTGTCAAACCCGATGTGTTGACGTCGTTGAGGGAGTAAGCCTCGTTGTTGGCAATGTGCGCGAGCTTGGAGGCAATGGAGGCGGTTCCGCACTCTGCCCCCAGCGCCGCCAAGTCCCGCGCCATCGCCTCATTTGTCGCCATGGCATCGGTAAACTCACCGAGGATCCCCGAGCCGGCGGCCCCAAGTCCGACATTGACAATCGTGACTGCCGCGCCAGCGCCTCCGACTCCCGGCATGAAGGCGAGAGCGAGTTCGGCTACCCCCATCTTCTGGCGAATCACCTCGTCGTCGAATCTGGCCTGCATGATTTCCTCACCCCCCACCGAACCCGAAAAGACTGCCTCGATATTGACGATGCGGCCGATGCTCCTATCCCATAGCTCGTAGCCTCCGACAGCTTGTGCGTCAATGAGGAGGTTGTTCTCGATGTTCGTGGTTGCCGTGCGAAGGTTGGCGAAGCCGCTGTCTGTCGCTGCGACGGCGCCAAACAAATCGCCGAAATTGTTCGCATCGAAGGGCGAAATCATCCTGCCCTCGTCCATCCCAGCGATCTGCTCGGAGTAGAAGGGCTCCCCATGAACCGACTCGTTCAGGAACAGCTGTGCCTCGACGAGGGGGAGGAGGTTTCCTAATGCGAGTCCCAAACTGTTCCCGCCACCCTCAGACAGCGTCTCGCCGCGAAGGTCCCCGTTGGACGCACTGAGGCCCTCGATGATCCGGTTGGCCACGTCGTTCTGCTCGCTCCATGTTGATGGGCTGTAGTCGGCGCTCGCAATTCCGCCCCTGGCGTGCATCGACCCTTCCCACAGGGAGCCGAATCCATCCCAGCCGTCTGCCTCCCAGTCCCGGGAAGACCAATACGCGACCTTGTCCTCTGGAGACGCGGGGGAGCCAGTCGCAAGTGTGCCGCCGTCGGCCGAGAGCCAGTCCCATGCGGCATCGGGATACGTGCCAAGCGTGTCAAGAACCCTTCCCATGGGATCGACAACCGAAAGCCATCCGTGGTTTTCGGAGTTCTCCACTCCCGCAGCTGTTGCGCGCGCATCGTGGTCGGCGCTTGCAATCCTGGAGATCGAGTTTCCTTCGGGATCAACGGAGTAGAGGTCATCTGCACTTGGTGCGGCTGGTCCGCCAGGTGTTCGCTCGGAGGCATCAATAAGGTCTGCCATTGCAACGGTGAAGTTCTGGCTCATGGGACTGTGCTCAGCATCATCAAACAGGAAACCCACGGCTTGCCGATGGATGCCCTGAGAGTCGGCGTTTCCAGGCCAGTCGGCACCTGACCACAATTGGGAAGCGAAGTCTTTGGCCGTGGTCTCGTCCCACGCTGATGATCCTGCAGATAGCGAGTCCCGGATAGCGCGTGCAAAGTCCACACCAGTCGCGACGGAATCAAAACCTTCTTCCGACCCGTCGTCATATCCAGCCATGCCCTCAATGGCGTCCAAACCGTTGAGGAGGAGCCTGGCGGTGCCGTCGCCTCCTACCGCAAGCCAGAACTGGCTCGAAAGCGCGGGGTCGTTCGCGGCCGCAGCGAGGAAGGCAGTGAGATCTTCGACGGATTGAAGGTCGCCGATCCCGTGAACAAGGTCCAGGTTGTCAGCGATCAGCTTTTTGCGCGCTTCGATAATGTCATCGGCGGTTGTCGCCCCCGTGTACAGGCTAGCCAACCCGCTCCAGTTGCTGACCTCTCCGACAGCGCGCTGTCTGCGCAAAACCGACGCGAAGGCGGCGTCGACATAGGAGCGCTCGATCGCGATGGTGCCAAGACGGTTGTAAGCGTATGATCGCTCGTCTTCGTATTCCTGAATCTTCGCTTGCAACGCGGGAGTGACAAGGTCCGGAGGCACATGCGCCAGGCCATTGAGAACTTGGTTGGCATTAAAAATGGTGTGGTTTGCCGCCTGCGCGCGGGACTGGAGCCCCTCTAAGGAAGCCTTATACGAGTCTGCCGCCGCAGCCCATTCGAGCGGCAACGACGTCCCCGCGTCGAATTGGGGGTACGTATTGCGGACTCGTTGCACCCACGAGTCGGCGGCACTGCTCACCCAACCGCGTGATCCAACCGAGTTTGCAAGGGTCATCAACTCGTTCTTGAGGGTCCCCAGCGATTCATTGCGGGTCCGCTGAAGGTCGGCGAAGGTGGCAATAGCGTTGAGGTCGCCCTGCCCGGGGTCGTTGTTGTAGTGGCTCACCAGCCACCACCTCCCCCGCCGCCGCCAGAGTTCTGCTGAGCCATAGCGGCCTCTTGCGCGTCATACTCTGTGATGGCTGCTTCGATCGTTGTCACGCACATTCTTAAGTCGGCCTCGAGCACAATTGCCCTGAGGGCGTAGTGCGCGTCACTGTCGTTGGCGCCTTCGTAGACGGCGTTTGATCCGCAGTTGCCCAAAGAAACGGACTGATGGTAGGGATTGCCTGCCAAGGAATCGGCAAGAGTTCTGACCGCGGATGATAATTCCGCGAGTTCGTCTGTGTCGACTTGCAACTTGACGTTCAAGGATGCCCCCAGTGTGCGTGTGCCGTGCGTCGCTTGACCACACAGTAGCGACAACGACGGTATATAGGCATGGAATCCCGCCATGATGGGGAAAACTCCCCACCCATAGGCCGGCAGTGAGTGGCTCTAGGACAGCGACATGAACATCTTCTCAAGGCGCGCGCGGGCCTCGGTCTCGTCCTCATCTGAACGGATGCATTGCTGCAGACCTGCGGCAATCATCGTGAAACCTGCTCGGTCGATCGCCTTGGACACGGCGGCAAGTTGGGTGACCACGTCGCCGCATTCCCTGCCCTCGGCAATCATGTTAAGAACGCCACCAAGTTGGCCCTGTGCGTGCTGCAGGGGCTTGATCGCGGGCTCGAGGTCCTCTGGCTCCAAGTGAACGCCGGACATGGGCACTCCTTCTTTGGGCGGTGCACGACGCGCCGCTGCTACGGTCAGGATACCCCTACCCGTACCCGCACCGCACGGCCAATCGTCCCGGCGCTCGATGCTCACTCACAGCGTTGCGCCACAATGGAGGGATGATGCCCGAAGACCTCCCCCAAGACCGCCCACTCGACCGCGAGTGGCTCGCGCGCCACGTCGAGATGTTTCTTGATGAGGACCTGGGCGGGAGCCCTGGCCGAGATGTCACCACGCAAGCGACGATCTCTCGAGACACAGTGGTGAATGGCGACGTGGTGGTGCGCGAGGACGGAGTCATCGCCGGCCTAGACGTGCTCGATGAGGTGCTGGCACAAGTGGCCGCAAGGCTAGGTCTTGACGCGCCGATGGTCACGATGCTGGCCTCCGATGGTGACCGCGTCACGGCGGGGACGACCGTTGCCAGGGTCAATGGACTCGGCCACGTGGTGCTCATCGCGGAACGCACCATTCTCAATCTCATGTCGAGGGCTTCCGGGGTCGCCACTCACACGCGCCGCTGGGCCGACGCTCTCGAGGGCACACCCTCTCGCGTGCTCGACACCAGGAAAACCACGCCGGGCTTGCGTGAACTCGACAAGTACGCGGTCAGATGTGGGGGCGGCATCAACAAGCGCTTCGGCCTGTATGACTGCGCCATGGTCAAGGACAACCACATCGTCGCGGCGGGCTCCGTCGCGGGCGCTGTCGATGCGATTCGCAAAGCGTTTCCAGACGTGCCGATTCAGGTCGAGGTCGAGGGGCGCGAGCAAGCCATCGAGGCACTCAATGCTGGCGTGCGGTTCCTCATGCTCGACAACATGTCGCCGGCGGAGATGGCGCGTCTAATCGCCGAGCTGCGTGGGCGCGACCTGGATGACGGCCCCGTCCGGTTCGAGGCCACGGGAGGGCTCACCGTTGAGACAGCGGCCGCCGTCGCGGCATCGGGAGTCGATTTCATGTCTGTGGGAGGGCTGACCCACAGCTCTCCCATACTCGACATCGCGCTCGACTTGCACTGATCTGGCAGACGCCCGCGGAGCGGCACCACACGCGGGTACCCTTGAGCACGTGACCGACGAACTCCTCGCCCCTATCCCCGACGAATTGCCCGAGCAAATGCGCGTGCGCCGCGACAAGCGCGACCGCATCGTGGCTGCCGGGGGCGAGGCCTACCCCGTAAGCGTCCCGGTGACCCACACGATTACCGACGTGGGCTCGGCCTACGCGGGCCTCGACGACGGTGTGGAGACAGACGACGTCGTCGCAGTAGCCGGCCGGGTCGTGTTTGTCCGCAACACGGGCAAGCTGTGCTTCGCTGCGGTTCAAGACGGCGAGGGAAATCGGCTCCAAGTCATGCTGAGCCTCGCTGTGGTGGGGGAGGAAGCGCTCGCCGCTTTCAAGGCCGATGTCGACCTTGGGGACCACCTTTTTGCCAAGGGCCGTGCGGGTAAATCCCGCAGGGGTGAGGTGAGCATTTTTGTCACCGAATGGTCCCTTGCCGCAAAGGCGTTGCGCCCACTGCCCGTATTGCATAAGGACTTGGCCGAAGACACACGCGTCCGCCAGCGTTATGTCGATCTCATTGTGCGCCCAGCGGCTCGGGAGACCGCCCGGAATCGTTCGCACCTGATGCGCTCGTTGCGGGATTCGCTCCATTCGCGCGGCTTCATTGAGATTGAGACGCCGATGCTCCAAGCGCAACATGGTGGCGCAAGCGCTCGTCCGTTTGTCACGCATATGAACGCGTTCGACATGGACCTCTATTTGCGTATTGCGCCAGAGCTATTCCTCAAGAGAGCCGTGGTGGGTGGAATCGAGAAGGTCTTCGAGATCAATCGGAACTTTCGCAATGAGGGATCCGACTCGTCACACTCTCCCGAGTTCTCCATGCTCGAGGCGTATGAGGCGTACGGCGATTACATGACGATGGCGACGCTGACGCGTGAGATTGTGCAAGGCGCCGCGATGGACCTCTTTGGCTCGACAGAAGTCACTCACGCAGATGGGACGAAATACGAGCTGGGTGGGGAGTGGACCTCGCTCACGCTGTACGGGTCCCTGTCCGAGGCAATCGGCAGAGAGATCACGCCCCAGACACCAGTCGAGGAGCTCACGCGCATGTGCGACGATGCCGACGTCTCGGTTGATCCCAAGCGAGTGAATCATGGCAAGTTGGTCGAGGAATTGTGGGAGCACCACGTGGGCGACCATTTGACGGCGCCCACGTTCGTGAAGGACTTTCCAGTAGAGACCAGCCCCTTGACGCGTGACCACCGAACGCAAGCTGGCATCGTCGAGAAGTGGGATCTCTATGTGAAGGGTTTCGAACTTGGCACCGCCTATTCGGAACTTGTCGATCCCGTGATTCAACGCGAGCGCTTCGAACAACAAGCGCGTATGGCCGCTCAAGGCGACGATGAGTCGATGCCTCTCGATGAGGACTTCTTGATTGCGATGGAGCACGGGATGCCACCAGCAGGAGGCATGGGAATGGGGATCGACAGGCTCCTCATGGCCCTTACTGGGCTTGGAATCAGGGAGACCATCCTCTTCCCACTGGTCAAGCCCGAGGAGAACCGATGAAGATTACAACGATCCTGATGGGTGTGCTCCCGTCTGTGGGCGTGCTCGCCGTCTTTGTGTATGCCATGCGGGGAATCACCCGCGCGGATCGCCACGAACGCGAGGCCATGGCCGAGTTCGACAGGGAACAAGCGGCCGCCGCGAAGGCCCTCACCGAGGCGCATAGCGCGGACGATTCGCAGGGAACAGCTTCATAGGGAGTATTTCACTCAGGTGAACGGTCCCAAGATTCTCATGCACTCGCTATTGAGGAATGTCACAAAGAGCTTGGCGATATCCACAGCCCATTGTTCTTTTTAATGGTCGCGTGCGATAATTGTGCCTACTCCATGAAAGGAATATGGCATGGCACAAAGAGTCCAGGTAGTTCTTCTTGATGATCTCGACGGTGGACCGGCGCACGAGACCTTGAAGTTTTCTTTCGAAGGTGTCTCCTACGAGATTGACCTGTCGAATGTGCACGCGAGCGAGTTCCGTGCGGCAGTGGAGCCGTGGGTGAAGGCCGCACGTAAGGTGTCTGGGCGCTCCACCGGTCGCGTTGTCGCAAACTCCGACACGAGCAAGATCAGGGCGTGGGCCAAGTCAAGTGGCCTCGGCGTTTCCGAGCGCGGCCGCATCTCGGCCGAGATTCGCGCGGCTTACGTCGCCGCTCACTAGGCCTCGTGAGGTAGGCGCCTCTTAGGGCGCTCCAAACCAATAACTGTGGCGCCCCTACGGCGCGGGCCCCGACGCGAGAGCGGACGGGGCCCTTTCTCGTGAAGGATTCATCGTGACAATGATGTGGGCAGGCACCTACCCGGCGGAGGGCCTCGGCGCTCCTGTAGGACAAGGCGAGGGTGTGTGGCGGCTATCTCTTGCGTCAGGCGACGTGGGAAGCGCACACCAGTCGACCACGCAGGCTGCTCCCTCGTTTCTCGTCTCCCATCCGACCTTGCCGCTCCTCTACGCCGTCGAAGAGGCGGATCCGACAGTGGTGAGCGTGCTCTCCGTGACGGACGAGCCCACCGAGGTTGCCCGAGTCAACGTGGGCGGCGCGTACGGTTGCCACCTGCTCATGGCCCCCGACGCATCGGCCATATACGTGTGCAACTACGGCACGGGCGATCTTGCCGTCGTGACGCTTTCTGTGGACGGTTTGCCGCGTTCTGACAAGGCCGACCAGACGTTGAGTCACGCAGGCTCGGGACCGCGAGTGGATCGCCAAGAGTCTTCGCACGCCCACTCATCGTGCCTGAGTCCTGGCGGTACTCACGTCCTTGTGGCGGATCTAGGCACCGACGAGATCCGCCGTTATCGTGTGGGTGAGAACGCACTGCTGACGGACGAGGGCATAGCGGCAGCACTTCCGCCTGCAGCGGGCCCCCGCCATATGGTCGTGAGGGGCGAGTTGGTGTACGTCGTGTGTGAACTCGACCACCGGCTACGCACGCTGCGCTGGGATAGGCCCTCCGCTAGCGCGGATGTGATCGCCGAACTCCCGTTGACGCTCTCCCCGCAACGCACGGGCGACACCACCTATGGCGCCCATGTGGCGCTCGTGCCAAGCTCCAATGGGGACGTGCTGCTCGTGTCCATCAGGGGCGTCGATGTCATTTCGCTGTTCGACGTTGCTCCCGAGGGCGAACTCACGTATCGATGCGCGTTTGACGTCGGGTACTGGCCGCGACACTTCGCCATCGTCGACGATTCGCTCGTGGTAGCCGTCGAGAAAGGGCACGAGGTGCGCGCGTACCCCCTCGCAAGCGTGCTGGCGCTGGCCCCCGAGTCGGAATGCGGCGCGGTGGCACTCCTTGAGTACTCCGTGACGCCCGTGCCAAGCCCGGCATGCATCGTCGCTAGGTGATTCCTCGGCGGTCGCGACAGTAAGAGTTCTGCCTGAAAACTTGGTTCGCTGGGACGTTCGCCGCGCGTGCGGCCGGGTGAGATGCGCCAAGATGGGGTCATGACGTACACACTTATCCTGCTCCGCCACGGCGAGAGTGAATGGAACGCAAAGAACCTTTTCACCGGTTGGGTCGATGTCCCCCTGAATGAGAAGGGTTGGGACGAGGCCAAGCGCGGCGGCGAATTGCTGAAGGCGGAGGGCGTTCTGCCCGACGTGGTTCACACGTCGCTGTTGCGCCGCGCAATCATGACCGCGAACCTCGCGCTGGACTCCGCCGACCGCCACTGGATCCCCGTGAAGCGCGACTGGCGCCTCAACGAGCGCCACTACGGCGACCTCCAGGGCAAGAACAAGGCCGAGACGCTCGAGCAGTTTGGCGAAGAGAAGTTCATGATCTGGCGCCGCTCTTACGACGTACCGCCGCCGGCCATCTCAGCCGACAACCAGTACACGCAAGTGGGAGACGCTCGCTATGACGGCGAGCCCATCCCCGCGACCGAATGCCTCAAGGACGTCCTCGAGCGCGCGCTTCCTTACTGGGAGTCCGCGATCGTCCCCGACCTCAAGGCTGGGAAGACGGTCCTCGTGACGGCGCATGGCAACTCCTTGCGCGCGATCATCAAATACCTCGATGGAATTGCTGACGAGGACATCGTGGGCGTGAACGTCCCCACGGGCATCCCGTTGGTCTACCACCTCGACGAAAACCTCAAGCCCACCAACCCCGGTGGCACGTACCTCGACGCCGAAGCTGCCGCCGCCGCAATTCAGGCAGTAGCCAATCAGGGCAAGAAGTAGTACAAAGGAAGTACAGAAGACGGACGGTCAGCCTCTCATAGCCTGGCCGACGCGAACGGGCCCCGACCTTAAGGTCGGGGCCCGTTCTCCGTCTTCACATGGGACGGCGCGCGGCGCGTTGGGACTCGGATGACCTAAATCGAGGAGTGCTTGCCCGTGTGGTCGCCCGTGACCAAGTACACGATGCGGCGCGAGACGCCTACCGCGTGGTCGCCAAAG
>SWCC01002928.1_pt1 | contig 16037 bp, 12 predicted proteins | sample 4692971 | NCBI WGS metagenome assembly SWCC01 (sample SAMN10267277, study PRJNA491770) | bioreactor metagenome | isolation source: DHS bioreactor inoculated with subseafloor sediment | place: Japan: off Shimokita Peninsula | collected 2006-08 | reverse complement strand
GCCGCAGAATCTCATGTCGACAGAAGCATAGATAACGCGGGGCCTTTTATGACGACAAATGTTATAGGCACGCAGGTGCTTCTTGACGCCGCGAAAAAGTATAAGGTGAAGCGTTTCCTGCATGTGTCCACCGATGAGGTATACGGGGATATTATTAAGGGAAAATTTACCGAAAATTCGCCTTTTTCGCCGAACTCACCTTATGCGGTGAGCAAAGCCGCCGCGGATATGCTGGTTTCGGCTTATCACAGAACTTACGGCCTGCCGGTTGTGATCATGAGAGCGAGCAACAATTACGGACCCTGGCAGTTTCCCGAAAAATTGATTCCTGTTATCATAAAGAACGCGCTTGAAAACAAAAGTGTGCCGGTTTATGCGAAGGGGCTGAACGTGAGGGAATGGCTTTATGTCGCCGATTGCGCAAAGGCCGTTTCTGCGATTCTTGAAAAAGGCGTTGACGGGCAGGCTTATAACACGGGAAGCGGAATTGAGAAAAAAAATATTGATGTGGTCAAGGGCATTCTCGCGAAGCTCGAAAAACCGCAGAAATTGATAAAGTTTGTGAAAGACAGGCCCGGCCACGATATAAGATATGCTCTGGACGTTTCAAAAATAAGAAAAAAGCTTGGTTGGAAAGCTGACACGGCTTTTGCCGGAGGGCTTGAAAAAACCGTTGACTGGTATGTGAAAAACACAAAGTGGACGGAACGCGTTTTGGCAAAAGAAAAGAACGCGAAATAAATTTAATAAATTAAGTTGAATCAAAATTCCAAAGGAGATTTAAATGAAAAAGAATCGGATTAAAGGCGGTTTGTGGCTTTGGCTTCTGTGCGTTCCGGCATGTCTTTTGGGTTTGTATGCGCCGGTTGTTTTCGCGGGTATTCTGTCTTTGCTTTTCCTTTATTTTTACAGCCGTTTCGCTGGAATGATGAGCAGAAGACACGCGCGTCTCTGGCTTTATATGAGTTTTGCTGTGGCGGCGTTTTTTGTGCTGAGATTTTCCGCAAATCATGTTCATGTCAGCAGTGTTAAAGCCTCTGTCGTTTCCGAAGCTCATGCGCAGGATACAGCGCCGGAGGCGGTGGAGATTGGCACCGGCAGAAAACTGGACACTCCTTTGAGCGCGCGGCTGCTCAGCTTTTTCGGGATTTTTGTACTCGTTATGATAAGCTACGCCATGTCGGTTGACAGAAAAAACATAAACTGGCGGCCGGTTCTGTGGGGGATAGCTCTTCAGCTGCTTTTCGGGCTGATAGTCTTGTCCGAGACCGTCGGTTATTTTTTCTTCACTTTTGTTGATTCCAGCGTTAATATTCTTCTTTCATTCAGTGAGGAGGGTGCGGCTTTTGTTTTCGGAAAACTCGCTTACGGGCAGGGGGATACGAGGGGTCTGCAGCAGGGGATGTTTTTCTTTTTTTCTGTGCTGCCGACAATTGTCTTTTTCTCGTCGCTGATGACCATTCTTTATCATCTCGGAGTGATGCAGGTCATCGTGGAGCGGATCGCAAAAGTGATGCAGAAGACAATGAAAACATCCGGTTCCGAAACGCTGTCTGCCGCGGCCAACATATTCGTCGGCCAGACGGAAGCGCCTCTTGTGATAAAGCCGTTTATAAAGCATATGACCTACAGCGAGCTTCACGCGGTTATGACGGGCGGCTTTGCCACCGTCGCCGGCGGTGTGATGGCGGCCTATGTGATGTTCTTGAAAGAGTACATACCCAATATCGCGGGACATCTTGTCACGGCAAGCATAATGAGCGCTCCGGCGGCGCTGGCCATTTCAAAAATAGTGTATCCTCAGACCGACCATTCGGAAACGGCGGGGGACATGAAAATACAGGTGGAAAAAATTGACGCCAATGTGATTGAAGCCGGCGCGCGGGGAGCTTCCGAGGGAATGAGTCTTATGCTCAATGTCGCGGCTATGCTCATGGCTTTTGTGGGTATTATAGCGATGGTTAATTTCGGCATGGAAAAATTCTGCGTTCTGACCAGCCGTATTGTCGGAAGAAATCCATACAAGCTGGTGCTTGACGAGGCCGCCCTTAAAAATATAAAGCAAGGCGACACAATAACCGTTAACAACGGAATAAAGGATTTTGAATACAGCGTAAAAGAAACGCTGGAAAAAAGCGTTATCATAAAAGAAAGGCTGGCCTCAAATTACAAAGGCAACGACTACACCGTCCGCCGGGGTGGAAAACTTCTTTTCAGGGGGGCAGGCCTTAAGGGATATAAACCGCTGTTTTTTGTGAATCTGTCCATACTTTTCGGCATAATATTTTCGCCCATAGCGTGGGTTATGGGCGTGCCGTGGAGTGAAGCCACTGTCGTCGGCAGATTGCTCGGCGAGAAGCTGATTCTTACGGAATTTATTGCTTATCTGAATCTCGCGGGTATTCTGAAAAGCGGTTATCACACTCTTTCGGGAAATGTTATAATGCTTTCGCAGCGCTCGGCGGTGATAGCGTCATACGCTTTGTGCGGCTTCGCCAATTTCGCGTCCATAGGGATACAGATAGGCGGAATAGGGGGCATAGCGCCGAATAAAAGAGCGGCGCTTGCCAAAATAGGGATCAGGGCGATGTTTGCCGGAGCCATAGCCGCCTGTATGACGGGCACGGTCGCCGGGATATTGATGTAGTTTCAATAGGAATCGTTCCCATTGATTGATACGCATTGTCACCTCACGGATAAAAAATTCGCTGCCGACAGGAATGAAGTTATTTCACGGGCGCGTGAGGCGGGCGTGGAAAAAATGATATGTGTTCTCACGGAATTCGCAGATGCCGACATTGCGCTTTTTGACGCGCTTACATCAAAGGACGGAATTTACGGCGCTGCCGGATGTCATCCTCACGACGCGGCAGAATACGAAAAAATAAAGGGCGTTCTGCCCGGTCTTCTGAGAAATAAAAAAATCGTCGCTCTCGGCGAAATAGGGCTGGATTATTTCTACGACAATTCGCCGAGGGATATTCAGATCAGAGTTTTTGAGAGTCAGATGGAAACCGCGAAAGAAAAAAATCTTCCCGTTATTGTTCACTGTCGTGAGGCCTTCGCCGATTGCTCGGATGTGCTGAAGAATTTTCCGGATGTTAAAATTTTGATACATTGTTTTTCGGGGGACGCTGCGCAGCTTAAACACTGGCTTGAGCGCGGATATTTTATATCTTTCGCAGGCCAGCTCACATTCAAAAACGCCGGAGTTTTGAGAGAAACCGCCGCTAATATGCCGCTTGACCGTCTACTTCTTGAGACGGATTGCCCTTATCTGGCTCCTCAGCCGGTGCGGGGGAAAAGGAACGAGCCCGCTTTTGTGAAATACACTTATGAAACAGCCGCGGAAATTATGGATGTTGAGGCGGCGGAGCTTTCAGACGCTGTTGATAAAAATGTCCGCGCTTTTTTCGGAATTTGAAAAAGCCGGCAGAAAATCAGGAGGATGAATAATATGAAAAAACTGGTTTTAGTATTATGCGCCGTGTTTTTAAATTCGTGCGCGGGGACAAGCTATATAACACCGGACACGGTGACAAAATACGATTCCAAATTCAGCGACACCGACCTGAAAATGATGTCGTCTTACATGGCGGAATCACTGAAAAATTCGGATGTTATCAATAGCGGAGAAAAGAAAGTACTGGGTATTCTGCACATTAAAAATAAAACCAGCGAGCACATAAACAGCGACGGCATCTCGGATAAACTTATGATAAATCTTCTGAAAACAGGCAAAGTCAAATTTGCCAACAGGGAGAACCTTAAAGAGCTTATAGATGAGCAGCGTCTTAGCGCCATGGGCGTGGTGGACGAATCTAAGGCGAAGGAAATCGGAAAGCTTTACGGTATAGATTATTTTTTATCGGGTTTCATAGAATCAATTGAGAAGAGATCCTCGCGCAGCGAATTGACATATTACCGGCTGAGCCTGAAACTCACTGATGTTGAGACGGGTGAGATTGTTTGGGCGGATGAGAGTGAACTTAAAAAAAAGAGCAGTAAGCATATAATGGACTGGTGAAAATAAAAAAATGCGAACAGCAAAAGAGAAATTGAAAATTCGCGGCGCCAAGGTTATTGTTTGTCTGTCGGGTATTGTTTTATTCAGCTCGTGCGGCGGGCCGCTCCAATATACAAAAAACGGCAATTTGCATTATTCGCGGGGAGAGTATGAGCGGGCTGCCGCGGAATACAGGAAAAATATCAAATACTATGAAAGCATAAATTATCCGCTGTATATGCTGAATCTCGCGGTGGCTGATTACAGGGCGGGTTTGACGGATGAGGCGGAGAGAGCGTTTCTGACGGCTTTGAAACTTTCTCACGGTGAGAATTTGAGCGCGCTTGAGAAAAATTTCGGTTTTCTCGCGCCGAAGTCGGAAGAGAGTTACCGTCTCAGGGATTACGAAGAAGTTATGGCGCATTTTTATCTTGCTCTGATATATATCAGGACGAACAAACTGGAGAAGGCCATAGTGGAATTTAAAAAGATAAATCTTATTGATCCTGAACATCCGCTTATGCATTATATTATGGGAAAAAGTTATCAGCTTGCGGGCAAAGACGAGGAGGCGGAGATAGAATTCCGGCTGACCAACAGATATAGAAAAGATTTTCCTTATTCTTATCTGGACAGGGTTGAATTTTACGGGAGAAGCGGCATGAGCGGGGAAGCCGCGGGAGCGCTGAAAAAATATCTTGCGGCGGATGAGGGAAGCAGTCTTAGTAAAAAATTGTCGGAAAACGCTTTTGATTTAAGCGGGAGCGGCGAATTAATAGTTCTTCTGGAACCGGAAAGCTATGTTGAAAAGATTAAGAAAGAAAACAGAAGCTCGTATTTTTTCAAGATTTATATTGACGGCGAATATCACGGGAAGTCGCACATCATAGAGGATATTGATTTGCAGAAGACGAAAAAACGAATAAGTAAAATGTTAAAAAGCGCGCTGAAGGATGCGGCGCGGTCAATGATAATTGAAAAAGCTTTCGGCGTGAAAGCGTCGGATAATGTGGAAAGGCGGGAATGGGAAAAAATTCCAGGTCTGATACATCTGTTTAAAACGCATTTACCCGAGGGCAGTTACAATTTGAAGGCGGTTCTTTATTTTAAGGAAATTGAAATCAGCGAAGCGGAGGGAGATGCTGAAATAAAGGAAAGCGGCGTTAGATTTGTGTCATTTTAAAGCTTGAGCGCGCTTAACGGCGGAGGGGGAAAAGATGAAAAAAATGTTTTGTTATTGTGCGGCGGCAGTTGTTTTGACGTGGGGCTCCGGCATTTTTGCTTATTATGAAGAGGTTGAGGAATCAAGTATTGTTACGACTGATCCCGTTATCTGGCAGCAGACGAGTGTTGATATGGTGGAACCGACGCCCTCCGCCGATGATACGGCGGCGGAGGCGGTAACGGCGCCGCAGGGTGTGGAAACGGGGATGCAGATGGTTATTGCGGACAAGACGAAAATCGTTATTATTCCTCTTTCATATATTCTGCCGATAGATGTGATTGGCGGGAAGCTCTCGCTCGGCGCCGGAATTCCCTGGGTCAGTAAGACAACCGCGGATGATGAGGATACAAAATCAGGGTTGGGTGATATTTCCTTTAAAGTTACGCACGACTACGGCGACGAGGTGTATTTCAGGAGAATATTTTCACTTATCGTGAAACTGCCCACAGGGGATGAAGCCGCGAAATTTTCGGATGGTTCCGCTGCCCCGTTGGGAAAAGGGAGTCTTGATTACGCTTTCGCCTTTTCAGGAATCAGAAGAATTGGCTCTTTCCGTATTATAGGAAACGCGGGCTACAGATTAAACGGAGACTTTAAAGACACGGACAATAACCAAACGATAAATTACGGCAATATTATGAATCTGCTTGCGGGCGCGGAATACAAACTGAATTCACAGTTGTTTCCTTTTGCTTATGTGAGAATGGTTGAAACAGGGGAATCGGAAACGGTATGGACGGGAGGTTCATCAAAGAATCAGGATGATGTAACGGCAATAGATTTGATAACAGGGGCAAGATATAAACTGCTCGGAAGCGTCAGCCTAAGCGGCGCTCTGGAGTTTCCTGTTTCCAGAAAATATCACACCGGCGTTACGGCGCCGCCGAACAAGGTCACCTTGACCCTGAAAGCGAATTATAAATTTTAACGCAGATAAAGCTGGAAATGCCTGCTCTGTAATTATGAGATTTTTGCGGCGCGGCGATTCTTTTGCTGTCACATTTTTCTTATAATTTGCTACAATGGCTTGTATGAAAAAAGCTATAGTTATCGGCGCCAGTTCGGGTATAGGGCGGGCTCTTGCGAAAGTTCTGGCCGCGAATGGTTACGAGCTGGGTCTTGCCGCGCGCAGGACGGCGCTTTTAGAAGAACTTCAAAAAGAAATACCGTCAAAAACTTACATCAAAAAAATTGACATAAGCGAAACAGTTTTCGCGCGGAAACTGCTGAGAGAACTGATAGATGATATGGGCGGTGCGGATATCATTGTGATAAATTCGGGAATCAGCGTTACAAATAAAGATTTCCGCACAGAGCCCGAACTTGAAACTCTCACGGTTAATGTTATGGGTTTTACGGCAATGACAAATGTCGCGGTAAATTATTTTCTGGATAAGGGATGCGGCCATCTCGTCGGCATATCCTCAATAGCGGGGCTGAGGGGTTCGGCGGTTGCTCCCGCGTATAATGCGTCAAAGGCCTTTGTGTCAAATTATCTCGAGGGCATGAGGCAGAAAGTTAATAAAACGAAAATAGCTGTCACCGATATAAGGCCGGGTTTTGTTGAAACTCCTCTTATAAAAAATCATCAATGGGCTTTCTGGAAGGTGACGCCTGAAACAGCGGCCGAGGCGATATACAGGGCGATAAAATTAAAGAAAAAAGTCACATATATACCGTTACGCTGGCTGTTTGTGGCGATGGCTATGAAAATTATGCCGGAATTTTTGTATAATTGGGGCTATAACATAATTTTTGACGAGGAAAAAGGAGGATCAAATGGGAAGTAAAGACAGGGCGAAGCATGAAGTTAAAAAAGAAAAGAAATTGTCTCTTAAGGAAAAGAGAAAACTGAAAAGAGAAAAAAAACAGAACGCTTAAGCGTTAAGTTATACAAAACTAAATCTTCTTAAATCCCTCTTTGTTAAAGGGGGAAAATCCGCCAGCGGCGGATAAAGGATTTGCTTGCGGCCGAAGGTGCGCTGTGGCGTACCGAAAGCCACCTTAGGAGGAAGATGATGCCGGAATATTTCGGAGATACTCACAGGGCTCAGTGGAAGACAAACGCCGGTTTTGTTCTCGCGGCTATGGGCTCCGCCATCGGGTTGGGAAATATATGGAGATTTTCCTATCTCTGTTATGAAAACGGCGGCGGAGCTTTTCTCATACCTTATTTTATAGCGATGTTTGTCGTCGGGATTCCGCTCATGCTTCTTGAATTCGGAATAGGTCACAGGAAAAAAGGGTCGGCGCCGCTGAGTTTTTACAAAGTGTCGCCGAAGTGGGAATGGCTGGGCTGGTGGTCCGTTATTTTCGTGATGTTCGGAATTGTCATGTATTATTCCGTCATCATATCCTGGTGCCTCAATTATCTGCATTACTCCTTTAATCTTTCGTGGGGGGACGATCCTAACGGTTTTTTCTTCAATAAGTTTCTCGGTCTCACTTCGGGGCCCGGGGAAATAGGAGACATAAGAACGCCAATAATGATGAGTTTGATTATTATCTGGGCGATAAACTGGGTGATTGTTTATTTCGGCGTGGAAAAAGGTATAGAGAGGGCGAACAAAATTCTCATTCCCGCACTTTTCGCGATGACGCTTGTTCTTGTCGTGTGGGCGGTGACGCTTCCCGGGGCGGGGATAGGAATAGAGAAATATTTGAAACCGGATTTTGCGCATCTTAGAAATCCGAAGGTGTGGATTGCAGCTTTTTCGCAGATATTTTTTTCGCTCTCGCTGGGTTTCGGAATAATGATAGCTTACGCGTCGTATCTTCCCCGTAAAACAAACATAACGCGCAGCGCCCTTCTCACGGGTCTGGGAAATTGTCTTTATTCGGTGATAGCGGGCTTTGCCGTCTGGGGAACGCTCGGATATATGGCGCACACGCAGAATTTGCCGGTGGACAAGGTTGTGAAGGAGTCAATAGGGCTGGCTTTTGTGGCGTATCCTCAGGCCATTTCGCTGATGAGTTCTTTTGCCAATCTTTTCGGCGTTCTATTTTTCGCGATACTTGTTTTCGCGGGAATTTCGTCGTCCATATCCATTATTGAGGCCTTCACTTCGGCGGTGATAGACAAATTTCATTTCGGTAGAAAGAGTGTTGTTTCCATGCTGTGTGTGACGGGTTTTCTGGGTGCTTTGCTTTTCGCCACGGGCGCGGGCCTCTACTGGCTTGATATTGTGGATCATTTTATAAACAGTTACTGCCTTGTTATCGCGGGCCTTCTGGAATGTTTGCTTATAGGCTGGCTTTACAGGGCGTCAAAGCTCCGCGCTCACATAAACGATGTGTCGGACACAAAGCTCGGCGCGTGGTGGGGAGTGTCGATAAAAATCATAACGCCGGCTGTTCTTGTTGCCATACTTGTTTCAAGTTTGTATCAGGAATTCTCCGCGCCCTACGGAGGTTATCCCGTTGTCGCGTTAATACTTCTCGGCAGGGACTGGCTCATCGCGACGCTTATTGCCGCTGTTCTGGTGTCGCGCTATGCGTGGAGAGAGAAACCGCATTTCGAGAACCCGACATGAAAATATTTTTTTGGAGGGGAACTTATTCCGGAAAAATTATCCTTTTTTCCGCCGCGCTGTTTTTGGCTGGTTGCGGCGCGCCGACTTCCGCGCCGACTGCCGCGGAAAGTAAGCCGGACAACGGGGAAAAAATCCGCTGCCCGCGCGGATTTGTGAATTGTCCGTATCCCGGTAAATGCGGGGCCTATACGGATAAAAACGGAAACGGTATTTGCGACTACAGCGAAGTAAGTAATCAGTGAGCGGCGATTATTTTTTTCAGGCCGCCGAAAGAATCAATCATATAATCGGGCTTTGATTTTAGAATATCCTCTTTTTTGCCTATGCCGTAGGTGACGCCGCAGGTTTTTATGCCGGCGGCTTTCCCGGTTATTGTGTCTATATCCATGTCCCCGACGATGATGGCGGAATCCGCGGAAAGGCCGTATTTTTTCAGAATTTTTTTTATGCCGGCAGGCGAAGGTTTTCTGTATTGCTCCTCATCTCCGCCCACGACTTCGCTGAAGTGGTTTTTTATATCCAGCCCTTTTAAAACATCAACCGCTATGGCGCGGTCCTTATTGGTGAGAACGGCCTTCATTATTCCGGGCATGTTTTCGAGAGTTTCTTTTACGCCGGGATAGAGACAAGTTCTTATAACAGGATTTTCGCTGTAATAGGTGCGGAATAAAACAAGAGCTTTTTCTATTTGTTCTTCATCTGCATGCCGCGGTGCATCCGCCATGGCAGACGAAGCGCTTTCGGCTTCGCCTATGGCCCGTCTGACTGTTTCCCGCAGGCCGCCTCCGACGTATGAGTGAACTTCGCTCAAAGTTTTTTCACCGGAAATACCGATGGCCTTGCGCGTGCGGTTAACGGCGTCGGTGATATCCTGACGCGAATCCGCGAGTGTGCCGTCAAGGTCGAAAAAAATAATCTTTATTCTGCTCATAGAGAGGAAGTTAACATTTGAAAGCGCTCTGTGTCAACGTCACGCGTTAAATATCGCTCAAAAGTTTCTTTTCGGCGGCATTCACGCGGTGTTTATTTGAGTTTGTCGTAAATTTCGGAAAGAGCTATTTTTCTGTCCGTCATTTTCTTATTGTCGGCATACATCAGGAATATATCTTCCCCGCTGCCGTAAAAGCCGTAAAGCTCGCCCGCTCCGTCCGAAATAAGCGCGGACGGGATTTTTTTTCTGAGTTCAGTGTTGTAAAGATGATAATCGGTTTCAACGCGGGTGTGGGATATGTTCGCGGACATGTGTATGGCTATGAGCCATTTTTTGTCCGGGCTCACCTCGACAATCTGGAAAATGGATTTCGGGTTACGAACCAGTGTTTCTGTTTTTCCGTTCGGGTCAGTCATTAATATGGCGTTTTGGGATTCGTTCACATATATCTTTGTCTGATTTACCGATGCGGGTTTATCTTTGCTGATTTTATTTTCGAAAGAAAGAGAAGTCAGGCAGGTGTCGTCGTATTTGCTGCCTTTGTAGACGCTGAGTATTTTTAACTGAAGAATGAAAACTGCCTGCGGCTCCTGCTTCATGGCAGCGAGTTTTTCGCGCTGTGTTTTCTTAAAAGAGCGCAGAGCCGAGTTTTTGAATTTTATAAGGCTTTTCCATTTGAAAGGAAAATTTATTTTTTGCGGCTTCGGCGAGTCTTCAAGAATTATTATTTTTGTTTTTTTGTAGCGCAGAGCGTGAAAGAGAACGCCTGTTTCCGTCATTTCTCCGGGAATATTTATCCCCGCGAGAAGCGAGATCTCGGCTTCTTTGATTCTGTTGTTGGCCTTGAAGACTTCGTCGTTTTTAGCGCAGCCGTTTTGAAGTATAAAGTTTTTTATCCCTTCGTCGACAGAGACGCAGATGCTTTCGCCTATTCCGTCACTTTTGGCTCCTTCCGACCAGCATGTTGAGGGATTGCCGTCAAAAAGATTATGCACCCCGTAAGGCCCGCGAACGTAAGGCCCGCGGTTTTCCAGTTCGGAACTCGAAAGATAAAGACGTCCGCCGTCGTTGCGCAGAATCATTTCTTCCCATAAGTTTGGAGGCGTTGAGCAGGCCGCGGGAAAAAGAATTCCCAAAGCCAGACATTTCAATATTTTAATCATGCCGCAGCCCCCCTTTGCGCTTATTAACCAACAACGAAAGTTTAGCACAAAATCAAGCTTTTGTTAATGCTAATCAATCACTCCGGATATCCTCTGCCGCAATAATGTAATTTTAGTAATTGAGAATTGCGCGATGGGCGCGGATTAGCTAAAATTCAGCAAAAGAAACGTGGGCTATTATTAAGGAAAGGGGGCTACAATGGATCAGTATGAAATGCAGGCGAAATTTGGAAAAGGTATAGGTTTTTTCGTGGTGCTGTTTATTGTTTTTGTTATTTTGATGAAAAGCATTGTTGTCGTGCCGCCCGGTAATGTCGGAGTTGTGGTGCTTTTCGGTAAAGTTAACCCGAAAACTATGAAAAGCGGGCTTCATCTGATAAATCCCTTCGCCAATGTGGTGAAGATGAGCGTGAGAACGGAAGAATACACGATGAGCGTGGCCTCGTCGGAAGGATACAAAAAAGGGGATGACGCCATAGACGCTCTTACATCCGAAGGCCTGAAGATCAGGCTTGATCTCACAGCATGGTACAGGCTTGACGCGTCCGAAGCCGCGCGCGTGTACGAAACAATAGGCCGTAATTATGAAGCCAAAATAGTGCGTCCCGCCCTGCGAACCGCCATCAGAGACGCTGTTGTAAAATACACGGCTGCCTCAATTTACACGGAGAAAAGAGCCCAGCTTGTCAGTGACATAGAAAGCATAATGGTGGAACTGCTTAAAGACAGGGGTATCATTCCCGAAAAAATACTGCTGAGGAATCTTATTCTTCCCAAGCGTGTGATGGACGCTATTGATATGAAGCTTTCCGCCGAGCAGGCCGTGCAGCAAATGGAATTTGTCGTGATGAAAGAGAGAAAAGAGAAAGAAAGGAAAATCGTCGAGGCGGAAGGCATCAGAAGAGCGAACCAGATCATTTCTTCCGGTCTCACGGACAAATACATAAAGTGGTACAGAATTGACATGATGAAGCAGCTCGTTGATTCGCCGAACAACACAATAATATTTATCCCCGAGGACATGAGCTCCACGCCCATAATAAACATACCGGCCAAATAATAGCTTTTGAAATTTTGCCGTAATCAATTACGGTAGAGATATCTGCCGGGGCAGAATGTCTGCCGCAATTACTTTATTGAGAGATTTTATTGGGAGATTTTTTTTCGCGATTAGCTGTTAATTTGCTATACTCAAAAAATACAGTAATTCGCGGGAATTTATGAAAAAGCATGATAATTACGTTTCCGGAAGCGCCTTGCGCTTGCTGATAAAAAAACTGACGGCCGGTTTCAATCTGAGCCGCTTTTTCATTTCGATATTTTTACTGCTTTGCTCCGTCCCCGTATTCGCGGCTTCATGGGGCGACATTGTTATTACGGAAGCCATAGCTGATACTAATGACGCTACCGGCGTTCCTTTGGCAGCCGATGATAACGATGAGTTTATTGAATTATACAATAAAAGCGGGGGGGCGATAGATGTTGCCGGCTGGGTTTTTGATGACGGTGATTTGGATAATGATATTATAGAAGCGTGGAATATGACGGTATACGGTTATTTGACTGATGTGGATGTTACGACGAATACGACAATTATTCCGAACGGTTATTACGCTGTTATACTGGATCAGGAATATAGCCTTGGTAATCAGCCGTATAACTTTCCGGCAAATACTATTATCTTAACTTGCGGCGATACAAATTTAGGAGGAACGGAACTATTAGAGAGCGAACTCACTCAGTTAACATTGAAAGATGGCGCTTCTGTAATGATATCTTCATGGAGCTTTAATACTGATACTCTTCAGGCTACCGGCGCATCTCTTGAAATGGCAAATTACGCAACGCATAATGCCGCGGGCAATTGGGCGGAATGTTCTGATGATACTCAAAATGGCGTTGGCAGTGGTCATATGTCAACTCCAGGAGGGACGAATACAAATTATACGGGCGGTGAGGTGGGGGCAGGAGATTTAACGTCGCCGTGCGCGGTGAGTAATCTGACGGCGATTGCGGGGAGCGAAGCGGGAACGGTTCTTCTTCAATGGACAGCGCCCGGCGACGACGGCACCGGCGGTGGAAACGCTTCAACCTATGAATTGAAATATGCCACAAGATATATAGGCACGGATGATTATTCAGCGTCGTGGACAAACACATATTCGCAGAACTGGACTCCGGTGACTTTTGGGACGGAGGAAGGAACGACGGGCAACCGTGTCGTGAGCGGACTGACGCAGGGCGCGTCATACTGGTTTGCCATTAAAACGAAGGATGGGTTTAACAACTGGTCGTCGTGGACATCTTCGGGGACGGGGAGCTGGGTGAACACATCAAATTCCACGCGAACGCTTATTGTGCCGCCGACGCCGCCCGCGGGAATAAGCAATCTGACGGCTTTGACAGGTGACACAATTCCGGGAACAATAAAACTTCAATGGACAGCTCCCGGCGGCGATGGTATGGCTGGAGGAAACGCTAGCGCCTACGAAGTGAAATATGCCACAAAATATATAGGGACGAACGACTATTACGCAAGCTGGGTCAGTACCTACACACAAAACTGGATTCCCGCAGATGTTGGGACGGAAGAAGGGACCTCAGGCAACAGGGTTGTGAGCGGTCTCAGCCACGGGGCGCTTTACTGGTTTGCCGTAAAGGCCTGTGACGAGGAAATGGACTGGAGTGTGTGGACATCATCGGGAGATAATCCAGCCGTGAATGTTTTGAATTCAACTGCGGCATATTTGAACGAATCCCCTGCGGCGGTAAGCAATCTGACCGCTCTTACTGAGGGTTCCGGCCTGAGCGGCGAGATAACGCTAAAATGGACGGCACCCGGCGGCGACGGCACGAAAGGGACGGCCTCGGCGTATGAACTGAAATATGCCACAAAATATATAAGCTCTTCTGATTATAATGAATCATGGGCTGAAATTTTTTCACAGAACTGGACGCCGAAAGCGGGCGCTTCAGAAGAATTATACATACTCACGGGTTTTGAGGAGCGGACGACTTATTATTTCGCGGTTAAGACTTATGACGGTCACAGCTGGTCTACCTGGCCGGGTACGAGCTCTGTTTTGAGTCCGTACGTAAATCCGGACAGTTTTAATTTTACGACATCATCTGCTCCCGCGCCTGTCGGTGACCTCTCTGCGGAAACGGGCACAGGAGGGGGCTCCGTTATACTTTCGTGGACGGCTCCGGGTGACGACGGCACTCAGGGGGATTTAATTTCAGGGAGCAAGTTTCTTGTGAAATATTCTTCCGACGCCGCGAAGGGCTGGGACGCGATGGATTACAGCTGGTATATATCAACTAACACCGCGGCGGCTTCGTCAAACACTTTCACGGTAACAGGGCTTGTTGAGAGAGCGACTTATTATTTTTATATAAAGACGGCAGACGAAAGGCCTAACTGGTCTCCGCTTTCAAATAAAACTACGGCCTGGGCGATGTTCACATATCCGCGGGGAGACCTCGTTATTGACGAGATAGGCTGGGGCGGAGTGGAAACCGGCGATTCCTTAATAGGCTCAAATCAATACATAGAAATACAGAACAAAAGCACATGGACGGTAGGAACTGCTCATTATCATATTTCCGATTCGGGAGGTGTGAATGATATGAACTGGCTCTATGGCGTGATTCCTGCCGGTGGTTTTTGGGTAATTATTGAAGGCGTTGGAACGGATCAGGTTTCAGGCAACACTCTGTATACCTATGAGAATAACGGAGACGCGGCTGCTACATTCAGTTTGTATTCAACAGATTGCAGTGTGGCTATATCAACAGCGGATACTTCTACTATGAGCGAAAATACGGATAAGATAATAGATTTTGCGGCATACACAAATAATGACGGTGTGCCTAATACAAATATAATATCGGATGTTAATGCGGCTATAGCCGCAGGTCAATGGGATCTTTACGGAACAGGGGCGTCGAGCTGTGTCTGGGCTAGCAACGACAGTCAGCCGGGCGTTATAATTACGGAAAATTTCATTCACAGGATAGAATACGACGACGCCACCGGAGATCTGGCGACGCATTTTACGGTGTTATCCTATCCGTGTATAGGCGATACAATGGAATTTACGGCGCCCGCGGCGGTTAGCAATCTGACGGCTTTGACGGGCGGTAATGGTCACGGCGGCGAGATAAAACTTGAATGGACCGCGCCGGGTGACGACGGAACCGGCGGCGGCAATGCCGGTTCGTACGAAGTGAAGTATGCAAGCAAGCAGATAGGCGCCGATGATTACAATGAAGCGTGGGTGAATACTTATACACAGAGCTGGACGCCCGCTGATTTTGGTACGGCAGAAAGCAGAATTCTTTCTATGCCGTCGGAAGGGGCAACATATTATTTTGCCATTAAGGCGAAAGACGGGAGCAACTGGGGCGTGTGGACGGGCACATCGTCGGTTATTAATTCCGAGAATTATTCTTATACAAGTTCGTCCGCTCCGTCTCATGTCAACGATCTTGCGGCAACGCAGGGAGACATGGAAGGCAGGCTCGTTCTCAGTTGGACGGCGCCCGGCGACGACGGCACGACGGGGGCTCTGATTTCCGGAAGCCGTTTCCTTATAAAGTATTCCACAAAAGAGGCGCAGATCTGGGGCGATATGGATTACAGTCTGAACATAAGCACGGCTGTTGCGGCTTTAACGGGATGCTCTCATGTTTTTACAGGCCTTGAAACGGGCGCGACATATTATTTCTACATAAAAACGGCCGACGAAAAGCCGAACTGGTCGGCTCTTTCAAACAAGACAACGGCCTGGGCTCAGATTGTCGTAGAGGGACTAAAAAACGGCCTCCTCACGGACGGCGAGCACGACTGGAGTTTTGAACAGGTGACATCAAAAGCTAAATGGTCTTATACCGGCGGAGCCGCGGCGGATTACGAATCAACCACCAATCCTTATGACAGAGAGCAATTGTTTAAGTGGGCAACGCTGACGACTAATTGGTCTGGAAGAGAAATTGTGACGGATAATTTCATAAGCGGCGTGGTCGCGAAATCGTCTAACACGGTAAGCGTGCAGTGGCTTTCGTCATCGGACGTTTTCGCTGAAGCCCGTCTGAGAATTGTTGTAGAGTGGTATGATGTATCGGATAATCTGATATCAAAAAGTACGAGCACCGAATTTTCTCTCAGCTCAAAAAA
>SWCC01003964.1_pt1 | contig 16054 bp, 16 predicted proteins | sample 4692971 | NCBI WGS metagenome assembly SWCC01 (sample SAMN10267277, study PRJNA491770) | bioreactor metagenome | isolation source: DHS bioreactor inoculated with subseafloor sediment | place: Japan: off Shimokita Peninsula | collected 2006-08 | reverse complement strand
TGGAAGGGCTCTCTCAGCTCGACGCAGCCATAGGTTTGCTCACCAGGCGTGCTTTCGCCTCCCTTTCGCCCGATGCGAAGGTAAAATCAATCGAGGTCGAACAGTCGGCGATCTCCTCATTTCTGGCCAAGCAGGGGTTGCCAGACATCAAGGTGAAAATCTGGCGCGATATCCCCGATACCGCCGGCTGGCTGGTTGTAGAGAAGGAATTCATCAAGCCTGTAAAGCTTGTGAGGATCCCTCTTGATACAGCGGTCATGGAAAGGATGGTTGAACAAGGAATAGGTCGACCCTCGACCATCGTGGGCCACATCGACAAAGCCCTTGCCCGGGGGTGGATCCAGGAGAACGGCACTCTTTCGAACAAAGGCCAGGCGGTTCTGACGTATTTGCAGCAGAACTACCCCGGCCTGTTGGGCCCAGAAGATCTGGATCACTTTTTCGATGGGGTTCCATTTGAACGGGTTTCCGCTGCCGTCTACGAAGGGATCCATCGACTCAATCTGGATTACCAGGCGCTTCGTGTTCTTGCGCGAGAGGCCTCTGCGGAGCTGTCGAGGGACCAAGCCCAGGACGAGAGTGGCCTCCCCCTGTATGAACCAACCGCGGACATGGAGATGGACGTAGCCGGCCCATAGCTATGCACGCAAAGTCACATATATGTGATTATGCGTACACAGCATCTGGCTCGCTCTCGAAACCCTGGTTCAGGCTGTGCAAGCAGTCAGGCACAAAAAAGGCACCTCACAGGTGCCTTTTTCGTTACAGATGCTGTTGCGAACTAAACCTCGCCTCCTACGACAAGTCCTTTGACAGAACGAAGGCGAGGAGTACCTCCATCGCATCCTCATTGAATGCGCACCAGGCTTTGCTGATCGGATCCTCGGGCGACAATGCCACGCCGATTACCTGGCGACCGTCGTTCCAGTAGCAGTGAATATCCAGTGCCGCGAACAACACACCGATGCGCCGGAAGAGTTGTACTCGCTGCTCATCCTCCTGGTCATAGCGATACGGGAATGGAATGTCGAACTCTTCCGGTCTCACCCGGGTTGGTGTCGCCGGCGTCTTATGGCGCTCTGCGATCGACAGGATCTCCTGAGCAGGAGATCCAATAAGCGGATCGTTCGTCCAAAGCCGAAGCGACTCGTAGGTGTTCACGCTGGAATGCCTCCGTTGCCGGTAATCTCCGCCACGATGTCCTTGAGTATCTGGTAGCGCGCAATCATTCGAGCTCGCTGCCAGATGACACTGCAGTTGGGATCCAGCTTGCTGTTCTGATGAGCATGTTCGAGAAGGATATAGGGCAGTTCCAGGGACTGCTCGCCAATCCACTCGAAGAATCTCGATGACGCTGAACATGGGAGAGCTGCGGCCGCCGCGGTAAGTTGAGAAACCGCTTCTGCCACCAGCGGCTCCTCTAGCCCCCTACTCTGCTCGTACACCTGCAGGAGATGGGCAACCTCCGCGTACAGGGCGCTGAACTCTGCGTCGATGTCACGCAGCGCCCAGTGCTCCTTGTTATCCATCTGCTCGAAGAACGAGAGCAACTTGGGCTCCCGCTCTTTCCAGAACGCCTGGACGGATCCAGGCGTGAGATCAATTCGCCGGGCGCTGCTCATGCGCCAGGCACTCGGTGGTCGTTGCTGCGCTCATAAACACGGGCAGTCAGCACGAAGTAGTAGGTCGAGACACGCTTTTGACTCTTGGTAGAGCCAATCAGACCGCCAAACGGACCGGCCTTTTCATAGCCCGTTACCCCTGAGCCGGAATTGGTCTCATCGGTTTCCATCTGGCCGCCGATGATGATGGTGTCACCATCGCGCAGCAGTGCCTCACCGTTGTAGTCGATGTTGGCAGGCAGCGTGATGGTGGTGGGGACCTTGGTTGTGCCGTTGGCGTCAGTCAGATACTGGTCAATGGTCTTGACCTGCGAGCGGACTGCGACGTTCAGCGTCAGCTGGGTACGGATGATGCCGCTGTCCAGGTCGATCTTCGGGTTCACTCGCAGCAGGGTGCCGAAGCGAATCGGGATCTGGGTGTTGGTGGTGGCTACCGAGCTACTGTCAGTACCAGCTACCGCGCTCTGACTTACCTGGCTGAAGAGGTCGGTTTCAATCCGGCGGAACTCCGCGGGGGCGCCAGAGGTGGTGGCGAGTGCTGGTCGCTGGGTTACCGTAACGTCGCCGATCGAGGAAAGGTAGTTGACGAAAAGGTTTGCCGGGTTCCCCTTGAGTTTGGAGAAACCAATGCCGGTACTACCGATCACACTGCCGCCGGGGGTCATTACAGGCGGGTTGCCCGTGGTGCCAGGCAGGCTCGGCGAAATGGTAATGCCACCGGCCGGGTTGTTGTTGATGATCATGCCGAGCTCGCCATTTGCGAACGAGGCGAACGCCGTGAGATCCAGCCCCTCCGACTTGTCCTTGGTGGTGGACACCAGGATCAGGCGGCCTTCGAAGTGGATGGCAGTATTGAACTCGCGCTCGACACCCTTGATGTACTCATCGATCTCTGCCTGCAGCCACTTGGGCGCTTGAACAGTGATCGTGCCGGTGTCGGGGTTGACGCTTACCGTACCCAGCTTCTGCGAACGGTACATGTCCCCCCCCGCGGCTGGCATGGCTGCAGCCATCTGATCCATGCCACCGACCGGGAGTGGGGGCATTCCATTGATAGGCATGCCTGCGCCGGAGTTGATCACGCCAGGAACAACGGAACCGCTGGCAACCGGGACCAGCACAGAAACTCGGGATTCGAGCTCTTCCTTCATGGATTTCCAGAAGTCAGATTTCGACTCCAGCTTCGAGCTGCCCTCGCGGTCGCCCTCGCCTTCACCGGTAGACGTGCTGCTCGATGTCAACCCCCCCATCGAACCACCATTGACGCCGCCGGCGCCGGAAGCTGAGTTCAGAGAGCTGGCCAGCGACGCACCCACATCAAGGGTGCCACTCAAGGACGCCGAGGAGTAGTTGGTGGAACGCTGCGAGTTGATGTTCAACGTCCACTGCTTCGGGCGCATTGGGACGATGGTGATGATGCGACGGTCGTTATCTACCGCGTAATCGAGCCCCATCGCTGGGAAGATGAGGCGCATGGCCGTCTCGGCATCCACGCTAGTGAACCCGTAGCCTGCATAGGTGAAGCCATCCAGCGGCATGGAACTGGTGATGTTGAGGCCTTGGGCCTGCAGCATCTTGACCACCTCATGGCCGTTCAGCGGAGCGGTGACTTTCATGGTGACCCGACGCTCGGACAGCCACGGCGCGCGTTTGAGCGGCATGGTTTTACCGGTGATCAGCGGACCATTGGTGATCTGGATGCGTTGGTTGCGCTGCGAATCCTCGCTCTGCGCCTTGAGCTGATTCAACTCCTCCATCAGTTTGGCGTAGTTGCCGCCATCCTCGCCTTTCGGGATGTTCTGCAGGCAGCCCGAGAGGGCCGCACCGATGACGCTTGTCAGTACCAATTTCGCGATAGTGTTCATGGGCGATCTCTCTCTTAGTGGAGCCAAACTTTCTTTTCGAGCGGGCTGATTTGGACGTTGAAGCGGTAGGAGTCGGCATAGGGCTCCAGGAACTTCGCGATCGCTTCTTCAGGGGTCGGTGCATTGATCACGTAGCCGCCCTGCACAACTTTGTCCTGCTCGCCCAGATCCCAGATGGGCGTATTCCACTTCGCCTCCTGGGTCAGGCGGAAAAGGTTCTCGTACAGGCCTCCGTTACGGACGCTGAACATGACGCCGCTTGAGGCGGGCGGCGCGGTAGCCACGACGCTCGGAAGTACAGTGGTGGCTGCTGTTGCAGCTGTTGTTGTGCCGGCCGTCGATACAGTCTTGGCCACGAGGGGTTTCTCCGCGGCTACGGCATTGACCTGTACGTCGGAGGCTTTTTCGGCGTTCGCCGCGGGAACTGGGATCGGCCGGTTGCGGTGTGTTTCCTCAATCAAGCGTGCGGCTGTGTCGCGATTGATAGTGAGGTCGCTGACGATCTGAACACGGTTGGTCCGAACGCCCTTACCGTCGAACGATTCATACGTCTTCACCGACTCCTGAGCGCCATTGCTTGCAGGGGCGATACGTTGAACTCGATCACGACCGACGAGGCCGAGCGGTTCTTCGAAAGGCAGGGCCGAATCCATGGGCGGTCGCTCAGGGGAGGTCCGCTTAACGGTCATGGTCCTCGATCCATCGCGCCCGGCAAGGATGTCCGCCGGATTTTCGAGATGTACCTGGTACTCAATGCCGGCACTGTCTCGCGTGCGGATCATCAGAGGGATCGGTGCGCGGTAGCGATAGACGCGGGTAACGCCATCGACATCGCGGGTCTCGGTCAACCAGTCTGGGCCTACCATGGAGGCCCCGCGCAGACGGATGATGGCGTCTTCGCGGTTGGGGGAAAGCCAGTAGCTGATACTGAATGGAACGCTCTCGGTATCCGTGACCTTCAGGCTGGTCCAGTTTCGCCCAGGCGACTGCCCCAATGCGTTCATGAGTTGGTGATCGATCGCAACCCTGTTTGGCTGAAGCAGCGGAGCACTCCCAGTGGGCACGCCATCAACAATCAGCTTCAGGCTGTCCTTCACGCCATCGGAGGGATCGGAGGAAACCTTCACGTAGAGCTTGATCGGCTCGTTGCGATCGACCAGGTACAGGATGACATTCGTGTTGACCCAGGGCTTCTGCGGGTGCATCTCAACAGCTCCGGAGTCCTCTACCAGGTCAACGTTCACCACGCTGTCGTCGCCAGCGCGAGCACGTCGAACTGGCCATGGAGCACCGTTCTCGCCGACCACCATCAATGAAGTGAGGTATCCCAATTGCAGGGTAACGCTCTTGGTCTTGCCTCCATCTGTGAGGTCGATGATCTGTTCAGGGTCAGTGCTTGTTGCGCCCAACGGAATCTGCGGGGCGAGACCTTTGCGATCATCGATCATGTACTGCTCGATGACAGCTTGTTGCTCGATGGTGAGCGGGTACTTGCGCTTCAGGAGCGTGTCGACCAGGGGATCGCTGGACCGTACGTCCTGCTCTGCAGGTTCTGCAGCTGCCTGAATCGAGAGGAGAGAAAGCAACAGAATGCTTGGGATGAGGGTGACCTTTTTCATGACTTGGAGACCTTCACTCGAATTGCATGAACAGCGAGGCCGTCAGGACGACTTTCCTGCTGGACTCTTAGGAGATCGACCTCAATCAATCCGCGGCGGGGCTGATTCACGTTGCCGTTGAAGATGATCTCGATGGGGTGCTGGATGGTGTAGGTCTGGCGGGCTACGCCGCTGAAGACCTTTACATCCTTGTTCAGGAACACACCCGGGCCCGGCGTGGCGGACAGCACGAGGCGGATACGGGGATCTTTGAGTTGGGCGGTCAGTCCGGCACGTTCGAACGCATTCAGATAGGTCTTGTAACCATCGTCAGTGAAACAGCGGAGCTGTGCCTCGTTCTGCTGCCGGATGTAGTTGACGAAATCCAGCTGGAACATGCGGATGACGCAGGCCGAGCTGAAGTTCAGGGCCCGCTCTTCGCCACCGATGGGCTCATCAATCGGTGTGAGTTGGAACAGGGAGCCGTTGTGGGTGGTCGCGAAGTATTCCCGCTGGATGCTCTCGATCTTGTTCTTCGCATACATGAAGGTCAGGAAATTCGTAGTGGCCAGCGCCGCAATGATCAGCACGCAAATGCCCAGGATGTACAAGAGCACCCGGTTCGAGAAAACGATGCTGCCGACCAGCTGGTCGTCGTTGACATCACGCATCTAGCTACTCCGAAGGACGGTTACCCGCCCAGACAAGATTGTTGAGAGGTGAAGCAGGCTTTCCTGCCGTGCTGTTGAGCAGTTGCTCGTGCCAGGATGGCTCTGGTGAAACACTCGCTTCAGTGGCGGCAGACGACGTTTGACTTCCGTCGACTGCCCCCTCCTCCTCGGTGCCTTCTTTACCCACCGTTTCGACGGGAACTTCCTGGGCTTTCGGTGGCTGCTCGACTGGTGTACGGGCTGCCTCGGGTTGTGGCGCCGCAGGCGTTGAAGCAACGGCCGCCGGCGCCGAGATTGATGCAGGCGCGATCGCTACAGGTGCGCTGCGGGCCGGGGCCGTCAACTCAACCGGCCGGTCTTTCAGGAGACCCAAAAGAATCCGTTTGAACGCATAGCGATCAGCTTCATCCTGGGAGATGCTCTCGAACATCTCCTTTGCCTGATCTGCGATTTCGTCGATCTGGCGAAGAGCCTCACCCTCCACCGGATCCATCGGGTCAAGTGAGAAGCGAAACTGACGACGCTTCATTGATCGCTTTGCGCGCGACATAGGAGTTACTCCTGAGCAGCGAGGTGGCGAGCCAGCTTGTAGTAGCCGCGCGCATTGGCGAACTGGGGATCTTCGACAACCACTACCTTGGCGTTGCCTACCTGAACATGGCGCAGGTCCTCCTCCAGGAGCTTCGCTGCACCGCCGGCGAACAGAATGGTGCTGAGTTCGTCGACGCGTTTGGTGACGATCTTCTCGATGCGAGGAACGATCTCGTTGACCAGGGCGCGGCGCTCGGCAGCAACGATGTCGCGAATGTTCGCCTTGTTGTTGCCGATGGTTAGCCAGCCGCCCTCTTCACGAATTGCCTTCTCCACAGCATGGAGCGGCGGGGTGCGCATCAGGCCCATGAGGTCCCGTGCACTGGTGGCGACGCGCTCGTAGAGATGCAGAGCGCCTGCTTCGAAGGAATTCGAGGTGCCGTTGAAGAGGAGGTTGCCATTCTCCAGCAGAGCAACGTCGGTGGTGTTACCGCCCACGTCGGCGACGACCACGAGCTCTTCGGATGCGTGCTGGAACTCGCCGTCCTCATTCATCATGTAGTCGAGATACACGGCCACGCCCTCGGAGGCGCCATTCAGGTTGCCGAATACCGAACCGTTCTTCGGCAGTCGCATCTCCTTGCTACCAGGCTGCACGGCGGCAGGGCGCCGCCAGGCCTTGGCGCGCTCCTCGATGAGTTTCGAATTGATCTCGCCACGCGAGTTGTAGAACACGTTCAGCGGCATGCCGAACACAGCGTCGATCGACGCATCCGACAGGTCACCGAATTGGCGAAGGAGAACCGCCATCGCCAGTGCGGCGTTGATATCGGAGGTGTAATAGCTGGCGAAGCGAGTATCGATGGGGTCAGCGACTTTCGGGCCGACCGCGTAGATGCTGTCTTCGATCTGGATGACGATTTCATCCGGGCCGTTGCCGCCCATGCTGACGCCGATCTGAGGCTTGGTCGACACGGTGCTACGGATCGCGATCTGGGCGCCCTTGCCGGCATACAGCTTGGCGTAGTTGCAGCCAATGTCCGCGCCAACAGCGAATTTTTTCATGCTCTATCTCCACAAAAATGATCGGTACGCATCGTGAGTTTTGTTTTACCGTTGCACTCTCGATTGCAAACAAATACTAGCCTTTCAGTGCCATCACTTCAACAGTGTCGCGCAGAAAATCTATGATTAGTAAGATCAAGATTAGCTAGTTATAAAATTGCATAGATAAGCGAAAACAGGAGGGGCGCTGTTTTTCTTGATGGCGAAAAAAAGCCCCGCAGAGCGGGGCCTTTTGCATCAGGCGTCGATCAGTTATCGAAGCCGGGGGCGTTTTCGTACTCGGGCTCCGGCTCCGGCTCAGCCTGCGGAGCTTTACCCTTCACCTTCTCGGGGTCGACGCCGACCTCTGCCAGCAGCTCGGCGCTGTAGGCCGGCTGCGGGAAGCGATCGGACGGCAGCAGCAGCGGATCGAAACGATCCTTGTTGGTGACCGAGAGGTGGCTGATGTAGTTGAAGTCGTCCGACGGGGCGCGACGGATGTAGCACTCGGCGGCGTAGACCTGGTTCTCGTCCTGGAAGCGTTTCGCCAGGGCCACGTAGTTGTGGCCGCGCGGCGAGTTCATCATCTTCTTGGACATCTCGATGGACATCACCGGAATCATTTCCAGGACACCCTGACCGGCCTCGGCAGCCTGCAGCATCTTGGTCAGGCGGGTGTTCTTTTTCATGCCCTCGACCACCTGGGCGCCGTTCTCGGCGCGGCGAACTTTCTCGCCGCCTTCTTCGACTTCGGCAGTGCCCTGCTTGATGGTGGTGAAGTCCAGCACCTGGCCGCTTTCGCTCAACAGTCGAACGATCGGGCGGGCACGGGAGCGATCAGCTGCGCACTTGTCGGCCAGGGCCGCAACGGCGCCCGGGAACTGCTCGGCGGTCAGGGTCAGCGGCTTACCGAGACGATCGAGGGCACCCCAGTTGGTTTCCTTGCCCTTGCCGTCGGCATTGGTGCCGGCGCGATACATCGCATTACCGATGGAGAGCTCTTCGCGGCTGTTGCCGAAGAACTCGGACCAGCGAGCGATACCGGTGGTGGGAGCGCCTTCCTTCTCCGGCTCACGGAGCCAGACGGTGCTGAGCAGCATCATGCCGCCGACCGGGACGTGGTGGTTGGATTTCGAGTTGGCGAACGAGGCCAGGGTGTTGCGCTTGTCGTTCTCGGCCGCGTCACCGGAAGTGGTGAGGATAACGGAGTATTGCTTGCCCTCCAGATCGACGCCGATCACGGTATCGATCTCCTTGCTGCCCTCGGAGGCAACGTACTCCTGAACTTGCAGCATCAGGCTGTTGACGGGCTTCGACTTGTCTTGAGATTTGCGCTTGAACATGGACGTGCTCCTGAGGGTATTAGCTGGCATTAGCGCCATCAAAAACCACATTAGACACGGCATAGAAAAAGCGCAAGCATCTTTTACTATCGAGTATACGTTAGAAAAATCAAGGCCAGTTAAGGACCCTTCCTACAGCATTAGTCGATTGATGGTCTGGCTTGGGATAACCCAGGCTGTTCAGGACTTGACCAATGGCCTGATCGGTCATGCTGATCGGGTGATTCCAGAGGCCCACAGGGAGAGACTCAAAGGTTCTGTGCCTCACGACCATTTCCGTTACCACTGCGGCCACCTCACGAATATTTTCGTTGGCATCCTCAATGTCGATCATCGGCCAGTCAGCTTCCGCAGGAAGCAGATCCGGGTCATCGGATAGCGTCATTGCTTCCAGCTCAACCAGTGCATCGGGCACAGCAATCTCCTGGCTCGCTTGACCCAGTAGCTCCCGTGTTCTTTGCCAGTCGAGCGCACTCCCCTTCACCAACTTCATTGCTGCTCCTCCTTCTCGCTCGCTGCAGAGCTCGTTGCCTTCAGCGAATCGGTCATCTTGCCCTTCAGATCTGATAGCGCGCCCCGAAGCGAGTTGGCCGAAAAGTTTTTGGGGACCGGACTTTCGGGGTATGCGTTCTGTGGATCTTCCGGATTCGCGTTCTTCACCGCAGTGTTGGCGGCCTGGCGCGCCTCCGGTAGCGTTCCAGCCCAATCAGGATCGCTACCGTTTTGTTGCATCTGCTTGACCTCTTGCATTACGGCAGCGCTCACCGCGGTGCGAGCGATCATGTTCTGCGTCGCAGTATCCGGAGCGTGATCATCCATGCTGAACGAGATATTCGCAGGGTGCACAAGCGGCTCTGGCTGCTTATCAGTGCGGCCCGCAGGGTCAGAGTGATCAAGAACCAGGTCAGGGGGAGCGATGTCCGGCAGAAGCGATTCATTGAATTCCGCGGGAGCCGGCTTCTGCTGGCGAACCGCCTGGTCGAGCAGACTGAGCGCATCGCCTGCAGGCCTGGCGGCTGCGGGTTGTGCAGCGGTGGCCGCTGGTTTAACCGCCGGAGTGGCTGTTGAAGCGGCCTTCTTCGCCGGTTCTGGAACAGCCAAACCAGGTACAGATTTGCGCTCATCCTTGAAGACCTGCTCAGCTGCTTTCTGCATCGCACTGAAGATCTCCCCTCCTCGGGCCTTGCTTCCTTCCATCGCGCTTTGGCACCAGAGGTGGAATTCATCGCCAAGGTCTATCACGGCCTCCTCTGTGGTCGGGGCATAAGACCGCACCGCTTCCTGGATCTTGTCCAGATGCTTGCGCATGGCGATGAGCCGCTCGGCGTCCTCGACAATTCCGCTCACACCTACCGGAGTGCGCATACGCACAAAGCTGTTCACCTGGCTTTGGGCGTTCTGTTCGATAGCGGGGTAGAACATTTGAACCTTGGTCCAGAGCTTCCCGCCGAAGTAGATATGGGCCATCCCTGGGTCTTGGCTGGCCAATTGCTCAATGCGAGCTCGGTCGACTTCTTGAACCTGCAGCGCATCAACAGACTGGTAGCCCGTGCGCATGTCTGCGCGCCCGCCGCTCGGGCGGTCACCCCATGTGCCTGCAACCGACACAAGTTTTTTGCCACAGGTGTCAACCAGAAGCTTTACGGTGTTCGGGTCGAAGGTCTTCAAGAAAATTTTCGTACTGGTGTTTGCGTTGACCCGATCAGCCTCCACCTCAGAGCCCTTTTTGAACGACGCCCAGTCCTGGCCGCTGAAGCAAGCGAACACGCCCATGGAGCGGATCTGAGCTACCACGTCCCCGAAGCCTTCGACGCAGTAGCTGCCATATTCGTCCAGGAACAGTCCGTAGGGGACTCGTTTGCCGATCGGCCGGCCATCGATGAGGATCTTCTTGAGACCGGTCAGTTGGCCACCGCCGATAATCGGAAGCATGGCGTTACGCATGCTGGTAACTACCATCCGGCCTAGCTGTTTCAGCGATTCAGGCGACTTTTCCAACGCAGGCAGCATTATGTAGACGGTACGGCGCTGGTTGATAACGTCGATCCAATCGATCTCGGAAATGTCGGTGCCGGTGATGTACCCGTATGTTCCGGAGAGCAGCGACAGTACCCGGGTGAACTGCATTTGCAGGAAGCCCAGCTGCTCCGACATGCGGCCCATGCACTGCTCTTTCGCCTGCGGCTGAGTCGCCTTCTGCCAGGCCGAGTAACCTGGAAGGTCGTTGAGGAACAACTGCGCCTCGTCACGAACGCGCTGGGAATAGATCGTGTTCTGCGGGAGCTCAAGCAGCTTCTGCAGCGTCATCCGCCGGCGCAAGTCGTCGGCGACGATTGTTTCCCCACGCAAATCGCGATCTTCACAGGCAGCCCGGATAATGACGTTGAAGAGGGCTTCGGCGCGCCCCCTCCACATGTCGTCATTACCGCCGCCAGAACCGCCGCCCATCATCGAGCTGGTCATTTCAGACAAGCTATCTGCCGAGGCGATTTCGAAAATATTCGTTGTGTTCGAGCGTTTGGTGTTGGCTCCACCCGATGTCAGGTAGTTGATCACCAGCAGTTGACGCTCAAGGCCAAAGTGGCGCGCGAGCGTATAGAGCATGAACCAGGTGGTGATGTCAGCCTTACCGTCGCAGAATATCCCGCCACTGCCCTGGGCCATCAGCTGCGCAATCATGCCGAGAATGGCCTGAGTCTTACCGGAACCAGTGGTGCCGATAAGCAAAATGTGGCGAACCAGCAGATCCATGGATGTCCATATCTGCGCGCCGCCGTTATCCATGTCCGAGCCGAGATAGAGGATGCCGTCCCCCATCATCTCGGTAGGATCTTTGAGGAAAAGCAGGCTGCCGACGACTGGGATCCTCTTCAGCATGTTCACCTTTCTAACGACGCCCATGGCGTCCTTTACCAGCGGCGCCTGCTGGACCTTGAACAGCCTCTTGTGCAGTGGGGAAGCCTTGCAGACGTAGGACGGCGTACAGAGAGGCCATTGATGAGGCTGTTTCGTCGCCACAAACGCGCCATAGGCAGCTGCGCCTACCCCGGCAGTGACCTCGAACAATCCAGGAGCGGCCAGCGAGATTAGGCCAGCGCCCATCATCAGGGGCGGAGCGTATTCCTGGATGGCATAGTTCATCCGCTCCGCGGCAGTGAGGTTCTCGCGGATGTAGCGGTTGTAGTCGAGCTCTTTGGCCGTTTCGCTGTAGCGATTGTTCGGCTTGCGTGCAATAGCCATTGTTCGTCCTTACAGCCAAGGATCAAAGGAAGCCCAGATGTCGTCGCTCTCGACCCAAGGGCGCTCGTAGGGATCAGTTTTGAGAGCTTCTTCCAGCCAGTCTGCGGCCCACTTTCCGCCCGCATCCTTCTCCGGTTTCATGGTCCCTTTCGAGGCATTGAAAATCTCAACCTCATGACGGAATTGCCCCATGATTCCGGAGCCGGCCACGAAGCTCGTGCGGCGGCCGCAAGAACTGACGGCATCAAAGAAGGCGACATCCTGATAGCGAAGGAAAGCGAGTGGACCGTAGTCGACGATCATGACCCGCCCCATCATTCGGATAAGGCCAATGATCACGGTCTTCTCATAAAGGTGACCCTTGGTTGCGGCCTGAGAGGCGGCTTTGCGATCCTGGGCGGGTAGCTGGTTGATGAGTGCTTTCCAAACTCGGCCGTACTTACCCTTCTCCAAAGCTTCGATCGTCGTGAACTCTTGGCCCAGGGTCTGATTGAAAATTGCCGCGGCCTTCTCCTTGTCGAAGCGTTTGATTTTCTTCTGCTCGTCAAGCTCGAACAGTTGGTAGATCTCGGCCATGCGCCACGGCGTGAGCGGCGCCTGAAGTGCAATCTTCCCGTTGAACAGGTCAAGCTTGCTCGCATCAATGATGTCGTTCATCCACTCGCGTCCGGGGATGCGCTTCAGGGTCTGCACGATCGCCGGAATCCCCTTGATCACACGAAACATTCCTGGGTCTTCCATCCGAGAGTGCTTGAAGCAGCGCAACCCTATGTAGATGAGGAGAGGCCCCATAACAGCGGTAGTCAGCCGATGTACATAGTCGCCATAACGCTTGGCTTCTGCGTAACCCAGCGATTTCAGTTGCTCCGGCGAAAGGCTTTCCAGGTAGGCCGGGATCTTGGCAATGATCTGCGGGTCGCGCTTCATCATCGGCATCAGCTGCTGGCCAAGTTCAGTTGCAGCGAGCCACGCCCAACCGTGACTGACTGGAACTATGAGTGTTTGCCAGACTGAAAGAATGCGATCCGAGAAATGGAAGATGAGGAATAAGACAGCCACCAGGATGATCAAGATCGAGATCGCGCCGGCGTCATCACTGCCACTATTGCCGTTCATAGGATGGTCTCTAGGTGAGCGCTTATGGGTTGAGAGTGCTGTCGAGTTCGGACTGAGAGTCGAGCAGTTGCTGCATGTTGGCGGCCATGCCAATGCAGAGGTTCACCGCCTCCTCCACACGCTTAAAGAAAGCTTCCAGTGGCCAGGTACGCAGGCGTTCAGCTTCAGAGCGGAATTTCGCGGGATCTGAGCTCAGCGACGAGAAAAGTTTCGTTGCTGCGGTTATCTCGGAGTCCCAAAGGATGGGGTAGTAGTCAGAGCACACGCGGATCAGCGTTTTGATCGCAGGGGTGTGATTCTGCACCCGTAATCGAGCAGCCTGCTCACCGACCACCTTGGCCAGGTGATTGGTCATCTCGCGGCACAACGCCACTGTCTGGTGACCAAGAGACGCTTTTTCGCGCATCGCCAGCATGATGCCGGTTGTTGCTGCCACCGCATTGTTCAGTCGCTCAGATTGATCTTCGCCTTGGGTGAACGGTTCGGCGTTCAAGGCATCCATCAACTGTAAGCCGCCAGCGACTGCATGTTCGGCCAGGGCTGCCATATCCGCGGCCGAAAGGTCACTTCCGTGCCGCCAGTGCATCGCTACGAGCCCCACGATCTCCCGGGCTACCAGGTAGCGGTTCGTTGGCGTGAGCGGCGCTTCGACATTCAGATTTTTCAGTATCCGGTCAGCGAGATCGAGGGTCCTGAACAACAGCTTGGACTGTGCCTTGACGATTTCCTCACCGGATACGTCCTCGCCCAGGCCAGGCCTGATCAACGAAGCCAGCATCAGCGGCTCGACCAGCTTCAAGCTGGCCACACACTTCTGCAGGTTTGTCCCGCTCAGCTGTTCATTTGCCTGACCGGCATAGTCATCGCGCTGGAGCATATGCTGCCTCCGGTGCCACTTCGCGATCGACTTGCGGCGACTTCAACCAGGTATCACTCATCAGAGGCATAGCCCAGTGAGCTGCAGCTTCGGGCTCGATCATCTGCCCTACTTCGGCTTTGGCCACCTCGGGGCAGCAAGCCATGACAACCTCGCGTGCATCTGCTCGCCACTGGCCGCCATCAATCATTTTGCTCTTGGCGTAACGCAGGGCGAGCAACACGAGCGGTGCGGGCGCAAGTGGCTGCGCCGCACCGTCGCCCTGTACAACCGTGAGCCCCTGGTCCACCCGCTTGAAACCGTCGGAGATCGCATTCGATTCCACTAGCAGATTGCAGATGCTGTTGACCAGGTACGCCAGCAGTGCGGGATTACCCGATCGCGTGCGCATATCGAGAGCCCATGGCTGACCTGCGCTGGTCATCATGCACAGGTCTGCGAACGACGAATATTTTCGATCCATCATGCTGGACTCCCTAGACGTTGTTTCATGACAGAAACCCAGTATTTGCGGCGCTCAAGCTCATGTGCTTCGGCCGCGTTCGCCGGATTGAGGTCTTGCATTCGACGATGAATGAGTCGTACGCCCCCAATGAGGTCGCCGCGTTTGGCGTACTCCTCGTTGTTCATGGAGGCGAGTATCTCGGCCATATCGCTCAACTCAGACGAGCCAAAGACTCTCTCAGCAGTTGCGATGCAGTTGGTCAGGTACTCTTCGAAGTTGTATGCCCACTGTATGAAGTGGGGCTTGGCGTTAGCTCCATGAGCAGTCACCCAGTCATAGAAACGGGTGGCCTGATTCAGGAAGGCCTGTGGCGGCATCGGTTTGGATCGATCTGTCGATATCCCGGCGTAGCCGAGTTCATAGACGCCCGCGAGGCCTATGTGATGTGAGCGGTGGCACCATGCACACAGGGTGATGATGTTGGCCGGATCGTTGTTGGTATGGTCATCATCTTTGTGATGACCTTCCTGGAAGCGATCAGCCTGCCAAGCGCACTCCTGACAGGTGGAGTGATCCCTGGAAATGGCTTTGCTCCGGGCGTCGAGATACACCTTGTCGTTGTGAATCTCTTCTTCACGCCAGTTGCCTCGTTTTACGCCCAAGAGCAAAGCCATCACCATCGCTCCTCACACGCCCGGAAGCAAGGTCGCGCCACCCATGCCGAGGAAGGACGGCAGGAAGTACCCTCCGATACCGGCGATAAGGTAACCGGCAGTTTTGCCAGGCTTTGCTTCAGGATCGTTACCCTTCTGCACTTTGGACCAGTTGTCCCAGGCCTTATAGCCGAACCAGATACCGGCGATCTGCGAACCGTTCAGGAGCAGGGTAGGAATCATGCCGATGTTCTGATTGACGTTATTGACGCTATCGCCAAGTTGGTTGCTGGTGTTAACACCAATCGGGTTCGGGCTAGCTGCGGCCATGGCACTCATCATCATCGCGCCGGCGGCAACCTGAGTTTTCCAGTACAGGTTGATGGACATGTCTTTCAGCTTTTTCATGGTGAAGCTCCTGGGGGGGGGGTTAGGACATCAAGCCCATCATCAGCTCAGCGTCATAAACGAGCCGGCCAAAGTCGGGGATCATTGGAATCGTGTTGTGAACCATGTTGAAGAAGGCGCGCGAGTGGTAAGCAATTACCCCCGCGATGAAATGGGAGAAAACGCTGCCCATGTTTTCCTGCTGGCCAGCTCCTCGTCCTGAGACGACTCGCGAATAGATGAGTACCGATTTCAGGGCGTAGTACACCCCGAAGATCAGAACGAGCGATTCGAAGAGGCGGCCCAGATCAGCAGCCATGCGTGCTGCGCTCGCAGACGACCCAGAGTTGCCTCCGCCCATGGACCCACCGTTCAGCACATCGTCCATTCCTGCGATGGCATACAGAGGCATCAGCGCAAGGAAGGCAGCACCAAGCAGGGCTGAGTAGCTGTTTATGAACGCTTGCTTAACGGAATTCATGGCCATTGATCTTCACTCCAGTGGCAGTGACGCTATCGACGCGCAGGCCTGCAATGCGCTGGCCTGGGCTCAGTTCATACACGCTGCCAGCGATGATCGCGTGCGCATGCCAGGCATTGCCGACCATGAAGGAACCAAGCCATTGAACTTCGGGTTTGCTGGTCACAGGTGCCTTGGGTTG
>SWCC01005283.1_pt1 | contig 16159 bp, 12 predicted proteins | sample 4692971 | NCBI WGS metagenome assembly SWCC01 (sample SAMN10267277, study PRJNA491770) | bioreactor metagenome | isolation source: DHS bioreactor inoculated with subseafloor sediment | place: Japan: off Shimokita Peninsula | collected 2006-08 | reverse complement strand
GGGATATTTTGCCCCGCAGCAGGGGCCCCTGTGTTCGTGGTGCGAGTTCGCCCCTGTGTGCCCGGCTAGAAAACGTCTTCCCGATCCGCGCATATACAAAAGGGTGCTTGAAAGCAAGCGTCTTGCGATGTCATATTCCAAGTTTTCGCTTTATAAAAACTGTCCGCGAAATTACAAAAAGATTTACGTAGACAAAATAGCGACAAAGCCGCGATATTTCTTTTCAATAGGGCTCACGGTGCATAAGGCGATGGAAGATCTTTATTCTTACGACGGCCTCGGCGAGCCCTCTCTTAAATTTTTGCTGGAAAGCTATCAAAAAAACTGGGAGGGCGCCGGTTATGAATCTCCCGAACAGGAAAAGGCTTTTCTTGACGAAGGCCTTGAATGGATGGATAACTATTATGAAAACCATGTAAAGGGGCAGTGGAAAAAAGCCTGGAAGACGGAACCTTATTTTGAGGCGCCGCTTCAGGGGCCTCACATAGGCGCGGGGCATCTTCTCGTGGGATTTATTGACAGGATAGAGGAGAACCCTGACGGAACATACAGCATTTATGATTATAAAACGGATCCGCTTCTCAGGACGCAGGAAGAGGTTGATAATGATTTGCAGCTGACCATGTACAGCTGGGTGTGCGAGAAATATTTCGGTATAAAAATAAAAGAGTCTGCGCTGGTTTTTTTCCGGTTCAACAAAATAATAAGGACAGCACGCGGTGAAGAAGATTATAAAAAGATGCTTGCGCTGATTGATGAGCTGGGCGCGGGCATTCTGAAAAATACGGAAGAGGGCGCTTCTTTGCCTTCGGAAGAGGCGGACAAGCTGTTTTCCCCGAAGATAAACAAGTACTGCGGCGGCTGCGATTTTCTTGAAGTTTGTCCGCTCAAAGACGAGATATTGCAAAAAAACAGCTCTGAGGTTATGAATATCAGCGATGACCTTCGCGTTAATGACGGAGAGCTTGGCCCGGACGAACTCGGCGCCGAACTGAAAAATAAAAAGAAATAACCCTTTTTGCGGGAATGGAGGCGGTTGTGAAAAAAAATGTCAGGCGCAGACTTTTGGTAAAAAAAGAGCTGCAGTTTAAACTTGCTGCTCTGCAGAGTTTTTCCATGCTTCTTGTGGCGGGCACATGTCTTATAACCTACAGGGCGCTGCTGAATTACGTTGATATGTATGTTACCCGCGGGCCGGAGCTTGACGCTCTGATAAAGAATCTTTCAAACACGCTTATCGGCCAGCTCGCTATGCTTATCGTAATAGGCATAGCGGTGAGTATACTCGTTTCCAACAGAATTCTCGGTCCTGTGTACAGGCTTGAAAAGGACACCGAAGACATCCTCTCCACCGGAGAAGAAGGTTATTCCAGGAGGATAAAAGTCAGAAAAGGGGATGAACTGCTGTCTCTGGTTGATGCGGTGAATAAACTTCTGGACAGACTGGAAAACTCCCATTTGAAAAATAAACAGATAATCACCGCGGCCGAAAACAGGATTTCAGCCGCAAGAGATAAATTTAAAGATTCTCCTGAAATGCAGAATAGCCTTTCCGAAATAGAAAAAGTTTTCAAAGAATAAAAATACGGCGGCCTCCGCGGCTGCCTTTTGGCGTTTTTCCTATAGGGGAGATTTAAAAAATGAGTAAAAAGAAATTTCTTTTTCTTCTTTTAACCGTCGCAGCGGCGGGTTTGTTCTGGCAGAATTTCTCATCAGGATTTGTTAAGCCCCCTCAAAAAACGCATCGACTGCCTCCGCCCCGCCCCAAGGCCACGCCGAAAATAGTATGTTCTGTTTACGGGGAAGTGAGGATGCCTGGAATATACTATCTCCCGGCAGGCGCGCTTGTCCGCGATCTTGTCAGCGCCTCGGGCGGGCTGACTTCCCGTGCCGACAGCGGCAAAATACAGATGGATGATTTTCTGGAAGACAGGGAGAGCATCGCTGTGCCGAAGAAATCGTTTTTCAAGAGAATAGGCGTCGGCGAGGCGCCCGCGAAAACTTATTTTCTGCCGCCCATGGAAATCGTTGAGGAAAAATGATGCCGGACAGCGTCCGCCGCTTGTTATGATGTTTCGCGCAATTTTTGATTATGCGTTCTGCTGACGGCAAAAGAGCGGGCGCTTTAAATTTTCGCGGCCTGCCGCCGGTTTATAATGTTACCGCTGTTTTCATATTGGGCATATTCGCCGCGATGAATTCTTTCCTCGTTTTCGCCCTCACCGCCGGTCTTTTGATTTTCCTTTGCTCAGGCTCATACAAAGTGAAAGTTTTATACGCTATTGTGTTTGCCTTTGGTTTTCTCAATTTATCAATGCGGATGAAAGCGCCGCTTCCATATCCCGCCGGTGCCGTGACGGTGAAAGGCGAAGTCCGTTTGTTTCCCAAAAAGAAAAGTTTTGTGCTGAAAACGGAAAAAGGGAATTTTCTCGTGTGGCACGGCGGCGGTGAAAAGCTTAAAGGCGGAGCGAAAAGTCTGCCAAAAGCGGGGGACATTACGGAGGTGACGGGAATATTTTCTCCACTGGAAGAGAGGAAAAACTCTTTTTCAGCCGACTGGAAAAAAATAAACGAGGCTCAGGGAATCAGCGGAAGAATCTTCGCTAAAAAGATAAAAGTTTTTTCCCCCGCCTCGGGTTTCACCCGTGGGATTGTGAAGATGAGGGCCTCCGCCGACAAAAGCATAGAGAAGCATTTTGACAACGATTCCGCCGCTTATGTCAGAGGTTTTTTGTGGGGAGAAAAGTCCGGCCTTGAAAAAGACGTCATAAGAAATTTCAGAAGAGCGGGCCTTATGCATCTTTTAGCCGTCAGCGGCCTGCACATAGGTTTGTTTACGGCGATCGCGGCGGTTTTTCTGTCTTTTTTTATCAGCCGCGGAAACGCTCTGCTTGTGAGCGTTCCTCTGGCTTTTATGTACTCTCTTCTTTGCGGCGCCACACCCAGCAGCGTCAGGGCGGCTGTAATGTTCTCTATAATGGCAGTCGGCCTGAGGACGGGAAGGAGGGGTGCGCTGGGAAGCAGTCTTTTTGCGGCGGCGCTTGTTATGCTCATCTTTAATCCGTTATGGCTTTTTACGGCGGCGTTCAGGCTTTCCTATCTCGCCGCGGCGGGAATAATTTTTATTTCGCCTCTGCTTTTCAGGGCTTTTAAAAAAGTCATGCCGTCTTTTATTGCCGCGCCGCTGGGTGTGGGAATAGCGTGCCAGATAATGATAATCCCCGTCTTAAACGAAACATTTTATGAATTTTCCGTCATCACCCCTGTCATGAATCTGATAGTGATACCTATTGCCGCCTTGATTGTTTTCTCGCTTTTTTCATTTTTCTGTGCCGCTTTTTTTACCGTTCCCTCTTTTTTCCCGGCGGTTATTGTCTCCGCCGTCAAGGGAGCGGCAGTGTGGGGCGCGGGCGTTTTCGCGGCTGCGGGAAGTTTGTTTATATTGTTGATTGACAAAATCCTTCAGGCGACGGCGCTTGTTCCGAATGCCATGGCCGGCTGGGGACATCTGAGCGTTTTAACATACACCGCTTATTATGCTCTGATTTTTTCTCTTCTTTCAAAAAAGAAGAGAATCATCGCCGCGGCTATGCTGTTTTTCGCCGCCGCTGTTATATGTCAGGTAAAAAGCAGAAGAGCTTTCAGGCTTTATGTGCCGGAATTCGGTTCAGGGGACTGCTGTTTTTTTACAGCCGGCGGCAAATGGTACCAGATAGGCACGGTCTCCGACATTGCCGGAAACATGGCCTCTGAATATGACGCGTTTATAAAATATCACGGCATAAAAGAAATTGAGGGCTGTTTTATATTGAGCTCTTCAATATATCACATAGCGTCGTTCAAACAGCTCATGGAAAAAAATCTGGTTAAAAAGTTTTATCTCAGGATAGGGGTAAAGATGACGAACGAATTTGAGATTCTTCTTTACGAGGGACGGGGAAGGAATTTGTTCAGGGATTTTAATTCACCATTTGATGAAAACGGTTTCAGATTCTCGCTTTCGGGCGAGGCGCTTGTCATTGAGAGAAAAGTCCGACGAAGAATGTTCACCGTGGCGGGGGGCGGAAGCTCTCCCCGTAAAATAATTTACGCTTTCGGCGAGAAAACCGCCCCCGGCCATTGCGACGTCTTTATAGGCGACGTTTATGAATTCTGCAAGCACTGGATAATCCCGCAGTTTGAGGAGAAAGAGCTGATAATACGCCTCGGCAGAGAAGTGATTAAAGAACGCTGGATGAAGCGGTGAGCCGGAAAACTTAGTCGGTATTTTTTAATAAATTATTCAAATCAGTTAAGCCGACAATATTGATTTCTCCTTCTTTGTAGGATAAATTTCCCCCGTAAATCAGTATTTTTTTTCTTATTTTGTTTCCCCTCAGCTTTGAATAATAGCGCAAGTTTTTAAAATAATCATTTGCAATCGTCTGCCCGCTTTTTATCTCGACGGGAACAGTTGTATCGCCGTAATCAAGTATTAAATCAATTTCATTTCCGAGGCTGTCCCTGAAATAATAAAGATTATTGGTTTTAACTTTGTTGAAACGCGCTTTGAGGAATTCAGAAATAATGAATGTTTCGAATAAGGCGCCTTTCAGAGGATGAGTATTCAAATGTTCAGGGTTCTGTATGCCAAGCAGAAATGCGGCTAAGCCGGTATCTATGAAATAAAGTTTAGGTGATTTTATCAATCTCTTTTTAAAATTTTTGTGATAAGGCTTTAAGAGAAATACGATATAGCTTGCTTCTAAAACAGACAGCCAGGTGCCCGCCGTGTTGTGATTGATGCCGCATTCGTTGCCGAGATTTGAAAGATTGAGGATTTGCCCCGTGCGTGACGCGCAAAGTTTTAAGAATAGCTCGAATTTGGATAGATCTTTAATATTGAGCAGCGAGCGGACATCTCTTTCCAGGTAGGTGGTCGTGTAGAAAGACAGAGTTTCCGTCGGATTCAGTTTTTTATCAAAGATTCGCGGATAAAATCCCGTATAGAGGATTGTCTCAAGAGGAGGTAATTTCTTTTTCGTAGAATAAATTTCTGAAAATGAAAAAGGGAGAAGCCGGGTTATTGCCATTCTTCCGGCAAGGGACTGATTTATAGAAGACATAAGCTCAAATTGACGGGAGCCGGTTAAAATGAACATTCCCTCCGCGTGTTTTTTTTCATCAACGATTGTCTGAATATAAGATAGCAAATCCGGCGCTCTCTGAATTTCATCTAAAACGGCGCCATTGGGAAATTGTTTTAGAAACGCGTTGGGATCGTTTTGCGCAAATCTGCGTATATCAAGATTTTCCATTGATATGTATTGTTTTTTAGGGAACGCGATTTTGCAAAGCGTCGTTTTTCCCGATTGCCTCGGTCCAGTCAGCGTGACGACCGGATATTTCTTTGCCAGCCTCACTAATTCCGATTTCAAAGTTCTTGATATTATCATAGCTTTGTAAGTTTAGCCAAATTCTTACAGATTGTCAATACAATTAACAATCTGTAAGAATTTTAACGCGCGAAATAACAGGAGTCGCACTTGCGAAAAAGGGTTCACGTATACTTGCGGAAAACTCCTTTGTTTTTGTCCGTCTTTTGGTATAATCAAAAAACGGCTAATGATGATATTGCCAAAGAAGGAGAGCTGGAAGAAATTTCAGGCGTCCTGAATTCCCGTACAACTGCCTCTGACGGACAAGCCTATAATGTTGTGAAAAAAGAGGAGGGATGAATGCCGGATTATAGATTTGAAGAGCCAAAGAAAAAGAAATGAAGATAAATCCTAAAGGTGAAATCGTAATTTTCAAACCGAAAGGAGCCAAGGCAGGTATTAGCGTACGGCTTAAAAAAGATACGGTATGGCTCAGTCTTATGGAAATGGTGGAATTATTCCAGCGGGATAAGTCTGTCATTTCCAGACACATCAACAATGCTTATAAAGAAGGGGAACTTTCCAGAAAAGCAACTGTTGCAAAATATGCAACAGTTCAAAAAGAAGGAAAAAGAAAAATCAGCCGGGATATAGAATACTATAATCTCGATGTCATAATATCCGCAGGCTACCGTGTTAAGTCTAAAAGAGGAACCCAATTCCGTATTTGGGCCACACAGGTGCTCAAAAATCATATCATTCAGGGATATTCCATAAATGAAAGAAGGCTTAAGGAGCAGAATGAGAGTCTGCTTGAGTTACAAAGAACCGCTAATCTTATGGGCAGACTCCTTGAAAGCCGCAAATTGAAGAAAGATGAAACTGCGGGCTTATTGAAAATTATTACAGACTATTCCTATGCGCTGACAGTTCTTGATCAATATGACAGACATAAACTGAAGATCACCGGAACGACATCTAAAGAAGGTTTTGTTCTTACATACGCGAAAGCAAAAAGAGCTATTGATAAATTACGGGATGAGCTTAAATCCAAGGGCGAAAAATTGGGGTTATTCGGCTTAGAAAAAGATGCTTCGTTCAGAAGTTCTATAGGGGCAATTTACCAGACCTTTGACGGAAAAGATTTATATTTAAGTATTGAGGAAAGGGCTGCCCATTTATTATATTTTGTTGTCAAGAATCATTCTTTCACAGACGGCAATAAACGGATCGGCGCTTTTCTTTTTGTTTGGTTTCTTGGTGAAAACAATATACTTTATACCAGCACAGGTCAAAAACGCATAGGAGACAATGCCCTGGTCGCGCTAACGCTTATGATAGCGCAAAGCCAACCCAAGGATATAAATATAATAGTCAAGGTGATAGTAAATCTGATAAACAAGAATAATTAGCGGAATGAAAAAAAACGAGAGAAAAGTGCCTTACGGAAAAAGGAGAAGTTTAAAAATGATTTTTAGCCGGTCACAAAAGAATAGGAACCGTCCCCATTCTTTCATTTATGGAAATAATTAAAATGGGAGGGAAGGAATGAAAATTTTAAAATACTTTAAGGTTTTGATTTTATTTTTGGTTGTTTTTATCCAGAGTTGTAGCGAAAAAATTTATGAAGCACAACCTGAGTTTCTTCAGGGAATTCCTGCCAGCGAATTCCGTGATTTATCATTAGAAGAGTACAACAACAAGGTGCAAGGATCAGATGTGGGAATTCCTATTTATCCCGAGGCAAAGGATATAGATGAATATTACAATAAGTTCAAACAGGTTTATAGTAAGAGGGTTATATATAACATCTTATGCAAGAGAGATATATCAAAAAAAATTTTGAAATTCTATAAAAAAGAATTTAAAAAAGCAGGGTTTAAAAGGTATAAAAAAAAGGATAAATATAATCGCTGGTTTCGTTCAAAAGACGGCAAGGAGGTAGGTACTTGCTTGAAATGGCAAAAGAAAAACAATCCTGTCAGAATTAAATTGAGCATACATAAATTTTTTAATAAAAAAGGCGATGAAATTGAAAAAATAGTAGTTGGAATTTCTCATGAGCAGGAATTTTTACCTGGAATCCCTATGCGTTCAGAATCTGGAAAAAAGGTAAAAGGAGGAGATGTTGAAATTCCTGTTTATTCTGAGGCAAGGAGTAGATTGTTTGGCAAAGCGTTAGAAAGTTATTTAACTAGGGATTACGAACAGGCTCTAATATTATTACGAAAACTATATAAGAGCGCGCCCGACGACAAAAGGATAAAATCGCTGTATTATGCATCTCTTGGAAAATTAATAATAGTACATGAAGAAAAACAAGATTATACAATTGCGCTTAATTATATAAAGGAAGCAGAAAAAATAGAGAATGACCAACACCTGAAGGAGATCAAAAAGAGAATTCTTGCAAAAAGTTCTAATGAACTCCTTGAGAAAAAAAGGGACGTTCATTGAATTATGGAAAAAAGAGAAGGGGGAAAGGTGTTGTTCTGGTTGTTCGGTATAATAAACATTTAAGATAGGGAGAGAAATTTATGGATGAAGAAAAAAAAGTTCTGAATAGACGTGTAAAAAGGTTATTAGGCTATACGATCATGTTTTTTCCCTTAATTTGTGGGGGAATTGTATTAACGTATTTAGTGCTACCAATGAAAGAATTACATAGACAAATACTAATTTTGGTTTTGTTTACTATTTTTATTATGTTTTTTACAAATATTTTTTTCTCATTTGTACACAAAGCAAATATGTCAACCGGGGTTGGAGCTTCTGTGGATGATTATGAGGAAAAAAAGTCTTTAAATAGGCAAGGGAAAAAAACATTAATCTATATGGCATGTTTTTGGTTCCCGGTTTTTATGGGAATTATGTTAATTTATTTGTCATCCGAATTTGATTTAGATTCAATGAGTTTACTTACTCTGATACTTGGTGTCATGTTATTTACAAATGGTTTCATAGCATTTGTAAATAAAGTAAAAACTTTAGAAGAAAGAATTGAAAATTTGGAAAAGAAAAATGTGGCAGAGGAAAATGATTTTTAGTCATTCGCAAAAATTAGAAAAGAAACAAAACGGTTACTGTTCTGTTAGACAATGGTGTGAAATGCTTATTCCCCGGGGTTACTTCAGCTATTTTCTTATTTTAGCGCTTTTATTTGTACATCATATAGATGCGGCTTATAAATTCCCTCCGAAGGAAGAAAAATTTATTGCAGGGATGTCTAAATATTTTGCCGATGAAAGATATGAACATCTTGATAAACTGGCAGGGATTTTAAGAACTTCCAAAAGCAGATATCCGGGAGGTAACTGGAAAATTGTCTGTTTTTACGCGGGTTTGAGAAGAGTGCCGGGTAGAACAAAGGCAAGTGAAGAAGTATGGAAGTCGCATCAGGATAAATTCAAAAAATGGATAAAAAAATACCCTGATTCTGTAACGGCAAAAATCGGTTATGCTGTTTTTTTATGCGATTATGCGTGGAAAGCGCGGGGCGGCGGTTTGGCATATACCGTTGATGAAAATCAAAGGATTCTTTTCCGCAAAAGGATAAAGGAGGCAGAAAATATTTTAACCGGCGTGGGTAAATTGACAGAGAAATATCCTTTTTGGTACAGAGCAATGCAGACGGTGGCCCTCGGCCAATGCTGGAAAAGAGAGAGGTATGAAAAACTTTTTAATGAGGCGGTGGCTTGTGAGCCGCTTTTTGGGGATTATTATTACAGCAAAGCGTATTATCTCCTCCCGAGGTGGCATGGCAAGAAGGGAGAGTGGGAGGACTTCGCAACAGCAGTCAGCAAACGAATCGGAGGTAAAGAGGGTTCTGCTATTTACGGCTATATCTGTAAAATGATGTCCAGGCATTATCCGCACGATGGATTTTTCGGTGTTGCGGATGTGAACTGGAAAAAAATTAAAAAAGGAATGAAGGATATGGAAGAACTTTACGGCACCGCGAACCGTAACCTTAACGAGTTTTTAATGTTGGCTTGCCTTGCGGACGATAAAAAAACGGCGCGGGAACTTTTTGAATGGCTCGGAGATGATTGGGATAAATATGTCTGGGGAGCGCATTGGCGAGTTGAGCAATACCGCAAATGGGCCCATTCCGCAGGCAAAGGCAATAACGGTGTCTGGAAAAAAGGAATTACTCATTTGAACGGTGTGGAATTAAAAGATTTCGGCTTTAAGGACACAAACGGGGATTTGGTAAAAATGTCGCGGCTCGGCGCCGACTTAATTCTTATAAATGTCTGGAAACCAAAAGTATGTAAACTCTATTGCGAATCGTCGCTTGATGAAATAGGCGTTCTTAATAAATTGAATGAAGATTTTACGGAGAAAGAACTGAAAATTATAGGAATAAGTCGCGGGAATAGAAATTCGGCGGAACGTTTATTTGAAAGGCGGGATGTTAATTATACGCTTGTTATGGTTGATTTTATGCCGTATCCGTTTTCAAATGTGAAGAATTATCCGGTGTCTTTTATTGTCAGTAAAGACGGTTTTATTCTTGAGGTCTTGGAAGGTCTTAAGACCCATGAGGAGTTTAAGAAAGCAATTTTAAGAAATAAGCCTTGAAATTTAAGGGAGGTAAGTATATGAGGAAAAATATTGTGAAGGTGGTATTGTATGTTTTTGTTGTTATCGGGGTTCCATTTTTTATAATTGGCAGAATTGGAGCTACGGGGTTTTTGATGACATTTGTTGATGTGCCGTCGCTGTGCTGGATTATTCTGGGTGTTCTTTTTACGGGACTGAATTTCAGGCTGAAGGATATATTTACGGTTTTGCTGTATCCGTGGCATAAAGAGAAAGTGGAGGCAAGCCCACGGTATTATAAAACTGTTTTAGGGGAAGTGCACAAAAATATATTCCGTTTTGCTTTGCTGGCGTTTGTGATAGGTGTTTTTCTTTGTTTCAGCCGCATAGAATCCGCATGGCGCTTAGCATCAGGCATAATGGTTGGCGCAATACCGTTGTTTTACGCTCTTGTGATTATGATATTTGTCGTCAGGCCGATTGAGACGGCAATCAGCCGAATAGGTGAGGAAGAATTACAAAAAATTGATGACGCCGGAGAACCGGCTCACCCTATCGGGAAAAATATAACAAAGGCGTTATTTGTATTATGGAATATATTTGCTGTAGTGGCGCTATTTTTCTTGATAACGGTAATTGTTATTGAGTTTAATGATGGGAGCAAAGAAACAAAACATAAAGTCACGGGCAAGGTTAAACAATTGTACACTGCCGGCTGGGACGGGTGCGAACAGCGTTACGCTCTTGTTGAAACCGATGACGGCAAAGGAGAGGTAATAGTTACGATTTTCAGCTCATACAGCGGGCTCAACGAGGAGGATGAAGTTCCGCTGATAATAACCCATAACGGTTCGTACGGCAGTAAGCGTGTGTTTGCATGGATAGACAGAAAAGAAACCCGCCGCATCAAAAGTTTGAGAAAGAACAATGAATAAGGAAAAAAGTGATATTTAGTCGGCTTCAAAATGCGGAAAAGATCCGGAGCTTATTGTGTAGTGGGTTAAATAAAAAAAGGGGGCGCGCAATATGAGTTTTATAAGTTTTTTGCTTTTTGTCGGGGCGGCTTGGGTAATCGCATCCGTGGGTTCTAATAAAAAGACGGATGAACTAAGAAGACGGGTTAGAGATCTGGAACGTGAATTAACCGATTTGGGCGTGAAAGTGACGGCGCTTAGAAGAAAAATATTTTTTCCGGAAGAATCCGAGGTTGAGAAATCGGAAGAAACAAAGTTTTATCCCGAACCCGAAGCAATAAAATCTTCGCCTGAACCGGAAATTCCCCGGCCTGAGCCTATAAGCCCTGTTCCTCACGAAAAGGAAACTGAAAAGATTATAGAAGAAAAACTTGCGGCGGCGAAACCTTATAAAATTGACCTGGAAAATTTCATGGGAGTTAAATTATTTGCCTGGCTCGGCAGCTTCGCTCTTTTTTTGGGCGCTGCTTTTCTGGTGAAATATTCGGTTGAAAAAAATCTTATTACGCCGCTGATGCGGGTTACAACGGGTTTCGTTATGGGGTTCGGGTGTCTTGCGGGCGGAATGACGATAAACAGGCAGAAGTTTTCCGTTACCGTTCAAAGTTTGTGCGCAAGCGGAATCGCGATATTGTACGTCAGTCTTTTCGCCTCGTATTCAATCTACAATTTTATATCCCAGCCCGCGGCATTTTTTCTGATGATTCTCGTGACGGCGACTTCATTTATCATCGCGTTGAGGCTTGATTCAAAATATGTCGCGTTACTGGGTATGGCAGGAGGATTTTTGACGCCCGTTCTGATTTCTACGGGAGTGGATAATCCGATAGGCCTTTTTAGTTATATAGCTGTTTTGGATGCCGGTATAATAGCGATCGCGTTAAAAAAAGACTGGGCTTTTTTAATACCCCTGGCTGCCGCGGCAACATTTATTATGGAAATAAGCTGGGTCGCAAAGTTTTTTACCGTGGATAAAGCCGGCACGGGAATTGTAATATTCAGTTTCTTCGCGTTTTTATTTATAGGGATTTTTAAATTAGCGGAAAAATTTAAAAGACAGAATAAGTGGATAAATATCGCGGCGTCCTATCTGCCGCTGCTGTCTATGTTGTTTACGCTGTACCTTATCAAGTTTCCCGAACTTGGAAACAGTCCGATTCGGGTTTTTTCATTTATGCTTCTCCTGAATACAGGTATTGCGTATCTGGCTGTGAGAAGGGAGGAATTTCAAAATGTCCTTTTTTTCAGCGGTATGGTTTCTTTTGGAATTCTTTTATTTTGGACCAATAGATATTTGAATTTAACGCTGCTGCTTTCAGGATTATCCGTGTTTTTTATTTTTGCGCTGCTTCATTCATTTCTTCCTGTCATTCTCCGTAAATACCGTCCCGCGTCGGCGCCATATATATGGGGGTATTTATACGCGCCGCTCATGCTGGTTCTGATAATGTTTCCCATGTTAAGGGAAGCGACCGTCTCTTTGATAATTTGGCCTTTTGTTTTGCTGATAAGCGCAGTGGCGCTTGTGGTTTCTATCCTGAGCGCGGCAACATGGCTTGCTGTATCAACCTTGGTTATGACGATGGCGGTGCTGTCCGTATGGGTGTTAAAAGTGAATTCAATAATAGAACTCCCGCTTTTACTGATGATGCTGACGTTTTTTACGCTGTTCTTTTTTGCTTTCGGTCTTTACGGCGCGGGTTTATCGGTTTGGAGAAAAAGGCCGCGATCTCAAGATGAAGAGAAACAATCCACGTCAATGTGGGATTTGAATCCGGAACAAACGCGGCAGATGCCGGCGCTGTCAATTCTTCTTCCGTTTATTTTGCTTTCTATGGCGATACAAAGAATACCTATGGATAATCCCTCGCCCGTATTCGGACTGGTTTTGCTGCTGGTTGTTTTGATTATAGGGCTGGTGAGATTTTACGCCGTTGACACCGTTGCCGTTGCAGGGTTACTGGCCGCCTCACTGACGCAGTATATATGGTATTTTTCGCGGTTCAATCCCTCGTCGCCGGGCCTCACACTGCTATGGTACGTTATATTCTACGGAGTGTTCACTTTCTTTCCGTTTTTTTTCATGCGGAATTTTAAAAACAGAATAATACCATGGGCTGTTTCCGCGTTTGCGGGGCCGATTCATTTTTATTTGATTTATAAAGTTATTGCGCAGGCGGCGGGAACGCAATATATAGGTTTGCTCCCCGTGGTTTTCGCAGGGGTCTCTATTTTTCCTTTGATGCGAATGGTTAAAGAGGGCGGCGAAAATAAGGAAGTGCATTTGTCGCAGCTCGCGCTTTATGGAGGAATAACTTTATTTTTCATTACATTGATGTTTCCGCTGCAGTTTGAAAAGCAGTGGATTACGGTTGGCTGGGCTTTGGAAGGGGCGGCTCTCCTGTGGCTGTTCCGGCGCGTGCCGCACGAAGGTCTTAAAATGTGGGGGACGGGTCTGCTCATCGCCGCGTTTGCGAGATTGGCGCTGAATCCGGCAGTGTTTTCTTATCATCCGCGGCAGGAGATAGCTATATTCAACTGGTATTTATATTCATACGGGATAGTGACGCTTTGTCTTTTTGCGGGGGCCCGGACGCTTAAGAAAATAGGCGACGAAATTCTTAATGTAAAAATGATGCCGGTGCTGAATGTTTTGGCCATTATTCTGGCGTTTCTTTTGGTGAATATAGAAGTCGCGGATTATTTTAGCACGGGAAAGACTCTGACTTTTGATTTTTCGGGCGCTTTCGCAAAGGATATGACCTATTCTCTCAGCTGGACCGTTTTTGCTTTTGTTTTGATGATCGTCGGTATTATCAAGGAAAATAAGCCGGTACGAATGGGAAGTATCGGACTCTTCGGCGTTACGATACTGAAGGTTTTTTTCAGAGATCTATGGCAGCTCGGACAGTTGTATCGCGTAGGCTCTATTATCGGTCTTGCGCTTGTTCTGCTGATAGTGTCATTTTTATATCAAAAATTTATTGCCGAAAAAGCCGGGGGGTTGAATGATGAAGGAGAAGGAAATGAGTAAACGAAAAATATGCGGTTTTGTTTTTTTTCTGCTGCTGGCGCTGAACAATTCAGGGAACACTTTTGAATGTCCTTCCGCCTGGGAGTTTTTTCACAGCTTTGAGATAGAGGAGGAAGGTCTTATAAATGTGAAACTTCCGCTTGAAACCGTTGACGCGGCGCGGGCGGGGCTTGAAGACATAAGGATATATACTTCCGGCGGCGAAGAGGTGCCTTTTTCGCGCAGTTTGCCTAATCCTGTGACGGAATTTGAACTGCCCGCGCAAAACTTTGAAGTCATAATGGAAAAGAAGAAAACTTTAATTTTGGCGGAAGCGCGAACGCTTAATTTAATCAAAAGCTTAAAGATTAAGACTTCTTCGCGGAAATTTATCAAGGCGGTATCCGTGTCGGGTTCTCAGGACAAAAAGCGGTGGAAAGCGCTGGCCGGGAACAGACCGGTATTCAGGCAGATTAACGGGAACAGTAATTTGAATATAGATTTTCCCGCAGGCTCGTATAAATATCTGAAGCTTGTTATAGACGACACAAGAAGCGAAGCTATTTCAGTGGAGGGCATAGCTCTGCGGTATTTGACGGAGAAACAGGATTATCCCGATGAAACATTTGAAGCTGATATTACAGGAACGGTCATTGATAATTCCACAACCAGGCTGTTTGTAAAATTGCCCGCCCGGAATATAAATATAAGCGAAATTGTTTTTGATATCAACGAAAAATTATTTTCACGGAAAGTGACAGCGCTATACAAGAGAACTCAGCGCGGTGAAATTATAACAGAGCGGGTGGGTGCGCGGACAATATATAAAATTGCGCCCGATAATGTTCCGACGCATTCAAATCTTATTATTCCGGTAGGGCGCCAGATAAAAAGTAATCAAATTTATTTTCATATAGAAAACAGGGATAGCCCGCCTTTGAACGTAAGTGGAATAAAAATACGGTATAAACCCGTCGGTCTCAGGTTTTTGGCAAAAAAGCCGGGGGTGTTTTATATTTTAGCAGGCAATAAGAACGTCGCGAAAGCGCGGTATGACATTGCCGGGTTGAAAGAATACTTGAAGACGGCGAAGTTTAAAAAAGCCGAACCCGGTCACTTGAAGGTCAATTTAAAATATATAAATCCCGAACCGCTGCCGGAGCTTGCGGAGCTGGGTACGGAGATAGATACCAAAGACTGGTTATACCGCAGGAAAATAAGAATAGAAAATAATGGTATTCAAACGCTGGAACTGGACGAGGAAATTCTGGCAAATTCCGGCAGAAGTTTGAAGGATTTGAGAATTGTAAGAGACGGGCGGCAGATACCGTATATAATAGAACGCACCAACGCGTCAAAGGCGCTGATCCCGGAGTTGGTACGGCATGTGACTGACAAGCAAAAACACATAAGCAGATGGGAATTTATTCTTCCTTACAACAAAATTCCCGTTAAGGTTTTTTCGTGCAATGTGAAAGAGGCGTTGTTTGGCAGGGAAGCGCATTTGTTTGAAAACATAGCTGATGACCGGGGAAGTGTTAAGAAGAGATATATAGGCGGTAGTTTTTGGAGGAGCACGGGAAAAACTGAAAATAAAGTTTTTACAATTCAAATAAACAGAACGCTTTCAACAAATAAAGTTGTGCTGGAAATTTTGAATAAAGATAATCCGCCCCTGACGGTTAGTAATTGTAAAATAACATATCCTGTTGTTAAATTGCTCTTTAAAGCTTCATCTAACGAAAAAACGTTCTTGTACTATTCAAATGATAAGGCGCTCAGGCCCGTATACGATATTAAACTTGTCGCCGACGAAATCCGCGCTTCGGAAAAAACCAACGCGTTTGTTGAACCTGACAGATTCCCGTCCTCAAAACAGTGGTGGCAAAAATCCGCCCCGTCAGGAGTTTTGAAAATAGTTTTCTGGGTGGTTATGTCTCTGGGCGTGGCGCTGCTTCTTTTTATTATAGCCAAACTGCTTCCCATGGGAGAGCAGGGCGCTGAGGATTGAGGGGCTATGAATCCGGTGCGCTTTGCCGTCAGGAAAATTAAAATTCCGGGAAGGCCGGGAAGGAGCTGAATGATGACATTGCCGATGCTGGTAGCTTTCTTTTTTTTGATGATTGTCGTTGCTTTGTTCGTGTCCGCCGCTGGCGACAAAAAAAGAAAAAAGGATATAAAGAATCTTGCGGAAAAAAACGGATTCAGGTTTCGCGCGGAAAGTTCGGAGGCTCTGATAAATCAACTTTCCAAATTTAGAGTTTTTGAAA
>SWCC01013403.1_pt2 | contig 16228 bp, 15 predicted proteins | sample 4692971 | NCBI WGS metagenome assembly SWCC01 (sample SAMN10267277, study PRJNA491770) | bioreactor metagenome | isolation source: DHS bioreactor inoculated with subseafloor sediment | place: Japan: off Shimokita Peninsula | collected 2006-08 | reverse complement strand
GGTGACCGAGATGTCGTTCTTATACGGCGTCCAGTGACTGATGGTTTCGGAGATGTACTCACGCAGCTTCCACAGGTTCTGCAGCTGCTGCTCGCTCTGGCTCATCACGCCATCGAGCACCCAGCCCTGCTCGACGCAATGCTCGAAGGTCGCCAGTGCCTGGTCGGCGCGCTCATCGGTGGTGGCCTCGAATTCCAGCAGCGCGTAGAACGGGCAGTCGGTTTCGAACGGGGCCGGCACGTCGCCACGCGCCAGCACCTTGGCCAGCGCCTTGTCGGAGAAGAACTCGAAGGCAGTCAGATCCAGCTTGTCCTGGAAGGCGTGCAGCACCGGCATGATCGAATCGAAATCGGGGGTGCCCAACACCAGCGCGGTGAGGTTGGTCGGCTGGCGCTCCAGGCGCATGGTCGCCTCGACGACGAAGCCCAGCGTGCCCTCGGCGCCGATGAACAGCTGACGCAGATCGTAGCCGGTGGCGTTCTTGATCAGGTCCTTGTTCAGCTCGAGGACGTCGCCCTTGCCGGTCACCACCTTCATGCCGGCAACCCAGTTGCGGGTCATGCCGTAGCGAATCACCTTGATGCCACCGGCGTTGGTGCCGATGTTGCCGCCGATCTGGCTGGAGCCGGCGGAGGCGAAGTCCACCGGGTAGTACAGGCCCTTATCCTCGGCGAACTGCTGCAGCTGCGCGGTGACCACGCCCGGCTCGCAGACAGCGGTGCGGTCCATCTCGTTGAACTCGAGAATCTGGTTCATGTAGTCGAACGACACCACCACCTCGCCATTGGCCGCCACGGCCGCTGCGGAAAGCCCGGTGCGACCGCCCGAGGGCACCAGCGCGACCTTGCGCTCGTTGGCCCAGCGCACGATGGCCTGAACCTGCTCGATGCTCTTGGGAAAGACGATGGCCGAGGGCGCAGGAGCGAAATGCTTGGTCCAGTCCTTGCCGTAGGCATTCAGCGAATCGGCGTCGGTCAGCACTTTGCCGGGCTCGACCAGGGTTTTCAGCTCATCGATCAGGGCGGGGTCGGTCATCACGGGAACTCTCATACGATTCATGGTCACCCTGAGCACGCTTCAGCACAGGGGTGGGGGTGTTTCGCGGGGCTCGTATGCTAGCATACGCACCCCTTTGAAACGTGCCTCGGCAGACTCCCGACACCGCTAATGACGGGTCGGCCAGCCTTCGCTGGACACTTCAGTCCTATCCTTCGGCCTTAAGGTTTTAATGCAGATGAGCCAGACCTCTCTCGACAAGAGCAAGATCAAGTTTCTTCTTCTCGAAGGCGTGCACCAGAACGCCGTCGACACCCTCAAGGCGGCCGGCTACACCAACATCGAGTACCTCAAGGGCGCGCTGTCCACCGAGGAGCTGAAGGAGAAGATCGCCGACGCCCATTTCATCGGCATCCGCTCGCGCACCCAGCTCACCGAGGAAGTCTTCGAGGCCGCCAAGAAGCTGATCGCCGTCGGCTGTTTCTGCATCGGCACCAACCAGGTCGACCTGAACGCTGCCCGCGAACGCGGCATCGCGGTGTTCAACGCGCCCTACTCCAACACCCGTTCGGTGGCTGAACTGGTGCTGGCCGAAGCCATCCTGCTCTTGCGCGGCATCCCGGAGAAGAACGCCTCCTGCCATCGCGGCGGCTGGATCAAGTCGGCGGCCAACTCCTTCGAGATCCGCGGCAAGAAGCTCGGCATCATCGGTTACGGCTCCATCGGTACCCAGCTGTCGGTACTCGCCGAAGCGCTGGGCATGCAGGTCTTCTTCTATGACGTGGTGACCAAGCTGCCGCTGGGCAACGCCACCCAGATCGGCTCGCTGTACGAGCTGCTGGGCATGTGCGACATCGTCTCGCTGCACGTCCCCGAGCTGCCGTCCACCCAGTGGATGATCGGCGAGAAGGAAATCCGCGCGATGAAAAAAGGCGCCATCCTGATCAACGCTGCCCGCGGCACCGTGGTCGAGCTGGATCACCTGGCCGCCGCGATCAAGGACGAGCACCTGATCGGCGCCGCGATCGACGTGTTCCCGGTCGAGCCGAAGTCCAACGACGAGGAATTCGAAAGCCCGCTGCGTGGCCTGGATCGCGTGATCCTGACCCCGCACATCGGTGGTTCGACCGCCGAAGCGCAGGCCAACATCGGTCTGGAAGTCGCCGAGAAGCTGGTCAAGTACAGCGACAACGGCACCTCGGTGTCCTCGGTCAACTTCCCGGAAGTCGCCCTGCCGTCGCACCCGGGCAAGCACCGTCTGCTGCACATCCACCAGAACATTCCGGGTGTGATGAGCGAGATCAACAAGGTCTTCGCCGACAACGGCATCAACATCTGCGGCCAGTTCCTGCAGACCAACGAGAAGGTCGGTTACGTCGTCATCGACGTGGACAAGGAATACTCCGACCTGGCGCTGGAAAAGCTGCAGCACGTCAACGGCACCATCCGCAGCCGCGTGCTGTTCTGATGCGTTGAGCAGGCAGCACTGCCAAAAGGGAGGCTTCGGCCTCCCTTTTTCGTTTGCGCGCCTCGCCCGATCGGCTCGCTAGCTGCGCAGCACCCGGTTGCCCGCGGCGTCCACATCCGAGCCGGGTTGCTCATCACGCGGTTCGGGCATCGGCGGCACGTCCGTCTCGATCGGTGCCTGACGCGGCTGCAACACCGGTGCCTCGAGCTGCTCCGCCTCCTGCGGCTGCTCGCCCGTCTCGCCACGCGGTTCGCTGCTATCCAGCGGATGCTGGCGCGCCTTGTCCGGATGGGTGGGCCCGGTGCCGTCAGCCATGACGACCGAGGCGCCAGCCAGCGAAACCAGCAGAATGCTCAAGCGCAGCATGCTCATCGTGCACCTCCGATCAGGGTTGGTCCGCTTTCGGCATATGCGCGTCGGCAAAGGTTTCCCTAGCTGCGCCACGAGCAGCCGAGCGGTCGATGCCAGACGCGAAACGGCCCGGCAAGCGTTGCCTGCCGGGCCGTTATTGAGCACCGTTGCGATCAATAGGCGCCGCGTGCACCACCTTCGCCGCCGGTGCCCGTAGTGCCCTGCTCACCGGAGGCACCATCGCCGCCGGCATCGACGCCGGTGCCGCGATCACTCCCGGGCGTGGTCGCCGGGCGATCGCCGGAGCCCGGCATATGGCCGGTACCCGTGCCGGCGCCGCTGTCCATTCCGCTACCCGTGCCAGTTCCGCCAGTACCCATGCCGGTGCCTGTTCCGCTGCCGCCCATGGTGCCTTGCTCATGGGTACCGTGGCCCATCGAGTCATGGGTGCCGGTACCCGCATCGGTGCCAGTGCCGGTATTGCCCGCTGCGAACGCCGCGCCAGAGATCAGCCCAGCCAGAGTGAATGCGGCAATCTTGTGTATGGTCATGATGTTCTCCTGCATATCTTCAGGGGTTCACAGGTTCCGGCAGCAGGGCGCAGCAGGGGTTTCCTCGGCAGCCTTTACAAAACATGACAGAGCCCGCGAGGCCTGTTGCAGAGCGGCTATGGAGAAGAACCGTCGGTCGCGTCGCTGCGGTCGCCGAGCAGATCCTCCACATACAGCATGCGCACCAGCACCATTCCAACCGCGGCCAGCGGTGTCGCCAGCAGAAGCCCGAGCGTGCCGGCGAGCAAGCCGAACAGCAGCTGCACAGCGATAGTCAGCGCGGGCGGGATCGAAACGATGCGTTGCTGCATCAGCGGCGTGAAGACGTAGCTCTCCAGCGCCTGGACGAACAGATAGAGCCCGGCGACATAGAGCACCGTACGACCACCCTCCAGAGAGGCCAGCAGCAGCGCCGGAATCACCGCCAGCACCGGGCCGATATTGGGTATGAACGACAGCAACCCGGCAATCAGCCCGAGCACCAGGGCCAACTCGATACCCAGCAGCCAGAGACCAAGGGTGGTCAACACGCCGATCAGCAGCATTTCCAGCAGCTTGGCCAGCAGCCACGCGCGCAAGGTCGCACCGCTTTCATCGAGAATCTCGCCGGCGCGTGGGCGATAGCCGAGCGGAACCAGCTTCAGCAGCCCCCGGACATAGATCTGCGGATTGATGGCAAGGCAGATGCCGATGGCGAACGCGATGACGAAACTGCTCAGCGCGCCCGCCACCGAGCCCATCACCTTGGTCACCACGCTGAACGCGCTGGAGCCGTCAGGGAGAGAGTCTTCGAGGCGATCGCCCTGCTGCATCAGTTCGTTCGCCCAGGGCAGCTGCTCGGCACGCTCGCGCAGCTGCTCGACGGCCTGTGGCAGGGAATCGGACAACGCATCGGCCTGCTCGGCGATGTTTGGCGCGACCCACCAGCCACCGCCGCCAAGGGCGAGCAGCATCACCACGAAGAACGCCGGCATGGCAGCCTTGTAGGGCATGGAGGTGTGGTCGCTGATCCACTGGCTTACGCCGTGAATCAGTACGCCGAACAGAATCGAGGCGAACAGCAGCAGCAGAAAATCGAAGGCCAGCCAGGCGACTATGCAGAACAGTACGACTGCGGCGAGCACGGCAGCCTGCACCATGGCGCGATTGGCCACCTTCTTGGCGTCGTTCTGCGACGTGGGTGTGGACATGGTTCTCCCCCTGATGAGTACAAGGGGTACGACAGGCCACCCGGCGCTTTAATTCAGGCTCGGCGCCAATCAGCGCAGCAGTTGCCAGAGCGATGCGCCGACGCCGGCCATGCTTTCACCGGCGACCAGCCCGGCTGCGGCGACGATCACGAAACGCTCGCCAAGGCTGCGCCAACGCGAGGCGAAGGCCCAGGCCAGCACTGCACCGAGAGTCATCATCAGCGAAATCGACGCCGGAATGATGAATGCCAGGCCGAGCGCCGCGGAACTCGGCAACCAGCGCAGGCGGCGCTCCGGCAGCAAGCCCTCGAGCGTCCCGAGCAGCACGCCACAGAGCGCACCAGCCAGCACCGCCCAGCGCACATCCGCAGCCAGCGCGCCGAGGCCACCGGTCAATGCTTCGGCGACCGCCTTCCAGGTGGCGACTGCCGGGGCCGGCCACTCCGGGGTGATCAGCATGCTCTGCGGGTCGGGAATCAGCAGCTGATAGGCCAGCACGCCGACCACGCTGCCCAACAGAATGCCGCAGCACTGCGCCACCGCCTGCCGCCCCGGCGCCGCACCGATGACGTGGCCGACCTTGAAGTCATTGAGCAGATCGGTGCACTGCCCCGCCGCGCCACCAGCGGTGTTGGCGCTCATCAGATTGACCGGCACTTGGCCCGGCGCGAACACACCGAAACCCAGCTGCGACAGCTGGCCGATGGCACCGATTGGCGGAATCCCGGTGGCGCCGACCACCCGCGCGGCGACCATCGCCAGCAACAGCGCCAGCGGAATCGACAGCAACGCCAGCCAGAGATCGATGCCGAACAGGCTGACCTGCAACACCAGCACCACGAGCACCGCCAGCACGAAACCCGCGATTGGCCAGCCATTCGGGCGCCGCGACCTCGGCTGTCGGGGTACCGCTGACGAGCGCGAACGCAGCAGGCGCAACCCCAGCGAAGTCAGCGTGGCGCAGACCATCAGGCTCACGCCGGGCCACAGCAGCCATTCGATCAATAAGGCGAACTGCGGCCCCTGCGCATCAGCCGGCAGGCGCACCAGGCCTTCGGCCAGCAGCCAGGGCGCGATCAACCCCCAGGCCAGCACGGCACCGAGCAACAGCGACAGGCCGACACGCAGGCCGATGATGCCGCCAAAGCCGAGCAACAGCAGCGAGGGTTCGAAGCTGAACGTCAGGCGCTCCAGTTGCGCCGAAGGTGCCCAGCGCGGCAGCGTCCAGAAGAAGGTATCGATCAGCTTGCTCGCGGCCGCCAACAGCGCCGCACTGCCCAGCACCCAGAGTCTTCGGCCGGCTTCGGCGCCATGGCTGTAGATCTGCTGCAGCGTCGCCAGGGTCGCCATGCCTTCGGGAAAGCGCAGCCCCGACTCGACGATCAGCGATGGCCGCAGATACCAGGCGACCCAGATGCCGAGAAAGCTCACCGAGAACACCCAGGCCATCAGCGGCAGGCTGTCCAGCTGCTGACCGGTGAGCAACGTGTACGCCGGAATCGGCGCCACCAGCCCGCCGGAGATGATCGACGCGCAGGACGAAGCGGTGGTCTGGTTGATGTTGCTTTCCAGCAATGACCAGCGCGGACGGCCGAACGCAACGGACATGCTCTGCCAAAAAGCGAAGCCGATCAGCAGCGCGATGATCGACATATTGAACGACCAGCCGATTTTGAGGCCGGAGTACACATTGGACGGCGCCAATAGCGCACCGAGCAACAGCCCGGTAAGCAGAGCACGCGCAGTCAGCTCCCGAGGCGAAACGGCAAGGTTGGTCGCGATCATGCGGTTACCTTAGCAGCCACTGCGGTGCAAAAACGCGCGTCCTTCCAAGCGGCTCACCCGCCCCTTGGCCGAGTTGCGCACGTGCTGGCGGGATAATGCCCGTTCGCCATCGCTCGGCTGAACTTCGCTGCAAGGTGCTGGTCGTTTAGTAACTTTTTAATCAATCACGCCCGACTGACTAGGTACCGAACATGGACGCGGAGCTTACACGGGATACTTCCTCCCCAACTGTCACGCTGCTAACCGGCAATGAGCTGCTGGGGCTGTTTTTTCGTCACTTTCTCGGCGAGCAGGCGCAAGTCGAGGTTTCGCTGGCCGGACTGGAATCGGCTGAGCACACGGGTGCCGATCTGTTTCTGGTGGACGCCGGCCATAGCGAGGCTGAACAGATTTCCAGCCTGATCGATCAGCTGGACGAGCAGACACCGGTGGCGCTGGTGAACATCGTCCCCGAACAGGCCGAACAGCTGGTGGAAAAGCACCCGGTGATTCGCGGTGTCTTCTACAGCCACGCCACCCGCGAACATCTGCTCGAAGGTATCCGCGTGCTGCTGCAGGGCGGCGACTGGCTGCCGCGCGTGCTGACCGAACGTTTGTTGGGACAATGGCGGCGGATGCGCCAGCTCGCCGAAACCAAATCGAGCCTGACGCTGCGCGAACGGGAAATCCTCAGCCTGGCCGGCAAGGGGCTGTCGAACGCGGAGATCGCCGAGCAGTTGTGCCTGAGCCCGCATACGATCAAGAGCCATATCCACAACCTGCTGCGCAAGATCGGCGCCTCCAACCGAGCCGAGGCGGCCTACCTGCTGCGCAGTCATCTGGATTGGGACAAGACCTGCAGCGCCTGAGGACGTCACCGCGAGTGGCCGCCCGCACCGCGGATGGCACTGCAGGCGGCGCGCTCGACGCCGGCCTCGACGCCGGCGTGTCGGTGAGATCGGCCAGGCATTAATCCCTGAATACTGAAACTCGCTGCCTTTTTTACATCATCGGATGGATGTTCAAAAGCTCATGTGGCGTTCAAGAATCGCGCCCACTGTCATCCGGTACACACCAATGACCCATCCTGCCCTGCCCCGCCTCACGCTCGCACTTGCACTTGCACTTGCACTCATTGCCGGCTCGATCGGCGCGCCGCTGCACGCTGCCGACCTGATGGATAACGGCGACCTTTCGCCGGTCGGCATTTCGAGCGCGGTTTCCGCTGCGCAGCGGGCGGTCCCGCTGTCCTCCTCACAGGCGGCCTATGTGCAGCAGGTGGGCCAAGGCAACCTGGCCGACCTGCGCCAGAGCGGCCAGGCCCTGAATGCCCAGATACTGCAGCAGGGTTCGGACCAGGAAGCCTTCATCCTTCAGCACGGCGACAATCTGCTGGCCATCGTCGAACAGGTCGGCCAGGGCAACTTCGCCGACATCCGCCAGACCGGCAGCGACAACCAGGCCAGCATCAGCCAGTACGGCGCCTATAACGACGCACGCATCGAACAGACCGGGAGCGGGCTGCGCAGCACCGTCACCCAATTCGGCATCGGCCAGCAGATCAACATCGTGCAGGGTCGATAACCGCCAGGGACCAAGGAGAAACACATGTTCAAGCCCGTCGCGATAGCCAGCTTGCTTGCCCTCGGCGCCACCCAGGCCTTGGCCGAGAACAGCATCGAACTGGAGCAACGTGGCGCGGACAACGTTGCCGAGCTGCAACAGCCCGGTCTGGTCGAATCCAGCACAATCGATGTCAGCCAGATCGGCAACCTCAATGAGGCCAGCGTCACCCAGATCGGCGAGGCCTACTTCAAGGTCGCCAACCTCCAGCAGATCGGCAATGCAAACGTCGCCACGGTCGAGCAGACCGGACGCACCAGCACCCTGAACGCCAGCAGCGTCGGCAACGGCAACCGGATCGATGCCAGCCAGACCAGCTTCGTCAGCGCCCAGGTCGATCAGCGTGGCGACGACAACCAGCTGACCTTCCGCCAGGAGGGCTTCTTCGAAGGCGCCCAGCTGAGCGTGTCCCAGGACGGCCTGGGCAACATGGCCGATATTTTTCAGGGCGACGGCAATCGTATGACGCTCGCTCAGATCGGCAGCTACAACACGGCGGATATCCACCAGAGCGACTACCACAACGAGCTGGACTTCACCCAGAACGGCGACAGCAACCGACTGACGGTCGAACAGAACGGTTTCGGCGGCCGCATCAGCGGTTCGTCGACCGGCAGTGGCAACAGCGTCGACATCGCACAGCGCTTCATGTCCAACCAGGCCACGGTAATCCAGAACGGCAACGACAACCTGGCGAGCATCGAGCAGGGTAACTACAGCCATCAGGCAACCATCACGCAGATGGGCATCGCCAACGAGGCGATCATTCGCCAGAGTCTGCCGACCAACGATTACACCCGTTTGCCGAGCGCCGCAGCGATCCACCAGAGCGGCATCGGCAACAGCGCGACCATCGTCCAGCAGTAACCCAGCGCCTACTCCAGCCACGGACCGGCTTCAACGGAAACAGAACGGATGCTGACCATGACCCTCGCCACCTGGCTGCTCGCCGCCGCCCCCGCACCAACTGACGCGGCGGTAAACGCCAGCCTCGACCTGCAACCCGTCGCGGACGATCGGCTGTCCCTGGCCCTGTGCTTCACGGGCAGCGGCCAGCAGGTCCGCTTCCGCCTCAAGGTCCGCTCCAGCGGCAGGGCAGGCAGTGCCCAGACGGCGCAGAGCGGCACGCTGATCGCCAGCCCCACGGAGCAATGCCCGCTGCGCAACCGACTCGGCATCGCGGACGACATCCGTGTCGAGGCCGAGCTGCAGTGGTGGATCGACGATGCCGAGCAGCCGCCGATCCTGCGCCGCTACCCGTCAGATGAGGTTGAGGTGGACGATAACGACGGGCCACAGCAGATCGCCTAAGCGCGTGCGCCGGACCAACGGTGGCGCATGGGCCAGTCGTTCAGCGCAGGTTCAGGCGGGGTTCAGGAAGGGTTCAGTGACAACCGTTCAGGCTAGGGGCCGTCAGTATCCCGCTGCCTGAAAAGGAGTCACCGATGAAAAAACTTAGCACTCTGGCCCTCGCCACCACCCTCGGCATCTTCAGCTTCGGCGCCCACGCCGCGGAGAACTTCGCCGGTTTCACCTGGGGCAAAAGCACCGTCAACACCGACCGCTCCAGCTCGCTGAAGCAGAACATGGACGGCAAGAATCGCTTCGATGACGTGATCAAGAACAGCGGCACCTGGGGCGTGCGCGCCGGTCAGATGACCGACGAAGGCCGCTACTACATGACCTATGAAAACGTCTCCGACGATTACGGCAGCAGCCTCAAGCTGCGTCAGCAGAACCTGATCGGCAGCTACGACATGTTCGTCCCGCTGGGCGACACCACTCGCCTGTTCGGCGGTGCCAGCGCCGGTCTGACCAAGCTGGAAAACGAGTCCAAGGGCTACACCCGTGACAGCGACATCGGCTACCTGGTCGGCCTGCAGGCCGGTATCCTGCAGAAGCTCGGCGACAACACCTCGGTCGAAGCCGGCTACCGCTACCTGCGCAGCAACGCCGGTACCGAAGTCTCCGAGCGTGGCGTCGGCAAGCTGGGCTCGATCGACGTACACAGCAGCAAGCAGGCCTATCTGGGTCTGAACTATCACTTCTGATGGCCTTACGCTGACAGAACGTTGAACAACGGCCGGGCATTGCCCGGCCGTTTGCCCAGGGAGCAGAAAAATGAAAGTGCTGGTGGTGGAAGACGAGGCGCTGCTGCGCCACCACTTGCTGACGCGGCTCGGTGAAAGCGGGCATATTGTCGATGCCGTGCCCAACGCCGAAGAAGCGCTGTATCAGACCCACGAATTCAATCACGACCTTGCCGTCATCGATCTCGGCCTGCCAGGTATCAGCGGGCTGGACCTGATCCGCCAGCTGCGCAGCCGCGGCAAGGTCTTCCCCATTCTTATCCTCACCGCCCGCGGCAACTGGCAGGACAAGGTCGAAGGCCTGGCCGCCGGCGCCGACGACTATGTGGTCAAGCCGTTCCAGTTCGAGGAACTGGAAGCCCGGCTGAACGCGCTGCTGCGCCGCTCCAGCGGCTTCACCCAGGCCACCATCGAGGCCGGCCCGCTGCTGCTCGACCTCAATCGCAAGCAGGCCACGGCCAATGGCGAGCCGCTGGCGCTGACCGCCTATGAATATCGCATCCTCGAATACCTGATGCGTCATCAGCAGCAGGTGGTGGCCAAGGAGCGGTTGATGGAGCAGCTCTACAGCGGCGACGAAGAGCGCGATCCGAACGTGATCGAGGTGCTCGTCGGGCGGCTGCGGCGCAAGCTCGAAGCCCAATGCGCGATGAAGCCGATCGAAACCGTGCGCGGCCTCGGCTATCTGTTCACCGAGCGCTGCCGATGAGTCGACGCTGGCGCCGCCTGCAGGCGCGCGTTCGCAACCGACTGACCGGCGCCATGTCGCTGCGCCTGCGCCTGATGCTCGGCGCGGCGAGCCTGGCCGTGCTGTTCATGTTGGCCCTGCTACCGGCGCTGCAAGGCGCGTTTAGTCTTTCCTTCGAAAAAGTCATCGAACAGCGCCTGGCCGCCGATGCCAGTACGCTGATCACCGCCGCCCAGCTCGAGGGCGGCCAACTGCAGATGCCCGAGCGCCTGCCGGACGAGGAATTCGACCTGCCGGACGCGCAGCTGCTCGGCTTCATCTACGACCGCCGCGGCGAACTGGTGTGGCATTCGCGCTCGGCCGCCGACGAGCGCATCGACTATCGTCCGCGTTACGAGGGTGGCAGTACCGAATTCCTGCGCGTGCGCGATGCGGACGGGATGGAGTACTTCGTCTATGACGTCGAGCTGCAGCTGGCTGGCAGCCGCGACAACGCCTTCAGCTTCGTCACCATGCAGCCGACCAGCGAGTACCTGAGCCTGTTCGATGAATTTCGCCGGCAACTCTATCTGTGGCTGGGCAGTGGTTTGCTGGTGCTGCTGGCCCTGCTCTGGCTCGGCCTGACCTGGGGCTTCCGTACGCTCAAGCGGGTCAGCGCCGAACTCGACCAGGTCGAAGCCAGCCAGCGCGAACGACTGAGCGATGACCACCCGCGCGAACTGCTGCGCCTGACCCGCTCGCTGAACCGCCTGCTGGACAGCGAACGGCGCCAGCGCGAGCAGTACCGCAACTCGTTGGGCGACCTGGCGCACAGTCTGAAAACTCCGCTCAGCGTGCTGCAGGGCGTCGGCGAAACCCTTGCGGCGCAGGCACGGAGCCGCGAGCAGGCGCAGGTGATGCTTTTTTTTTTTTTTTTTTTTAGCCAGCAGATCGGCTATCAGCTGCAACGCGCCAGTCTCGGCAAGAGCGGCCTGGTGCGTCACCGGGTCCAGCTGCGGCCGTTGCTCGACAGTCTGTGCAGCACACTGGACAAGGTCTATCGCGATAAACACGTGCAGGTCGACATGCAGCTCGCCGAGTCTTGCCTGGTGCCGATGGAACAGGGTGCGCTGATGGAGCTGCTCGGCAACCTGCTGGAAAACGCCTATCGGCTCTGCCTCGGCAGGATCCGCATCAGCGCCCTGCCCGATGGCGACAACCTGCTCCTGCTGGTAGAGGACGACGGCCCTGGCGTACCGGTCGACCAGCGCGCGCGGATCATCCGCCGCGGTGAACGCCTCGACGGCCAGCACCCCGGCCAGGGCATCGGCCTGGCGGTGGTCAAGGACATCCTCGACAGCTACGGCGGCGAGCTCAGCCTCGGCGAGTCGCAGCTTGGCGGTGCAGCATTCCAGATCAGGTTGCGCGCCGACTGAACGACCGGTTCTCCCGCTACGCGCCGGCCGCTGCTAGAGTTCGCTGCCGAGCCATCTGCAGCCCTACGGAGCGCGCATGTCACTGGATGACCGCAAGAAACTCGTCCGCCAGCATATCGACCTGACCTGGAATCGCGGGCATCTGGCGCTCGCCGAGCACCTGCACAGCAAGGATTTTCTCTACAAGAGCTCGTTCATTGGACGGCCGCTCCACAGTGTCGAGTTCCTCGACATGGTTCGGCAGATTCGCCACGCCATGCCAGAGCTGGAAGTGGTCGTTGAGGAGTGCATCGCCGAAGGCAACCGCGTGGTCACCTGGAGCACGCTGATCGGCACCATCGAACATTCCGCATTTGGCTATCCGCCCAGCGACAAGGTGCTGAGTATTTCCGCCATGGCCTTCTGGAGCATAACGCCGACGCAGCAGGTGCAGGAGATCTGCACCATGTTCGACATGGAGAGCTTCCGTGCCCAGTTGGGGCTGGATACCCGGCCCTACGCCGAAAAATCCCAGCCCTGAGCCAGCAGCGGTTCACCACAGCCAGCCAAGCCAGAGCAGCGCCACCAGCAGCCAGGCACTGAGCGTCAGGGCGCCACGTTCCCATTGCCGATTCCAGCGTCGCTCACGCTGGCGCCAACGTTTGCGCTTGAGGTGGATCGCGGGAACAGGCAGCGGCGGCTGGCGCAGCACCCGGGTGACATATAGCGATCCCCACAGCGCCGGGTTCGGCAGCCTGGCCAGGCGTGGCGGGACTCGCCAGCCGCTGCGCAGCGCCCACCCGGTCAGCGTCAGAGCAGCCAGCAGCGGCCAAAGCGCTGCCCATAAGCCAGCCGGATAGAGGCCGTCCAGCAGCGGTTCACGCAGCGCCGGCCAGAGCCAGGGCAGCAGCAGCGATGCCACGCTGAGCGCCGCCCACGGCAGCCATTGACCGGCCGGCGGGCGGGCGCTGGCATGTTGCTGATCGCGCCACATCAGCCAGAGTGCACGCAACAGCAGCAGCGCGGTGGCGAAGCTGGCCAGCGTCAACCAGGGCGCCCAGGCGGCAAAGGCGCTGTCATGCCAGGCGTCCTTGAGCAGGTACTTCACCGCCGCACCGCTACTCAGCGGCGCGCCCATGATCGCCAGCGCGGGCACGAGCAGCAGAAGCCAGGCCAGCCGCGGCAGGCGCCCTTCATGGACCATGCCCGCCGCGAGAAATAGCGCGCCCTTGGCCAGGCCGTGATGCACGCCGAACAGCAGTAGCACCGCGAGCAGCGCGGCCGATGGCTCCTCCAGGCTCCAGGCCAGCGCCAGAATCATCAGCATCCAGCCCATCTGGCTCACCGAAGAATAGGCCAGCACCGCCTTCGACTTGCCAGCACACAGCCCCAACGCAGCCGCATAGAGCGCGCCGAAAATCCCGGCGACCAGCAGCGGCGTGCTCCAGGCCGCCAGCGTCGGATCGGCCTCCGGTACGCAACGCCAGATACCGAGGATGCCCGCCTTGAGCATCGCCCCGGAGAGCACCGCACTGGCCGGCGCCGGTGCCTCCGGATGGGCCAGCGGCAGCCAGACGTGCAGCGGCCAGAAGCCAACCTTCAGGCCAAGGCCGAGTAGCAGTAAGGCGAGGGTCAGATGGTCGATCGGCTGCGCCTGCCAGCTGGCGAAGTCGAAGGCCTGCCCAGTGGCATGGGTGCGCAACAGCAGCCCGGCGAGCAACAGCATCTCGCCGCAGATCGCCAGCTGCAGATACAAGCGCCCCGCTCGCCGTGGCCCCGGGCCGCCGCGGTGGACGATCAGCCCGTAGGCCGACAGGCTCATGGCACTGAAGCCGAGGTAGAAACTCAGCGCGTCGGTGGCGACGATCAGCAACAGGTTGCCGGCCAGCGCCAGCTGCCAGAACGCCCAGAAGCGCAACCGACGCGGGTCCCGGCGCAGGCTGCTATTGGCAAAGACCGCTGCGCAGCCCCAGAGCACGGCGGTAAAACCCAGCCAGGCGCGGGTCAGCATGTCGTCGGCGCCCCAGCGCACGCCTTCCCACAGCCAGGGCAGCTCCAGTGCCGGCGGTGATTGCAGCGCCGCCAGCAGCGCCGGCACACACGCCAGCCACAGCCATGGCAGGCAACGCTCGCGCAGCCACAGCAGCAACGCGCCGCCAAGCAACGGTGCGAAGGGCACCAGAAACCACAGCCAGGCGCTCATATGGCGAACTCCCGCTCGACGATCAGCTGGCTCCAGCCCAGCGGGCTCAGCGCCGTCGCCGCCAACAGGCCAACTAGCAGCGACAGCAGCGCGGTGATCACCGGCGGCAGCAGCAACATCCAGTGAGTCTCGAAGCGCTCCTCCGCCCAACGATTCTCATGCCAGTCGGCCGGCTCGGCGAACCAGCCGCGCCAGAGCAGCGGCAGGAAATAGGCGGCGTTGAGCAGCGCGGAGCCGAGCAGCACCAACAACACCCAGTCCTGACCGACTTCCAGCGCACCGAGGCCGAGCGTCCATTTGCTGATGAAGCCGGCAATCGGCGGAATGCCGATCATGCCCAGCGCGCCGATGGAAAAGGCCGTCATGGTCCAGGGCATGCGCCGGCCGACGCCATCCATCTCGCGGATGCGGTGAATCCCCAAGGTTTCGGCGAAGTTGCCCGCACAATAGAACAGCGTGACCTTCATCAGCCCCTGATGCACCAGATGCACCAGCCCGCCCACCGCAGCGATCGGCCCGAGCAGCGCGACGCCAAGCGTCACGTAGGACACCTGGCTGATGGTCGAGTAGGCCAGGCGCTTCTTCAGCTCCTGCTGCTGCAAGGCGCGCAACGAGCCGTAGAGGATGGTCGCCGCGGCCAGCCAGAGCAGCGGCTTGGTGAGATCCAACTGCGTCAGCGCTTCGGCGCCGAACACGTCATAGACCACCCGCACGATGCCGAATGCCCCCGCCTTCACCACCGCAACCGCGTGCAGCAACGCACTGACCGGCGCCGGTGCGACCATCGCCTGCGGCAGCCAGCCATGCAATGGAATCAGCGCGGCCTTCACGCCGAGGCCGAGAATCAGCAACGCAAAGGCTACCCGCAGTCCGACGTCATGCTCGCCGACCTGCTCCAACAGATAGCCGGCGGCCTGGAAATCCGGTGTGCCGGCCAGGCTATGCAGCAGCGCCACGCCCATCAGCACCAGGGTGCCGCCACCCACGGTATAGGCCAGGTAGACCCGCCCGGCGCGCAGCGACTCGGGCGTGCCGCGATGCACCACCAGCGGAAAGGTGGCCAGGGTCAGCAGCTCGTAGAACAGCAGAAAGCTGACCAGGTTGCCGGCCAGCGCCAGGCCCACGGTGGCGCTGACGCACAGGCTGAAGTAACCGAAGAAGCGTGAGCGCAGCGGCGAATCTTCCAGATAGCCGATGGCGTAGATCGTCGTCAGCGCCCAGAGCAGCGACGACAGCGCAACGAACAGCAGTGCCAGGGCATCGGCCTGCAGCACCAGCGGCGCGCCCGGCAGCAGCGGCACGCTGAAGCGGTACTCGCTGCCCTGGCTGACGCCGTAGAGCATGCCGCCGACCAGCAGCAGCTTGAGCGTTACGCCGAGCAGGTTGAGCGTCACGCGCAGACGCTGCTGATCCTCGTGCAGGGCGAAGATCACCAGGCCCGGCAGTAGAGAGCTGAGCACGATGCCGAGCGGCAGCAGGCCGTGCCAGTTCATCGTCCGAGCCCTCCGAGCCAGAGCAGCAGTGGCTCGCTGATCAGCGCCAGGCCCCAGACCAACAGCGCCGGCAGCAGCGCCAGCCACTGCGCCAGGCGGTCCGGATGAATGCTCGGCGGGTTCGGCCGGGCGCGGTCGAAACCGTGGGCGACGACGCGGAACACATAGGCAGCCGACATCAGCGTACCGAGCAACACGCCCAGCGCCCATGGCCAGTGCTGCGGCTGTTCGAACAGTGGCTGCAGCAGTAGCCACTTGGCCAGAAAGCCACCGCTGGGTGGTAGGCCCACCAGGCTGCCACCGGCCACAGCGAATGCCGCCAGGGCGATCGGCACGTTCTGGCTGGCGCCGCGCATGCCCGTCACGCGCTTGCTGCCGAGAATGCTCTGCAGCTCACCTGCGGCGAGAAACATCGAG
>SWCC01010225.1_pt1 | contig 16419 bp, 12 predicted proteins | sample 4692971 | NCBI WGS metagenome assembly SWCC01 (sample SAMN10267277, study PRJNA491770) | bioreactor metagenome | isolation source: DHS bioreactor inoculated with subseafloor sediment | place: Japan: off Shimokita Peninsula | collected 2006-08 | reverse complement strand
CCCCCCCCCTGTAACAAGTACTCTAACCATTAAACACGCCCTTCCATTTCTGCAGCGCGGTCGGCATTTCGCCACGCCTGATCTCGTCCCGCCTCATAGGGTTTTGGCCAGACGGCCTGACGGTCGCCGATTGCGGCCCCCTGATGCAAGGTCCAATAGGGATCGGCCAGATGCGCCCGCGCAAGGCAGACCAGATCGGCGCGCCCCGCCATGAGGATTGAATTCACATGGTCGGCCTCGAATATATTGCCAACCGCCATCGTCTTGATCCCGCCATCGTTTCGGATCCGGTCCGAGAACGGCGTTTGGAACATGCGGCCATATACGGGCTTGGCATCGGTCGAGGTTTGCCCGGCTGAAACGTCGATAATATCCGCCCCTGCCGCGTCAAACATCGCTGCAATTTCAACGGCTTCTTCGGGTGTGACCCCGTCATCGCCTGCCCAGTCATTGGCCGAAATACGCACCGCCATCGGTTTGGCCGCGGGCCAAGCAGCACGCATCGCGGCAAAGACCTCCAAAGGATAGCGCATCCCGTTTTCCAGCGACCCGCCGTATTCATCATCGCGCGTATTCGACAGCGGAGAGATAAACGAAGAAATCAGATAGCCATGCGCCGCGTGCAGTTCGATCATGTCGAACCCTGCGCGGTCGGCCATTTCTGCTGCGGCTACGAACTCGGCCTTGACCGCATCCATATCGGCGCGGGTCATTGCCTTTGGCACCGCGTTTTCATCCGACCACGGGATCGCCGAGGCTGACAGCAACGGCCAGTTGCCAGACGGCAATGGCGCGTCCATCGTTTCCCATCCAACTTGCGTCGACCCTTTGCGCCCAGCATGGCCGATCTGGCAACATATCTTGGCAGGTGTTTCTGTATGCACAAAATCCGTCAACCGCTTCCACGCGGCCTCGTGTTCTGGGGCATAAAGGCCCGGACAGCCCGGTGTGATCCGCCCGTCGGCAGATACGCAGGTCATTTCGGTATAGACCAGCCCCGCCCCGCCCTTGGCGCGTTCGCCGTAATGGATCAAATGCCAGTCGGTGGGCGTGCCATCTACGGCCTTATACTGCGCCATGGGCGACACCACGATGCGGTTTTCCAACGTCATGTCACGCAGTTGGAAGGGGGCAAACATCGGCGCACGGGCGGGCAGATTGGTGCCTGCGCCCGCTTGGTCCATGAACCACGCCTCGGCCCCGCCGAGCCATTGCGGATCACGCTCGCGCAGGTTTTCATGGCTGATGCGTTGGCTGCGGGTCAGCATCGAATAGTTCAACTGCACCGGATCAAGGTCAAGGTAGCGTTCGACATCCTCGAACCACTCGACCGAATTGCGCGCAGCCGATTGCAGGCGCAAAACCTCAAGCCGGCGCGCGTCTTCGTATTTCGCGAACGCCGATTTCAGATCGGCATCATCCGTCACATGTTTCGCCAGCGAGATCGCGGATTCCAGCGCCAGCTTGGTGCCCGACCCGATTGAAAAATGCGCGGTGGCCGAGGCGTCACCCAGCAGCACAACGTTCTCATGGCTCCATTTCTCGCAGAGGACACGGGGGAATTTGATCCAGGCAGACCCACGGATATGGCCCGCGTTGGTCATCAACTTATGTCCGCCCAGATGGTCCTTGAAAATCTCCTCGCACACCGCGATCGATTCCTGCTGGCTCATCTCGCCAAAACCGAAAGCATCATAGGTTTTTTGCGAACATTCCACGATGAAGGTCGCCGTATCAGGGTCAAATTGATAGGCGTGCACCCACACCCAGCCTTTGTCGGTTTTTTCAAAGATAAAGGTAAAGGCATCGTCGAATTTCTGATGCGTGCCCATCCAGACAAACGGGCAGCGGCGCACATCAATGTCGGGCTTGAAAGTATCCTGAAACTCGAGCCTCGTTTTCGAATTCAACCCGTCGCAGGCCACCACCAGATCATAGTCGTCCATATAGGCCGACGCCGATTTCACCTCGGTTTCGAATTGTAGATTGACGCCAAGGGCGCGCGCGCGGTCTTGCAGGATCATCAGCAGATTTTTGCGCCCGATGCCGCAAAATCCATGCCCCGAAGACGTGATCACCTGCCCCTTGTGGTGCAGCGCGATATCATCCCAATAGGCGAAATGGCTGCGGATATCAGCCGCGCTAACGGGATCGTTTTGTTCAAGATTATCAAGAGTTTCGTCGGAAAGAACCACGCCCCAACCGAAGGTATCGTCAGGCTTGTTACGTTCAAGAACGGTCACATCGGCGTCGGGCTGGCGCAGTTTCAGAGAGATGGCAAAATACAGCCCCGCAGGCCCACCACCCAAACATATTGCCCGCATAACGCCATTCCCCATTCTGCCAATAACCATGACGGTAGAGTGAGTCGTTTATTATTTCAAGTATAGATATTTTAATCTTAAAGCATCAGCATGACGCGGGGGTTTGTTGCATGGCAATGCTACGCACATCTGAGAGTTTTAGGCAGTCGGAATTGAAACCGGGCGGACGTTAATCAGCACAAACCCTGCCTTCGTGTCCGGTGCAATTGAAGGTCGATTGGAACTCAGATCGACACCCCTGCTTGACGACGAGGCTCAAACATATGACCGGAATACGAAAATTGCCAATTCACCAGAGTGAAGGCCGGAACAGTGACTGGCGCAATCACGGATCGCTCAGCGCTCTGACGGGAAAGCCCAGCAGCCCTTAGAGAATACACAATCCGCCCGACGCTACCACAGCTACCATATCGACATTCAAGGTCCTTTTCCGATGTTGAGCAGACCTTGGGTGCAACGCAGCGCCATAAGGAACACTCTCACCCGTTGACTCCCTCATCATTATAGGTAGACCAGTCTACCTATTCATAGCGAGCTCAGAATGCCCCCACAGCCCAAACATCAAGTTGAAAGCGCACGGGATCGGTTGCTAAAGGCAGCAGCGGTATTGTTCTACAACGATGGCATTGCCGCCACCGGGATCGACGCGATCACCGCGCGCGCGGGCGTCGCAAAGCAAAGCCTTTACAACAACTTCGCCTCTAAATCCGATCTGGTGGCCGCATATATCGACCAGCGTCATGATGAATGGCTGGGACTTTATGCAGCCCGCGAGGCGACGGTTCACCTCCCCAAAGACAAAATTCTCGCTGTTTTTGACGCCTATGACGACCACGCCAGATTTGCCTATGAACGCGGCTTTCGCGGTTGCGGGCTGCTGAATGCGGCAGCCGAACTGGACGGAGACGACCCGGGGCGCAAAGCGGTGCGCCGCCACAAAGAGCAAGTCGAGGCGATATTGCGAAACCAGCTCGCACAGCTTCTGCCGAGTGACGCGGACCGCGTGGAAACGCTGGCGGCACATCTGGCATTTCTGCTTGAGGGGGCAATGACCCGCGCGGGGCTTGAGGGCGATGCAAGCCGTCTGCGCAGCGCCCGTGACATGGCCCAAGATATTTTGGTGCATCTATGACCTGCCCGCCGTCCAGCCCCCAGACCGACCAAGCCATCGGTGCCATCTTCTGCCTTTTCGCGGCCATCGCCTGGGGCACAACCGGGACAGCCGCCACATTCGCCCCTGGGGTCAGCCCGCTGGCGATCGGTGCCGCCGCCATGGGGATCGGCGGCGCGCTTCAGGCAGTAATCGCGCACAAAGGCATCTTGGCCAATCGGGCAGCGCTAAAGCGCGAGTGGCCGGCGTTGCTGGTGGGGGCCGTCTCTGTGGCGATCTACCCGCTGGCTTTCTATGCCTCCATGCGTCTTGCCGGCGTGACCGTAGGCACCGTTATCTCGATCGGGTCTGCGCCGCTGATCTCGGCGCTGATCGAATACTGGCTTGATGGTCGTCGCCTGACTGCCCGTTGGGCAATCGGTGCCGCGATCGGGTTAAGCGGCATCGCACTGTTAAGCCTGTCGGAGGGCGACCATGGCACAACGGCAAGCAATGTGCCGCTCGGCGCGCTACTGGGCCTGCTGGCCGGGGGCACCTACGCGCTTTATTCGTGGACGGCCCAGCGGATGATGCGCAGGGACCTCCCTCCGCGCGTTGCGATGGGCGCGACCTTCGGGCTTGGGGGGCTGCTGCTTATGCCCGTCCTGCTGGTGACTGGCGCGTCTTTTCTGGATAGCGCGGGAAATCTGGCGGTTGGGGCCTACATGGCATTGGTGCCAATGTTTCTGGGCTATCTCGCCTTCGGCGCTGGTCTGGCCCGCGTGCCCGCCAGCATGGCCACAACCATCACCCTGTTCGAACCCGTGGTGGCCGCCGTTCTGGCCGTTTACGTGGTCGGTGAATCATTACCTGTACTTGGATGGCTGGGGGTGGCCCTGATCGTCGCCTGCCTGTTGTGGACGACGTTCCCTTGGCCGCGCAGGAGTTCCGTGGCGGAGTGACGCGGTCAAGCGAGACATCTGCGGGGGCTTTATCGGACTTGAAGTGGTCAACAGGACCTACGACCACGCCTGCTATGTTTCGCTAAACGGGACGTTACAGGGAATGAATCCCTGTACATTAACGCGTTACTGGAAGATTAGTGGTGCCCCCACACGGATTTGACCCCCTTCTTTTTCTTATGTTTTACAAGACATTACATACCCTATTATTAATCATGTGTGTAGTGGTTGTGTAGCGGTTTTGAGAAATTTGGGGCAGCACCGTAGCGCTACCCCGTTAGTTATTTTTCGAACGCTTCGAATGGCCCCACCCTGACAATCAGCGTATCGGGGACTATCAAGCTTTCAGTATTCAAAGCGAGTGCGTTACTCTGCAAAAGCAGCTCACTTTTTACGTCAAATATCTAAGGAAGACGTTTGTAATTTTTCTCTTAGGTTAACATTTCGAAGGTGGCCTTTTCCGCCTTTGGGCAAGCCGAGTGACGTTTTCAAGCCAAGGGATTGGCCGGCGTTCGAGCCCCCCGATTAAGGTACGATGACCTCCCCATTTGGGGGCCCTATCTTATGGGGTATCTTGTAAGGTTTGATTTCGGTCACCTTTGAGGCCATCAGGCCGAACATCATCATCAATCATTAGAACTCATCAATCCCCTCCTCCACTGCTAATTCCTCAAGCATGGCTCTCCCAGTTGTATTTAAGGCATCCCAGAACGGATCGCTTTCAAGTAACCTCTCAGGCAACGAAGGGGATAATATCTCAAGCGCTCGTGCGAACACCTCAGGTGATTTCAATACCGTCGTTACTTTGAGCTTTTTCAGTTCCTCGGCCATTTCGTGCGCCATCGCTTCCAACGCCTCTGGACCATGATCGCGCCTTGTTCGCCCTTTTGACCATTCAAGTGACTGTTTCCACCCCACATCAATCATCCAAGATACAGGAAAACGCCTGTTGGCCAGCTTTGCGTTTACGTCGCGCATGTTGCTTATGGTGGACTTTGCAGCTCCCGAGCGTTCGCTTTGTTGTTTGATTGAACCGTCACCCATGCAAACCATTCGCCAAGCGTTATCGAGCATTTCATTTTTGCTGATCTTGACCTTCTCGCGATTATTTAACCGACCGGCCAATCCCATGGCATCTGCCAATGAAATGTCAGGATGGGCCACAATAGGGACCTGCAAGGTTTTTCCCTTTTGCTCCTGCCTTAATGTGTAGGCTGCATGGCGGTGGTGACCCTCGATGACGACCCAGCGCAAACCGGTCCACCAGACGTGAATTGGCTCATCAAGATTTGATCCGTCCAGCCCTTTTGCGATTTCCTTTACACGTTCGGGATCTGGTCCTTCGAGCCGAGCATCTTCCCTTACTTGGAACACATAGGGTTCGACACTTACGGCGGACAGGGGTAGCTTTCTAGGCGTCTTGCAGGGTTGGGTGGGGTTAGCCTCTCTCTCGGCCCTCAGGCGCTCAATAGCGGCGCTAGGCGTATCTTCTTGCCGGTCCATTAGCTCATACCCCGTGGGGATCTGAGCGCCCTCTTGGCGGCGCTCTTAGCGGTTTCAAGTGCCAAGGCGCACACATGTTCCTTATCTGGGTGACCCGAACGGTCTTTGATCTTGTGAAAGGTCACGTTGCGAGTTGCGGTAAGATCACGGATCATCTGCCACTTTTCGATATTCGCCACCTCACGTCCCTGCGCATTTCGCCAGTTATTTCCAACCCACTTCGTAAGGTATTTTTCGACGCCGTTTTTGATGTAATCGCTGTTAAGACACACCGAGACCGCTGCGCCTTCCGGGGTCTCTCGTAGGGCGTCAATCACAGACACCATATCGGCAATGTGGTTTGTGGTGTCGAGGCTTTGCCTCGCCTGTTCAATTGGCTCACCATTAGGAACATAAAGCTTCATTGCTGCTCCACCGGGGCCGCGGTTTCCTTTGCAATGACCGTAACAAAAAGCCACGTATTTTTGGTCGGCCAAGGCCGTTCTAGTGAAATCATCCATCGGATATTTCCTTTTAAATGTTGGGGATATCGATAGCGTTTATCTTGGGTCGCAATCTTATTGGCTGCGTCCCAGACAGGGGTCTATCTTATAGTGCAACCTAATTCCTCGGCCCTTATTATGCTGAGCTTATGGAAGTTGCTTCATTTTGAACGAAGCGTCTTGCGTGGAAAACAGATACGCCAAACCTATGCCTCTTTGATGATCCGGTATACGCTTGCACGCCCTATCCCGACCCTCTTGGCAATCTCAGTCGGCCCCACGCCGTCATTTTGTAGCGCCTTGACTTGATCACTCTTGGCCATCGCCGTTGGCTTACGGCCCTTATACTTACCAGCCGCTTTTGCTTTGGCTATACCCTCCCTTTGGCGTTCTAGCATGATGGCCCGTTCAAACTCTGCCACGCCGCCCAACACGGTTAGCATCAGTTTTCCTGTGGGGGTGCTGGTATCGATGCCCATATCAAGGATACGCAAAGCCGCTCCCTTATTGGATAGTATATCAAGGATTTCCAAAAGATGGGCTACAGAACGCGCAAGGCGGTCCAGTTTGGTAACCACTAGGGTGTCCCCTTCCCTTACATAGCCCAGAGCCGCCTCAAGTTGTTCACGCGCCTTTACGTCCACAGAGGACACCTGCTCAGTAAATACATTCTCACATCCAGCCTTTTCTAAGTCCCGCTCTTGGGCTTCAAGCCCTGCGGTCTGGTCTAAGGTCGATGTTCTGGCATATCCGATCAGCATGTGGGGTCTCCGATTGCCTCAATTAGGTCTTAGACATTACCCCGTCACTGTATCAAAAATCAATACACAACTTATGTGAGACATATTTGCAGCCGTTTGAGATGTATCAAACAGCCTTGCCCAGTGAGACACCTCGCCAGTGTTGCAAAGTTGATCACCACCATTGATTAAAAGTTTAAAATATCCCTAGCGGTTTCACTAAGGCTATATGTGCGGATTTCTAGTTGGTCACGTGGGGTGCAGGGGGGGAGAGAAGCGTAACACCTCTATAGATAAGGGGCCTTACATTTTTGAGGTAAAAATGAGCGGAAATAGGGAGTTAACTGTAGAAGCATGCCGATCGTCGGGGTATGTCTAGAACGAACATTGAGTGGCCGCTAAATATGAGCTGGCTAGGTGGGCACTGAACGTTTGGTTTTGTGACCCAGTTGATCGAAAGGTGATGGTTGAACAGCAATATAACTGAAAGGTTTTCGGTTGGCTAAGCGATATATTAAATATATTGGACTTCGGAAAGTGGCGCGAGAATATCATAACTACCAAAATAATCTTTCGTACATGAGGGACTTATCTCGGAAACATCGACCTAATCGAAGTTGATTTTTAGAAAGCGTCAGTAGCTCACGTAAATATTCAGTTGAGTAATAATAAAAACCATAGTTAAGTACCTAAAGTATTTTCAACACTTGGTTCATCACCCACCAATTGTATTGCACATTCCCCCTCATGGGAGCTGTAAAGAAAAATTAAGCCCACAACTATAGGAGACAGTCTCTTGAATGAAGATCCGCTAGGTAGCATTTGGATAACAAGCCGTGTTCGTATGGGGGTACACGGAAAATTCATCCGGTGGGATCGAATTTCGCATATTCTGCTCACAGCGTACTCTGTCGCACTACTTGGATTTTCAATCTTTGAACCCCACCTGCAATCCACCAAATTTGGGCCATACAGCTTTGAAATATCGATTTTGCTTTCATTAAGTATTCTTTGCACATCATTAGTTGTGTGGGGGCTTGGCCTAAATAATAAGGCGAGAGATCATCGCGACTGTTATCTTGCCCTGCAGAAATTATATACAGAAACGATAAGTAACGATGAAAAGATATCAAAGTATCAAGAAATTCTAGAAAGGCACCCCAATCATAGCGAATTAGATTATGAGCGCTTCCTATTTCGAAAAATCTGGATCGAGGGTGTAACGGTTAGTACCACAGGTGGTCCTTCAAAGATGAGTAAAAGGAGAGCCTTAATATATCTGATTAAAGAACTTTTGTGGGTCTCTATGATTTCGACAATTATCCTTTTTCCAGCAATTATAGTCTATATTCTTTATGCACTCTGACTTGAATGAAATGGCTGATCCTACCATTTACGCGTCGTTATAAATATCTCTTCCTGCATCGACACCTAGATGCCCATAGCTATACCAAGCCTTTCTGCTAGCTCGCCAGGCAAGTGCGAAACTTGGCAAACGGCCATCGAAACCTCTATGAGCACGCAGCCAATCGCCGCTGAGTAATTCCTGTTTGGTTGGTGCAACCCACCCCAAACCTGGATGAATTGATTGTATCAACTCTTGACGTTTTTTAAGACCTCGCATTAGAGCCCAAAGCAACCACCCATCCAGCTCCGCAAATGTATCAACTCGCTCAACCAGGCAGTAATAAGAAATTCCTCCAGGCATTGATTTTAAGCGGCTTCTATCAGTCAAATATCTTTCAATCTTTCGTTGGTTTAGATTTCCATATAGCATTAAGCGAAGCTCTGTTATACACGCCAGCAAATCCCAGTCAGTGCCAAAACGATCAAACCTCTTTCTCGGAATATATCCATTGGACTTAGGGTACTTTAAAAGATTGTGGTGTATTATTCGGGAACAACGCTTTTTAAGCGAAGATTTCGCTGGATCGGACAGATGAACGCCATTTTTAGAGATGTAATACCCCAAGAAGTTAACGCCAAAATGAGTACGCATCTCACCCTGTCGGTCGGCGACAAGACTAATGCCACTTTCCTTTTCTCTATTAATTTTAACGCCGGTCTCTTTAGAAAAATCAGAATAAGATGAAATTGCATTAACAGCATCTTCGTATGAGTAGTTAATCACAATGCTATCATCTGCAAAACGAACATAGTTTCCGTTAGCTTTATCAAGAGAGCTATCAAGGTGATCTCCTACTGCATTAGCAAGGAAAAGTGATAACGAGTTCCCCTGCGGAAACCCTACCGACCTTTGGTGTACCGATCCATCGCGCAGAACATAGCTGTGCTCTATCACAGCACGTAAGGCAACCTTCTCAAAATTCGTGATCTTAAACCTCTTAGAGTTCAAAACAGTATTAATAAGGTAGTCGTGACTAACGCTCCCAAAATAGTTTTTAAAATCATACTTACTAATAAAGACCTTCTCCGCTTTAATAAAACGCGAAAGGCGTGTAATGGCGTCTAGCGGGGTGCTACCTGGGCGATATGCATAGCTGTAAGCGGAGAATGTTTTGTCATTTCTTTCCCGCAGCGCTTCACTTAACAATGTACAAAGCGCAGTATCCGCTATTCCAAAGCAATCAATTTCCCGAAAATATCCATTACCTTTAGGTATGTTGATACGATAAGCTGCCTCAAGCTTATAATCGCCCTTTCGAACTTTTTTAACAATCGTTTTCGCAAGGTATCTGGCGTGCTTCATGCAATGAAATGGGTTGAATTGCAGAGATCTTGACCAAGAATAGGGAAGTGGAGAGGGGCGATAGGGCCCCAACATTCCTGTTTTCTTTTGGTATCGCTCAAACTTTCTCTTCCTGATCGCCTCTCTTTCGCGATATTTTGAAATTTGTTTTTTTGCTTCTAGTTCAATACGTTCTTGAAGTATTAGTTCCAAATAGACCTCTAAAAATATCGCCAGTAAGCAGCATTAGATTATGTATGTTTCCAAGTCGCAAGGCCGTTGGCGGCCCACTGCAATGAAAAGCTGCAGCTTACTGGCTAGCGCTTCCCGCACATGGTCACATTCAATTACAAATTTTATATCTAAGTCAACGGCTAGTAACGGTTAAGTTGAAAATACAGCTCTACCACCTTAAAAATTCCTCCGGTGGTCTGCACATCTAGTGGCCGCTTCACTTATGAAAGCTCAAGGAAAACTGCCGTAAAAAGAGTGCAGGCCGGAAGCTAGCATTTCCCGTACGACCCAGCCTTTCGTAGTGAGCGGTTAAGAGCTGTTTTGTCTGCGGAGTGTTGTTCAGCTCGCGACCAAATATTCAGTCGTCGAGAAAGGCCAGTAAAGTTTAGGTTGGGCCGAAACGTCGGTCAATGCAATGAACAGCGGTTTTGGAGCGACGCCAGACACATCAAACCAACCAACTCACCTACTATCAGAAGTAACCGGAAACTCATGTACGCCCCAAAGCCTTACAGCTTCCTCAAGGTACTCCGCCTGCATATCCAAGAGGTCGTCATCCCCGTAACCGCTTGCAGAGCCGCCTTCACCATGACCATGCCCAAAGATTAAGAGCTGAAAATTCGGGGGTGCGGTCCGTCTAAGGTAATTCTTGAGGGTATGTCTAAGGGAATATGGCACCTTCCGCCCCTTCTCCCAGACCTCCGCTGCCTTCATCATCTTAATAAGAACAGCAGAAAGCGTATTGCTGTTTTGCTTTGAGGCATAACGTGGAAACACAGGGTTGGCTGGGTCACTGATACCCTTGCTCTCGGCCCTTCTCTGCATCATGCGTCGCGCTGCTCCAACTAGGGGAACACGTCGTGGTCGCTCCCCAGTCTTGAGGCGTCTACTGCCATTGGCACGGATTTCAACATGGGGCACTGGATGATCAAGAAACACCTCCCCCCAATGAAGACCGCGAAGCTCATTTGGCCCCGCCCCGGTGAACATCATCAACACCCATATGTCAGACGCGTCAGAGTTCATGTTCGCGAGATGTGGAATTGTTTTTCTAATGTCATCAAGCGAAAGGCTTGAACGCTTGACCTCACCAGCCGTACCATCATCTTGCGGCAATTCAATGCCCTCGAACGGGTTATCCCAACCCTTTAGATTAAAGCGTTTCCTGCTATGGTGTAGCACCGCGTTAACCGTGTTCATGCGTCGCTTGATCGTCGAAATGGCATTGCCCTTGTCCCTCAGGCTGTCCCGATAGGCATAGGCATGTTCATATGTGAGTGCCTCAAGTACGGGGTTCTCTTGCTCGATGGCCTCTTCGATCCCGGTCACGATCAAACCAACTTGCTTTTGGATGTCCCTATAGGTTGCCCGTGCCTCACGATCCCTCAGGTAGCCATCAGAGGCGTCTCTAAGGGTAACAGGAGGACGCTTGACCCCTTTGATCTGTGCCTCCAAAAGTAAATTGAAGCCGGAAGGCGCTGGGCTGTTCGATAACTTAGCCTTCATTTGCTGAGACGATAGTTTTTCTGCCTCAAGTAGCACCGCGTTGGTAAACGCCTGATAGCGTCCCTGTTCTTGTTCGAAGTCAACTGGACCAATTTGCGTATGTCGTGGTGTTGCAAGGCCGTGCTCGATTGCAGCCTTTTGGACTATCTCCCACTTAATCTGCTCAAGAGAGACATTTGTGCGCCGCGCTGCCATGGCTTCAAACCGTGCATGAGCGATTTCCCAAGCTTCGATAATCTTGGCAGGGTCTTTAGTCTTGAGAGACCACTCGACATTCCTTTTACCGAAAACAGCTACAAGATGATCTGGGACACGACGGCGATATTTGGCGTTTGTGGTATCTGTCGCGGGTTTTAGGTGCGGTAAGTCCAAGGTAATCCTCATGATCGCCACCAAGACATGTGTAGCGTTTGTGTAGTGGTTTCGCCACTAACACCATGATTATTCAATGTTTTCAATATTAAATGGTGCCCCCACACGGACTCGAACCGCGGACCTATTGATTACAAATCAATTGCTCTACCAGCTGAGCTATAGGGGCACTGGGCGTTCGTTTAGAAGATTGCTCGGGGGGGCGCAAGAGGGGAAATGGCAGATATTTTGCAGTTTTACAGATCGGGCAAGAACGGCTATTGCCTTGGTCACACGATAGAAGTTGAGCTGGATATCCATGCAGTTGGTTTTACACGCAGGTGCCCATTACACCGAAGAAGAACGTTTACTGAAAAGCCTGCTGGCTAACACCGAACGCTTGGCCAAAGCTGGCACAGTTGTTCCGGGGCCCAGCACCTATCGTGGGCTGTTTCGCGATACGTTGAATGCAATGTATAAATCTTCGGTGGCTGATGGCGCGCGGGAGGTGTTGCTGGATGCTATTTTGGACGATGCCGACGCAAAACGCGTGATTTTGTCGGATCCGAATTTTTTCCGCACCCCTGCCACGGCTGTTGTCGAGGGGATGCTTTATCCTGCGGCACCGGTGCGCATGATGCGTATTGTCCAGTTGTTTCCGGACGACCAGATCGAGCTGTTCTTGGGGATACGTAATCCTGCGACCTTGTTGCCAATTTTGCACGGGGTGTCGGCGGATAATTCCGATCCGCATTTCTGGGGGAACAAGGATCAGGCCGATGTGTGCTGGTCCGAGACATTGGAACTGTTGCACGATTCAGCACCCGAGATTGCAGTAACCGTTTGGTGTAACGAGGACGCGCCGCTGATCTGGGGTACAATCATGCGCGAGATCGCGGGACTGCCCAAGAACACGAAGTTGAATAACGAGTTTGATCTGCTTGAGACGATCATGTCGGTAGAAGGCATGAAACGCTTTCGATCCTATATGGCGGCCCATCCCGAGATTTCAGGATCTCAGGAACAGAAGGTGATTGCGGCATTCTTGGGTAAGTTTGCCATGGAAGACGCGATCGAGGAAGAAGTGGACATGCCGGGTTGGACGGAAGATCTGGTCGAAGAGATGACCGAAAACTACGATCAGGATGTGCTGCGTATCCAGCAAATCCCCAACGTCCGGATGATCATGCCCTAGCGGCGTTGCTTTGCCTGTCATTATTGGGCCTGCCATTATTGCCGCAGTCACTATTGCCCCAGTCACTCACTCAGCCCGACGCGCCTAACATGCCTAGGCCGTCGCCCTGTGCATGTTATATCGGCCCTTTTTCGACTGCACGTCGGCCATCCATCCCTGATGGCGGCAACGCCGCTATAGGCAGGTTGGTTAATACTTGTTAGGCTTTGGTCACATTAATAATGACCATTAAAAAAACAGGTAGGCCCATGAAATTTAACCATTTTCCCATCAGTCAAATTATCTTGTCGTCGGCCCTTGCGGCAACATGCGGGGTGGCACAGGCGTCGGATCATCGCGATTCACCCTATACGCAGCAACACCCCAGGGCCGATATTGGTGACGTTTTCCTGTTTCAAGGAACGCAGACCGGGGGGCTTGCCATGGCGATGACATTGAACCCGTTGTCGGGCTCCGGTGCCCCGGGCACCCTGCCCTCTGACAAAATCACCCTGTCGCCCGAGCTGGTTTATATCTTTAACTTTGACACTGACGACGATGCCAAGGCCGACATCGCCTATAAAATCAAGGCAGGCAAAGCCACGGATGGCCAGCAACAGCCTGTTGAGCTGCGCAAAGCCATCGGTGCCGAGGCACGCGATAACAAGTGGACAGGGATCGTGCATGGCCAAGGTGAGTCGACCGCCCTGAACCACGAGTTGAAAGTCGTGCACGGCAAGATGGACGAGCTGTTGTTCGTGGGGCCGCGCCGCGATCCGTTTTTCTTTGATTTCCTGACTGTTGACGCCCCCGTGGCGCTGGCCATCAAAGAGGCGCTGGCGGGTGGTGACCACCTGCCCGCTGCCGGTTCGTCGGAACTGGCGTTCGGCCGGACGGACATGACATTGGTCGTGCTAGAGGTGCCTGAAATGGGCAAAGACCCTGTCAATTTCTGGGTCACGGTCGCGGACGGTTCTGGGAAAACCGTTGACAGGATGGGCCGCGCGGGCATTCAGGGCATCTATTTGGTCGATGCGCCAAGCGGGTATAATCCGGAATACTACACCCCGCGAAATGCCGCGAAATACCCCACCGTTGGTGATCTGAACGACGCCTATAACGCGTCAGCACCCGATCAGGACCGCCCTAATTATTCAGAACAATTCACCTATCGTTTTGAACAACTGGAGGTCAGCCAAGACAAACTGTCCGAAAAGGTCGCGTTTTATCTGCCTGATATGATCCATTGGGACCCACAAGCCGAGCCGGGCTATCCCAACGGGCGTAACCTGCGTGAAGATGCGATTTTCTGGACGCTATATGATCTTAACCCCTTCATGGAGCCAGCCGAGGGCGTCGAATTACCCCATATCGGCACCCAACGGATGAGCGACCGCTTTCCCTATGTCGCACCATCCATCAACCAGGAATTCAAGCCGGGCAGCCAACTGGAACCCGTTCACCCGATCTTTATGGAATAAGCAACCGATACACTTGCAAGGTGCCTTTGCCCTTTGCCTCGATATCGCCGCGCTGCACGACCCTTTCGCGGGGTTTGACGAGCGCGGCGGTATCCGCCGACAACAGCACGGTATTTTCATCGCAGGCGCTGACCATACGTGCGGCCGTATTCACCGTATCCCCCCAGATATCAAAGCTCAGCGTTTTGGTCCCCACGACGCCGCTTGAAATCGGGCCGGTGTGAATGCCAATACGCAAGCCCCAACCGGCGACCTCGTCTTGGGCGGTGCGATCAAGGTTATGTTGAACATAGGCCATAATCTCGGTCGCGGCGGCACAGGTGGCGGCAACGTGGTCTTGCTGGCATGAGCCGTTCAAATCACCGGCCACCGTCATATAGGCGTCACCGATTGTCTTAACCTTTTCAACACCATGCCTGGCCACGATGTCGTCGAACGCCCCGTAATAGCGGTCCAGCATACGCACGAGGGCCGTCGGGTTCATTTCCCCAGTGCTATTGGTGAAATCAACAAAATCCGTGAACATCACCGTGGCCGAAGAGATATGGCGCGGGCGCACCTTGCCGGTGGCCTTCAGCTCTTCGGCGATGGCCTCGGGCATGATCGACCGCAGCAATTGTTCTGTCCGGTCCTTTTCGGCCTCAAGCGAGCTGTACAGCTGCTCGATCTGAGATTTCTGGTCTTCGATATCCGCAATCACACGGCGCTGAAACGCGTGTGATGCATCCATCAAATCCTCAAGCTCGACGCGGCGCAAATCGGATTTCTCAAGCCGCTTTTCCATTCGACGCAGCTGCTTTTCGAGGTCAGAACCTTTCCGGTGTGGTTTCTCCGATGTCATATAAGCTGATCAAACCGCAGGCGCGGCCCCCAACAACACCGCAAGAAACGCGTTTGTGTGTTGCTCTGCTTTGCCTTGATTGCCCGTCGGTCCGATCTCGCCGTAGGTATAGAAACCCGCGGTCGGAAAGGCACCGCCAATGATGGATTCAAAGCTCTCGTATTCCTCTTTGGTGCGCGTCCCCAAAGCGGCCCTGCGCCCCGCGCACGAGAAAAACAACGCAGCGTCCGGTTTTTGCTTGGGAAACCCGCGAAACGCGTTCTCAACAGCGGCCCGCGAGGCGGCGATGATTTCATCGCGCGACGCGGTGGCAAGCTGCACCTCTTTGTCGACCTCGATAGGGTTCACAAAAGTCACCGCGCCGGTGTCCTCGTGAAATGCCTGCGGCGAGGACAGCAGAAAATCGTCGCGCTCGGAACTATAGACGGCCAAGGGGAAATGCACCGACTGGCCTGCGACATAATCCTTGTACAGATTGATCGCCGGATCGCCGTCGATTTCATGGATCGTTGACCCTTGGGCCTTGGTCACCTTGTGCCGGTTACCAAGCGCCACATACCCTGTCGCAACCCCGCATGAATAAACAAGCGGGCCTGACATGATCAGCACGACCACTGAATCTGACGCAACTTCGCCGTTGCACAGCTGCTTTGTTCCTTGAAACCGCATCTGGTCGCCCGACGCGCCGCCCACGACAGGAAAATCCTCGCCCAAGGCCGCGCGCAGACCGCTCACGACATCGCTGATGTTCGGGCCGATGCCTTCGGGCATGGCGACGCATAGCGCAGGTTTTTTGTCCGTTTTGGAGGTCGCGTCTGCCACAGCATCTGCCGTTGCCTGTTTCGCGTCGGCCGAAGCGCCGTGGCCGATGCCAACGGTGAAATCAATTGTGTCGGCCCCGAACAGCGTAATCACGACACTGTCTTCCAAGAACCCGCCGGGGCCTGCGACTTCGCCATCGGTGGTACAGCCGGCCAACTCAACCCCTGGCATGGCTTTGGCAAAGGCATCGACCAACGCCTGCGCATCCACATCAATCCCG
>SWCC01010947.1_pt2 | contig 16472 bp, 9 predicted proteins | sample 4692971 | NCBI WGS metagenome assembly SWCC01 (sample SAMN10267277, study PRJNA491770) | bioreactor metagenome | isolation source: DHS bioreactor inoculated with subseafloor sediment | place: Japan: off Shimokita Peninsula | collected 2006-08 | reverse complement strand
CTATTGCCATGTATTTTAATACGGTAGATTTTGGCAGCAACTCTTTTGGCATTAAATCAGCGGCAAAAACTTTTTTCAACAAGTCACCCAATGATTTGAACATTGAAGAGTCGGCCATGCTGGTAGGTATGTTGAAAGCACCTACCTGGTTCTCACCGGTGCGAAATCCCGAAAGAGCCTTAAAGAGACGGGAAGTGGTATTGCATCAAATGGAAAAATATGGGTACATCACCGAACACGTTTATGATTCTATAAGGGTAATTCCACTTGACATGAGTTCTTACCGGATTCAGGATCACCGCTCGGGTGAGGCCACCTACTTCAGAGAATATCTGAGGATGACGATGAATGCAAAAAAACCGGTGCGTAAACGCTATGTTGATATGGTTCAGTTTAGCGAAGATTCATTGAGATGGATCAACAATCCGCTTTTTGGCTGGATTGAGAAAAATCCTAAGCCTGATGGCACCAATTATAATTTGTATCGTGATGGCTTGCGCATATACACTACCATCAATTCACGCATGCAACAGTATGCCGAAGAAGCAGTAAGCGAGCATATGTCGGGCGATATTCAGCCGGCCTTTTTCAGACACTGGAAGGGGCGCGAGGGAGCACCATTTGATTTTCCCCGAAGTCAGGTGAAACAAGAAGCTGAAAAACTGCTTGCCGCTTCAATGAGACGCAGCGACCGCTACCGTAAAATGAAAGCTGCAGGAATAAGTGAAGATTCCATTCAACTGGCTTTTCATACCAAAGTACCCATGACGGTATTTTCCTGGAAAGGAGATAAAGATACGATAATGACACCCTGGGATTCAATACGATATAATAAATTTTTCCTTCAGGCTGGATTAATGTCCGTTGAACCTCAAACGGGGTTTGTGCGTGCATATGTAGGTGGTATCAATTATAGTCATTTTCAGTTTGACCATGCGACCATGTCCCGGCGACAGGTAGGTTCTACATTTAAACCTTTTGTTTATACCCTGGCCATGCAGGAAGGTGACTTCTCACCCTGTACCAAAATTGCCAACATCCAGTACAGTATTGAATTGCCCGAAGGTGGCAAATGGGAGCCCCGGAATGCCAATGATTTTAAAAAAGGAGAAATGGTTACCCTTAAAGAGGCGCTTGCCAACTCCATCAACTGGATATCAGCTTTTCTCATTAAGCGGTACTCACCTCTGGCAGTAATCAAAATTGCACGAAAAATGGGCGTAACCAGTCCCATTACTGCGGTGCCTTCCATAGCACTTGGCACTCCCGACCTTTCTTTATACGAGATGGTGGGTGCCATGAATACTTATGCAGCTAAAGGGGTGTATATTGAACCGCTTTTTGTTACCCGTATCGAAGATAAGAATGGTAATGAACTGGCCAGATTTCTGCCCCGTCAGGAAGAAGCCATGAGTGAAGAAACCGCCTATCTGATGTTGCAATTGATGAAAGGGGTAGTGGAAAGTGGTACCGGTGTGAGGTTGCGTTACAAATATGGAATCACCAATCCGGTAGCTGGTAAAACCGGTACGACTCAAAACAATTCAGATGGCTGGTTTATGGGTATTACCCCCGACCTGGTTACCGGCGTGTGGGTGGGCGGAGAAGACCGGAGCATTCGTTTTAGAACCATAACACTGGGGCAGGGGGCCAACATGGCGCTGCCTATCTGGGCGTTATATATGAAACGTATATATAACGACAAAAAACTTGAAGTTTCCACAGGCGATTTTGAACCACCGGAAAGACCACTCTCTGTGGAAATTGACTGCCAAAAGTACGAAGAACTTCAAAAGAAAAACAATTCAAGGTTTACGCCCGGTGATTTTTAACCGGACGACAATGGATGAAACCCTGCAAGACAGTTGCAACAAATACCTTTTTGTTGCTGGTAAATAATAACATGAAATTTGCACAGGAACGAAGAAATTATCGGTATGGCTTCTTCTTATCTGAAAATATTTGTAATTATTAAACTATTTATCTGCGAATGAAAGCTTTGGATGAAATAAAAATTCCTGTTAAGGCTCACCTGTCCGAATTTGAATCGGCATTCAAACAAAGCATGAAAAGCTCTGTACCTTTGCTCAATCGCATTACCCACTTCCTGGTGAAACGAAAGGGCAAACAAATCAGGCCACTTTTCGTTTTTCTTTCCGCAGGAGCTGCAGGTGCCATCAATGCATCCACACAACGAGCGGCCATTCTTATCGAGCTGCTGCATACGGCTACCCTTATTCACGACGATGTGGTGGATGATTCCAATGAACGGCGGGGGACTTTTTCACTCAATGCACTGTGGAAAAATAAAATCTCGGTTCTGGTAGGCGATTTTCTGCTATCCAAAGGTTTGTTACTTTCCATGGATAACAGCGATTACGAGTTGCTCCGCATTGTTTCTAATGCTACCCGCGAAATGAGTGAAGGAGAGTTGCTTCAGATTGAAAAAGCGCGCCGGCTGGATATTGAAGAGTCAGTTTATTTTGAAATAATTCGCAAAAAAACTGCTTCACTCATCGCTTCCTGTTGTGCCTCGGGTGCTGCATCGTCTGGCTGCAGCCCCGGAATAGTGAAAAAATTTCATGAATTTGGTGAGCTCACCGGCATCGCATTTCAAATTAAAGATGACTTGTTTGACTATAATAAAAATGGTGATACCGGGAAACCAACAGGCGTTGATCTTAAAGAAAAGAAACTTACCCTGCCCATAATTTATTTATTGCAGCAGTCGGACTGGATGGAAAAACGCCGCATCATCCACATCATAAAAAACCAGCGTAATCAGCCTGACAAAGTAAACGAGCTTCTCGAAAAGGTTAAAACAAAGGGTGGTATTGCCTATGCCGAAAAGCGTATGATGGATTATTGCGAACAGGCGATTGACCTGTTGCGAACCTTTCCGGAAAGCGAATACCGGAACTCACTTGAGCAACTGGTAGTGTACACTACCGAGCGAAGAAAATAGCATCAGGCTTTTTTGAGTGTAAATGCAAAAGTAGTTCCTACTCCGGGGGTGCTGCGTACATTGATGGTTTGCTCATGTGCTTCGATAATGTGCTTAACAATGGCCAGACCCAGTCCGGTTCCTCCCTGTTCACGGGAACGCCCCTTATCGGTTCGGTAAAATCGCTCGAATATCCGCGTAAGTTCATTTGTTTCCATTCCGCTACCATTATCGGTTACTTCCACCAGCAGATGATCGTCCATATCGAAGAAACTGATTTTGGTGCTCCCCTTTTGCGGATGACCGTATTTAATGGCATTGTCAATCAGGTTAATAAAAACCTGCCGGAGCTGGTCTTTATCTGCTATGACCAGAATGGGTTTTTCATATTGCTGATTGAAAAATAAGGTGTTTTTCCGTTTTCTTGCTTTAATCTCCAGGAAATCCATTACTTCGCCCGCCAGAATAGTTACATCAAGTTTTGTAAGATTAAGTTTTAGCTCACCCGCCTCAAGTTTTGAAATGGTTTCCAGGTCTTCAACAATGGCAATAAGGCGATTAATGCTGGACTCAGTGCGCAGCAGGTAATCCTTGTTGATACTGGGATCTTCCAGTCCGCCATCCAGCAGGGTGAGTACGTAACCCTGAATATTAAAAATAGGTGCTTTCAGCTCATGAGATATGTTCCCCAGAAATTCGCGTCTATAGTCAGCCATACGCTTAAGTTCAGCAATTTCCTGGCTCCTGGATTTATTCCAGTTTTCAACTTCCTGATATACATTATCAAGGGTTTCGGTATGCGAAGAGCGCCGATTTTTATCCTTGCCGGCAATTTTTTGAGTTCGAATGCTTTTGTAAATGAGACGCACCTTCGAATAAATGAAGCGATCCAGGGTATATTGAAACAAGAAAAATGCAAGGATAGCCAATACCATACCTGTAATAAATACTTTAAGCCATACCGGCCAGTATTCCAACACTATGGTGTAAAATAATGCGGAAATAACCGCTGAAATAAAAATAAATAAGGCATTAATAAAGACCAGCTTACGGGGATTTGAATAATCAGTCTTCATAGATAATTCAGGTTTTTATACATGGGTAGCTTTATAGGAGTAACCAACACCTTTAATGGTTTTTATATGGTCAATGCCAATTTTTTCACGAATCTTACGTACATGAACATCAATGGTTCTATCGCCTACGATTACATCGTCACCCCATACTATACTGAAAATTTCTTCACGGGTAAATACCTTGTTGGGTCGTGAGGAAAGCAACATCAGCAGTTCAAATTCTTTTCGGGGCAATATAAATTCCCGACCGCTTTTATTCACTGTATATTTCTCCCGGTCGATGATGAGGTCATCATTGTATGTGATTGCGAGACTTTCAACATAACGACGAAGTAAGGCCTGAATGCGACTGGTGAGTACTCTTGGTTTAACCGGCTTGGCTATGTAATCATCGGCGCCAGCCTCAAATCCGGCAATTTGTGAATAATCTTCGCCTCTGGCAGTTAAAAATACAAGGATGGTGTTTTTTAAAGCATCTATTTTACGAATGGCTTTGCAGGTTTCTATGCCATCCATTTGTGGCATCATCACATCAAGGATAATCAGATGGGGACGATGTTTACGGGCCAGCTTTAATCCTTCTGCACCATCGTGGGCTTTAAGTACCCGATAACCCGCTTTGCTTAAATTGTAACTCAGGAACTCAAGCACATCGGCTTCGTCATCAATCAGCAGAATGCTGTATTCCGGATTTTCCATGATTGGATAGGATAAGGTGCCATAAATGTTTCAAAAGTAGTAAATATTGGCCTATAACTGCCGGGTAAATAAAAACCCGTCCAGGGCAACAATGAAACCTTAATATTTCCGTTTGATGCTATACTGCTGAATACATAAACTATGAACAGAATTCTTATTTTGCTTACTTTTTCAGTATTGTCCATGGCATTGTTTGCTCAGTCGCACCCTGTGACATCCAGGCTTCCTTTTAAGTGCGACACCCTTAGGATAACCCATGCAGAAGAAGCACTTGGCCAAATGATCAATTCCTACCGGCAATCTAAAAATCTGCCACCGGTGCCCTTTTCAGCTGCCCTCTCTCTGGTGGCAAGATTGCATGCTATTGATCTTGCTGAAAATTACAGGCCGGGCGGACGCTGCAACCTGCACACCTGGTCAAAAAGTCCTTACTGGAGCTCTTGCTGCTATACACCCGACCACAGGAATGCCGCCTGTATGTGGGATAAGCCGCGTGAACTTACCTCATACACCGGAGATGGTTTTGAAATTGCCTACTATACCAGCGATGAAACCGTTCCGGACATAGTTTTGGCAGAAATGGCACTCAAAGGTTGGAAATCGAGCCGGGGCCACCATGAAATTATTATAAATCGTGGCAAATGGCATGATGTGGACTGGAAAGCCATGGGCATTGGTATGTATCGCGGATATGCCATCATCTGGTTTGGTGAATTGACTGATGAGGCAGGATCACCCCGACTGTTGCATTAATGCATTTATTCGTATCTTTATACACTGTTTTAATCTATTTGGCAGATGATAAAGAAAATATTTCCGGCGTTGATTTTGAGTTTAATTATCAATTATATGTCTGTTGCCCAAGAATTTAATGGTGGGGTTCACCTGGGATTGGTGGGCAGCCAGGTAGCCGGCGACAACTATTCCGGTTACAATAAAGCAGGGATAAATGCCGGAGGCTGGATAAGCCTGCCCTTAGGAGCAAAATCGCATCTGCAAATGGAATTGGGCTACATTCAAAAAGGCAGCCGCGAAAACCCTGACTCCGAGAAGGGACACTATGATGCTTATATTATGCGCCTGGGATACATTAATCTTCCGCTTGTTTATCGTTACCAATACAGTACCCTGCTGGGTTTTGAAGGCGGATTCTCTATGAACTTCCTGCTTCACTCGGGAGAATTTAATTATTCTAAATTTACCGGCACTCCTTTTAAAAAACAAAACCTTTGTTTTACCGGCGGTTTAATAGTAAGGATAACTGATAATATTCGCATCGGGCTGCGTACAGAGAATTCGCTGTTTCCGTTACGTAAAAACCGGGTAACTGGTGATGTTTGGCGCTTCTGGGGGCACGGACAGTTCAGCGATGCATTGATAATTAATGCATTTTACCAACTTTGATCCATTGCTGACCTTTGTGTCAGTAAGCGGAGCTGGACAAAACACGTGAGTATACAGGTTATTTATTCAGTTTTAAAAAACACAAAATCCTGACAGGGCCAAAAACTGACCTGTCTGGATTTTCATGAATATATTCAGCCACTACTCCTGTAGCCCCGGTTCAAGTTTGCGTACGTTGTAGGCAACTTCTTCACCTCTTTCGTTCCGTCTGATCTCAAATTCAACCATATCGCCATCCATGATGTCGTTAAAGTTGCCATCTATCACATCTTCGTAATGGAAGAACAGATTGTTAGGTGGGAAAGAAATGAAACCATAACCACTCTTCATATTGAGGGTACGGCTGCGCTGAATGCCTTCAGGCACGGGCTTGTTAATAAACTTCAGCCGGTTATCGTCCTGCTTATCGAATAGGTTGGCAATTACCGAATCATTTTTATTCAGCCTGTTCTCGATAAGTTCGTGCATGGCTACGGGGTAAGTTACCTCTTCAAGAAGTTCCTGGGATGTGCGGGTAACACTCTCACGGCCATTCATATCCTGATAGCGGAAATCCCAGCCCAGCAGCATTACGCGGGTACCCAGGGTGTTCAGTTTACGTACAAGAGGCACATAATCACCATCGGATGCTACCAAAACCAGCACATCAAATTTTTTAAATACGGTAAGCTCATAGGCTTCCAGAGCCAACCATACGTCAATGCCCTTCTCTTCCCGCTTGCCACCCCGCATTCGTAAGGGGAGATAGTGAGTAATCACTTTTTCCCCCATAAGGATGTCATCGAAAATGCGTTCCGCATACAGCTTGTTTTCACTGGTTTGAGCTTCAAATGCACTTAACCTTCCTCTGAAGTAATGTGAATCTACAATGTGGCATAACTTCTGGTCAACGCCTTCTTCTTTAGCAACGCGGTAGCGAATAAAATTGTGTAATCCCTCAATGCTTATCCTTGCGTTGCGCTCATGCTCGTAATAATAATAGTTACTTACATGAAGAAAATAATTACCGTCGTAAAATACGCCGATCTTCACCATTTTGTTTGTGTCGTTCATGGGAAATGATAAATAATTAGTTAATAATGATAATTTTATGAAATGACTAATTCAGGTATTTCATTTAGCTATTCAAACAAACATTCAATTACAAAAATAGTCAAACACAGTTAAAAATGGTACTTTACCATAGAAAAAAGTGTTAATAAATGCAAATTCCCGCTTTTTTTCCAATTTTTGTGTTATTGAACCACGATTTATCTGGTTTATCACAGATTGTATTCCGGTTTTTGAAAAGTCTTAAAATAAGCTTCAAAGAAAATAGTCCGAATTTATTCAGATCATTTCAGGCTTAGTCATTTCTGTAACCGGTATTAATATAAACATTTTTTATGACCATTAAGTTCAGGAAATATGGGTAATCAGGAGGGTGAAAGTTTCAACTAATTACATTTGACTAAATACACAATTTCTGATAACCCTTTGGTCTGTATGGGCATAAATACAAAAAGAGCGGATGAGACCGCTCTTTTTGTATTGGTAATGATGTAATTATTTTGTCAGTATCAACTTAATGGTTTGGATTTCACCATTATTTTGAATTTTGAGTATATAAATTCCCTGGTTATAGCTGCTCATGTCGAGAGATACAATTGTTGGTGCATTTACCTCTTTGCTTTGACACAGTTTACCAGTATAATCATACACTGTAAGACTGACTTTTCCGGTTAATCCCTGGATATCGGTCGTAAAGCTATTGTTAGACGGATTGGGATACACATTGATATTCTCGCGGGATTTAAATTCGGTGTTCATGCAGTAATCCACGGTGATATATCCCGATTTTACGGTTGTGCTTTGCTGCTGATCATCTGAAACCGTAAGGGTAACATCATAGGTTCCGGGAATGCGGTAGCTTACAACCGGATTTTGTTCATTTGAGGTATCGGGAGTGCCGCCCGGGAAGCTCCATTGCCAGGAAATAACGGCTCCGGCAGAGAAGTCAGTGAATGTAATTTCTTCATTTTCACAAACCCTTATCTCAGAAGCCACGAAGTTGGCAAGCAGTGGCGCGTGATTACATAAATCGAAGAAATTAACGTAAATGGCCATGAGTGAATCTTTTACCGAACGTCCTTCCCCATTTTTCAGCCCGGAGAATTCAAAAGAACTGCCAATGGTTTTGTAAACATCCCCATCAAAGGCTATGGTACTTATATATTCAGGCATTGAGTTCCGGAATAAGGATACAGCATTACCTATGGGTGCCAGCCGGTCAATATATCTATTGTCACCATTGTAACTAAACGAAAGTCCGGAAGTCATGGTGCTGTCAATACCTGAAAGCACCTGAAGGTCGTTGCTGCCATCATCCAGTCCTTCGATATTGAACATGGGATGCACAGGAGTTGGTGTATTAAATACCCAGGTATCGCCGCCTTCCATGTATAACTTACCGCCATTGTTCAGGAAATTGGCCAGTGCCTGACCCTGTGAATTGGTGAGCACTGCATTGTTGGGATATACGCCCAGACAAACAAATATCGACTGGTAGGAACCTAAAACCAACGGCCAGGAAGTGATATAATTCGAGGATATGTCAAGGTTGGTAAGTGATTGCTTAATTACAGGGCCTGAATTGTGGTTCTTGTCAAGATCAATAATAAGCACAGGAATCTGCCCTACAACAATAGAAAAATTACTTGTAGCGAAAAAGCCGCTGTCTGAGAACATTTCAAAACTAAAGTTAGCCTGATGCCCCGGAGGTGTTGTGGGTAAAGCCGTAACGGTAAATTCGGCGGTTTGCATTTCGTATCCGTCAAGACTGCCATAATTGATGCTGTCCACATTTATATAAATGAAGGGATCTTCCGATGAGATTATGCCGGTGACATTATAAGCCGGCGCTGTACCTGCATTGATGATGGATAAATGAAGCTTAAATGTTTCACCAGCATCTGCTTTTCCGTTATTGTTGCCTTCTTCATCGGAAATAGAAACTCCGCTGTAGAGCAAAGAAACCGAATGAGCCATCAGCTCAAAGTTACCACTCCAGGTATGATCATCTGAAACAGCAGTGTAACTAACCATTGCACGGTATTTATCGGGCACATCTGAACTTACACTGATTGAAAAAGCATCGGCAATTTCCGTAGTTTGTCCGGCTTCAATCAAAGGATACATCTCTGAAGTATCGCCCAGGGTAAGATAAGGATCGGTGCTGCTCAGGGTTACCATCACATTGCTGATATCTTCGGTGCCTACATTCTTAAGCCCAATAGCCATCAGCACAGACTCCCCATAATCGAGTTGACCGTTGTTATTGCACGCAGCATCATTTATGGTTTGATTTCCATAAACCACATATGGGCCTTCAAGTGGCATAATATCAATATCGGTAAGGTATGGCATATGGTTAAAAGCAGTAACAGCCAGTTGCATATTTCCTATATCGGTAAGGGTTGGTATAGAAATAATTGCCGAACCATTATTGATGGTGGCTGTACCCAAAATTTCTCCGTTGAGGGTAAGACAGGCAAAGGCGCCATCTACACCACCATTTACTTCAAAAACATCAGACCCGATAAATGCAACCGGTGAATGATTTACCACCAGATTTGAGGGAGCTGCCGTGCGCACCATCAACGAAGGGTCTCCAAAAATAAGCCAGGTATCGGTCATGTCGGCACCTGCAGAACCGTAAGCGTCATTCATTCCCAGACATCCATTTACGGCTATGCCTCCAAAGGTACGCTTGATGTTCCCTTCCTTAAGTTCACACAGGATATCAACCATCTCATCCTGTCCCCGCATAGGAGGATTCCAGCTTTGGTTGATGGTTGACATAAACGTTGCCACAGCACCGGTAGGTCCATTGTCATTTTTGGCTCTGAGCCAGGCTTCTGCAAAGCAGGTGCCATTAAGGAAATCACCATTTACACAAGCAACCGAAATGATGAAAGGCCACATATGATTGTTGGTGAGCCCATTGATGCCTGAATTTGAAAAACCAGTAGTTCCCCAGGAGGTTTGGCTGCCGTGACCGGTATAATTTATAATGCTGCGACCGGCATTAACTTCCGTCGACACCATGGATGATGTTGGATTTCCAGGCTGGTCTTCCCCGCCACGGCTTCCATCATAAAGCTCGCCCACTGCAGTGTAAGTAAAGTCCATCAGGTCAGTGCGGATATTGCGCATATGTTCCCAGTCATATTCTCCGTCATCACCGGTACCTTCGCTCGAGGCGATTCCAAATCCTTTTGAAAACCAATCGTTGGTTATATCGGGATATTTTTCGTATTCAATGGAGCGAACTACCTGCGTTTCTACCTGAGCTACATTTTCAGCAGAAAAGCGTCCTACGAAAACTTCGGCATAATGGTCGTTGCCTTCAAGGTAGCCATAGGCCGGATCAGAAGGCCCGCCCAGATTGCCCGAGGTTATGGTTGGCACCTGTGCATGATCGCCCACCAACAACAGGAAAGTCAGTCCATTGGTAGCATAATAATCAGCCACAAAAGCCTTGATGGCTGTAGAATTGGTTCCAATTGTCGAAACATCCACCATTTCAACGGGTATACCTATGGTTTTTTTCCAGGCTACAAAATCTTCCATGGTTTCCATAAAAGGGCCATGACTGATGATAAGCATCTTACCTTGCTCTTCAAGGGGTGTATAACGCGAGCTATGATTATAATTTAAGAAATGACGCGCGTAGGCTTTACTGAATTCTGCATCAATGGTCTCATGAGATGCAGATGAATGGCTTCGGACATTTATGGTAGAGATGCCATTTGCGTATACTTCGAGTTCCATCTGGTAATAAACCCTTAAAATCCGGGTTACGGGATTGTAAACAAAGGGGTTGATGACCAATGCTTGTCCCCGGTAGTCGCGAAAAATATAAGGTTGCCTCAGCCAGGCCTGTGTTTCAGGGAAAAAAGCATCACGGCTGTATGCGTTGCTGTATGTATAAGCAACAGTGGCAGGATCAATATCCCGGGTGAAATTGCCCTTAGAAGGCGCTATATCCAGAAAGGGAAAATCAACATAGGAAGACGAAATAATCCTAACTTCCATGTTGGCCTGGTCGGGAATAAGAAGAGAAGTGGTTACTTTAGGCAGGTCGGGCATGCCTTTCTCCAAAAGGGGAGTGGTGCCGTCAACCTGAATGCTGAAAGCCTCGCCCCGTGGAGTCTGTAATGGTATCAGGTTAAAACCCGGCACCTGCACAGAAATCACCGAGTGGGTTTCACTTCCCGAAATCAGGGTAGTGGTTACTTCTGCAGGCTGAGCCGCCCCCAGGTCAACCCAGTGCTGGGCATAGGAAGGTACAAAGCCAATCAGTAAAAGTAAAGCAATGAATGTTTTTTTGAGTTTCATCGTGTTGTGATTTATTTATTTTGTGATAATGAGCTTGTGTAATTGTAAGGCCGTAGAAGTTTCAAATCTGATAAGGTAAATGCCCGGAGCTAAATCATCAATATTAAATGATAGCATATGAGTTCCTGAGCTATAGCGGCCCTGGCAGAATTGCCGTATTTCCTGGCCTGTAATATCCAATAAGCTTAGATTAACTTCTCTGGACTCAGGCAGACCGAATGTAAGGTTCACCTTCTTGACTACCGGATTGGGATAGATGATAAACTGCTCGTTTAGCGGGCTTAAATGTGCATCCACCACGGTAACATAGAGTTCATCAGAAGATGCTTCGCCGCATTCAAGGGGAGCCGTAACCACTACGTGGTAGTAATCGCTTTCATGAGGTTCAAATTGCTGATAAATGGCATTTTCTATCGGCCCATGAGAATTATACCATTGATTGCCGGCAATTGCGCTGGAGACGAGAATATTATCAATCATTTCAATGGTGGGAGTTTCAGGTGCAGGAATGGCCGCAAGTGCGAGCGTAGTATCGGCAGTCTGAAGAAATGTATTTACCTGAACATTGAAAGCTGTGCTATCATTGAGAAGGGCAACCGGATTAAAAATTTCCGGATTGGAAAGCAGGTCAGCAGGAGTCCAGGTGTAATTAACCGCAGTGTTGGCATTGCGGACAAAAGCATATAAATGGGCTTCTTCGCCGGCACAGATTGCTTCAGGATATGAAAAGGCCACGGTATTCAAATTTGTAGAATGCCCATAGGAAGCACCGGAAGGAAAGACAATATTGTCAATAAATGCATCATCCTGACCGCCGGTAGCACTATAGTCTTTTTTGTAAGACCATTTGAGTGTATGATTTCCGGGTGTGATGGGAAATGAAACTACATCCCAGTCAACAAAGCCAGACCAGGAACCTTGTTCTGTGCCATCAATGTAAAATTTCAGGAAGTCATAGCCACTTTCACTTGAGACCGAACGTGCGAATGAGATTTCATCATTGGACTCCACATTTATGGAAATTTGAAGATCGGTAGATTTGTTGTTTCCGATGGCCCCGCTTCTGGCTGAAAAGTTGCCTGCATATGTGCCTGAACTGATTATGCTCCAGGGCTGAGGGCTGTTATTTTCCCACTCAAAAGCAGAAAAGTCACCCTGCTCAAAGTCTTCAATAATTAAGCCTACCGAAGGATTATAAATGCGTGTATCGGTATATAACCCCGATTCAGTTACAAAAAACAATTCTATAGTGGTTCCAATGGGTATATCGGGACTGATGGCCACATTATATAATGCGCTCCCGGTGCTGGCAGCATCAATGTTGCCATTAATATACTGAATAAATTCAATGTCGATGCCCTGACTTGAGGTAAACAAGTGTGAAAGCGTATTTGTGGCAGTGCAATGACCGTCATTAATTACCGGGATTGATATTACCACATTTTCACCCGGATCTAAACGGCGATTTCCGTTGCCGGTCCCATTCAGGTAATCGTCTATCAACATATTGCCTGCCTGCATTCTGGGGGCATTGAGATAAAGATTAAAACCAGAATTCCAGGTTTCTAAACCATTGGTAACACTAACAGTAAATTCTGCCTTGTGCTGATCAGGGAGAAAGTCAGTGGCTTTTACTTTAAATGCGGCTTCAACCATTACAATTTCTCCCGGTTCGATGTCGGCCCAGTCTTCCTGACCTTTCAAAATCTCTATAAAGGGACTGGAACAAGTTATTTCTACACTCAGTGTCTGGGCGGCGGTATTGCCTAAATTTTTGAGAGACATGTTGAATCCGAACTCTTCGCCAAACTCGGGCGCTTGGTTGTTATTGGCTGAGGAATCGTTTACCGTTTGAGATTGCAGCATAACGAATGGCCCTTCAGGGGAAGCTACCAGTACCATATTTATGAATGGTTGTAGGTTTTGAGCAGTAACAATGATTTCGGCTTCCCCGGGCACGGTAATGGGTGTTAAATTTACCACAGCAATGCCATTTTCATCGGCAAGGGCACTGCCATGTAAAATTCCATCTTTTGAAATGGCCACATAGGCATAGGGTGCTGCAGTAACCGTAAATTCATCCGATTGTAACGGCATGAGTGGTTCATAGCTCACCGACATGGCCTCCGGTACACCCCAGTAAACCATCAATGAGGGATCGCCCATCAGACAATAAACCTGCCAGTAATATAAGGCCATATCGGGAGAACCTTGAGTAACAGCGAGATTTCCGGCAACGAACATCTGGCCCTGGGTGGTGTACCAGTCGGCAAAAGTTTCTCCATGGTCGTGGAAAGCACGGTCATAAGTTCCCAGGGTGGTGGATTCGTAGGTAGGATTGAGCACAATTGGACCAACCCCTACACCAAAATAAAAATCTTCGTCCCAATAAGTGCTGTTAGAAGCACCTATATACCCAATGGCACCTTTATCCTGGGCCCGGAGCAGCTCTTCGCCAAAGCAATTGGTGTTATAAGTACTGGTAAGACAGCAGTTGCCAACCAACAGGGGATACTTGCCTGCATTTTGCAACCCCGGTATATCTGAGGTTTCAAACCGCGGACTGGACCAGCCACTGGAACTGCCATGAGCAGTGTAATTCCCATATGCAACACCATTGCTTACATTTTGAATTATAGCTGAAGATGAACTACCCGAAGCAGGATAAAGATAGTTGTGACTTAAAAAGCCGTGGGCTTCATTAAAGTAGTTGGTGGTTCCATAGTTGATTTGTCCGTTACCGTGAACGGGCGCAAAACCCGCATCAACACCGGAAACCATTAAACTCTCACCCAAAAAGGAAGGATCAGGAAAAGTGTATTGCTCATACATGAGGGTTTTGTCAATTTGTGGTTGCAACTGGGCGACGGTTGTAGCTGAGAAGCGACCATAATATACATCAGGGAAATAATCGCCGGTATATTCGCAATAATAAAGATCGGTAACATGTCCGCTCTGGCTAAATGCGGGGATTTGAGCTACATCTCCTACAAATAAAACAAAAGAAGGTGCCGGATCTTCGGGGGTGCCTTCGTTGTAAAGCCCGGTAAGATAATTTTTAATGGAAGCTGTTGTGGTGCCTACCGCCGGATTGTCGGTATAAGCTTCAATAACCGTAAAACCCTTGCGTGTTTTCCACTCAATAAAAGGTTGAAGCGCTTCCTGAAACAGTGGCGCAGAAACGATTGCCATTTTTACCGGGTAGCGTGTCATGGGATCACGCATGCCGGTACCCGTTGGCAAAGCATTTAAAAATGTTTTTTGATTTATACCGAAATACGGAGAGCGGGTACGTTCCTGCAGTTCGGCAGTAGCGCCGTAATTACCGCCTGTGAATTTTACTTCAATCACCAGTTCCTCGTATATTCTAATGGTGCCGGTAACCGGATTGTAATCCACCGGAGAAATGTCAAGCCGGGCAATGCGGCTGCCCCGCAAATAACCAAGAACTTCAGCAGAGGCTATCGGAAGATTCTGATAAGCGTTGCGCTGATATACCTGACGGTTTATTGAAAACCTCTCTGCCCTACCGGCGCTCTTTGGCATTGGTGGCTGTACGGGCATAATGGGATTAACAATACCCAGGTCACTCAGAATGAATTCTTTAATGCTTGAAGAGATAACGCTGACTTCAAGTTCAGCACCTACCGGGATTTCTATAAGCTGGCGCATTACAGGAAGTTTTGGAAACCCTTCCTTAGAGGTAGAACTATAACCTTCTGCCATTACCTGTGCAAACAAACCCCCGGCAGTATTCACTGTAATAAAGTTAAATCCGGAGAACGTATTGTGTACTACAATCTGGCTGAAAGCATTCTGCCTGAGCACCAGACGGGTATTGAGGTCAGGATTCAGTACAACCTGCGTACTGGCCTGAATGGGAAACATTAAAAAAAGAAGGAAAATGATCAGTGATAACCTCAGGAAAGTGCGTAATAATTGTTTCATACAACGAAAACATTTAGGTAAATCAAAGTTTATCCCGGACTAATAAACTAAGTGCCCACAAAACTATACATAATTACGCACACCAACACTATTTAAACAAAAAAATATGTTTTAGTAAAGCTTTGATAAACAGATAGGTAAATAATATTATGGCAAAAATTTCTTCTTTTTTGTACCGGAATGGCACTACTTAATAAAATATTTTAAGAACTTTAATTAAAAAATGCAGAAAATAAAAGGAGTGTTTATACTGATTTCATCATTGAAATTTTAACGCAGTATTATTTTTGCCGGTTCTGGTTAAAGTGCGTGCCGGAATCCAGGCTGCAATCAGACCGATGGCTGAAATGATGATAAAAACATGAATAAAATCGGTGAGTTGCATTTGCACCGGATAAGCATCTATTAAAAAAGATCCACCCTGGGTGTTTATTTTTATCAGACCGAATTGCTGTTGCATCCAACTGATGATCCCACCAAGCAGTAAACCGGCCAAAGCGCCGCTCAGGGTAACCAATATGCCTTCCGTTAAAAATATATTCCGAATCAGTTTGGTGGAAGCTCCCATGCTGCGCAATATGGAAATATCTTTTTTCTTGTCGAGGATCAGCATAGATAAAGAGCCAATTACATTAAACGTGGCGATGAATAAAATAAATCCCAGAATCATAAAAATTGCCCATTTTTCAGTTTGCATTACCTGGTATAGTGTTGCCTGTTGTTGAAACCGGTTTTTAATGATAAAGCCATTTCCCGCAACTGTGCCAATCTGTTCCTGAATGGCATTCATATCGGCTCCGGGCTGTAAGGAAATTTCCACTGCCGACAATTGATTGGGCGATTCAAGCACCTCAGCAGCAAAAGATAGGGGTACAATAATGTATTTAGAATCAAAATCCTGTTGTACCGAAAAAATCCCGGCGGGCCTGATGTCCATGCGGTTGAAAGCCTGATCAGCGCGGGCACTCACCGGCCCAGCACGTCGTGGGGCATATACTTCTATTTCGCGGCTATAATTATCC
>SWCC01017853.1_pt1 | contig 16501 bp, 10 predicted proteins | sample 4692971 | NCBI WGS metagenome assembly SWCC01 (sample SAMN10267277, study PRJNA491770) | bioreactor metagenome | isolation source: DHS bioreactor inoculated with subseafloor sediment | place: Japan: off Shimokita Peninsula | collected 2006-08 | reverse complement strand
TCCCTGATTACAGAAGAGTATGAGCTCACCCGCAAGGCTGTGACCCGGATTACCGGAGGAGAATTGTTGTTTGAGAATTCATCCCTTCGTCGATCGATTCAGCTGCGCAATCCGTACATAGATCCGATCAGCTACGTGCAGGTAGAGCTTCTGCGGCGTTACCGAAGCAGCCCGCCCTCGGCTGCCGAACGGACGGCACTGCTTGACGTGCTTCGTGCTTCGGTCAATGGCATCGCGGCAGGTATGCGTCGGACCGGCTGACAGGAATACGGCTGACCGGCCTTCGGCGGCCTCGACCGCCTACAGAAAATCACGACTGATACGAATATGACACCTTCCCGGCCAACTGCAGGAATGAATATTCAGCTTGCGCTGGACCTGGTGCTGCAATACGGCTGGAATGCAACGTCATATCAGATACTGAATCCGGGGATTGAACACTGGTTCAGCGAAAGTGGAGATGCGGTGATCGGGTATGTGCGGCATTACGGTGTTCGTATCGTCGCAGGTGCTCCGGTTTGTCCAACTGAGCGGCTTGTGGAGGTGGTACAGGAATTTGAAGCAGTGGGAGGGAAAGGGCCGGTATGTTATTTCGGTGCGGAAGAACGTTTGGCCGAAGCGCTGGAGCTGCGTCCCCCGCGCGCGCGCATCGTGCTCGGAGCACAGCCTGCATGGAATCCACGCGACTGGCCTGAAATGCTCGGTGAACATCCTTCCCTCCGTGCACAGCTCAATCGAGCGCGAAACAAGGGAGCAGCGATTGAACACTGGACCAATGACAAGGCCACTATTCACCCGGAGCTGCAGCGCTGTCTACAGGAATGGCTGGGGACGCGCGGACTGCCGCCGCTGCATTTTCTCGTCGAGCCTCAGACGCTCGCGCGTTTGTTCAACCGCATGGTGGTAGTGGCAAACATTGAAGACCGGCCTGTCGGATTTCTTGTAGCATCACCGATTCCACTTCGCAGCGGCTGGCTTATCGAACAGCTTGTCCGCGGTGCAGATGCCCCGAACGGAACCGCAGAGTTACTTATCGACGCCGCGGTGCGCGAGATGGCCGATCGCGGCAGTACGCATGTGACGCTTGGACTCTCACCGATTTCCCGCCAGGCCGGACTCGAAAATGAGACGAATCCGTTTTTACTCCGGCAACTGCTCACGTTTGTCCGCTCCTACGGCCGAAGATTCTACAACTTCGAAGGACTCGACAATTTCAAGGCAAAGTTCCGTTCCCCTCAATGGGAGACGGTGTATGCCATCTCAAACGAACGCGTAATGTCAATGCGGACTCTCTACGCCACAGCCGCCGCCTTCGCCGGCGAAAACCCGCTCCTCACGCTATTACGTGCGGCACTTCAGAGGAAAGAGTAACCACAGATTACACGGATTACACAGATTAGAATTTTTAAGTAAAGAAGCGGACTTTCGGGAAAGGTACTTGCACCCGCGTGGAAACACATGGTACATAGGCTCATAGACGCGCCAAAAAAAACAATCTGTGAAAATCTGCGTAATCTGTGGTTACTCTTCATCTACGGGCGTGTCTATACCGTATTGCCCATTAACCGGAGATCGATATGAAACATACATTCCTCCTTCTGCTCGTTTTACCTCTGCTGATAGTTGCGGCATGCAGCGACGATGATCCCGTCGGGACGTATCCTACTGATGTTACCGATGATGAATATGCCGTCTGGTCGGTGACGCTTGATTCAATGGTGGTGTGGGAAGCAGATGACGTTGTTGTGCTGCAGAGCGGCACCGACGGGTACGCGCTGCATGATTCTGCCACGGCATCCACGCTGAAGCAGCAGTTGAAGGTTCCTGACGAGGCCGTGGTGAATTATAAGGACAGAAATGCGGGGTCTTCGACGATAGAGAGAAAGCTGACCCTGCCGGTGGATTATCATCTCATCAGTTCACAGGAAATCGAGGATATTCTGACGATCGACGGATACGAGGAACTGTATCGCCGTTACCCGAAATGCAATGGAGTCACCACGCTTTCCCATGTCGGCTTCAATGCGGACAGAACAATGGCACTGGTGTATATGTCGAATACAACCGGATATCTCGCTGGTGCGGGATGGGCCGTCCTCTGCCGGAAGGTTTCCGGGAAATGGGCAGTCGTCACCAGCACCATCGTCTGGGTGTCATAGTCGCGAATGTTTTTGAGGGGTGGGGGAAGGGGCTTCGTAAGCGCCTGACCATGCAGCTGTAAGTGAAAACGCAGACATGGGAGTCCGAAGCTTCGTATCTTTGGAAAAAAGCATCGCGATGTCGCGATGTGCTATGCCAAATCAATCTGTGAAATCTGTGTAATCCGTGGTTACTCTTCCAACCGATACCAACTTCCGTTCGCGTGTCGCCATTATTGGCGCCGGTGCGGCAGGACTCATGGCGGCGGTGTTTGCCGCGCGGAGCGGAGCCGAGACGCTGCTGCTCGAACGCACGGAGGAAGGCGGACGCAAGGTGCTGATCAGCGGCGGGGGTCGCTGCAATATTCTTCCCACCGAAGTGGACGAATCCCGCTTCGTGACGGACTCCTCACCCAATTCTCTAAAAAAAATTCTTCGCAGCTGGCCGCTGCGCGAACAGATCGCATTTTTTGAAAAGGATCTGCAACTGCCGCTGGAAAAAGAAGCCGAAACCGGAAAGCTGTTTCCCGTCTCGCAGCGCGCGCGCGATGTGCGCGATGCCTTACTGCAGGAAGCGCAATCATTAGGGGCGAAACTGTATTCGAAGGCGCTGGTCACAGATATCTCGCCGACAGAACCTGGTTGGCGCGTCACGCTCGCTTCCGCACCTCCTTTGGATGTGGATGCGGTGATCGTCGCGACGGGTGGACTTTCCGTCCCGAAAACCGGCAGCGACGGCAGTGGCTTCGCGAAGGCGAAGAAGCTCGGCATCACCTTGAATCCGACCTATGCCGCTCTTACCCCGATCACTTCGCATGACGAACGCTTTCACAAACTCGCCGGCATCGCATTACCCGTCGAAATCACGGCACATGACACGCAGCGCAAAGCCAGTGCGCGGGACGCGTTTCTCTTTACGCATCGCGGGTACAGCGGTCCCTCCGTGCTGGATGTGTCGCATGTGCTGGTACGTTCCCAGGACTCCGGTCGCCACGATGCACGTATGACCGTGTGCTGGACCACTATTGATGAGAAAGAATGGCTGCGGCGACTTGATCATTCGCATCCGGGAACAGTGCTTGGCGTTCTCCGCCGCGAACTGCCGGAGCGTCTCGCCGATGCGCTTTGCTCACACGCGCAGGTGGATCCCACGCGTACGCTTTCGCAGCTTCGAAAGGACGAACGCCGGAGTCTCCTCGATGCACTGCTGCGCTGCGACATGCCGTGGTCGGGCAGCGAAGGCTACCGCGTCGCGGAAGTCACCGGCGGCGGAGTCGATCTGGCAGAGGTACACCCGAAAACTCTTGAGAGCCGCCAGCACCCCGGACTCCATTTCTGCGGCGAAGTGCTCGATGTGTTCGGACCCATCGGCGGCTACAACTTTCTCTGGGCCTGGGCCACCGGCCGCGCAGCGGGTCTGGGCGCGGGAGGAGGAGGCTGAAGGCGCAGGAGGAAGAGTTTTACCGCAGAGGCGCGCTGAGGCGCACAGAGGGTTTTTTGAAGGCTGAAGGAGTATCAAATGCGCAACACCACAATACTGACCCTGATTCTCATCATTATCGCAGGCACGCTCGCCGCCCAACCCGCGGGATACACCCCCCGCGGAGTCAAGGCCTACCTGGTGAATTACAGCGCCGTGCACGGCGACCGCTTCCTGGCGGAATTCGCGGCACGGCGCTTTGTGCTCATTGACGAGGCAGGTGCGGCGGACATTCCGATGATGCGCGCGATTTCTCCCAATATGCCGGTGCTACGCTATCGCGATATGGTAGCGGTGTATCCGACCTTTCCGGAATTCCCGGAGGTCGATCGCGATGAAGAGGCCTTCATGCATTCGACGGAACCTTCAGGACTTCTCTGCACAATGAAAGGAGACAGCGCTACGATCGCATGGATGCCCGACCGACGCTCCCTCGCGATCAAAGGCTATCGGCTGCAGTGGAGCACGGATTCTCTCGGTCCCGCACACACCTTGATAGATTCACTGATCACTTCTCCTCCGGTGGGAGTGCGCCTGCCGAAATCCGCCGTGTTTCTCCGCGTTGATACTGAACTCGAAGACGGCAGCCTGCTCAATTTCGGACTGCCTGTCCGCTGGTATACCGCGCAGACCACACCGCTTGTCTGGCCTTCCTTCGTCAGCGAAACGCGAATGAGCACTTCGGTCGATAATCACATCGAGCTTCGCTCCGCGGGCGGACAGCTTCCCGACTCGGTCTTCATCATTGCGGACATCGACCGCAGCAACACGCTGAGCGCGACGAAGGAGCGGATGTCCGCGCAATGGAACGGCGATCATTGGGAGCGTGATTTCTCCGTCGACATCACCGGACTGCGCAGCAACTGTGGCTACGAATTCACTGCGGAAGTGTGGTCGGGAGGCAAGCGCACGGTGCTGCCCGCGCAGGGGAAGTGGCATACGAATGTGAACAACCGGGTGAAAAACGATACGTACGGATTTTATGTGATGAACGTCGGCAGCAGCACCTGGCGACAAGCCACGATTTCGCAGATACTGCTCGCATTTTCAAAACAGGGGTACAGCGGACTGTTTGAAGATGATTGCTGGTATCGCATCGCGAACTACGGTGGCGATTCTTATCCCCCGGTGCCCTACAACGAGCTGGAGTGGCGTGCGGATCTGTACGAGATGCTCGACAGTATCCGCGTGGCGATAGCGCCGCGGCCGGCGTATTTCAACGGACTCTACACCGACGTTTCCGACAGCCTGCTCGCGCACACCGAGGGGGGAATGACCGAAGGCTTCGCGTACACGCACTGGTCGGGACTCGTGCGCGGAGCCAGCTGGCGCAACAGCTGCAATCGCGGACTCTCCGCCGCGCATGCATACGGAAAGACGTGGATGTCCCTCGGCGGCGCACCCTTTGACGATATTCCCGGCCGCCTGTACGCGCTCGCCAGTTATCTGATGGTGGCCGACAGTCTCTCGATGTTCGCCAACGCTACGAGCTATCAGGAATTCTCGCATTTCCCGGAATTCGATATTCCGCTCGGCCGTCCGCTCGAAAGCGCCACGCTCGACGTCGATACGCTCGCGCATGAGAATGGCGCGGGAAGATATTACCGACGCGAGTTCGAAAGCGGCACGGTAGTCGTGAATGCCGGCACGGTACCGGTAGTCTATCCCGACGCTCGCGGGAGAAAAAGCGTCACTGCGATCGGCGGCATCACTACCGAAGGCGGACGCATCGAAGCAGTTGTGGAAAGCGATACGCTCGCTTCGGGCACTGCGCGGATCTATCTCACCATGCTTCCGGGCAACGAACTTGCCTCGCCGGTGATCGATTCGATCATGGCAGTTCCAGAACGCGTTCCCTCCGACGGAAGTACGCCCTGTACCGTGCGCGTGCTCGCGCATGACGCCTCCGCGCCTCGCTGGGGCAGCGGTCCCGCCTTACCGCTGCATGTTGTGGTGGACGCCGGAGCGGTTGGGGGCCCCCGTGCACTTGAGCTGCAGCCTGCGACGGTCGGGAGTCCGGAACGCCCTGTCTGGTTCGAAGGCTCGTTTCCCATTCCCGTCGGTGCGCCGCCCGACAGCGCACGTCTGCCGGTGTCCGTGTACGCCGCGACGGGACTCATCACCATCGGCTATGTCGACGTGTATATCGAAAGCGGCGACGCGGGAAATCTGCTGATGAACTACAGCTACGAAATTGACAACAACGACGATGGCATCCCTGATTTCTGGCGGAGCTATTCGAAGGGCTTCGACTACGATGTCAGCGGGATGAATGCGCAGAGTGGCAGCCGCTCCGTGTATGTACGCAACGACAGCCTGACCGACTTCCGCGGTGTCTACGTCAGTGTGCAGCTGGATCAGGACAGCGCCGAAGCACTGGAAATATCAGGGTGGTCGAAGGCCATCGGCGTGAGCGGAAATTCCGACAACGACTACGCGGTGTATGTGGACAGCCGCTACACCGACGGCACCTCGCTGTACGGACAATGCGCCCGCTTCGCCACAGGGACGCATGACTGGGAGTATTCGTCCTTCGTTATTCGTCCCGCGAAACCCATCGCCTTCTGCAGCGTCTACGTGCTCTTCCGCCGTCACACCGGTGAGGCCTGGTTCGATCAGATCGCACTCCGGCGGTACGAAGAACCGTCCGAAATAAAGATCAGCAGACCCGGGACTCCGCTACTCTCAGCCTACCCGAATCCCGCGCGGGATATTCTGCACATTCGCTTCCGATCCCAAACGGGCGGAAGAGAGCAGCTCGCGCTCTACGACCATCTCGGTCGGCGATGTATGGTGAAAGCTCTGGATGAAATTTCGGACACGGATGCGACGGTGACGCTTTCACTGCGCGGTCTTTCGCCGGGGGTGTATTATCTGCGCATCAACGGAATGCCCATGCGTGCGGTGGTGGTAATGCGATAGGGGGAAAAAGATGCACCCGTCTCCGTCCCGCATTGCGGGACTACGCCGCGGCAAGCACAGGGAGAGGAAGCAATCTGAGCCCCGAAGCCCTGAAGGGGCTCAATATCATAGCCCAGGGCTTTAGCCCTGGGAACGGGGCGAATCAGACCTTCCCCCGACGCCCTGTAAGGGCGTCACAAACAACGTTACAACCTCCACCCGAATATTATCGACACCGACGGATACGCCCAGGTGCCGAGATCTTCGAATGTCGGCGTATTATTCGGGTATGAGGACCAGCCCGGAAACATCCACGTCGTTCCGGAAAGCGCGGGCTTGAGCAGCCTGCGGTACTGGAGTTCGATAAAAGAATTACTGAACCCATAACCGATGCCGATTGTAAGCGAGGTCTGCTGCCAGAAGGAGTCGAGGTGCAGGGTGTTGGTGTGCTCGTAGGTCGGACCGTGTCCTTCGCTGTCCTGCACTTCATCTTCAGGACCGTCGGTCCACAGCCAGGTAAGCCCGCCGCAGAGATAAAACGGGCTGTTGAGCTGCAGCGTCGTGACCACTTCTCCGGACAGATAAGTGAGCCCGGCCGCCGCGCGAGGACGAAGTCCAAGCTCCCAGTCCGTTTCCGCCAGGCGCAGCAGAGGATAGTCATAGGCCGTCGAGATACCGATCCCAGTGCCGTACGGCTGCGTTCGTGCGCCGAACAAGCTGACGACCATTTCACCACCGATCCAGGTTCCCGCGATCGAGGATTTCCGTTTCGTTGATGGCACCGGGGTCGACACAAGCGGTCGGGGTTCACGCATCGCATGAGTGAGTCTGAAATCCCGGATGGCGTAACGCAGTTCCAGCGGCAGCCCGTCGACAAAGAATTCACGGGTAGCGAGGCGTTCAAGGGCATCACGGACATCATCGATATCCATCCCGGCCTCGAACGTGTGAGGAACGGGAATTCCCCTTCCGATCAGTGCGATCAATGCCGCGGGAATGGCGCTGTACAGTATCGCATACAGGCCCGCGGCAGCGACCATGATCGCGTCTTCATGCTTCAGAGTGTTGAACGTCACTCCGCCGATGAGTTTGTAGGTGATTGCACCAAGAAGGGGAAAGACCCCAGAGAACGCCCGAGAGAAGCCGATGGGAACCTTCGTGTTGAGTTCCATTATGGAATCGACAGGAATAATGCGCAGCCGCTCGTTCAAATCGATTGCGAAGAACGGCCCGTCTCTGGTCCAGAGCGCGATCGCTGCCGTATCGTTCCACAGCACCGGTCCGGAGACGGAGGAGGAGTCGAGCAGGGTAATCCGGGCATGCGATGCCTCCGACATCGTGCGGCGGGATACCGGATCAAAAACGCCGATGTCAAGAAGCGGTGAAAGCGAACGCAGCATATTCAGGTCCGTCGCCGTCGCGATCATGGCTGCGCTGGCTGAACCCTTTTCCCTGTGTGCTATGGCCTCGAAATTATCGAAGTACCAGCGGAGAAATCCTGCATCGCGCGGCGTGAGCCTTACAACCTGATCGGGTTGATCCTCCGCGATGATAGTCACGGCCACGGAGTCGTTTTCAGCTATCAGATAAGCGGAAACGAAATCATCGACATCCGGAAACAGATTGAAATACACCCGTTCCGTGCTGTCAATAACGCTGCCGACGCGCGGTCCGAGTGGCCCTTGTGTATCGGCCTCTGCGGATTTCACATCCCGACTACTTTGCGCAGACAGGATGACAGGAATCGCGAGCAGGATGATGATAAGCGGTAGACGCATGAACGGATAATACGGATAATACGGTACAGTGTCCTTTCGGTACTGACACATCAATGCGGCATCTGTTCCCTGGTCGACCGAGGGACGCAGTCCGCGGTGGCGGATGCACCTGCAAATGTGCGTTTACTTAGCGCAGAACCTGCACTTTCGTGGATAGCACTCCATCCGTGGTGAGCATGCGCAGGAAATACAGGCCGCTCGGCAGTGCATGCAGATCGAGCGAGGTGTGCCCGTCCGTCATCTCGAAAGTTCGCAGCAGTGCACCTGTGACGGAATACACCGAGAGCCTTTGTGTCACACCGGATTCGATGCGGCTGCGAAATATCACTTCAACGAGACCATTTGTGATAGATGGATACGCGATGAGACTTGCTTTCGCAGGAATCGCAGGGTCTTTTACCCCTACTGTACCGTCGAAAGGATATGCACCCATGTCGTTGCGCGAGCCATCGAGGTCGTTGTATTGTGGATCGGGATTGCCGGTATCGATACAAGGTGATGCAGCAAGAAGAAGAAAAAGTCCCTGCGTCGGATCCGCAAGTAACGGATCAGCGGCTATCGCTCCCGTGCCGCCGGTCCCGGGAGGACCATTGTATCCCTGGTTGCCGAAGGTACAGTTGTAATCGATGACCGGATTTTCTTCGAGGAAGAATCCGACGCCATAGCCGACGACGATGTTGTTGTAGCAGGTAGAGCCTGAGCGGCCGTTGACCGCTATGCCGCGTCCCGCAGCGCCCGTCGGGGCGACGACGGTATTGTTGATGAAGCGCACACTAGCATCGGGGTGGAAGATCGCCCCGCTGCCGTTTTCCCGAAGCAGATTGTTCTGCATGTTGACGTTCCCTTCCTCTACGATTACCGCGGGACCTTGGCAGAAGAGAATAGAATTTCCTGTGAGGAAGGCTTCCGATGAAGTGCCATTTACATGGATACCACTGCCCGTGCAGGAAACTATCGTGTTACGCGAAGCGGTCATGGTCGCATCGTCCGTGACCGCAAGGCCAGCAGTGGCCAGGCCTTCAGCGAAATTGTTGGTAACCGTGGCTTGCGCCCTGCGGGCGACCACGATTCCGCCAGCCTGAATGTTGGTATCGATTCCTGCAACAGTATTGCCGGTGATAATGGCATCCGAGAAGTCAGTCACAGATATCTGGAAATTGACATTGTCGTAGCAGGTATTTCCCGTCGCCTCGAATTTGGAAAGATTCCGGCTCATGATGCCTCCGGAGGGATTGCCGTACACGGTGTTGCTATCGGCAATCATACGGCCCGGAACTTCACCCGGCCTTGCGATCCAGCCGGTGCTGTCGAGTCCGATTCCTGCACCGGTTCCCATAGGAACACCATCACCGGTCGGATCAACGCCATTGTTGAACACCGTGTTGCCAACAAGTTCCGGCCAGGCACCTTCACGCGCGGAAATGCCATTCCAGCCGTTGTTGTATACCTGATTATTTCTGATCAAAGGGGATGCGCCATTCTGAATACCAATCCCGACTTCGCGATTTTCGTAAACCAGATTATCCCGCGCTTCGCCCTTCGACGTATGATTGAAGCCGATTCCGATGCCGAAATTTCGATACACCATGTTGTGGATGATCATCGGATTCGCCTGGCGGCCGTCCTTGTCATGGGAACCGACTCCGGTAGAGCCATTGGAATGCACAATGCAGTTCATGATTGTGGCGGAGGTGCCGCGGTTCTGCACCGCGTGGGAGTGTCCCGGCAGGTGATGATTCACCGTATCCATGCCCGTGAGCGTGAAGCCGTCGATGACCGCGAAATCGGCACAGTTGACCACCGGTGTGATGTCGCCGTTGCCGTCGCGGAGTCCATCGGAATGGATGATCGTCCGGAGTGCCCGGTTCCACTGACCGTCGTCTTCACCTTCGGCGCGCACGACCACGCCTTCGCGCAGCACGAGATATTCGTGATACGAACCGGCGCGCACCATGACGGTATCACCAAACGCGGATGCATCTATTGCGTCCTGAATGACAGTAAAGTCATCAGGCACTATCCGCTGCTGTGCCGATAGCGGGATGAAGGAAAGTGTGAGCAGGGCTATCAGCAGGGTGGAGCGGGAATATGTGTTCATGTCAATCCGATAGTAAAAGGAAGAAGCCTGTGCAGTATTCTTTCGGCATGGTGGTTACACTGTCGGGAGCCGTGTTTTCCTCAATAATAGGGGTCGAGTAGATGCGCAGATCCGTCTTGTAGTTGGTGTAGTAATCCGAAGAAGCAGTGAAATAGATTTTCGATTCGTCAGAGGAGAACTGCGCTCCGTGACCGAGACCACGATGCGATCCAGTCATTTTCTCTCCGTCGATGATGGGGAATTTCCAGGCAGGAGTTGCGCTCATGTCGAAGATTCCCAAGCCCGAACCGCGCCAGAATTTGAACATCTGCGAAGTTGTTTTAGAAACCTGTCCTGCATTGAAGAAATTCGCATAGTCATCCAATTTCTCCATTGTGTTGCTCTGCAGATCAACGCGCTGGAGCCCGCCTCCATCAAGAATGAGGTAGCGGCCATCGGAGGTGATAGCAGTGGGACGCGCACCACTCTGCACGACACGTGTATATGAACCGGGGTTTCCGATCTCATAGCGCACGATGAATTTATAGTCGACGTGGAACATGCCCATATCGGTGCCGTAGCCGTAAACCTGGCAGTAGACGTACTTTCCATCTGGTGAAATCACCATTGAGCTGGCCATCGAACCGCCTTCGGTATCGCTGCCTTGTTCCGGCTGTGCGAGTACGAAAGCCGAAGGATTTCCACTCAACTCGACATCGCCTGAGGTGGGATCGTATATCGCGAGCATTCCCCAGTGTGCGTCGTCATACTCATTGTCGGTCTGGAGTACAACTCCGTAAACGACTCGTCCGTCGGGAAGAACCTGCGGGCGGTCATTCGCTATTGAGTACCAATATTTCTCCGGTGCTGTTGGAGTAGGCGCCCATCGCTGATTCATGATATCGCTCGCATCCATAAACAGGACGCCGGATTTACCATCCGGCACGAGTGCAGGCAATACACGTATGGCGATCCGGCCGTTGTTCATTGCAGCCCAATCGAGCGAGAGATACTGAGGGTAGTACCCAGTGACGAATTCGAAGGACGGCCCTGATGTCGTGTTGGTCATTTTGTACAGTCCGGGAAGCAGTGCCTCTCCGTCCCCGTTGCAGCCTACCAGAAAGGACAGGGAATGCGTATTGTTGTTGTCGGGACCGGATGTGCCTGAATCAGATGAACAGCCACCAAAAAATGAAAGTGAAGCGGATCCAAGTAGTAATACCACCATAGGTATGACAAACGCATGGTTTTTCACGGAGGTCTCCTGGTTTCGTTGCGGTTGCAATGTGCTCAGGTCAATATATTACGATAAGTATATCCTATTGTCAAGATCGTGCTGCGGCGAGGGAAGTGTCGCGTACTGCGGAGGCCCCGTCTGAGCGGCATACTGCAGACGTATGTAACATTTTTACACTGTCGCCGTAAACAATACCGGTCTATCGGATTCTTTGCTTTTTTGGCCGAACTCCTCAAGGTGGTGTTATGCGACACTCGGTTCACTGGGATCTGGGGATTCTCCCTGTATTCTGCATCCTCACCCTTCTGCTGCATCAGTATTCCGCACACGCACAAACGGATCCTCAACCCTCATCCAGCGCCGTACCACTCGGAACAACGGGAGATCGGGATCTGAGCGCACGGAAAATCACCGCCGCACCGATCGTTGACGGATTCATCGATGCGGTGTGGGCAAGCGCCGACTCGGTTTCTAATTTCATACAGCATTCACCGTTTTACGGAATAGCTCCGACCTACCGCACGACAGCAAAGCTGCTCAGTACGGACGATGCACTGTATTGTCTGATTATCTGCGATGATCCGAGTGGAACCGTGCAGCAGCAGACAGGGTCGCTCGACAATTACAGCGGCGACTTTGTCTCCATCATGCTCGACACCTTCGGGGATGAAAAAAGTGCGTACAAATTGATTGTCTCCGCTGCGGGAGTGCGCGGCGACGCGCGGCTGCTCGACGACGCACGCAACCGCGATTACAGCTGGGACGGCGTGTGGTTTGCGGAATCAGAGGTGTATTCCTGGGGCTACGTCGTCGAGATGGAGATTCCCTATCGCTCGATTCAGTACGATCAGGATCTGGATAGCTGGGGACTCGATTTCGATCGCTGGATTCCAATGACAAATGAAGATTTATACTGGAGTCCCTACGGAGAGTCTGAAGGTATTCGCGTTTCGAAATTCGGTAGGCTGAACTTTGATGGATTTCGTCCTTCGGCGCGAGGATTGAATTTTGAGATTTACCCGGTCGGTGTGTTGAAAGCGGATTATATACGCGACGGTGTCTATGAGATTTCTCCCACTGCGGGACTCGATCTTTTCTACAACCCTTCCCCCAGTCTGACTTTCCAGCTTACCGGTAATCCTGATTTTGCACAGATCGAAGCTGATCCCTTCGAATTCAATATCTCACGCTATGAATCCTATTTCGAAGAACGCAGGCCGTTTTTTACTGAAGGAAAGGAAATCTTCATGGCCTCGGGTCGGCAACAGAATATGGGTTTTTACCGCCCGCTGGAATTGTTCTACTCCCGCCGCATTGGACGGAAGCTGGCCGACGGACAGGAGGTCCCGCTCATACTCGGCAGCAAGGCGTTTGGAAGGCTCGGGGGCTGGGAATATGGCGGCTTTGTTGCGCATACCGGCGAAACGGAGTATTTCGATGATGGCGAGAATCTGATCGAAGAACGAGCCACGTTCGCCAGCGGTCGCATGAAAAGCAAGTTGTTCGACAATTCTGATCTGGGTGTGTTGGTTGTTGGAAAGTGGACTCCCTCAGGCACGAATGGTGTCATTGACCTGGACGGCGCGCTGCGCGGTTCTGATTGGCAGCTGGCATATCAATTCGCGCGATCATTCCGTGATGACAAAGGTGATTTCGCAATGTCTGCCGGCTTCACCATGCCTTCGGAAAAGTGGCTGGCCATGGTTCGCGCCCGCGCTGTCGGGAAAGATTTCGACATCGACGACGTCGGCTATGTGCCGTGGAAAGGGACGGCTGAGATCGTTGCGATGGCGGGTCCACGCTGGTACTACAACGAAGGCAGCATACAGCAGATCATGTTCTACATCGGTGGTATTGCTACCTACGAAGACGTTGATCTCTACACCGACCTCGGTGTTGCCGGCGGGTACAACATGCAGTTCCGGGCTAATTGGGGTGGGGAGATCAATTTCATGCTTGCAAAATCGAAGGATGAGCAGAAGGAATTTACTTCCTACGAATTGAATTTTTCCACATGGTTCCATACTAATCCCATATGGGAAGCCAATGTCTGGGGCGCCTGGTCGCGCACCTACAATTTCAACCGCGACTGGCTCGCATTTTACTCGCATCTAGGTGGCTGGCTGGGTTGGCACAGCACGGATGAAATCAATCTCGGACTCAATCTCGGCATGTTCGTGGAGGGAAATCCAGACGGCGAAGTCGAAGACATCACCTGGAATGCGCGTCCCACCATAACATACACTCCTTGGAACGACGTGTCGCTGCGCGTGTATGTCGACAACCTGTACGTACGCTCTTCCGACTGCATGGAGCAGGTAATCGCCGGTTTCCTCTTCAGCTGGAATTTCAAGCCGAAAAGCTGGATATACTTTGCTATCAACGATGTCCGCGATCGCTCAGATCAGTATGACAGCTTTGGAAGCCTCCTTCCCCCGCGCATGCATATCATCGGCCAGGCAGCGGTGCTGAAGGTGAAGTACCTGTACTATTTTTAAGAGGCACAAAGGCACAAAGGCACAGAGGCACAAAGGTCGCAGGCCGGAGACCCGCCGTGGCGAGCCACGCGTCCATGGGAATGCCCCTACATCGGAATTTGACAAATGAATCATGATTCAGTATATTTGAACCCAGATTCATTATACAGGAAGTGCCATGAGAACACGATCGGGAGACAAGGAAAAGAGTATCGCGAACGCGGCGATCAAGGTGTTTGCGCGTGATGGTTTTCATGGAGCAAAAATCTCCCGCATTGCCGAAGAGGCAGGGGTGGCCACGGGAAGTGTGTACCTGTATTTCAAGAACAAGGACAGCATTCTCCACCACCTGTTCTCGAAACTCTGGCTTGCCATGCATGTTTCGTTTCAGGCGCTTCTCAAACGCGATGACCTGAGCTCCCGGGAGAAGGTGGAAGAACTGATCGACAACATGTTCGAGCTGTTCGCGCAAAATCCGCCCCTGGCTCTGCTTTTTGTTAATGAACAGCATCATCTGTTGCGTCAGGGAACCGGGGATTTTATGCAGTATTATGTCGAGTTTCTGCGGATGGGGGAGCAGGTGGTGCGTGACGGCATCCACCGGGGAGAGTTTACTTCGAGTGTCGATCCCAGGGTATTTACCAACTTCGTATTCGGCGGAATTCGTCAGATGCTTCACCAGTGGGCCCGCGCTCCACGGCAGTTTCCCTTGATCTCGATTCGTCAGGATATCAAGGACATCACGTTGTACGGACTCCTGCCCCGCCACAGCTGAGCCGTTTTCTGTTTTGGCGCCGCGGCAGTCGGTTGTTTCTGCAGAACGCGTGAACGCCTACTGGAGCGGCCCAACGTGCTTGACGATGGAAGAAGCCTGTGCTGTTGGCATGATGACGATCTGGTTGATGCTGACATGCGGCGGACGCGTGGCGCAGTACAACACTGAATCAGCGACGTCGTCCGGGGTGAGTACGTCCATATTTTTGTAGACGCTGTTCGCACGCTCAGTGTCGCCGTGAAATCTTACGATGCTGAACTCGGTTTCCACCAGACCGGGATCAACGGAGCTGACGCGCAGCGGTGTATCAACGAGATCCATGCGAAGCGCACGCGTGATGGCATCGACTGCGAACTTCGTGGCATTATACACGGCGCCTTTCGGGTAGGGATCATGTCCGGCGATAGAGCCGATATTGATGATCTGCCCACGCTTTCTATCCACCATACCGGGAATCACGGAGCGACTGACCCAGAGCAGTCCCTTCACATTGGTGTCGATCATTTCCTCCCAATCAACCACATCGCCTTCATATAGTTTGTCGAAGCCTCGTGCGAGTCCGGCGTTGTTGAGAAGAATATCAATATTGCTCCACTCCGCAGGCAAGTTCCCGATAGTCTCTTCCACCGCGGTGCGGTCGCGCACATCAAGCTGCAGCGTCAGCACTCTTGTAGCGTGTTTCTCCCGCAATTCCTCGGCAAGCACATCGAGACGATCTTTGCGCCGGGCACAGAGTATGAGTCGGGCACCAGCGTCTGCGAATGCGTGAGCACAGGATTGACCAATGCCGGAACTTGCTCCGGTGATGAACACGATCATGTCACGGATGGATGCCATGAGTTACCTCTTCTAGTTCGGACAGAAAAGAAAAAAGCGAACAGGATTCGCTTTTTTCAATACAGGGGAAAATATCTATCAGTTCTCTAGCTGCACACGGAGTGCTTCTTCCAATTCCGTGATGCGCGCTTCCTGGCGGCGGACAGTCTTTATCAATTCCGGCAAATGCCGCATCACCGCCTCGAGACGGAGTTCGTCATGAATCTCGCGGGCTGGACTGCCGCGGAACACCTTGCCTTCGCCGTGAAGGTCTTTCGAGACCCCGGACTGTGCGCCGATGGTGACGCGGTCGCCAATGGTGATGTGTCCGACGAGGCCTACCTGCCCGGCAACGATGACATTACGGCCGAGCGTGGTGCTGCCGGAAATGCCGGCTTGCGCGACGACAATGGAATTTTCTCCGATCTCCACGTTGTGAGCAATCTGCACCAGATTGTCGAGTTTCGCACCGCGACGGATGATCGTAGGTCCGATGGTGCCGCGGTCAATACAGGAGTTGGCGCCGATTTCCACATCGTCTTCAATGTCTACCGAACCGACCTGAGGAATTTTCTCATACACATCACCGACCGGTGCAAAACCGAAACCGTCGCTGCCAATTCTCACACCTGAATGAACGGTCACACGGTTGCCGAGATGGCAGTGGCCAAGTATGGTAACGTTCGGATAGAAAAGGCAGTCCTCTCCGATTGTCACGTCTTTGCAAATCACTGCGCCTTCCGCGATGATCGTACCACGGCCAATCCGGGCATTTTTGCCGACGAAAGCCGTTGCACAGATCGTGACATCGTCACCGAGTAT
>SWCC01017065.1_pt2 | contig 16507 bp, 12 predicted proteins | sample 4692971 | NCBI WGS metagenome assembly SWCC01 (sample SAMN10267277, study PRJNA491770) | bioreactor metagenome | isolation source: DHS bioreactor inoculated with subseafloor sediment | place: Japan: off Shimokita Peninsula | collected 2006-08 | reverse complement strand
AAAATTACCGCTAATTCACATTGCGAGGGGTAAGGAGTTCTGAAATTAAAGTTATCCTACTCTGTTTGGCTTTTCGGATTTGGCCCCTGCAATATTACCTTTGCAGGAAGGGAATTTAACTTAATTCTAAATGCTCAAAACCGTCTTCAAATCTTGTGCCGAAACCATGGATGTATGCAGGATATTGATTTCCTCAGATGATATAGATTTTAATTACCCATGAATGAATGGTTAAGGTATCAGCGTATATCCCTGAGCAGTCATTGCCGGAAAAGTAAGTAATGCAGATAGAGAAATTTCACATAATGGTTTATATCTGATACTTCAATATTGTTACCGGCAATGGACTGACCACAAATGTATATTCGAACATTGCTTTCTACCAGTTTCTTCAGAAGATCAAGATTTGGATTGGGTTTGCCTTTTAGTTCCTTGTACTTTTCATCGGTGAGTGCCAGAGTGTAAGCTTTACCATATACAATGGCAGCGAGTTTAACCTGATCAGCATCAATGCCTGAAACCTTAAAAAGATTTATAGCCCGGGCCATGCGCCATAAAGCTGCATTTACACCTTGTTTTGTTTTGCTTGAGCCAATGTTGAACAACAGTTTGTATTCATGATTATTGGTGGGAAGGTGCTTTGATTGCGGATAAAATTTTATTTTGCCATAACCTTCAATTGCAGGGGTTTGCCATTGTATGTCTTTCATTTCTTAAAGTGTTTAATGTTTATATTGAGGTTACAAGTGATGTGAGAATTATTGAAGTCTGAAGCCAGCCTGTTTTTCTTTTTGAATTCTGTATTTTCAGTTTAAAAGTGTAGATTTTAATTCGATGACATGGGAATTTAGTTACCCAACCGTGAAGGCAGGTCAGAGATTAAACACATCCGGCCCGGAAAACTCCGGCCCGGACGAAGGCATACAATTAACTGTGTTTCCCTTCCGAAAATTCTTCTACCATGTTTTTGTTAAATACTTCCAGATCACCGGGGTTGCGACTGGTTACCAATCCGCGGTCAATAACTACAGCCTCATCCACCCAGTTGGCACCAGCATTGGTGAGGTCGGTTTTCAGGGAAGGGTAGGAGGTAAGCTTGCGTCCCTTCATGGTGCCTGTTTCAATCAACAGTTGAGGGGCATGGCAAATGGCCGCAATGGGTTTACCCTTGTCTATAAAATCCCGGGCAAACTGAACAGCCAGGGAATTCATGCGTAACTTATCCGGATTCATTACACCACCAGGCAGCATAAGGGCGTCATAATCAGCAGGTTTAGCCTGATCCAGCGGAAGGGTAACATCATATTCGTTACCCCAGTTGGTTTTGGCCCATGCTTTTACCTTACCTGAATCGGGTGCAATTACAGAAACTTCAGCCCCGGCTTCTTCCAGTGCTTTTTTGGGTTCTGTAAATTCAATTTCCTCAAAGCCATCTGTAAGTAAAATGGCCACTTTTTTGTTACTGAGTTTTGACATTTTATTTCCTTTTTTAATAAGTAAATGAATAGTTTTTAATCCAAAAGATAAAAAACCATGCCAGCAGGTAGCGTTAATGATTTGATTGGGTGATGGAGAGGTGCTCATTAGGATAACGTGGAAAATTAACCCCGAATGTGTGGCAATTCCCCAATAAAGGAATAATTCAATGTTTTAATTTAAGTAGCTTAAAATTAAGTATATAGAAACATTTAACAAGTAAAATATGATTCCTCTTTGATATTATGTTTAAACGGCCAGGCTCAATTAAATGTATGTAATCAGTTGATTAAAAGTTGATTAAACTTTTTTATTGTTTTGTATGGCATTCCATTTGTAAAGAGATGTATAATGTTTAAATTCAATTATTAACTTTAAAAATTTAAAGATATGACTTCAAGAGTGTTATCCGCCTCCTCGTTGAGCGGTACAAATGTACGTAACCCCCGTGGCGAAAGCATTGGGGATGTAAAGGACCTGATGATAGACTGGAAAAACGGAAAAGTAGCCTATGTGGTGCTGAGTTTTGGTGGTTTTCTGGGAATTGGTGATAAACTTTTTGCTATTCCCATTGAAAGTTTCGAATTTAAATCACCCGATGGTGAAGAGTTTGCCGTTCTCGACATTGACAAGGCCAAGCTTGAAAATGCACCAGGTTTTGACAAGGACAACTGGCCACAGAATGCTGATTACAGCTTTATTGATTCTGTGTATTCACACTATGGTTATGAGCCATACAGCAATCGTTTCCCGGACACTTTCCGTTAAACAATGCATCTTAAGATAAAAACAGACCCTGCCTCTGGCGGGGTTTTTTGTTTTTCAAAGAAGATACGGCAGTTTTTCCGGATGAAGCACAGGCAGATTACCAATATTTTCGATATGAAGATTTATTGTCTTTCGGTCATAGCTGTTTGTAATGGAAATTTCGGCAGAGGCGATCAACGCTTTTAAATGGGTCACAATCATGGGATATTGATGAATGGGGGCTACCTTTAACAGTGATTCATAAAGAGCAAAAAGTGTGGAGAATATTTCTGTTGAGTTGCCGGCGCATTGCCGGATAGGACTTATGGTATCAGTAAGTAAATGACTTAGCCCTGGAAGCCTTACTGTGAGCCCGGCTTCACTGTTTCTTAGTTTAAAAGTAAGATATTCGGGGAGTTTAGCCGCCTGCTCAAACAAAATATTTAAAAAACGAAGGGCAATCTGAGCTGTTCCCGGATCATTGATGCCCGGACTAAGCGCTTTTACCGCAATTTCACTGATTTTAGTAAAGTTGTGGTAATATTCATCAATGTGTTCGGGATGGAGATTGGTGTAAAAAAAATCATCAAGTGATTTGTCCGATTTTTTTTCGGGATTTGACAGCGACCAGTAAGATCCAATGTCAGTGCCCTCAAGTATAAACTGGCCCTGATAAATATCAATTCTGCATTGTAGTTCTTTGTTTTTTAAATAGTTTAAAATTAATTCAGGCTGCGCGTAGAAATAATAGCCGGTTTCTGTGGCTTTCAATGAAACACTGTGTTCCGGCACAGATGAAATGAGTGCTTTAGTATTTTTGTGATGATCAATCAGTTGATTCAACTGAAGGCTGGCCCGGTTGAGAATGCCACGCATAATATTATCCACCTGAATTGAACTGGAAATGGAATGAATGAAATAAATGAAAAGTGCAAGTGACAATATTGCGAGAAGCATGGAAATCAATATACCGAGTGCCGGCAGATTCTTTTCAGGGCCTATACTAATTACAAGTATAAGCGAGTAAATGATGGTACCCATGTATATACCCAGTACAACCTGATGAAATTTCTGGGCAACCAGCTGGGGCAACAACCTCGGAGACAGTGCAGCAGAAGTTCGGGTAAGCACCACCATAACCATCGAAAAGCTAAAAACCGTTAAGGATATGATGCCTCCTATAATGGTGGTGAGCACCATGCGGGCATTGTCAGTACCTGTAACCAATACAAACTTTAAATTCTCTGCCAACCATTTACTGTATTTGTAATCTTCAAAATAAAATACAACAACCCCAAGCATAAAGGCAGCTATAATAATTGTTGAAGGAATAAAGGCAATGCTCGTAATCAGCCTTTTATAAGTCTGACTCAGGTATTGGAATATTTTATACATATAATTTCATTTTGTATATAAAAGAGTGAGCAACTGAGATGTTTAATTTGTTTGTAAACTGTATTTTATTCATCAATTCATGGATGCCTGAGGCAGATTAAAACCTGCTTCCGTTAACGCAAGTATTACATTGTTCATCACATCTGTTTGCAAAAAAGCAATGGGGCCAAGAAAATCATATGAATTTACCCAATAGGAGATTCTTAAATTTATTCTGCTGGTACTAAATTGCTCCAGCAATGCAAATGGTTTAAGGTCATCCTGATGCTCTATTCTTTTTTCAGCATCCAGGGTTTTCATAATCAATTTTATTGCATCCGAGATATTGGTGGCATAATCCAGTCCTATAACAAAGTCGTAGCGCAAAAGACCATCGCGTGTATAATTCGACAATGGGTTTTTCACCAACAAAGCGTTGGGCATAAATACGTCCCTGCCGTCGAACGTGCGCAGGTGAGTAGTTCGCAGGTTTATTGAATTTACTTTTCCTTTAATACCAGCCACTTCAATAACATCACCGATACTAAATCCCCGGCTAAAGGCAAGAAAAAAACCGGCAATAAAGTTCTCACCAATATCCTTGAAGGCAAATCCCAGAATAATGGCCGAAACACCGGCTCCAGCCAGAATACCACTTGCGGCAGTTCCCAAACCCAGTTGATTTAAAAAGAGGGCACTTCCAAAAGCAATCATGGTAGCCATAACCACGCGTCCAATAAAGCTTATAAGCAAAGGGTCATGGGTTCCTTTATCGAGCCTTTTTTTGACCAGGGAGCGCAAGCCGAAGCCTAGTAGCGTAAAAAGCGCAAGAAAAAGTAAGCCGATAAAGATTGAAGGTGACTTCTCAAGAATATTGTCCCAAAAGTCAGTAAAAGCCTGGGTTAGTGAAGCAGAAATGCTTGAAGAATATGCCTTTAAAAGCATGATTTTGTCTCTTAATAATTTTAATCATGTAAACAACACTCACTAAAATATGTTCCTGAGGATATTATTTTATTGCACTTTGTGGCATTATTCGTATCTTGTACCACCATTCGGACAGGGGTTAGCAGGGTAATATGTTCGGCCTCCAGTGGCAAATAAGTTCAAGATTTTTGATGTTTTTATGAAAAGATTCGGCACTTTTAGCGGGGTATTTACCCCCTCCATACTCACCATTCTTGGGGTAATAATGTACCTGCGCTTTCCTACCATTCTGGGACAGGCGGGCCTGGTCAACACGCTGGGAATCATCGTGGTGGCTCATATTATTTCGGTTACCACCAGTTTAAGTCTGGCATCATTGGCCACCGATAAGACAGTAAAAACCGGGGGCACCTATTTTATGATTTCACGAAGCCTTGGATTACCCATTGGTGGTACACTTGGAATAGCGCTCTACATTGGCCTTTCTTTCAGCGTGAGTTTATATATCCTGGGTTTTTCAGAAAGTTTTCTTTCCGTTTTTAACATTGAACCTACTTTAAATAATATCCGACTGGCCGGAGGTACTTTTCTCACGCTGATTACCATTGTTACCTTTATAAGTACCAAATTGGTATTGCGCACACAATTTTTTATTATGGGAGCCATGGTATTGTCGTTACTTTCTATTTTCTTTGGCCAGCACGAATTTGCCCCATCTCACATCAACATGACCCCTATTGCCAACGCGGCTCCCTTTATGTTGCTGTTTGGAATATTTTTCCCGGCAGTTACCGGATTTGAGGCAGGTGTAGCCATGTCAGGCGATTTAAAAGATGCCAAAAAATCACTGCCCCTCGGTGCCATTTCTGCCGTAGCTGTTGGATTTGTGATCTATGTAATTCTGGCCTTCTTTTATGCTTATACAGTGGATGCAAATATGCTGGCCAATGACAGTGATATACTTTATAAAATATCATTGGTTCCTGCATTGGTAGTGGCCGGCATCTGGGGAGCAACCCTTTCATCGGCATTCGGAAGTATTTTGGGCGCTCCACGGATATTACAGGCCATTGCCATGGATAAAATGGGGCATCCTTTCTTTGCAAAAGGAACCAGGAAAAACAATGAGCCTCACAACGCACTGATATTGACCTTTATCCTCGCCATGGGAGGCGTACTCATTGGTGAACTTGATGTAATTGCCCGTGTGGTTTCTATGTTTTTTATTACTACTTATGCTTTCCTTAATCTGGCTTCTGCTATTGAGAAATGGTCAAGTTCCGATTTCAGGCCGGCCTTTAAAGTGCCAGGTATCGTGAGTATTATCGGCGCACTGGCAGCTTTCATTGTGATGATTTTACTCGATTTCCTGGCTTTTGCTGGTGCAGTAGTGGTTATGGCAGGCCTCTTTTTCTATCTTAAGCGCAAGCAACTGGCCCTGGAAACAGGTGATGCCTGGGGGAGCTTTTGGACCAATCTGGCCAAACATTCCTTGTTAAAACTTAGTCACGAAAAGGTGGAAAGACGCAACTGGCGGCCCAATATCATTTTGTTTAGCGGAGGCAAACAGGTTAGACCTCATCTGCTCGACCTTGGACTGTCACTTACCGGTAAATTAGGTGCCCTTACCGATTTTGAAATCATAATGCCTGGCTATAAACCGCGTTTGTCCAAAGCAAATGGAAATCAAATCGCTTCAAGTAAAAAACCGGCTTACTTTGAACGTAAGTTTAAATCCAACAATTTGTTTGAAGGCATTCGTGATGTTACCAGCATTTATGGTTTTAGCGGATTTGAACCTAATATGATTATGATGGGCATGAGCAGAGACAAGAAAAATGCTCACTTATTACCCGAAATTATCAACCACCTTAAAAAGCAGGATTTAAGCGCCGCCATACTTAATTATGGTGAAAAGGCTTTTGGTAAAAAGGAATGTATTGATATTTGGTGGGATGGCACAGGCCGCCACCTTGACTTTGCGCTTTCAATGGCACGGTTCCTGGCCCATGATGTGGAGTGGCAGGATGCTGACATCCGTGTACTTACGGTTAATTTCGATTCCACCATCAAAGAACAACTTTATAAAGACATCAGTCTGCTTCTTAACGAAAAACGAATAAATGCTGAAGTATTGGTTCTTGGCGATAATGCCATAGTACGCAATAAGTGGGATGTGTTATGCTCTGCATCTAACGCTGCCGACCTGGTACTAATGGGCCTCCCTAAAGAGATTGGAGACGAAACCCGGGATCTTGCAGCACATATGGAAAAGCTAAAGGATTTTAAGACCAGTATACTCCTGTTGCATGCTTCTATGGAGTTTGATGAAATCACCTTAATGGTGAAAAAAAGTACAGCCCCTGCAACTCAAACTGATCAGCAACCTGGTACTGACGAACTGAAACCCATTCCTCTGCCCGACAATTCTTTACTCAAAACCAGGCTCATTCAACTGGAAACCGACCTGAGAAACATTACGGACACTTTTTTAAATCAGGTAATCAATGCTGCAATCAACCGGCAACTTGAATTATCTACGCAATATACTGATTATGTGGAAGGAAGTATACGAAACCTGTCTAAAGCACTCGAAAAAGTTACCGATAGCAAGAAACAGGATACAGTAGTTGGGTTTCATCAGTCTTTTCTGAATTTCTGTACTGAATTTTATGAAAAAGAAGCTCCCAAAGCCAAAACAGCCATCCATAAGATATTATCGTCAGGCATTGATGAGTACTTTGCCAAAACTGAGCATTTGCTTTCTCTTGCTCCCGAACAATTTATCCTAACCGTAAACGATGCTGTTAAAAATAAGGAGCGAAAGATAAATTTGCCTTATGCCAAATTGCTCCATCGAATGGTGCATCAAAGGCTTTCCCCAAATTTGTTGCAACAGCTTTATGGCTTCAATCATCATACTTTAAAAAACAAAGCGCAATTTAAAAAAAGTATGCTTAGGGTTGATGCCTGGTTTGTAAGCCGCAGCAGGAAGCAGATTACGGTTGAGGAATATCAGATACTGGATCAGCAGCTCAATGATGATCTCAGGATTTTGCTCAACCTTCATCATCAGCATATGAGTACAGCCCGCAATAAACTTTATGGATTTATACGTGAGGAAGTATTGCGATTGGCTGAGATACTCTCGAAGCGGGATGTAAAATGGCAAATCAGGCTGATGCTGCGAAAGACCAAAGAAGGAGAAGAAGAAAATATCAGGCAGTTTCCTGGCATTTGGAGTGAACGAACTTCAATACTTAATAATGGCATATATCTGGATGCTCAAGTGCTTTCCATGAATATGAGAATGCGGTCGGCATTAGCACGTTTTGTGGAACGGGCACAGGCTACTGTTCATAATAATGTCGTAAAGCCTGCAGAAATAATGCTTGAAAATATTCGGCTGGGGCCCCACCAAACTGCAACATGGAAAGAAGTTCAATTAAGCGACAGACTTTCATTGTTGAACCTGTTTCAGGAAACTTATGGACGTATTCATGAGTTTACCCAGCGTTTAAGCAATAAAATGCAATTATCCTATATTGTAACCGGAGAACCGGGCTCCCAAAGTCCCAATCAATACGAGGAGAAAGAAGTTGAACCGGCGCGTATTGCTGCTTACTACCTCGAAACCCGTATAAATGAACCACTCACTGTCCGTATTAATGCAATTGAGGACGAACTCAGGCAAAGCATCGTAGATATGCGTGAGGCCAATAGTTTGCTATGGTTCAGACTGGAGAACTGGCAAAAAGATACAGATATCGTCCACTCCGAATGGGAGATGAAAAATTTCCTGGAGAAATTAACTGCTCAATTGGAAGGCTGGCATAAGCTCGCCATACAGCGATCTGAAGAACTTCAACAGGAAGTACTATCGGCTACCCCTTCGGCAGTTTCACCCTTATATTCACATGTCATCATTCAGTCTGAAGAAAAAATATTAAGTCTGATGCGGGCGCAGAAAGGCAGGCGCTTTGGCATAAAACTGAATAAGCGTTTCAGCAAATGGAAAAGCAAGGTGAATATGCTGATAGTTAACTTGCTATACAGTTCAAGCGATGGACTTTTGCTTGCCCGCAAATATCTTCGTCAGGAGGAGCAAACTACTACTGGTATTCAGCAAATTCTGGATGTAGTTGACAAGTTGCGGCCAAACAGGAAAACCTTAAGCAGAATACCCGCTTTTTACCGTACATTGTTTAGCAGTAAGTCATTGATTAATGAAGATTTTCTGGTTCCCATGAACCAGGAAATGACCGTATTCCAAAATGCGCTTAAACGGCATCGCGAAGGTTTGGGTGGTGCCATAATGATCAGCGGAGTTTATGGCGCTGGCAAATCTACCTTTATCCGTTTTGCAACCAGGCGGTATTTTAAGAAAGACAGGGTATTTACCATTCAACCAACCACTGGTGAGGCAACAATCGAAAACTGGAGATTGGCACTGCAACAAAGCCTGGGTGGCGGCCTGCATAATGATGATATCTTTGAAGTGTTGCCGGTTGACAGCGTAATAATCATAGATGATCTTGAACTTTGGTGGGAGCGCTCCCTGCAGGGTTATCAGGTAGTGAATGAAATTTTCCGGCTGGTTTCTCTGTTTGGTCCTAAGGTGATGTTTGTTCTTGGATGTAACCAGTTTGCCTTCAAGCAGATGGCTGGTACCATAGCCTTTCACAATCATCTGCTGGCCAGAATAGAATGTAAGCCTTTCGATACCAAACGCATTCAGGAACTCATTATGCTGCGCCATAGATCAAGCGGTTTCAGTTTTAATTATAAGAATGCTTCTGAACAGGGCATACTCCCCATTCGTATGGCAAGCCTGTTTCATTCACTGTTCAGGTATAGTCAGGGCATTCCCCGGGTAGCCATGAGTGGCTGGCTCAATAGTATTCAACGGGCCCGGCAACAAACCCTCTACCTTGCTAAACCGGAATTGCCCGATACTGAAATATTCAGAAAGCTGGATAAAGACTGGCTAATCATCATTTCACTTTTTGCCCAGCATAAGCTGATGACTATTGGCACCCTGGCAAGAGTATTGAGGCAGAATGAAGACGAAACCAAACAGGTTATTTCCTTACTGATGAATGCGGGGCTGTTGGTTTTGGCTGAACATTCCAGTTATCGCCTCACACCTGCCATTGAGCCGTTGTTGATAGATGTTTGCCTTGAGTTTGGTTTAATTTAATTTAAAAATAAGCTATTATGATCCGGGTATTTATTGTTGCGCTGCTGATATTTTTATTCTTTAGAGGTGCGTCCATTTTTTTCAGATTGGCTCCCATTCAGCGGAATGTCAGGCTATATGGTAGTAATCTGCTGTCGGTGGCAGAGCTACTCTCCTGGATGGCCTGGCTCATCTGGTCGGTGAGTAGGCTTTACAATGAATATAAGATATCTGCTCTGCTTACCATAGGGGTGATTACGGTCATACTTGTCATTCCAATGTGGTATTTGCTCAGGGACTTTCTGTATGGTATCGTGCTTAAACTTCAGGGAAGGGTAGATAAGGGAACAGCCATTGAAACCGGCAACCTTAAAGGTGTAGTGTTGAAGGTGGGATATCTTAATTTTACGATGAAAACCAGGGATGGCAATATCGCTGATATCCCATACAGTAAAGTTATGTTAAAGGTTCTGCAGCGGCAGGATACCAATGTAAACCTGCAATTGCGGCAATTAAGTCTGGATCTGCCTGTTGAAATTGAACCTGAGGAACTTCGCAAAAAACTTTTATTGGTATTGAAAAATGCCCCCTGGATAGCCGCTTCTACTTTGCCGGTAATAAAATCTGTGGTCAAACACGGTAATTTTGTAAGGGCTGAGGTCGGAATTCATGTACTCACAAAGTCACATCTGTGTAAAATAAAAGATTATGTGCTTGCTGAAATGAGTGTTCCTTTTCATCCCGATATGAACAGATGACTTTATGCCGAAAAAAATTGACCGCTTCATTAAGACCAGACTGCTGAAACCCTCTTTTGTTATTGCTGGCATAATATTAATTATGCTAATGGTTAATGCAAATATCTATTGGGGCAAAGAAAGGTGGAGAAATGTGCTTATGGCCGATGCAAAAGGCTATTACGCATATTTGCCGGCAATATTTATTTATAAAGACCTCAATTTTTCTTTTTTTGATCATATTGACAAGGATAAATACTATAAGGATTATCTCTTTTACGATTACCGGGCTTACGTCAATGGGGTTCATCTCAGTAAATATTATATGGGTACTGCTGTAATACAGCTTCCATTCTTTATGAGTGCGCATTTGCTTGGTAAAGCAACCGGTTATGATGCAGATGGCTATTCAAAACCCTATATGTTGGCAGTGGGCCTGGCAGCACTTTTCTCTCTCCTTATCGGATTGTTATTTCTGAATCGAACACTCAAAAGTTATCATATTTCTGCTAATATTCGAATGATTGTATTGATAACTGCTGTTTTTGGTACCAATTTGTTCTATTATACGGCAAGTGAAGCAGGTATGTCACATGTTCATTCATTCGGAATCATATCATTGTTTATCTTTTTTAGCCGACGTTATTTTTTGTCGTTGAATGCCCGCTACCTGCCGGTTGTGGCTGCTGCGCTTGGACTTATAATTCTAATACGGCCTGTCAACGGTCTGATAATATTGATACTTCCGTTTATTTCAGGGAGTGGCAGGTGTTTTATGGCGGGCATTAACACAATGTTTAAATATTCTGGTTTGTTGCTGTTGTCCCTGTTCATCTTTCTTTCAATTATTTCACTTCAGTTGATTTATTACAAACTGGCAACCGGCAGTTTTTTTATCTATACCTATATCGGTGAAGGCATTCGCCTGACCCGGCCTCACGTTTTTAATATACTCTTTAGCTTTAAAAAAGGATTATTTTTATATACACCCATCTATCTGCTTGCATTTACGGGTTGCTTTTACCTCTGGAAACATAACCGGTTTGCATTGTGGAACTGGCTGATCTTTTTCTTTACCATCACCTACATATTCTCATCCTGGAGCAATTGGTGGTATGGAGGTAGCTTCTCGTCGAGGGTATATGTAGAATACCTTCCGCTTTTTATGATCATGCTTGCTTTTGGTCTTTCGCATGTGGGAAGAAGGGTATACAGAGGCATGGTTGCTCTGATCGTATTACTTATCGTGATTTGCCAGATACAAACCTTTCAATACAGATATAATCAGATTCATTGGTCAGACATGGACCGCCAAAAATATTTTGAGGTATTTCTGAGAATCGATAAACTGATTTGAGTTTCCTTGAAGGATTCTGGTTTGTGTGTTAGAGTTCCAGCAAAGAAGTAAGCGGATCAATGCCTTCATAAAACATGGTTTCCGGAGCTTCAAGCATTTCTTTAACCTTTACCAGAAAACTTACCGATTCTTTGCCGTCAATTACCCGGTGATCGTATGAGAGCGCTACATACATCATAGGCGCAATAACTACCTGACCTTTAACAGCAATGGGTCTTTCCACTATATTGTGCATACCCAGTATCGCACTTTGGGGAGGATTTATTATTGGTGTCGACATCATGGAACCAAACACACCACCATTGGTAATGGTAAAAGTGCCACCGGTCATTTCCTCCAGGGTAATTTTATTGTCCCGGGCCTTATTGGCCAGATTTCTGATTTCATGTTCTATCCCCGCAAGACTTAAACTCTCTGCATTCCGTATTACAGGCACTACCAACCCTTTTGGAGCACTTACGGCTATTCCGATGTCTGCATAATTGTAGAATATCAGGTCTTCTCCGTCAATTTGTGCATTCACTTGCGGAAATTGTTCCAGGGCAATGGTAATGGCTTTGGTGAAAAACGACATAAAACCCAGCGAAATACCGTGTTTCTCCTTGAATTTGTCGTTGTATTTCTTTCTGATTTCAATAATACGGCTCTATTCACCTCGTTAAAAGTGGTAAGCATGGCTGTTTCATTTTTAACGGAAACCAGCCGTTTGGCCAGCTTTGTGCGCAAAGCGCTCATCTTTCTTCTATCCTCTTTCCGCTCACCTTTCTCTGATGATTTGGGCAACTGAGGGCTGGAAGGTGCAGATTTCATTGCATTGCTCACTTCTTCCACCTCAGCTTTGCCTATGCGCAGGCGGTTAATGTAATCGATGATGTCCTGATTTTTAAGAGATTTTTCATCCATTATCCGCCGGGCCAGCGGCGATACATGCAGTTTTATCTCTTTTTGGGTTTCAACTGAAGGAGGGGAGGCCTCTTCATCAGTTGCGGCTGCCTCTGCTTCCTGTATTTTTTGAGTTTCAGGCTTTGCTTCCGCTGTTTTGGTTTCGGGTGCCGTTCCGGGTTTGGTGGTTTTTGTTTTGGGCCCTGTCTCCTCGGTATTTATCTGAGCAATCACCGACCCTACATCCACTGTTTCTCCGGCTTCTGTTTTCTGATGTATAACTCCGGCTGCCGAAGCATTGATGGTAAGGGTAGCTTTGTCGGAATCGATCTCAGCAATCTCAGCATCTTTTTCAACATAATCGCCATCGTTTACCAACCAGGAAGCCAGTTGTACTTCGGTTATAGATTCCCCGGGACTGGGCACTTTAATATCTATCATAGCCATAATAACTTCTTTTTTATTTGTCAGCTACCAATGACCATTCATTGGGAGCACATACCATTTTACAAATCACATTTGCATTCGGGCAGGTACACTCGCCAAATGCTTTTTCAACGATCTTTCGTTGTCTTACTGCATGCAGGTTACTTGATCCGGTTGCAGGGCTGCCACTCTCGGGGCGGGCAACAAGCAGAAGCTCGGTAATTTTAAAGTTGCGTAAAAAGTAAGACCAGGCACCCATATTGGCAGGCTCTTCCTGTGCCCATACATATCGCTGGGCATTGGGATAACGATCCACTATCCGGGTTAACTGCTTGTGGGGGAAAGGATAAAGTTGCTCAATACGAATAATTGCCTCGTTTGATTTGCGGTGTTCTCTTTCCTCAATTAAATCGTAATAAAGCTTTCCCGATGTAAATATAACGCGGGACACCTTTTCTGCGTCCACCTGATGGTCATCTATTACCTCCATAAAGCCGCCCTGGCTTAAATCTTTAAGCGATGACACTGCCAATGGATGGCGCAGCAGGCTTTTTGGTGTAAACACTATGAGTGGTTTACGGAAAGGTCGTTTAAGCTGTCGACGCAAGAGATGGAAAAAGTTGGCCGGTGTTGTCGCATTTGTGACCTGCATATTGTTTTCGGCACTCATGGACAAAAAGCGTTCCATACGGCCGCTCGAGTGTTCCGGACCTTGTCCTTCGTATCCGTGAGGCAAAAAGATGACCAGATCACTCATTACCTTCCATTTATCTTCGGCACTGCTCAGGTACTGGTCAACAATTATCTGGGCTCCGTTAAAAAAATCTCCAAACTGTGCTTCCCATATGGTCAGCGTGTGTGGAGAGGCCAGAGAGTAGCCATATTCAAATCCCAGTACGCCATACTCGGAAAGGGGAGAGTTGTAAATGTCAAACGGAGCCTGCTTGTCGCTCAGATGCTGAAGCGGAGTATATTTCTCTCCTGAGTCTTCTATGGTAAGAACGGCATGACGGTGAGAGAAAGTGCCACGCTGAGAGTCCTGTCCCGACAGCCTGACCGGTATGCCTTCAACGAGCAATGAACCATAGGCCAGAAGCTCTGCCATACCCCAGTCAAGCATTCCATCAGGCTCCAGCATTGCCTTGCGGTCATTCATCAGCCGCACCAGTTTGCGGTTAAACGCGGTGCCTTCCGGCAAATGAGTAATGCTTTCGCCAATTCTCCGCAGTGTTTTAATATCCACTCCCGTTTCGGGTGACTGATCAAAATCCTCATTCACCGCTACCCTGATGTTGCTCCAGGTGGGGCCTAGAAAAGGAGTTACTTTGAGTTTTTTACTTTTGTTTGATAATTCAAGATGTTCTTCAAAGTTACGATATATTTCTTGTTCAATAGCATCTGCTTCCTCCTGGGTTATGGTGCCTTCTGCTATGAGTTTGTCCACATAAATCTTTCTTACGTCTTCATGATCCTCAATGGCCTGATATAATAAAGGCTGGGTAAACCTTGGCTCATCACCTTCATTGTGCCCATAACGGCGATAACCCAATAAATCGATAAATACATCTTTGTCAAATTTCTCGCGGTACTCCATGGCCAGTTCTATGGTGTAAACCACCGCTTCAGCATCATCAGCGTTTACGTGAAATATGGGGCTTTGTATCACCTTGGCTACATCGGTACAATAGGTACTGCTTCTTGCATCCAGATAGTTGGTTGTGAAACCCACCTGATTGTTCACCACCAGATGTATGGTTCCACCCACCCGGTAACCTTCCAGCTCCGACATTTGAATAAGTTCATATACCACCCCTTGCCCTGCAATAGAAGCATCTCCATGTATAATTATCGGAACCGTTTTGTCAGTGTCGCCATGGTATTTCTGATCAATTTTGGCCCGTGTAATGCCTGTTACTACCGGTCCGACCGCTTCAAGGTGTGAAGGATTGGGTGCAAGGGTTAAATTTACGGTCTTTCCATTTAATGTTGAACGTTCAAGTGTAGCTCCAAGATGATATTTTACATCTCCCAGCAATTGTTCATCATCGAACTCTTTATTGGTAAATTCATTAAAAATGTCTTTGTAGGGTTTACCCATAATGTTGGCCAGAACATTCAGCCGGCCACGGTGAGGCATGCCAATCAAAAATTCGTCGGCTCCAAGTTCTGAGCCACGTTCAATTACAGCATGCAGGGCCGGAATCAATGATTCACCTCCCTGAAGTGAGAATCTCTTTTGTCCGGGAAAACGCCGGTGAAGAAATTTTTCGAAGAAAACGGCTTCACTAAGTTTTCGTAAAATTGTGATTTTTGTGCTCTTGCTGAATTTAGGCATATTGCGCCGGGATTCCATGCGATGCTGCAACCATTTATAAATGGTGGCATTGCGGATATAGGCGAATTCCACGCCTACCGATTGGCAATAGGTCTGGTTGAGGTGATCGAGAATTTTTTGCAGCGTGGCTTTCCCAATGCCTATCTCATTGCCGGCATGAAATTCTTTTTTTAGATCATCGGCTGAGAGCCCGAAATTTTCGATATCCAGTGTTGGGCTGTATTTGCGGCGAATGCGTACCGGATTGGTTAAAGTAAAAAGATGACCCCGTTCACGGTAAGCGTTGATCAGGTTAATCACTTTAAATTCATTGGGCACTACCAGTTCAGCAGTGGCACCATTGGCATAGTTTTTCCGGGCAAACTCAAACCCGTCAAAAAAACGCTTCCATTCAGGATCAATGGATTCAGCATCCGAAAGGTATTGCTCATATAGCTGATCCGTGTAGGCAGGGTCAGCGTTCGATAAATAAGAGAACTTATCCATTTTATAAGGACATTTGTATGTTTAATACAAAAATAAATCAAAAAACCGACAATGCATCTGTTTTCCCCTATCAAACAACCAACCCTGAGGAATGTTTCCCGTTTTGCCTGAACTGAAGCCAATCTTTTAAAATTACCTGTGGGTACAGATCAGGGTATAACCAGAGCGTTCTTTGGCTGCCAGCTGACTTAAAAAAAGTCCGCCCGGGTAGGCAGACTTTACAATGCAGTTTAAAGTGATGCTACTGCTTATGCAGGGTGAATTGCTTCAACCGGGCATACATCTGCGCATGATCCGCAGTCGGTGCAAACATCAGGATCAATTTTGTAAATATCACCCTCAGAGATTGCTTCAACCGGACATTCATCAATACAAGTGCCACAAGCTGTGCAGTCATCATTAATTACGTAAGCCATGATTTGTAAGAGTTTAAATGTGAATTAAATGGAACTTCTTCCGCTGCAAAAGTAATACAATTTCATGGAATACACTGTTACGATTGCTATTTTTTACTGTGTCTAAATTAGCTCTGGTAGTTATAATATAAACCATCAGACTATCAATAAATTAATAAATAATTT
>SWCC01004732.1_pt1 | contig 16545 bp, 12 predicted proteins | sample 4692971 | NCBI WGS metagenome assembly SWCC01 (sample SAMN10267277, study PRJNA491770) | bioreactor metagenome | isolation source: DHS bioreactor inoculated with subseafloor sediment | place: Japan: off Shimokita Peninsula | collected 2006-08 | reverse complement strand
AAAAAAAAGCAGAAACATCTGCGTTGTGGGCGACGACGATCAGGCCATATATTCCTGGCGCGGCGCCAATGTGGATAACATAAAAAATTTTGAGAAGGACTGGCCCGACTGCGGTGTTGTCACGCTTGAGGAAAATTACCGCTCCACTGCCAACATACTCAATGCCGCCACAGCCGTCATAAACGAGGCGTCAACGAGGCGCGTGAAAAAATTGTGGACGCGAAAAGAAGGCGGCGAAGAGGTGCGTGTGGGAATGTTCAGCCGCGACATTTCCGAGGCCAAGGGCATTGCGGAGGAAATAACAAATTACACCGACTACAATTATGATTACAAAGACATTGCCGTGTTTTACAGGACAAACGCGCAGTCGCGCATATTTGAGGAAACATTCAGGCGCTGCGGCATACCATACAAAATTATAGGCGGCACCGGTTTTTATGAGAGAAAGGAGATAAAAGACGCGCTCGCGTATCTTTATGTGATTTTGAACCGTCACGACGACTGGCATCTTAGCAGGATTATAAATATTCCCGCGCGGGGGATGGGCAAAAAGACCAAGGGCATGGCCGCGCTTTCCAAAATAGCCGCGTCGTCAAACATCAGTTTTTTTGACGCTTTGGATGAAATCATAAAAGACGGTCCTGTGACCGCGCCGACAAAGAACAAGCTCACGCGCTTCGTTGAAAATGTGGAGAGATGGCATGAGTTGATGGACAGCATGCCGGGTTTTGAGTTTGTGAAAAGGGTGCTGGACGAATCCGGTTATGCTCCGCTGCTTGAAAATTCTGAAAGTTTTGATGCCAAAGACAGGCTTCAGAACCTGCAGGAGCTTGTTAACGCGGTGCGGTCCCACGAGGAGGAGTCCGGCCAGAGCATAAGAGATTTTCTTTATGACATATCGCTCATAAGAGAGAGGGACGGGAAGAATTTTAATCAGGCGGGGGTGAGTCTGATGACTCTGCATTTGTGCAAGGGGCTGGAGTTTCCCGTCGTGTTTCTGACGGGCATGGAGGAAGGGCTTCTTCCTTACGGCGACGATTTCGGTGATGTGAACGAGCTTGAGGAGGAGCGGCGGCTTTGCTATGTCGGCATGACAAGGGCCAAGGAAGTGCTCAATCTCACGTCATCCATGAGCCGCCGTCTGTGGGGCAGATGGATTTATCACCAGCCCTCGCGTTTTCTGAAAGACACGGGGCTCGTAAAATAAGGGCAATGGGGACGGTTCCTATTTGTCTGCTAATTGCAAAAAAGCGATTAAAAAATTAGAATTAGAGCCATTTTAACGGAGAGGTGACCGAGCGGCTTAAGGTGTACGCCTGGAAAGCGTATGTACCGAAAGGTACCCAGGGTTCAAATCCCTGCCTCTCCGCCATAGTTTGACTTTATAAGAGGAGCGAGCCAATCCGCCTGAGGCGGATAATGCGCAAGTTTGACGAGCGGAGCGGGGAAAATGAAGAATGTCGCCATTTTCTATGTGAATAAGTCAATGAACGTCCCTCGCATTACATTTTGCTGCTGTTGACAAATAAAGTTTTTTTATGTATTTTCTAAATAGGAATGCGGAAAAGTTGCATAATTTGCGCATTTTGATATTTCAAGTGCGCAAAAAGAAGGGAAAATGAACATAAGAGACATTGTGCTTAAACAAAAGAGGGAATTAGCGCAGATTCGTCAGAAACGGTATATCAAAAGAGAAGCTGTCATTCCTGAGATGGAAAAGAACATTATCAAAGTAATTTCAGGATCACGGAGAGCGGGCAAAAGTTTTTTTGCTATCCATGAACTTGGAAAAGACATAGGGTATGTCAATTTTGACGATGAAAATATAGTTAATGCGGAAAATTACGACGAAATAATTGAAGCCGTAGAAGCAGTGTATAATAAGCCAAAAACGATATTTTTCGACGAAATTCAAAATTTATCCCGGTGGGAATTGTTCGTTAACCGGCTCCAAAGACAGGGATATAATCTGGTATTGTCAGGAAGCAACGCCAATCTTTTAAGCAGTGAGCTTTCCACCCATTTAACAGGCAGGCATCTTACCACTGTAATATTTCCGTTTTCCTTTAAAGAGTATTTGAAGTTTTCGGAAAAAGAATTAACTGAAACCGAAACTAAAGCCAGACTGAACGACTATATAATAAAAGGCGGATACCCTGAGCATCTGGTTGAAAAGCTTGACGGGAAAAAATATTTAGCCACGCTTTTTGATTCAGTAATTTATAAAGACATAATAAAACGGCACAATCCGGGTTATCCGAAGGGGCTGGAAAGTCTGGCAAATTATTTGATTTCAAATTTCGGCGCAAAAATATCCTATAAAAATTTAACTGACTTTGTTGGAATCGGAAGCGAGCACACGATAAAAAAATACATTGGTTATCTCGAAGAAGCGTTTTTGCTTTTTCAGCTAAAAAGTTTTTCGTTTAAAGTCCGGCAGCAGGAAAGAGCAAATAAAAAAATTTATGTAACCGATAACGGTTTGATTAACGCGAAAGCATTTTCTTTTTCAGGAAATACCGGAAGATTATATGAAAATGCCGTGGCAATTGAATTAAAAAAAAGAGAATTAGCCGGTGAACTGGAGTTCTACTATTATGGAAATAAATATGAAGTGGATTTTGTTGTCAAAAAAAACCTTGAGATTAAAAGTCTTATTCAGGTGTGTATTGATTTTACCGGCAAGGATACAAAGGCAAGGGAAATACGGGGATTATTGCAGGCTTCTCAGGAACTTAATTGCGGCAATTTGATGGTAATAACCGGAGGATACCGTGGTGAAGAGAAAGTTGAGTGGTTCGGAAAAAAGGGGAAAGTGAAATATGTGCCCGCATGGGAATGGCTGCTTTCGCCGGAAAAATTTGCGCTGCTCTAAATATCATTCGTCATGCAGGGTTAATGGATGTTCCTAATTCCCACAGGGGGATAAATTTTCCTCTTTGAGAAAGCGGGGTTATTTATTAGAATCTAGCCCTATGAACACAACAGCTAAAATTTATACGGTGACGGAGCTCAACAGCAAGACCAAGCTTATGCTTGAGAAGGAGTTCCGGGGAATAATTCTTGACGGCGAACTTTCCAATTTTAAAAAATACAGCTCTGGCCACTGCTATTTTTCGCTGAAAGATTCCGGCGCTCAGATATCGGGTGTGATGTACCGCTTCAAGGCTGTGCGTCTCACATTTGTCCCCAAAGACGGAATGAAAGTCCGGGTGAAGGGCACGGTGACGCTGTATCCCGTGAGGGGCTCCTATCAGATACTGGTTGATGAGATGCATGAGACGGGTGTGGGCGAGCTTCAGAAGAAATTTGAGGAGCTCAAAAAGAAGCTGAAGGAAGAAGGCCTCTTTGATAAATCAAGAAAACGTCCCCTTCCGTCGATGCCGCAGAAGATAGGCGTTATCACTTCTCCGACGGGCGCGGCGATAAGAGATGTTCTCACCGTCTTAAAGAGAAGATTTTCAAACATTCATGTGATCATCAATCCCGTCAGGGTGCAGGGCGCCGAGGCTCCCGGTGAAATCGCCGGGGCCATTGAAGAAATGAACCGCCATTTTTCCGATATAGACGTTCTTATTGTCGGGCGTGGCGGCGGCTCGCTTGAAGATTTGTGGGCTTTCAACGAGGAGATTGTGGCACGGGCGATATTCGCGTCAAAGATTCCCATTATATCGGCAGTGGGACACGAGGTGGACTGGATGATATCCGATTTTACCGCCGATGTGCGCGCGGCCACCCCGTCGGTTGCCGCGGAAATAGTGCTGGGCAGAAAAGAGGAGCTCATCAAAAGCGTGGACAACGCCGTGGTAAGAATGAAAAACGGACTGAATAAAAAAATCTCCGGCATAGACGACAGGCTGAGCGCCGCGCTGCTGCGGCCCTATCTGAGAGAGCCGTCTCTTTTTATGTCGCGATTTGAGCAGGGTTTTGATATAGCCTTTGAAGGTTTTGTGACGGCGAAAGACAGAATGTTTGAGAATTATACGGAAAAATGCACCCATCTTGCGGCGCGTCTTGAAATACTTTCGCCGCGGAACACCCTAGCGAGGGGTTACGCGATAGCGCAGAAAGCGGACGGCACGGTGATAAAGAAATCTTCGGATGTTAAAACCGGCGAGAAAATAAATGTACGGCTTGACCGCGGGTCTCTCGGGGCTGAAGTTTTGAAAATAGCTGATTGATTATGGCAAAAAAGTGAATTTGCTGAAAAATTTAGAAGGAGAAATAATAAAATGAGCGAAAAGAAAACGGCGGTGAAAAAGGATTTTGAAAAAGAGCTGAAGCGCCTTGAGGAAATTGTGGCTCTTCTTGAGAAGGGAGACAGCCCGCTGGATGAATCCATAAAGCTTTTTGAAGAGGGCATAGAAAAGGCCTCTGATATGAAAAAAAGCCTGGAGGAAGCCAAGAGAAAAATAGAGATCATCTCAAAGAAAAGCGGTCTCTTTGCCACGGAGAAATTCGGCGAAGATGAATTCTAAAGACATTTTCGCGCTGGAAAAAAATCTTCTGCGGCTTCTTCCCGCGGGGGGAAGCTTGACAAAAAATCTTGACAGGTCTCTCATATACTGTATAAAGACCGGCGGGAAAAGAATAAGGCCTCTTCTTTTTATGGCTGTCGTAAAGGCTGTGCAGAAAAATATTCCGAAAGGTATGCAGAAAAAGGTGAGGGATTTCGCCTGCGGTATTGAATTTCTGCACAGCTATTCGCTTGTGCACGACGACATAATGGACGGCGATGACATCCGCAGGGGCAAAGCGACGGTGTGCAAAAAATTCGGCTCCTCAACAGCTATTCTCGCCGGCGATGCTCTTCTCACCCGCGGCCTGGAAATTCTTTACGGTGCCTTTCCTGAAGCGGCGGCAATAATTAACGCCGGAATCGGCTCCCCCGGCATGATAGCGGGACAGGCCGCTGATATGGAGCAGGAGGGGAAAAAACGACGTTTGGAAAAAGCTCTGTGGTATATACATCTGAATAAGACGGCCGCTTTTTTTTCAGCCATATGCGCGGCGGGGGCGGCGGCCTCGGGAGCGTCGTCTAAAGAATTGCTGAATTTCGCGTCTTTCGGAAGCAATCTGGGCATGGCTTTTCAGGTGAGGGACGACATTCTCGACCGTGAGGGAGACAGAAAAAAATACAAAAAATCAAGAAATGACGAAAAAAACGATAAGCTGACGGTTTTAAAATTCTACACATTGTCCGACGCGCAGAAAATTGCCGGAGGAATAACGGATCGAGCTGAAAGTTTTCTTAAAAAACTTCCGTATGACACTTTCGCTCTTTCGGCGCTGCTTGAGAAATTAAGGGAAAGGGAGTTTTGAATATGGCTGTTCTGGATATGATAAATTCACCCCGTGAGCTTCATCTCATACGCAGAGATCTTCTGCCGGTTCTTGTGGGCGAGATACGGGAAAAAATTATAGACACCTGTTCAAAAACGGGCGGACACATAGGCGGCAGTCTCGGCGCCGTGGAACTGATAACGGCTCTTCATTATGTTTTTGACTGTCCTGAGGATAAAATAGTTTTTGACGTCGGACATCAGGCCTACGCGCACAAAATTCTCACCGGCCGCGCCGGGCGCTTTGAAACAAACCGCCTATTCGGCGGAATATCCGGTTTTCCGAAAATGTCCGAAAGTGAATATGATGCTTTCGGCGTCGGCCACGCCTCAACTTCCATTTCCGCCGCTTACGGGATGGCCTGCGCGCGTGACATAAAAGGCGGAAAGAACAAAGTGATAGCGGTAATCGGCGACGGAGCTTTGACAGGCGGCCTGGCTTATGAGGGCCTTAATAATGCCGGCTGCTCGGGCAGAGATATTCTCGTTATATTAAACGACAACAACATGTTCATTTCTCCGCGAGTGGGCGCTATCGGGAGCATGCTGACAAAAATATTTACGCTGGGCATTGTGAAAAAGACGGAAGACTCTGTTGTTAATTTTCTTAAAAGGTTGAAAGTGGTGGGCCTTGAAATACTCAGAATTGCCCGCCGTATAAAAACGATTCTTTTTCCTGGTATGTTTTTTGAGGAGATGGGCTTTTCCTGTTTCGGCCCCGTTGACGGACATGATCTTGACCGGCTTATAGCTCTGCTGGGAAAAATAAAGAAATTTAAGGGGCCCGTTTTTCTGCATGTTATAACGAAGAAGGGCAAGGGCTACAAGCCCGCCGAGGAAAATCCCGCTTCATTTCACGGGCTGGGCGCTTTCAACAGACTGACCGGTGAAATACCGGAATCTTCAAAAAGCTATTCCGATGTTTTCGGTGAAGTGTTGTGCGAACTTGCCGCCAAAGACAAAAATATCGTTGCCATAACGGCGGCCATGCCCGAGGGAACGGGGCTGTTGAAATTTTCCGAAAAGTTTCCTGAGCGTTTTTTCGACTGCGGCATAGCGGAGGAGCACGCCGTCACTTTCGCGGCGGGGCTTGCCTCGCAGGGGATAAAACCCGTTGTGGCGCTTTATTCCACATTTCTGCAGAGATCCTTTGACCAGATAATACACGATGTCTGCCTGCAGAATCTCCCTGTTGTTTTCGCCGTTGACAGGGCGGGTATTGTCGGCGCCGACGGTCCCACGCATCACGGCAATTTTGATATTTCATATCTGCGGATGATTCCCGGCATGATAGTTGCCGCGCCAAAAGACGCGAAGGAGCTCGGGGATATGCTTTATTCCGCTCTCAAATACGACGGCCCCGCAGCAGTGCGTTATCCCCGCGCTAAGGCGGAGGAGATGATCGTCGGGGGTGAGTTTACCTTCCTTGAGCCGGGAAAAGCGGAAATTCTTATACCGGGCGGAGATGTGTGCATAGCGGCGCTCGGCAGCATGGTTTATCCCGCGCTTTTGGCTTCACAGGAGCTTGAGGGAGCCGGCATAAAATGCGGCGTTATAAACGCGCGTTTTGCCAAGCCTCTTGATACGGAAACATTAACAGCGGCGGCGGAAAGTGCTAAACTCCTTGTGACGCTTGAAGAGAACACCGTCATCGGCGGTTTCGGTTCGGCCGTGCTTGAGGAACTGAAGCCTTCTTTGCGGGGTTGCGTGCGGAGCATAGCTGTTCCGGACAGGTTTATAACGCATGGTTCCATAGAAGAACTGAAAGAGGGAGCGGGTATAGATGTTTCCTCGGTGGTGAAGAAAATAAAAGGATTTATGAAAAAATGAAAACAATGATAAAAGTGTGCGGTGTCGCAAATGAAAAGGACGTGAATTTCATATCCATGCTGGATGTGGATTTTATAGGTTTTAATCTTGTCGCGGGTTCCAAAAGGGCAGTTTCGGAAAACGCTCTCAAAAAACTCGTGCCTCTTGTGCCTTCTTACATCAGCTCCGTGGCCGTGATGGTTAACCCGGCGCTAAATGACGTAAAGAGAATAATAAAAAAAACAGGAATATCTTTTTACCAGCTTCACGGCGACGAAAGCGTTGAGTTTGTAAAAGAAGTGAAGGAGCTGGGCGTGAAAGTGATAAAGGCCTTCAGCTTTCCCGACGAGGATTCCGTTGAGAGGGCGCTGCCTTACGCCGAATGCGCGGATTATTTTCTCGTTGATAGTTTTTCGCCGGGCATGAGCGGAGGAACGGGCGTGAAGTATTCGCCTGCCATCGCTAAGAAAGTGAAGGCGCTAGGCGTGCCCATGTTTCTGGCGGGGGGGCTCAATCCTGAAAACGCCGCGGAAGCCGTGCGCGAGATAGAGCCATACGCTGTGGATACGGCTTCGGGCGTGGAAAAAAGTCCCAGGAGCAAAGACATTGAAAAAATCAGGGGTTTTATAAGGGCTGTGCGCGGGGCGTAAAAATGCAAAAACGAAAACGCTTGCCACGTCCGCCAATAGGAACCGTCCCCATTGGCGCCGTCCCTGATGGCGCATATTACGGAGTTTTCGGCGGTCAGTTTGTGCCGGAGACGCTTTATAAACCCCTGACGGAGCTTGAAGAAGCCTTTAAGGATGCCTCTCTCAGCGTCGGATTCAGAAAAGATCTCCATCAGCTTTTATCCGATTACTCGGGAAGGCCCACGCCGCTTTATTACGCGAAGAGACTTTCTTCTTTTCACGGCCGCCGCATTTATCTCAAAAGAGAGGATCTCAACCACACCGGATCTCACAAGATCAATAATGTTCTCGGTCAGATTCTTCTTGCGCGGCGTATGGGCAAAAAAAGGATAATCGCCGAGACGGGCGCGGGGCAGCACGGCGTGGCCGTGGCCACAGCCGCGGCTCTGTTCGGCATGAAATGCGTTGTCTATATGGGAACTGTTGACATAAAAAGGCAGGCGGTTAATGTTGAGCGGATGAAACTTCTTGGAACGAAAGTTGTTCCTGTTGAAAACGGTGACGCGACGCTGAAAGAGGCCGTGAGCGAAGCCATAAGGGACTGGATATCCGATCCCGGCGGCACATATTATCTCATAGGTTCCTGCGTCGGGCCTCACCCCTATCCTCTGATGGTGAGATTTTTTCAGTCTGTCATAGGCGACGAGACAAAAAAACAGATAATGAAAAAGGAAAAACGTCTTCCTGATTATCTCCTTGCCTGCGTCGGGGGCGGCTCCAATTCAATAGGTTTTTTTCATCCTTTTTATAAGACCGCCGTAAAATTCATAGGCGTTGAAGCCGGAGGCACGGGCGGCGCTCCCGAAAACACAGCCGCTTCAATATGCTTTGGCTCGCCCGGTGTGCTCCATGGCGCGAAAAGTTATCTTCTGCAGAACAGAGAAGGTCAGATTCTTGAAACCCATTCTATCGCCGCGGGCCTTGATTATCCGTCGGTGGGGCCGGAGCACAGTTTTTATCATCAGAGCGGACGCGCCGAATATGTCACCGTTTCCGACGCTGAGGCCATCAAAGCTTTTGAGCGTCTCTCAAAGCTTGAAGGAATAATACCGGCTCTTGAATCGTCTCACGCGCTGGCTTATCTTTCCCGCCTCGCTCCGAAGACAAAAAAAAGCGCCGTTATATGCGTGTGTCTTTCCGGCCGCGGAGACAAAGACATGGCGATAGAGCATAGCATAGTGGAAAGCCGCAAAAAATGAACAGCATAAAATTTTCGGTTTTTGAGAAGGAGAAAGCTCTTAACATATTTTTTGTCGCCGGAGCGCCGGATATGAATGCTTCGGTGCAGTGCCTGAGAAAACTTCCTTCATGCGGCTGCGACATCATAGAAATAGGCGTGCCTTATTCCGACCCTCTCGCCGACGGTTCCGTTATAAGAGACGCATACGCGCGGGCGCTGAGCTCCGGCGTCACTCTCAAAAAAGTGCTGTCTATGGTGAAGAGCGAGCGCAAAAACGTGCCGGTTCCGATTGTGCTTATGATTTACAGCAATCTTGTTCTTCGCAAAGGCGAGGATAATTTTATAAGGGACGCGGTGAAGAGCGGGGTGAACGGGGTGATAATTCCGGATATGATGTATCCTTATTCAAAAGACTTCGCGGCCAAATGCAGGGCCGCCGATCTGGCTTTTATACCTCTCGCCGCTCCGGCGACGGAGGGGGACAGAATAAGGGAAATTTCATCATCCGGCGACGGCTTTCTTTATTATGTCAATGTTGAGGGAATAACCGGGGCGCGGGAAAACCTTCCCAGAGGCATTGCCGCGCGGCTCAGGGATGTGTCCGCATCTTCCGTTCTTCCCGTTATGAGCGGTTTCGGCATATCAAAACCTGCGCACATAAAAGCCGTAAAGAAATATGTTGACGGGGTTGTTGTGGGCAGCGCCGTGCAGAATTTACTTAATAAAGGAAAAAAACCATGGGATTTGGTGAAGGAGTTAAAATGTTCTTTTTTATAAAAAAATCCGAAGACGGTTTATGGCTGAAATGCGCCGCATGCAACGAGATCACGTACAAAAAACAGCTTGTGGCTAATTCCTATGTCTGCGCGAAGTGCGGAAATTATTTCCGCATAGGAGGAAAGGAATATCTGAATTTGATATGTGACGAAGGGAGTTTTACCGAATATTTTTCCGATATAAAACCTGTCGACCCGCTGAATTTTTATGATGTGAAAAAATACTCAAAAAAACTCAAAGAAGCCCAGAAGAAAACGGGAGACAACGATGCCTTTACCTGCGGCTTGTGCTCCATAGAGGGCGCCGGCGCCTGCATGGGCGTTCTTAATTTCGCTTTTATGGGCGGGAGCATGGGTTCTGTCGTGGGAGAAAAGATAACCATGCTTGTTGAAAAGGCGATAAAGGAAAAACTGCCTGTTGTTATAGTGTCCGCATCCGGCGGCGCGCGGATGCAGGAAGGAATTCTGTCGCTGATGCAGATGGCCAAAACATCCGGCGTTCTGGCTAAACTTGCGCGTGAAAAACTTCCCTTTATATCCGTTCTGACAAACCCCACAACGGGCGGCGTTAGCGCGAGTTTCGCTTTTCTGGGCGATGTTATAATAAGCGAACCTAAGGCGCTGATAGGTTTTGCCGGACCGCGTGTGATAGAGCAGACCATAAGGCAGAAACTGCCGGAAGGTTTTCAGAAGTCGGAATTCCTGCTTGAAAAAGGTCAGATAGATATGATTGTCGAAAGGCAGGAACTCAAAAGTAAAATAGCTGTAGTTTTGAATATTCTCAAGGGGGGCAAATCATGAAAAAAGATTCTTTGGCGGGGCGTGTTATGAATCCGTGGAAAGTGGCGAAAAAACAGCTTGCTGATGTGGCCGAAAGCATAAAGCTTGAACCGTGGATACACGATAAGCTCAGTGAATGCAAAAGAAGTCTGATTGTTTCCATTCCCGTGAAGATGGATGGAGGAGGCGTTAAAATTTTTGAGGGCTTCAGGGTGCAGCACAATTTAGACAGAGGCCCTGCCAAAGGCGGAATACGCATACACCCTTCCGTGACGCTGGATGAGGTGAAAGCTTTGTCCATGTGGATGACATGGAAGTGCGCCGTCGTCAACATACCCTACGGAGGAGCCAAGGGAGGCATCACATGCGAACCCTCTGAACTTTCAAAATCCGAACTGGAAAGAATGGTCAGGAGATACACCTCCGAGATAGGAATAATCATAGGCCCGGAAAAGGATATCCCCGCGCCCGATGTCAACACGAACCCTCAGGTGATGGCCTGGATAATGGACACATATTCCATGAATGTGGGTTACTCCTCGCCCGCCGTCGTCACGGGAAAACCGGTGAGCATAGGCGGTTCTCAGGGTCGCCCCGAAGCGACCGGCAGGGGGCTCATGATAATAGTGAAAAAGCTTCTGGAGAAAATAGGCAAAAACCCTCAGGATATGACTGTGGCCGTTCAGGGTTTCGGCAATGTCGGCGGAGCTTTCAGCCGTCTTGTGTCCGAACTGGGATGCCGCGTGATAGCCGTTTCCGATGTGTCAGGCGGTATTTATGATTCCAAAGGCCTTGATATAGTTGCCGTCGGGAAATATGTTTCCGGAAACGGTGTGCTGAAAGGATATAACGGGACAGATGCCATAAGCAACGAAGAACTTCTTGAACTTAAATGCGATATCCTCGTGCCTGCGGCTCTTGAAGGCCAGATAACGGTGAACAACGCCGCGAAGATAAATGCCTCTTATGTCATTGAGGGCGCCAACGGCCCCACGACTCCGAAAGCAGACAAGATTCTGGAAGACATGAATGTCATTGTTATTCCCGACATTCTCGCCAACGCCGGGGGCGTCACGGTGTCTTATTTTGAATGGGTGCAGGATCTCCAGTCGAACTTCTGGAAATACGAACAGATAAACAGCAAGCTGGTGGAAATCATGTCCGAGGCCTTTGACGCTGTCTGGGATATTATGAAAAAAACAAAATGCAGCATGCGCCTTGCGGCTTATAAAATTGGCGTCGGAAGAGTGGCGAAAGCCGTGCGGCTGCGCGGCATATATCCGTAAAACTTGTGATATAAGGCACATTGACAGTGCTGAGGGTGATTTTGTTATAATGTCAGCAGGATAAATATTTTATGAAATTAAAAACATCATTTTGTTTTTGGGCGGTAGTTGTAATACTGTGCCTGCTGTCCAATTTTAGTTATGCGTCGTGGGGCACATCAACGCTTGATGACGCCGACTATGCGGGACAATACACGTCAATAGCGGTGGATGTTAACGATAATATTCACGTTGCTTATGTGGGAGCAACTGACTTCGGACTGTACTATGCCAAATACGACGGCAGCAGCTGGACATTTGAAGATGTGGACAGGAGCGGGATACCGTCTTTTAAAAACCCGTCTATTGCGGTTGATGTGCAGGGAAAACCCCGTATCTCTTATTATAATAATGACGCGGGTTCAATGGATTTGAAATATGCAGTCCGCATTGAATCCGGTTGGGAAATAGAGACCGTGGATTCGGACGGCGATGTCGGTCAATACAATTCGCTTGCTCTCGACGGCAGAGGTTATCCGCATATTGCTTATTATGACAGCACAAACACTAATCTTAAATACGCGAAATGGAATGGGAGCGACTGGGATAAAGAGACAGTGGATTCGGAAGATACCAGTAGTGACGGGAAGTATTGTTCTCTTGCCTTGGATGGAACGGGAAATCCGCATATATCCTATTCAAAAGAAACAACGATAGATGTTTTCAATACGAAGTATGCGAAATGGACGCCGCAGTCGGGTTGGGTCTATGATGATGTTGATACTTCAAACAGCGGCAAAAATACATCAATTGCGATTGACGGGAACGGAACAGTTCACATTTCCTATGATGACACCGGAACCGAAATACTGCATGCGAGTTCCACATCTTCAGGCTGGAGTGTAGGAACCGTTTATTTCGGGGCGGTTAGCAATGTCAATTCAATTGCTCTTGACGGCAACGGCCACCCTCATATTCTTTATCATAAACCGTCAACTGATTTTAGTCTTAATTATTCCAGTTATCCGAACTGGTCGTCCTCTGTCGCAGATCAGGGTGCGCCGTCGCGTGATATGGGGAATTCAAATTCGCTTGCTTTTGACAGCGGTGGGCGCGCCTGTGTAGTTTATTCTTCTTACAACGTTCTTTCAGATCGGTATGATTTGAGATTCGCGACTTCATCTTTTACATTCGCCGCGCCCATGGGCGGAAATTCCCGGGGGAAAGTGCAGGCGCCGACGAATTTCAGCGGTTTCGTCCCGTCCGGAATCGAAATATACTGGTCTATGGAATCCTAATTCCTCTAACACAAGCGGCTACAGGGTTTATTGTTCATCAGCGGGAGGGAATTTTTATCTTGCCGCCGATACAGTCACTCTGTCAGGAAACGCTCAGACAGGATGGAGCCATACGGGTTTGAGTCTGAATACTTCATATCATGCCTATGCCGCGGCCGTAAACGCGGGCGGAGTTGTAACTTCAAGTTCGTCGCTTGTGTGGACTTTGACGAATCCTCCGGCGGCGAGCGGTATTGTGTCCGTAAGCAGTTGTTCAATAACGCTGAACTGGTCGGCCAACGGCAATCCCGATTATACGAAGTGGGGAATACTCCGCTCGACTGATAATTTTACAACAAGTACAGTGACGCTGAAATCGGCGGGAGATAATTATATACTCACTTCAATTACGGACACCTATCAATTAACAGGAAATACGACTTACTGGTATAAGGTACAGGCCTTTAACGGGTCGGGAATAGAAAGCTCTTTTGATGCGGTCGTCTCCACTAAAACAAAACCTGCTCCTCCCGTTGCCGCCGGTTCATTTTCGGGAATAGCTGTTTCAAGTGTTTCAATAAATTGGACATGGACGGACACAAATAGCGGAACTAATTCTGAAGACGGCTATCTTGTCCGCAGGGCGGCGGATAATGAAATTCTGATATCACGTCCCGTCGATACAACACACTGGATACAGACGGGCCTTTCAGTAAATGTATCAACTTCGGCTTATGTGGAGGCATACAATGAATCAGGCTCAAGCGCAACCGCAACGCTTTCCGTATATACGTTTGCCAATCCGCCTGCGGAGAGCCACGTTGCTTCAAGCGGAAGCAACTCAATTAATATAGCATGGTCGGACAACGGTAATCCCGGTTATACGAGTTGGGGGATACTCCGCTCGACGGATAATTTCGCTACAAGCACAACAACGCTGAAAGATTTCTCCGACGGTTACATGGCCTTGTCATTTACAGATGACAGTTTAACAAACGAACTCACATACTGGTATAAAGTGTGCGCGTATAACGGGGCCGGAACAGGTACGGATTATGGCATTACGGTTTCAACATTTCTTGCCGATATAATAGCTCCGGCGGCGGTGACAGATTTGGCCGCTTCTGCGGGAACAAGCGACGGGGAGATAAATCTGATATGGACATCACCAGGCGACGACGGAACCCTGGGAGATATAAACGCAGGAAAATTAGCGATTCAGTATTTTACCGCTCCCGCGGCTGTATGGTCACACGAAGACGCTCAGATAATAATATCAACTTCGGCGGCGGCAATGTCAAATCGCGCGCTTTGCGTGAGCGGATTACTTGACGGAACAACTTATTATTTCAAGTTGTGGACGGCAGATGAACATTTGAACTGGTCGGAAATATCAAACGAGGCGTTAGCCTGCACGGGGGGATTGAATGACACAACGCCGCCCGCAAAAATCAGCACTCTTAACGCAGAAGTCGGCGCTAACGCCGGAGAAATAAAACTTTCGTGGACTGCTCCCGGCGACGACGGCATTAGCGGCGGCCCCGCGGCAAGTTATGAAGTGCGTTATATAATGAACGATACATGGGATTTTGTGGTGATGCCCTTTAATGACGGGACTCTTGTTCCGAATCCGCCTGTGCCTGCGGTGGCCGGAACTTTGGAAACGATGACTGTTACAGGGCTGACGGAATATACAAATTACAGCTTTGCCGTAAAAGCTTATGATGAAGCTGGAAATCAGCTGGGGCCTGATACTTATTCGGCGGCAATGCCCAAAAGCGATATTGCCGTTCCCGGGATTCCGCAGAATTTTACCGGAGAGGCCAGGAGTACGGAGGAAATAAAATGGATATGGGACAGTGTTATAGACACCACATATAAGCTTTTTGATCAGTCGGGTAATCAGATAGGAGCAACGCTTGCTGCCGGCGAAGTTTGTTATAATGAGGGAGGCCTTTCGCCTAACACCACCTTCAGCCGCTATGTTGTCGCTTATAACGCGGGCGGGGCGAGCACGTCGACGGCGACGATTTCACGTTGTACTCTCGCGGGAAATCCGTCGGCTTTAACGGCTCTATCCGTCACCGACCACACGCTGAATCTTTCATGGACTGCTCCCTCCGGCGGGGCCGCGGCGTATAAAATAACCAAGAGGCAGGGTACCGCTGATGAAGTGGTAATTGTTGTGAGCACGACCTCTTACGCTGACAGCGGCCTTGCGTCAAATACCGGATATGAGTATGTTGTGCAGTCTTACAACAGCGACGGTGTGATTAACAGCAACGCCACCACATCTGTTCATGTCACGACACAGCAGGATGTGACAAACCCGCAGCCCCCAGATATTGACCCGACTGCAAGCTCAGTATCACCGGGAGGAGTTATAGATATAAGCGGTTATGCGACAGACGCCTTAACCGAAAATTTTTCACAAGTTATAATCACCATATACGATCAGGACAACAGGTCTCTTGCCACAATAGGAAGCAATGTTCCGAATTCATCTCCGTATTTCACAAACGGCCTCTTTATTTCCACATCAGGCGTGATAGGCGGCGCGGTGTATGTCGCGCCTAATTTTAGCGAATATTTTCCAATGGCGACAAGCATAAAGATAGGGATACAGCTTCAGGACGATGGAGACAACCTTTCCCCTGAACCTTCTCCGGGAATTCTGCCTGAAATTTCTGTCGACGCCGCGGTCGGCAAAGTCAAAACAAAAATTTACAACAACATAATCAAAACTCCGTCCGCGGCGAATCCCGCAGTGATAAGATATGAGATGCCGTCGGCGGGGCAGGTGTCGGTAAAGCTTTATGATTTGCAGGGCAGGCTTGTAAAAACAATTTTTGAAGGTCATGATTCAACGAATGTAAAACACTGGTACGGTAAAAATTCGGGGGGAAACACCGTCGCAAGCGGCGTTTATCTTCTGCATATAAAAGCCGGTGGTGTTGAAGAAGTCCATAAAATAGTGGTGGTGAAATGAGCGCGTTATTAAAGAAAAACAAAAGATTAAAAACCGCTTTGAAAATATGCGTGAGCGCCGCATTTGTTTTTTTAACGCTTGATTATTTTTCATATCCCGTTTTCGCCGTTCCCGGGGACGCGGGCGGTATCACGCTTGAAGAACCGGTGTCTGTAAAAGCGGCAGGTCTCGGCGAGGCTTACACGGCTTTTGCCGAAGGCGCCGCCGGTTCGTTCTGGAACCCGGCAGGACTCAGTTATCAGAAATTATTTTCGTTTGAAGCCTGCGCTATGACGGGATACGACGGTTCCAATTTCACGGTAATGGGTTTCGCGAAACCTTTCAAGAGCGGCGGAGCGCTGGCTCTGAATGCGATTCAATATGACGCAGGAACTATGGAAGTTAAAACGCTTGATCCTTCTACAGGTCAGGTTCTTGATACAAAAACGGTGTCTTCCC
>SWCC01010096.1_pt1 | contig 16667 bp, 12 predicted proteins | sample 4692971 | NCBI WGS metagenome assembly SWCC01 (sample SAMN10267277, study PRJNA491770) | bioreactor metagenome | isolation source: DHS bioreactor inoculated with subseafloor sediment | place: Japan: off Shimokita Peninsula | collected 2006-08 | reverse complement strand
GTGATACACCAGGACAAGTCTGCGTGTCGGCCGAGTGAGAGCCACGTAGAGGTCTTGAGGCACGTGAGCAATCGAGTGCGGATCGGCTATCACGACCGAGTCGAACTCGAGCCCCTTTGCATCGCGAGCAGTCATCACCTCGATGCCAGGGCGCGCGAGCGCTGCCACGTGCGGGAGCAATTCCTCGGGCGAGATGATGGCGACGAGGCCGCCGCCTCGCGTCGACAGCGCATCGGTCTCAAGGCTCGCGGCATCCGCAGCAACGCGGGCAAGTGCCTGCGATTCGGTCACTGGAATCGTCGCGACAGCGTCCTCGACGTCTCGTGCAGCACTCAGCTCGCTCACGGGAAGCCCTGCAGCGCGCGCAAAATTCTGGGCGGCCGATGCGACCGACGCCGGGATGCGGTAGCTCACGGTGAGTTCGCGCAAGTGCCAACTCGCCTGGAACAGCGGATCCATTGTTTCCGGCCACCAGCGGGTTCCAGCAGGAGCCGAGGTTTGTGCGATGTCGCCCACGATGGTGAACGAGCGAGACGGGCAACGGCGCAAGAGCATGCGCCACGCCATGGGGGAGAGCTCTTGGGCCTCGTCGACAATCACGTGTCCGTACGTCCACGAGCGGTCTGCGCTCGCGCGCTCCGCCACGGTCTTACGCGTCTCAGGCGTTCTCATACGGTCCGCAAGCATTTCGGCGGTCACTATCCCGTCGCCCCCAAAGAGGTCGAGAACCTCCTTGGCATACCTGAGCTCGGCCTTGGCGTCGTTCGCCGGACGGGCGGAATGCGGCAAGTCGCCCAGCAACTCTGCGGCTTCGTCGAGGAGGGGGACATCGGCATCGGTAAATGGCGCTCCCGGCTCTCGCGCCAAGAGTGCCCGCTCCGCCTCGGTCAATCGCGATGCGCACGCGGCGAGCAAATGAGGCTTGGTGAAGAGGTCGCTCACCAACTGTTGCGGTGTGAGCGGCAACCAGCACAAGTTGATCGCAACGCGCAGGGACCGATCGTCGCGGAGGTCCCGCGCAATCTCTTTCCTATCGTCGTCCTCAATCTCGGGGCCGAGTTGCTCCACGACCTGGCGGGTGAGCCTGTTAATCATCTCTTTAGAGAACGTCGAACGCGCGGCATTGTGTGGCTTGCCATCGCGCCGGGCACGGGCTTGCGCCTCGCGGACGTCGGAGCGCTTGATTGTCACGAGGCGACCGTCAATCCGAAATTCCTGATCGCGTCTGGGGATACGTTGACGTTCGCGCACGGCAAGCCTGATGACTGTCGCCATGTCGAGCCTGCCTTTGAGGGCGGCAATCTCGTCACGCTCTCGTGTGGTGGTGCTGATGCCCTTGACCAGCCCCGAGAGGGTGGTTGAGACGGCCCCCGTCTCTCCCAAGGAGGGCAGGACGTGGTCGATGTACCGTAAGAACGACGTTGACGGGCCGACGAGTAGTACCCCGCGTCGAGCGAGCAGTTCTCTGTGGTGGTAAAGCAAGTAGGCGGCCCGATGGAGCGCCACGGCGGTCTTTCCTGTCCCCGGACCGCCCTGCACCACGAGCGCGCCTTGCAAAGGCGCGCGAATGACGGCGTCCTGTTCCGCCTGAATTGTGGCGACGATGTCGCCCATACGCCCGGTGCGTTTGGCATCGAGCGCGGCGAGGAGAGCGCCCTCTCCCGCGAGTGATCCTGCCTGGCCGGAACCCCTGAGGGCCTCAACATCCAAGATGTCGTCTTCGATGGCGGTGACGATTCGGCCTTGGGTGGTGAGGTGTCTGCGCTTCATCACGCCTTGAGGCTGCGCCGCCGTCGCTGCGTAAAACGGCGAGGCCGCGGGCGCTCGCCAGTCGGTCAGGAGCGGCACATGGTCGGAATCCGACAGGCCAATGCGTCCCACGTACAAGACGTCGCCGCCCACAGTGTCGAGACGTCCAAAACACAATCTGTCTTCAACGGCGTCGAGTTGCCCGATGCGGTCTTCGTAGAGCGTCGCGAACGAATCCCGCTCGGAGCGGTTCTGAGGAGAACCTGATGGTCCGGCCTTGCGGATCTCCGCGAGCCGTTGCGCGGCCTCCACTCGCAAGGTGTCGAGCCGCGAGTACAGCGTGTCGACAACGCGTTGTTCTAGGCCGATGCCGGTGCCCGCCTCCACGGTGGACTCGTCGTGCATGAACTCCCTTTCGCACTCCCCGCGAACTCCGCGGGCAGTAGACCATCCTCGCATGACAGAGGGCAAATCCACATGTTCCCGCGTTCGCGGGGCGCGATATCGCATCGCGCCGGCCCGTCTTCGTGTCACAGTGATCTCATGGCTTTGATGACGTGGGATACAGATGGCGTGGCGCAATGGGCCGACCGCTCTGGGTCCGACGCTGTGTTGGTCCAGTCCCTCCGTGGCTTTATTGACGCGGGCAGGGTGGGCAAGCTCGTATGCGATCACATTCTGGGCATGGCCGAGCCTGTACGGCTCTTGACTTTCGATATCGACGAGTTCCTCGACTATCGCTCGCGCAGGCCCGAGATGACATTCTCGGTGAACGAGTGGACCAACTATGACGAGCCGTATCTGGCGATCGACATGGTGACTGATGCGGAAGACCGCGCGTTCCTGTTGCTCCACGGAAGCGAGCCCGATGTGCGCTGGGAGGCATACATCAGGGGAGTGAGAAGCGCCGTCGAGAAATTGGGCGTCGGACTGACAGCTGGCGCCCACGGCATTCCTATGGGAGTGCCTCACACCAAGCCGATGCAGTCCACGGTTCACGGCACAAGGCAAGACCTCCTTCCCGATGCCTCGGCCATGTTTGGGACGGTGAGCGTTCCAGCATCGGCACAGAATCTCCTGGAGTACAGGTTCCGACAATGGGGCCTTGACGCGGTCAACGTGGCCGTTCATGTGCCTTACTACATCGCTCAATCCCCTTTGCCGCAGGCCGCGCAACACGCCTTGAGCAAGCTCGAGGGCTTGACGGGATTGAACCTCGCACCCGAAAGATTGGACGAGGCGGCCATCGCCGCTACGTCCGAGATTGCAGGCCAGATGGCGGATTCCGAAGAGGTGCAAGCGCTCGTCACCACACTCGAAGAGCAATACGAGGCGATGGAAGAGTCGCGCAGGGACGGCATCCCGATGGACCGCCCACTGCCCACTGCCGACGAACTTGGCGACGAATTTGAACGATTTCTTGCGCAACAACGCCGAGAGTCTCCCCCAAACGACTAATCTGTGCCATGCTTACTAGTGGTTGCATTGACGTAGTGAGCAGAACCTGTCTGCTAGCAGACAAGGAACAAGGCATTGCGGCGACGAGCGAGACACAGTGTCCCGCTTCCCGTCCCGGGCATTAAAGGCAAGGAAATACCAGCATGACACAGGGTTCCGTGAAGTGGTTTAACGCTGAAAAGGGCTACGGCTTCATCGCGCAGGATGGTGGAGGCGCTGACGTCTTCGTTCACTACTCCGCGATCATCACCGACGGCTTCAAGACTCTCAACGAGGCGCAGCGCGTCGAGTTCGAGGTCACGCAGGGCCCCAAGGGCCCGCAGGCCGAGCAGGTCCGCGCTCTGTAACCAGAGACCTACTTAAGGAAACGCCGCCCCCTCTTGGGGGCGGCGTTTCTGATTTTCCCGGAGAGCAGACGCTTCAAGGGAACATCCCAGGTACCTCTGGGCGTTAAGAGGAAAACGGTCACCGATGGCGATCTGCGGAGGTGCAACGCGCACCGGGCTACTCCGTTGGCGGCTAAGGAATTAGACTGTGATCACGCAGATGTGTAAAGGAGGTCACGATGCCGCTGTCAGAACACGAGCAACGAGTGCTCGAACAACTCGAACGCGACCTCGGCGCGGACCCCAGGTTGGGCCGCAGCATGGCAAGTGGCTCCCACAATAGGGGCCGGATTGCGCTGGGAGTCATTGGCGTTATTGCAGGCCTCGGGGTCCTCTTGGTAGGCGTGGTTTCCGCCATTGTTCCTCTTGGGATTCTGGGGTTTGCCCTCATGACAGTAGCTGCGATGTGGGCCATTTTTGCACCCACTCGGCCCACTCTTTCCGTGGTGGGCGGCTCAAAGTCGCCTGGGCGACCCAAGCGTGGCAAGGAGTCCTTTATGCGCCGCGTAGAGAATCGACTCGAACGCCGCCGCGAACAGGGCGACCTCTAGAGTCCAGCCCTCGTGCTTGACGCGTGGCATCGACCACGTTGTCACCCCAGAGCTTCACACGGTCGATGTCGATCGTGGTGCCATGTGGCGCGTAGCGGAAGTCCGCCACGGCGTTGGATATGTGGTCGAAGTTGTCGAGGGTCTCTTGTGGCAAGAGCACTCCCTCTGCGGCGAGGGCCACGACAACATGGTCGACTGCTTCGGACGGCGTCAAAGACAGCGGCCAGGCAAGATCGGGCGATAGCCCCACTCTGACTCGTGACCAGAGAGTCTCTGGTGTGATCTCGTGAGATTCCTCCAGTCGCTTGCGTCTCAACCACCACGACACCGCAATCAGGATGGATGCGGCCACAATGATGAGGCCGATGATCAGCGGCCACGGCACTGATCCCGTTGGTGTTGCCCCTGCTACGGGAGGCGGTGCGCCTCCCTGATCGACGGGACGAGGTGCGGCGGAGGGCGCTGTCGTGGGCACGGGGATTCCGCCAGGCTGGACCTGGACGGGTTCGCCTGCCGGATCGGCGTAACTGGGCCGAGCCCCAGTCTGAATGGACGGAGTGGGCTCAAAGCGCACCCATCCGGCGCCGGAGAAGTAGAGTTCCGGCCACGCGTGAGCATCGCCGCCACTGACGACGGAAGCGCCGTCATTGCTGAGGGTGCCTGGGAGGAAGCCAATGGCCAGTCGCGCGGGGATGTCCAGAGCGCGCGCCAACATGATCATCCCTGACGCAAACTGGACGCAATAACCCTCCCGTGCGTCAAGAAACACTGAAACTGAGTCGGCCCCTGAGGGGTCCACTGCCGTCGTGTACGTGAAGTTCTGGGGATTGCGAAAGTACTCCTGGAGAGCGAATGCTTGGTCATAGCGCGTGGTGGCGTCTGCGGTGATCTCTTGGGCAAGTGTGACAAATCGATCGCTATCCGCGTCGACGGGAAGGTCCACGTATTGCGAGCCGAGCAAGGCGTCGTCGCCCGATGCGTCGCCCAAAGCGCGCAGGTTATCTCCATCGAAGTAGTCCAGATCGGCAGAAAACGAATAGTCGAGCCATTGCGTGTTGTCAGTGGCGCTTGACACCACATCCAGGGATGGCGAGTACGTCCACCCGCCAGGGGCGTCAATGGTGCGGGGCACTGTGGGGAGCGGCAAGTGGTTGCCCACAAAGTCCTGGATGCTCACGTTGACGCGATCGAGCGAGAGAGACTCCCAATCGGGCACGGGTTGAGTCCATAGCACTGACGTCACCGGCTCTTGGTTGCCCTTCGACTCGTCAAGCGACCACTGCGCTCCGTTGAAGTCCGTCAAGGTATAGAGCCGGAAGACCTCGGGCCTCTCGCCCGTCGATAGGTAGACCATGACGGGAGATGCCGAATTCACCGTCAACGAGTTGCGGAGGTCGAGTGCCAGATTGAGTCGAGTACTTGTCTCAAGGCCGTCGGGGGTAGTGAACCTGGGAATGAGTCCCCACCCATTCCCGCCGAGAGCGGGAGGCGCGACGAGCGCCACGAGGGCCACTGTAGCGCCGGCCGCGGCCATCGCACTCACCATCGAGGGACGCGATGCGATACCTGTTGGCCGCTTGCTGAGGGCGAGGAGGACGACCCAGCAGGCGATCGCCACAAGCAAGAGGCTCACTGACACTCGGTGCTGAAGGGTGATGGCTGGCATCCAGGGAATGATCAGAATGAATCCCGAGAGTGCGGCTGCCCTCCATGACACGGCAATGTGTTCGGCGACCAAGAAGATGGCGAAGACACCGCACATGATGAGTGCGAAGAGTGGCCCATTGATTTCAGCAGGGGCGACGGTGGTCGCGGCGACGTGGACTCCCTCGCGCACTGCGCTCGCGAGCTCGCGCAGAGCAGTAGGGCCAGGAAGCATTCGAACCTGTCCCTCTGGGCCACGGGCAAATGCGGGGACGCTGACAACCACGGCGGCAACGGCGCCGATGAGCGTGGGGAGGACGCGTGAGCGCGACAGCATGCGCGTAGCGGCGATCGCGACTGTCACCACTGCCATGAGAATGATGGCGGTGCCAAGCCAGGGCCCCCACACGATCATGGTCGTGAGGCCGTTGAAGCCAACGAGGACGGCTAGTGCTACCACTGGTGTGGCAAACCACGGTGCCCTTGTGCCTCTCAAGAGATCGCTCATTCGCTATCGCCAGCCATGAGCAGAATTGTCCAGATGGCAGCGAGATCATCTGTAGGAGTTGCTGTCGTCGCCCTCCAGCCCGAACGCCGAAGAGCCGTCGCGCAGCGCGTCGCGTCGTCGTCGCGATCGGACGATGCCCGGACTACTGCCCATGCATGACCCGCTTGCCCGAGCGGAGCGAGAGCGTCGAGACATGGTCGCTCGAGCGGGTCAAAAATCCCGACGAGGACCTCACCGTGCACGAGGTCCTCACCGGCCTGGTTGATGGCACGCAAGAGCTGCTGAGTCGCAGCGGCTTGGGTATCGGGGCTCGCCAGGTCGATCGTTTGGTTGAGAAGTTCGATGCGGCCCTCCTCCGGGTGTTGCTTGCCGAGGTGCCTGCCGCGCTCGTTGATGAGCGTCCCCCCAAGAAGTCGTACGGGGTGCCCGGAGCCCAAGACGGATACTGCGATGGACGCAGCCGCAGAGATCGACCATTCGAGCGCGTCGGGGGCCATGGGTACATCAAGAAGCACCGTGGCGGGACGTCGTCCTGCACGCTCGTCGGAGCGCACCTGCATGGTGCCTGTCCGAGCGCTTGACGGCCAATGCACCCTGCGAAGATCGTCTCCCTCCCTGTACTCCCGGAGCGAAGCATCGTCCGTCGAGGGCGTTCTTGCTCCCAGCATGACGCGGTCGGCGTGCCCCATCAGTGCGCCTGCTGTCGCGCTCAGATCCACGATGGCGGGCCAGACGGGAATGAGTTCCGCGGCGCCAACCGAGGTATCTGACCACAACACCCCCAGCGGTTCTGCAGAGTGCACCAAAGCGGGTCCTAGCGGCCACCTGCCCCTGCGCGAAGGGAGCAATGCGTAACTCAGTGAGAGCCTCTCGGGGGTTCGGCTCACCGTTGCCTTGGTCCCCAGGCCGCCCGTCAGCTCGGCCGAGGCCTGCTCCCTGATGTCGAGCGCCGCAGTGAGTGCCCTGCGTACAGCGGCCCCGCTACCTCGCCGTGAGGCAGACGTGATGGAAACCGTCACGCGACCGGGGACGCCCACTGTCAGTGGTCGCGGAGTGACCTCGCGCCGCGCGTAGGGAAATTGAGCGAGAAAACTGTTGACGGCAATCACAAGCCACAAGCCGGATACGACCACCACGGTCACCATGGCAATGCCGATGTAGACAAGGGGAGGGGCCGCCATGCCCACGCCCAAGGCGCCGACTACCACGCCCGAGGCGCTCAAACCGATTCCCCTCGACGTGAGAACCGTGTCGGACTGGGCTCGCGTCGCCATTGCTACACCGAGGTCACGCGCACGCCGACGTTAATGGCGGCCTCACGCTTCATGGCCACATCTCGTGCCTCGGTGGGAACCGCAGTGCGCGCCAGAATCTCGCTGAGGATCTTTGCCGCGCTGTGGCCCGCGAGCCTCGCCTCGGTATTGGGGATGAGGCGGTGTGCCAACACCGGCTGGACAAGCGCCTTCACGTCATCGGGGAGCACGTGGTTGCGTCCCGCCATGGCGGCCCTGGACTTCGACGCGGCGAGCAGTTGCAAGGCGGCCCTAGGGGAGGCCCCGAGTCGTAGTGATGACTCGCGACGTGTGGCGGTGACGATATCGACGATGTACTGCTTAATCGCAGGGGCCGTGTAGATGCGCTGAGCGGTCCGGATCAGTCGCTCCATTGTTGCTCCGTCGCACACGGGACGTACGGCTGCGAGAGGATCGGCGCCATCGTGATTGTCGAGCATTGTCATCTCGTCTACCGCCGACGGGTATCCCACCGAGACTTGCGCCATAAAGCGATCCCTTTGGGCCTCGGGAAGAGGGTACGTGCCCTCCATTTCGATGGGATTCTGCGTGGCCACAACCATAAAGGGCCGAGGCAAAGGGCGGGTGTGCCCATCAACGGTGACGGACCGCTCCTGCATGGACTCGAGCAGAGCGGATTGGGTCTTTGGCGACGCGCGGTTGATCTCGTCGGCGATCACGACGTTCGCGAACACCGGTCCCGGTCGAAACTCGAAGCGGTGGTCGTCGGAGCGATAGATGCTGACCCCCGTGACATCGGAGGGCAAAAGGTCGGGCGTGAACTGCAAGCGCCCCACTGTGCAATCGATGCTCGCCGCGAGCGCTCGGGCCAGGGTGGTCTTGCCGACTCCCGGCACGTCTTCCATGAGGAGATGCCCCTCTGCCAACACCACTGCGAGGGCGGCGGTAATCACTTGGTCGAGCCCCGAAAGCACTGTGGTGATCGATTGGCGGATCTGGCTCGTCACAAGGGCGACCTCGGCGAGTTCCGCCTCGGTCGGGAGGGGCTGGGTCATGAATGCTCCTTCGCGGTCTCCAACGAGCCTAATTCATTGGCCGGGGCGATTGCTCCTCCACTTTTCATTTGGCATATTACGTGGGTAGATGGTAGGTAAATGTGCGTAATCGGAATATTTCCTTCAAAATGTGGAGAGATGTGGAGTAGAGTGGAGTCCGCTGGCGAGTCGTGGCGCGAGGAGGTGGGACGGTCGTGGATGACATCACGCATGGTTTGGGCCCCACAGGGGTCTTCCTCGGCACGTTCACGCCCAAGCTCGACGACAAGGGACGGCTGATCCTCCCCTCCAAGTTCAGGGGCCGTCTTGCACCAGGGCTCGTTGCAACAAGGGGCCTCGATCGCTGCGTCTTCCTCCTGCCCGTGGACGAGTTCATGCGGATGCACGAGCGCTTGCGACGGGCTCCGCTCGAGAACAAGCAGGCCAGGGACTACATGCGCAACTTCTTGGGCCATGCCCAGGACGACGTGCCAGACAAGCAGGGACGGATCCTGTTGGCCGCGCCTTTGCGGGATTACGCGTCTCTCACGCGCGACGTTGCGGTGGTGGGCATGGGGTCTCGCGTCGAGGTGTGGGACGCACACGCATGGGAGAACTACCTCGCTGAGGGCGAGGACGAGTATGCCGCGACCGCGGAGTCATTGCTAGGAGAAATCTAGGGACGCGCACCGAGGCCTCCAGCCGAGCACCTCTGACGGACTTCCCCCCGCCAGAGGATTCGGAGGGAGACCCCGATGCGTGTCAGTCACAAGGAGAAGCAGTTGAGCGAGACAGCTAGCCGGCACACGCCGGTCATGCTCGACCGGTGTGTCGAGTTGCTGTCGCCTGCCCTCACTGCGCCAGGTGCCGTCGCGATTGACGCGACGCTCGGCATGGGGGGACACTCCGAGGCGCTCCTCAAAGCACTTCCAGGACTCACGGTCATCGGGATAGATAGGGATCGGGACGCCATCGCTCTCGCGACCGAGAGGCTGGCCTTTGCGGGCGACCGGTTTGTTGCGCACCACGGAACGTACGACGAGATTCGGGCGGCGCTCGCGAGCGTCGGCGCGACTCGTGCCGACGCCATGCTCTTTGACCTGGGCGTGAGCTCGCTGCAACTTGATGAAGACGATCGCGGATTCGCATACTCGCGGGACGCACCACTTGACATGCGCATGAATCGGGAGGACCCCGTCACCGCCGCGACCTTGCTCGCGACCGAAAGCGAAGACGAGATCGCGAGGATCCTCCACGTCTATGGTGAGGAGCGCTTCGCACGAAAGATCGCCAGATCGATCGTGAGGCGCCGCGACACCGATCCCATCGCCAGGTCGGAGCAATTGGTCGACCTGGTGAGGGCGTGTATTCCCGCAGCATCGCGCACACCGGGAAGCAACCCAGCAAAGCGCACCTTCCAAGCGCTCCGCATCGCGGTCAACCGTGAACTTGACGTGCTCGAGGCGGCCATGGTTGCCGCGATTGATTCCATCGATGTGGGCGGTCGCATCGTTGTCCTGAGTTACCACTCGCTCGAGGACCGAATCGTGAAGCACGCCTTTGCGGCTGGCGCCCAGACGTCTGCTCCTCCAGGAATGCCCGTGGTTCCTCTCGAACTGCAGCCATATCTCAGCCTGCTCACCCGCGGAGCTGAAAAGGCCTCGGAAGCGGAGATCGCACAGAACTCCCGCTCCAAGCCCGTGCGCCTGCGCGCCGTAGAGCGCACCAGAACATCGGCGAGGTCCGTATGAGTGCCGCACCCTTGCGCTCTCCAGCGCCTCTGCCTCCCGCAGTTCCAGGGCGATCGTCTTCAGCCTTGCGTGCCGCTACGCCGGCTCGTCGCCCAGTGCCCACTCGTGAAGCTCCGCGACGCGAACACCTTCGGCCGGTCGCAGCACCCCAACACGAGCGTTCGCTCGCGCCGTTCGCGTGGTTGTGCGTCATCATCGTGATTGCGGCGCTCGGCGCGGTCTTGGCGCTGAATACGTCGATGGCAGAGGGAGCCTACGAGTCGCGTGACTTGAAGATTGAGATCGCAGACCTTCACCAGCAAAGGGCCGCAGCGTTGACCCAGTTGGAGGCGAATTCTGCGCCGGGCGCCCTCGCGCAGCAGGCGCAGACGCTAGGGATGGTTCCCGCCGAACGACTCGGCTTCATTACCCTCGCCACGGGCCAGGTTCTCCAGGCGGGTGGGTGAGTGTGGACCGCCTAGACCCGCCGTCGCGACCGCGCAGGGAATCGCCCGAAGGTCAGCGCCGCTCCGCTTCTGAAGCACCACGACGCCGGTCGACCTTGTCTGACGCCCCGCGACGCGTGCAGTCCTCGGCGACCCAGCGGCCAGCGCGCCAGCCAGGCTCAGTACGTTCCCTTGAGTCACGCGCGAGCACACAACGCCCGAATTCGGCTCGGCCCACGCAGTCGAGGGAGCCGCGTATCGGCGAGCCGGGAAGGCGTCAGTCATTTTTGTCGGTGGCGTCGTTGGCCCTCGTCGCCGTCTTTGCCGCACGTCTCGTGGACGTCCAAATTGTCAGCGCCGCGCCGCTTGCGGAAGAGGCGCTCGCCCAGCGCATCGTCACGGTCGACATCACGCCAGCGCGCGCCGACATCCTCGACCGGCACGGAGTGGTGCTCGCCACGTCGGTCGAGCGCTACAACATCAAGGTCGACCAAACCAAGATCGTTGCTTGGAAGCGTACGGAGCAGGGCCGCGTGGTGGCCGAGGGGCCGCTCGATGCGGCCAAGATTCTGGCACCCATCTTGGGCCTTGGTGAGTCCGAGCTCGCCGCGAGCCTTGTGGGCGACAAAAAGCTTGTCTATATCGCGAAGAATCTCACGCCCGAGGTGTTGGAGCTCGTCAAGGCGGAGCGTATCGCGGGCATCGGCTGGGACTCGACCCCCCAAAGGCTCTATCCGAACGGCCACACAGCGGGCAACATCATCGGGTTCATGGGTGGTTCGTCCGACAGCCTTGTGCCCGTTGGACTGGGCGGAATCGAGCAAGCCTTCCAAGATCAGCTTGAGGGCACTCGAGGCTCACGCACGTACGAACGCAGCACGTACGGCACCACGATTCCGTCGGGAATTCACACGGAAGAGGCCGCCGTCGCGGGCGAATCGATCGTGCTCACGATCGACAGGGATATTCAGTACTTCACCGAACAGCAGTTGTCCCAGGCGATCTCGGACACGGGCTCGAGTGGCGGCGCAGTGGTCGTGATGGACCCGCTGACGGGGGAGGTGCTCGCGATGGCGGATACCGGCTCGGTGGATCCCGCCAATCCGGGAGCCACTGACGCGAGTCAGCGTGGCTCTGGTGCGGTCGAGGACGTCTTTGAGCCGGGCTCGACCGCCAAGGTCATCACGATGGCCGCAGCACTCGAGGAGGGTGTCGCCACGCCCACCTCGCAATATGTCGCGCCGTACAAATACACCACTGCGGATGGCGAAACGTTCAAGGATTCTCACGAACATCCCGACGAGAAGCTCACTCTCACAGGCGTTCTGGTGCAGTCGTCAAACACCGGCTCTGTTCAAATTGGTGAGCAGATGAGCGACGAGACGCGCTACAACTACATGCGAGCGTTTGGGCTAGGTGAGCGCACAGGCATTGGTCTCGTATCGGAGTCACCAGGCATTCTGCACCCCTGGGAAAAGTGGGACCGACGCACCAAGTACGCGACCTCGTTCGGTCAGGGTGTCTCGGTCACGGCACTACAGACGGCCCAAGTATTCAGTGTCGTTGCCAACAGGGGTGTGAAAATTGCGCCCTCGGTCATCAGAGGCACCAACAATGCCGACGGCACCTTCACACCCAAGGTCGCAAACTCGCCCGAGCGAGTGGTGTCTGAAAAGACGGCGAGCGAGTTGATGAGCATGCTGACAGAGGTCACCAACACGGGCGGGACAGGTGGGGCGGCGGCGATCGACGGCTACCTTGTCGCGGGAAAGACAGGCACCGCGCAGGCTCCCGACGCGGATGGCCAAATGACGCGGATCGTCGCGTCCTTTGTGGGAATCGCCCCGGCCGATAATCCTCGCGTGGTGGTCTCGGTGATCCTCTACGACCCGCAGTCTTCGATCTACGGCGGCGTTGTTGCCGCACCGGTGTTCAAAGACGTGGCAACCTTTGCTTTGCAAGCGTTGCGTGTACCTCCCTCGGCGGATACGACGGCGCTGACGCAGTATCCAATTACCTGGGAGTGAGATATGACGATGACGACGCGTCCGGCGCACGTCTCGCCCGTCCCCGTGAGTGAACTCATCGTCGCGGCAGGTCTCGATCCCGATGCGCTCGATGGCGACGATGTTGTCGTCACTGGCGCGACTGTCGATTCGCGCAATGTGCACCCAGGAGACCTCTTCGGGGCCTTCGCTGGCATCGAGCACCATGGCGCTCAGTTCGCGCCCCAAGCTGTCGCCGCCGGCGCCGCCGCGATTCTTACGGATGCGGCCGGACGAGACACTGTGCGTGCGCTCGGCCTGACAGTGCCCGTCGTGGTTGCACCCAATGAACGCGAGGCCATGGGCAGGGCGTCTGCAGCGGTGTACGGCAACCCGTCGTCGCTGCTGAGTCTGGTGGGAATCACAGGGACGAACGGCAAGACCACCACGTCTTTTCTCTTGGAGGGCGCGCTTTCGTCTCACGCCGGACCGTCGGCACTCCTAGGTACCGTCGAAATGCGTTTGGGGCACGAGCATCAATCCGCGACGCGCACCACCGTGGAGTCGCCCGTGCTGCAGGGGTTCCTTGCGCGCGCTGTCGAAGAGGGCTCTCGCTTCGCAGTGACAGAGGCATCGTCGCAAGCGATAGCGCTCGAGCGACTCGCTGGCACCCATTTTGCTGTCGCACTGTTCACAAATCTTCAGTATGAGCACATCGATTTTCACCACACGATGGAGGAGTACTTCAGTCAGAAGAAGCGACTCTTTACGCCGGCGCTCTCGGATCGCGCTGTGGTGCTCGTGGACGACGAGTGGGGCCAGCGACTTGCGCGTGAGGCAACCGTGCCTGTGGTGACTGTCGCGACCAGGCCCGGTTCGCCTCGGGCCGATTGGAACGTCGAGGGAGCCGCCGTGACAGCGCGGGGCGGCATGGCGTTCAGCTTGATTGATCCGAACGGAGACTCCCACGCGGTCGAAAGCCCGTTGCCTGGGATCATTAATGTCTCCAACGCCGCGGGTGCCATCGTGGTGGCACATATGCTCGGCGTTCCCATCGGCGAGGCTATTGCAGGTCTCGCCGCAGCGCGTCCAGTGCCAGGCAGGACCGAGATCGTCACCACGCGCACCGAGGCGACTCCGCTCACGGTGGTCGACTACGCGCACACACCCGATGGCCTGGCTTCCGTCCTCGACGCAATGCGGTCAATCACGCCAGGTCGGTTGATCGTGGTCTTCGGTTGCGATGGGCTGAGGGACGATTCGAAGCGCCCTGGGCTTGGGGTCGCGGCCGCAACGCACGCCGATGTTGTCATCGTGACCGATGAGAACCCCCGTACCGAGCCTGCGGACTATATCCGGTCACGACTCCTTGAGGGCGTGGACGCAATGCGGCCAGATCGTAGGGATGTCTACGAGGTGGAGCCGCGGGCAACCGCCGTGTTCGAGGCCTTACGTTTGGCAGGTCCTCTTGACACTGTCATTGCGACGGGCAAGGGACACGAGACCACCCAAGAGGTGGGAACGGTCCACTACCCGTACACGGACGCCGGCGCCTTTAGGGATGCCTTTGCCGCGCTCGAAGCCCTGCGCGGCTCGGAGTCGCCATGAGGGGCGTGAGCGCTCACTGGATTGCCAACGCCGTAGGAGGGGTGCTTCACGCCGGTGCCGAGGTGACGGTGACATCAGTCGTCAAGGACTCGAGGGACGCGGCACCTGGAGCTCTGTACGCCGCATTTGTGGGCGAACAGGTAGACGGTCACGACTACGCCGACAAGGCGTTCGCTGCGGGTGCGACGCTCGCGCTTGTGTCACGCCCGATTGATGGGCCGCACATCGAAGTTGCCGATGTGACAGTTGCCCTTGGCGCCTTGGCGATGCACTACCTTGCCGACCTACGACGTGACGGGGACATTTGTGTCATCGGTATCACTGGGTCCAATGGCAAGACGTCCACGAAGGACATGCTCTCGCAGATGTTGCCCCACGTCGTAGCGCCCGTGGGAAGTCACAACAACGAGATCGGCCTGCCGCTGACGGTGTTGTCTGCAGGGGTGGAGACGCGGTACCTCGTCCTCGAGATGGGGGCCTCCGCCCCTGGTGATCTGGCGTACCTCACCACGATCGCGCCTCTCGATATCGGGGTCGAGCTCATGGTCGGCTCGGCTCATATGGGTGCCTACGCCTCGCGTGAAGAGCTCGCCGAAGAGAAGGCCACGTTACTCAACGGGATCGTCGCGGGCGGAGTGGGAATACTCAACGCCGACGATCCACTTGTCAACGCCATGAGTGGGAGGGCGCCCCGCACCGTCACGTTTGGGTTTGGAGACGCCGATGTCGCGGCAACGGATCGCGGTACTGAGGGCGGCAGGGCCAGCTTTTCCTTGCGCGGCGAACGGATCACGCTGTCGCTCATTGGTGACCACCACGCTACAAACGCGCTCGCGGCGATTGCCGTGGCACTCGAATGCGGGATGTCCATCGAACACGTGAGCGCTGCCGCGAGTGCGGCACTGCCCGTGAGCCCGCATCGCATGGCTTTGCGGGAGCGAACGGACGGCGTGCGCATTCTTGATGACGCCTACAACGCGTCCCCCGAATCGATGCGCGCCGCGTTTAGGGCGCTCAAGGAAGTCGCAAGCGGCGGCAGGTCGTGGGCAGTGATTGGCGAGATGCTGGAAATGGGGGAGGCGTCGATTCCCGCACATGACTTCCTAGGCGAAGATGCCGTCCGTCTGGGAATCGACCATCTGGTCGTGGTGGGACAAGGGGCGCGTCCGGCCTACATTTCCGCCGTGCGTGAAGGATCTTGGGGAGACGAGGCCCTATTCGTCGCTACCATTGACGAGGCTCGGCAATTGGTCGCTGATCGCGTGGAACCTGGTGACACGGTTCTGGTCAAGGGATCGCATGGCACAGGGCTATGGCGGCTGGCCGACCAACTGATCGGAGAGGACTCATGAGAGCTGTAGTGCTCGCAGGGGCGATCTCCGCTTGCATCGCCCTCTTTGGCACGCCGTGGATGATTCGCTACGTCACCAATCGTCAGTTCGGTCAGTTCATTCGTCAAGACGGCCCCGCCTCGCATCACACCAAGCGTGGGACTCCCACCATGGGCGGCGTCGTGATCCTCGTGGCATCGGTCGTGGGCTGGGGCGCTGGCAACCTCATCACTCAGCGCACGCCGAATGTGTCATCGGTGCTCGTCGTTGCACTCATGCTCGGGATGGGGCTCATCGGTTTCATCGATGACGCCATCAAGATTACGAGGGAACGGTCGCTGGGCCTTAATGCACGGTGGAAGATTGTGCTGCAGGCGGTCGTGGGTGTTTCCTTCTCACTTCTCGCGCTGCGATTCCCCGATGACAACGGGGTGGTACCCGCATCCAAGGCGGTTTCCTTCTTGCGCGACACGGCTCTTGACCTCGCGGTATGGGGCCCCACGCTCGGCATCATCCTGTTTGTGTTGTGGTCGAACTTCCTCATCACTGCGTGGTCGAACGCGGTGAACCTTACCGACGGCCTCGACGGCCTCGCGACCGGCGCAGCACTGATCTTCTTTGGTGCCTACGTGCTCGTGAACCTGTGGCAGGCAGGGCAACTTTGCGGAGTCAATAACACGGACCCTGCCACGTGTTACGAGGTCAGGGACCCACGGGATCTTGCGATCCTCGCTGCGGCTCTTGCTGGTGCCAGTATTGGCTTCTTGTGGTGGAACGCGTCACCCGCGAAGATCTTCATGGGAGACACAGGCTCGCTCGCGCTTGGCGGCGCAATCGCTGGGATGACCATCGTGAGCCGTACCGAGATCTTGGGCGGGATCATCGGCGGACTTTTCGTCATCATCGTGCTCAGCTCGGTGATCCAGATCGGGTTCTTCAAGATTTCGGGTGGCAAGCGCGTCTTCAAGATGGCGCCACTCCATC
>SWCC01011833.1_pt2 | contig 16725 bp, 17 predicted proteins | sample 4692971 | NCBI WGS metagenome assembly SWCC01 (sample SAMN10267277, study PRJNA491770) | bioreactor metagenome | isolation source: DHS bioreactor inoculated with subseafloor sediment | place: Japan: off Shimokita Peninsula | collected 2006-08 | reverse complement strand
GCCAGCAATCCCTGCTTTTATGATTATGATAAAGATGGCGATCTGGATATGTTCACTGGCAGTACCATGGGAGACATAAAATATTACAAAAATACAGGTACACCCACTGCGCCGGCCTGGGAAGAACATAGCGGTGCATTTACTTCCCTCAAACACTCCATTTATAGTGCAGTTGCCATCGGCGATGTTAATGGAGACGGCCTGGCCGATGCCATTGTGGGCGATTTGAATGGCAAACTCTTTTATCACAAAAATACTGGATTGGGTTTCACGCTAATGGATGACTTGCAAAATATAGCATTGGGCGATTGGTCCGCTCCCCGGTTGGTTGACTTTGATGAAGATGGTGATCTCGATATCATTGCAGGCAATGAAGACGGTGTGGTGAATTACATTGAAAATCAGGGTACAGCGCAGTCTCCGGTATGGGTTCTTATTCCTGGTTATTTTGTGGGTATGAACCCCGGCACAAATTGTGTACCGGCCATTGTGGATCTCGATTTTGATGGTGATCTGGATATACTTCTCGGAAATTTATGGTCCGAGCTCTCTTATTATGAAAATCAAAACGGTCAATGGGTCGAAAGACCCGGGGTATTTTTTGGTGTAACCGGCCATCAAAATACAACGCCCGCTTTTGCCGACCTGGATGGCGATGGAGATCCTGATCTTATTCTGGGCCAATATGATGGCAATTTCAATTATTATGAAAACCTTCGAATGAGTGTTGGTACATCCTGGCAAAAACATAACGAAGCATTTACAATCTATCCAAACCCATTGAAAGACTTTGCCACCCTGGAGTTTTATCTGGATGCACCAACACCTGCAACCATTCAGGTTATCGACAATTCCGGAGCTGTCCTGTTGAGTCTCGATTACGGTAAATTACCTGCCGGGGACCAATCCCTTCCCCTGGAAACCAGCTCTTTGAAACCCGGACTCTATCTCATCCGGCTTTTGTCCCCGGGCAATGAATCTAATATTAAAACAATAAAAATCAGATAGTGAGCGATTTATCTGATTTTCATTCTCAAAAAACAATAAAAGATACCATGACAAAAACTTTAAGTGCCTTCTTGCTTCTGATTGCAATGTTTATGAATATTCATCTTTTTGGTAACGAAAAAGGAGGTAGCAGCACAAATCCCACAATGGAAGGTGACACTGCGCTTGCCCGCGATGTGGTGAATGAAACAGTACACTCATGGAATGCCTATAAAACCTATGCCTGGGGACATGATGCACTTGCACCTTTGTCTAAATCATTCAGCGATTGGTACAGCAAACCTTTGTATATTTCGCCCATAGATGCATATAGCACGTTGGTTTTGATGGGATTAAATGATGAAGCCGGAGAAATTGAGCGATATGTTGAGGATTCTCTTGATTTTAATCTCGACATCGATGCAAAAATCTTTGAAGTGAACATCCGTATTCTGGGCGGCTTGCTGGCAATGTATGAACATTCGCGCAATCCGGCGGTATTGGATAAAGCCAGGGATTTTGCCGACAGAATGCTTCCGGCATTCAACACCGGCACAGGCATACCCAAATACTGGGTCAATTTATCAACGGGTGTTGCCAGGGGCGATACAGTAAATGTAGCTGAAGCCGCCACCTACACTCTGGAAATGGGCATCCTGAGCTATTACACCAACAACCCTAAGTATTACCAGGCGGGTAAAAAGGCGACCCTGGCCATTTTTAACCGGCGCTCTGAGTTGGGCCTGATTGGCGATGTGATTGATGTGGAAACCGGTGAATGGGTATCAACACAAAGCCACATTTGTGCAGGTGTGGATTCCTATTATGAATACCTGTACAAAAGTTACCTGCTTTTTGGTGATGAAGAGCTTGGCAATATCTGGAAAGAAAGCATGGTAGGTGTTCATAAGTATATTGCCGAAATCTATGACAATAAATTATGGTATGGACGGGTTGACATGAATACCGGCAAGCAGGTAAGTACCGTTATTACCCTTTACGATGCCTTTTTCCCGGCAATACTTGCCCTTTCCGGGGATGTTGAAAGGGCAGAGAAATTGCAGAAAACCTGGGACTGGGTGTGGACTCAGCATGGACTGGAACCTACCGCCTACGATTATAAGAAAAAGACATACAATTATCCGGTGTATGATCTGAACCCGGAAATTATTGAATCGGCCTATTACCTGTTTCACATAACCAGTGACAGCACCTATTATGAAATGAACCGGAAATACTGAAAAAATATTAAGGAGTATTGCCGGACGGACATTGCCTTTACGTCGATTGAAAATGTAATCACCAAGGAGCAACGGGATTATATGCCGACTTTTTTCTTCGCGGAAACACTCAAATACCTTTATCTTACTTTTTCGCATGGCAGCATTGCGTTCAATTTGGATGATTATGTTTTCAATACGGAAGCGCATCAGTTTAAAAAGAGCAACTTTGATAAAGAAGTTGCGCGTAAACGATTGGGCTTCAACTAATCGAAAATATGCATTGCGTTTACTTATAAATCAATTTAAATAGCCTTTACGGGACAATAACCTTATTTCAAACTGAAATATTATGAAAAGAAACCTGCTGATTTTATTGTCTTTTCTACTTCTTCAAAGCATTGTTTCTGCTCAGACCTTACCAAAGTTTGTAGATGCTCCCAAAATTCATGAATTTGCACCCATACACCAATTCCTGTCATCGGACTGGATGGATGGCCGGGAAACAGGCACAAAAGGAAGCTTAATGGCTTCCGATTACATTGCTTCCATGATGCAGTTAATTGATTTGCAGCCACTAAAAGGGAACAATGGTTATTTTCAGGATTTTGAAGTTATACGCTATGAGAATGAACTCTCCGGATTAGAAATACAGTTTCCCCCATTCAAAAATGGAATGAAACGCGGAATCGGGGCACCCATGAACATGTTTAATTCATTTAACAGTCCCTATGCTTATAACTTTGAAGCACCCGTGGTTTTTGCCGGATATGGCATCAGTAGCCCGGCTTCTGGATATGATGATTACAAAGGATTGGATGTTAAAGGTAAGATTGTGCTTGTATTAAAAGGGCTTCCGGGTGAAGATGATTCAACCTCTAAGGCATGGACTAAAATAGGAAAACAACTTTATGAAAATGACTTTGGCCTGGCAGAAAAGCGAAAAATCGCCCGGGAACATGGAGCAGTTGCGATTATAGAAATGGATGATACGAGGGAATGTCTGAAAAGAAGCGGCATCCCGTCGGTTGACACGATCTGCTTCGGCATCAATCCCGCAAATAGCGATGAACCTGAATATACTGACGGGGATTATAGGTTACCTAATGAAGAAGTGGAAACCCTCCCCTGCTATATGATTAATAAGAGTTTAAGTCATCAGCTTCTCTTTGACACCGGAATTAATCTGAGCGAATTCAGAAAGAAAGCTGCTTCAATGAAAGCGATATTTTCGGGAGAAATAAAGGATAAAGTGGTTCGTTTGTGGGCAGAAGCCACTAAAGATAACATTCCTGTCAAGAATGTGATGGGAATGATTCCCGGCAAGGACAGCACCAAATATGTAATTGTTGGAGCTCATTATGACCATCTGGGCATGCGGGAAGGCTTTATTTACAATGGTGCAGATGATAATGCTTCGGGTGCAGCGGGGTTGCTTTCGCTGGCCGGCGCCTGGGCACTATCGGGAATTATTCCGGAATACAATCTGATTTTTACCTCCTGGACAGGCGAAGAAAAGGGTTTATTGGGCAGCAGTTATTTTACGAATACCATGACTATAAACCCTAAAGACATTCTCCTTTATATAAATATGGATATGATTTCGCGCAGTGCACCGGAAGATTCATCAAGAAATATAATTAGTGTGGGCTTGCTTGCCGCAGATAAAATTTCAGATAAAATGATTCGGGTGACTAACAGTTTACTTTCACAACCTATGATCCTTGATGTTTGGGATGCAACGGGTCACAGTGGCAGCGATTACGGCACTTTCGCCGAAAAGAATATCCCTGTAATGTCTTTCTTTTCCGGTTTCCATGATGATTATCATACCCCGCGCGATGTTTATGACAAGGTTGATTTAGCCAAAATGAGAAATGTGCTTGAGCTGGTGAACGGATGTTTGAATGCAGTGATGAAGCAGGAAGTGAAATAATGAAGCTCTGCCCACCGATATAAATTGTGCATAAATTAACGATTGATTTTATCTCCAAAATATTTTTTTAATCATCACCTCAACATTATATAGGTATGCTTGTTTATTATTTTAAGCATACTTAAAATATCAAGAAAATGTCCGCTTCGGTTGAAAATTTTGTAAAATCAGTCTTCAAACTTGAGAATACTCCCGGCTCTGACACGCGTCCCGGAAGCGTTGCGGCATCTTTGGGTATTAGCAGTGCGGCAACAACGGATATGGCCCAAAAATTAGCGCTGAGGGAATTGATCAATTACAAGAAATATCAACCCATTTCGCTCACCCCGAAAGGCAGGAAAATGGCACTTTCACTCATCCGTAAACATCGTTTGTGGGAAACCTTCCTACACAAAGTATTGGGGTTGTCACTCAGCGAGATTCATCAGGAAGCTGAAATGCTTGAGCATCAAACATCAGATTTTCTTGCCGAGAAGATGAGCGCCTTTCTTGGAAACCCTGAATTTGACCCTCATGGTGATCCTGTGCCTGATGCCGAAGGAAAAATGGTGGCTAATTATGGAATACCCCTTTCAGAAGCATTGCCTGGTGAAAACTATCGCCTAAGCCGTCTTGACAGCTCTGAAGCTGATTTCTTTGATTTCTGTAGCCAGAATGCCCTTTCCATAGGCTGTTCTGTAGAAGTAAAAAAACAATACCAGAACACCAATATGACTGAGATTAAGATTGGCAACAAATCTATTTTGCTCAATAAAGAATTTACCAACAAAATCTATTTAACCAATTAAACACATCTTCATGAATAGAATCTTACTTTTTTATTTTTTATTTTTAAGCGTTTTTGCGGCAGCCCAAACTACACCCGATTTGATTACGGACCGACCCGATCAAACAGAATCGTCATCGGTTGTACCACATAAATCTCTGCAAATAGAAACCGGCTTTCTGTTGGAAAATAAGTCAAACGAGTTTTTGAAACATGAATCTTATGCATTCAACTCTACTTTATTGCGTTATGGGCTGCTCCAAAATTTTGAATTGAGGCTAGGTCTTGAGTATCTTGGCGACCGCTTTGAAATGAAAAATCAGGATACCACGAGTAAAATTTCAGGATTTAGTCCTCTTTACACCGGCTTTAAAGTGAACATCGCGAAAGAAGATGGCTGGAAGCCCGAAATCGCCATTTTAGGTGGACTTACACTACCATTTACAGCAAAGAAAGACTACAAACCGACACACGTTTCAGCCGATATGCGTCTTTCATTCTCCCATACCCTTTCTGAACGGTTTTCATTGGGTTACAACCTTGGCGCAGAATGGGATGGAGAATCAGCCGGTCCTTTGTACTTTTACTCGTTGGCATTGGGCATTGGCCTCACGAACAATCTGAGTATGTTCGCGGAAAGCTATGGACTTCTGAATCCTGATGGAGAACCTGAAAACATGGTGGATGCCGGTTTCACTTACCTGGTATTACCAAATTTACAATTTGATTTATCTGGTGGAATTGGATTGAATGAAAATGCCATTGACAATTTTATCAGCGTTGGACTAACCCTGAGAATCCCAAATTGATTTAACTTTAACAAAAGAAAAAATGACCGACGAGAACATATTATTTGCTTTGGGATTAACTGCGTTTGCAGGCTTATCTACAGGTATTGGCAGCCTTATGGCATTTTTATCAAAGAAGTTTAATCCCAAATTTCTGGCAGGTGCGCTGGGATTTTCAGCTGGCGTAATGATTTATGTTTCGCTGGTGGAAATCTTTACCAAAGCAAAAGATTCACTGTCGCTTGCATATGGTGATAAGATGGGGTACACCTATACCGTAATTGCTTTCTTTTCAGGGATAGCCGTTATTGCACTGATTGACAAGCTTATTCCGAGCGCTGAAAATCCGCATGAGATCAAAAATATAGACATAAATAACGTAAAAGCCGCACAAGAGAAGAAATTGCTTCGCATGGGTCTGTTTTCAGCATTGGCAATTGCCATCCATAACTTCCCGGAAGGTTTGGCCACTTTTATGGCTGCGTTGACCGATCCCACTTTAGGGGTGAGTATTGCAGTGGCCATAGCCATTCACAACATCCCTGAAGGCATCGCTGTTTCAGTACCGATATACTATGCAACAAAAAATCGCAGTAAGGCTTTCTGGCTTTCTTTTACCTCCGGCCTTGCTGAACCGGTTGGCGCAATTATCGGATATTTCCTGCTAAAGAGCTTTATTAACGAAGCAACTTTCGGCGTAATCTTTGCCAGTGTGGCCGGAATTATGGTTTATATTTCTCTTGATGAATTACTGCCAACAGCAGAAGAATACGGGGAACATCACATTGCCATAGGTGGACTAATAGCAGGCATGGCCATTATGGCAATTAGTCTTTTACTTTTTGCGTAATCATGACTTGCTAAAAATTCATAGCCATCTTATATTTCTTCTCTTCCATAGTCATAAGCCTTGAAGCCGTTGTGGAATAAGGTTGAAAGAAAAAATAAGGCAAAAAGCGAAGTGTGAGGCATTTTATAATACTCCCCAAAATTTAGACCACAGGTTAAGTTAAACAAAAGTTGTAATTTTAACCTTGGAAAATGAAAACAAAAAGCAGAAGAAGTTTTACAGCCGCCTTCAAAGCTGAGGTAGCTGTTGAAGCGCTGAAAGAGCGCGAAACCCTGTCGGAACTTTCGATCCGTTATCAGGTGCATTCTAATATGATAAAAAGATGGAAACAGGAATTTCTGGATCGATCTGCAGAGATTTTCGAAACATCCCCACCTCCAGAAAATGATTTTGAGGCTGAACGTGAGCGGCTTTTTGCTAAGATCGGAAAGCTTGAAATGGAACGGGATTGGCTAAAAAAAATTTCAAAAAGGGCCGGACTATGAAAGAGTTACAAAGCTATATCGCTAAAGATGAGATGATAAGCATCCGATATCAATGTGAGTTAATCGGCTTAAACCGAAGTACGGTTTATTATAAACCAGTAGGTGAGTCATCTGAGAACCTGGAGCTTATGCGGCTGATGGACGAGCATAATCTTGAACATCCTACCCACGGAGTAATACAAATGCGGGACTTTTTATTTTTGGCTGGTTTTGTAGTCAATCAAAAAAGGGTTCGCCGCCTACTCCGCTTGATGGGTATTGAGGCCATTTATCCCAAAAGGAATCTCAGTAAGCTGGGTCATGCGAAGTACATTAAGCCCTATTTGCTCAGGGGATTGGAAATCACAAGGCCGAATCAGGTCTGGGGAATTGACATTACCTACATTGCGATGCGAAGCGGTTTCATGTACCTGGTAGCCATTATTGACCATTATAGCCGTTATATTGTCGGATGGGATGTATTTAACAGCCTTAATGCAGAGAACTCACTCAGTGTCTTGGGAAAAGCAATAACGCGCTATGGGAAGCCTGAAATCATAAACTCAGACCAAGGATCTCAATTCACATGTGCATTATGGACAGAGTTTGTTGCTAAAGAAGAGATAAAAGCAAGTATGGATGGAAAAGGCAGGGCTACTGATAATATCTTTATTGAGCGTTTCTGGCGCACTTTAAAACAAGACTACGTCTATCTGAACCCTGAAGAAAACGGAACAAATCTGTTCATGGGATTGAAGCAGTTCATTAACTACTATAATACTCAAAAACCACATCAGGGCATTAAGAGCGCTTTACCTGTCACCCTTTATAAACAAGTTGCGTGAGGTTATGAACAAAGAAAAAAGTAACAAAAAAGAAAAAAGCGGTAAGTTGTTAACTGTTAATATCGAGAATAACCCTATCGGGTTATTTCCCGATATTAACAGGGCCAAATAATGATATTAACCTAAAGAAACTTAATTATTGGTCTAAAGAATAGGGAGTACTATATTTTGGTTACTAAGGTTAAAAAGGGGAAATAAGGTTTTATCCTTTTTAATCAACAGCGAAAAAATTCCGAAATCAATCCTGTCTGCGTGTGGCACACTTGCAAGCTATTTTTTTTTCTCATAAACCTTAGTAGAAAAGATAGCCACCACAACCCTAATAACCTTATTTCACCTTCAAAACTATATTAAAAGACAATATAATGATGCCATATTCATTAAGTGTCTTATTCATTTCACGCCCCACCAAACGAATCATCCACAAAAGCGATTTTCCAGCCATCGGGAGTATTTATGAAATTATATTATCAACTGTTAAATTTTTTAATCAGAAAAATTTCGTAAATTGCATTGCCCAATTTGTTTAATGTTAAACAAAATCCTCCTGCTATGAAAAAGATACTTTTAACCTTCGTCATTGGTCTATTCTCATTATCACTGTTAGCGCAAGGATGTTTGCCTGAGGGAATAACATTTAGCAAACAGAAGGATGTTGATGATTTTCAAACCAATCATCCGGGATGCACGGAGATTGAAGGAAATGTAAAATTTTATTCAGGGAATCAAATAGTTAATTTGAATGGATTGAATATGTTAACTTCCATCGGGGGTAGTCTTACCTTTGATGATAACATAGTCCTCACCAATTTAACGGGACTGGAAAACCTGACTTCCATCGGGGGGGAAATGATATTTATGTGGAACGATGCCCTGACCAGTTTAACAGGGCTGGGAAACCTGACTTCCATCGGGGGTGATCTTACAATTTATAATAACGATGCACTGATTAGCCTGGTGGGAATGGAGGAACTGTCTACTATAGGGGGAAAAGTGAAGATTAGTCAGAACGATGCCTTGATAAACCTGGTGGGATTGGAGGGATTGTCTTCTATCGGAGGAGACCTTGAAATCTACGGTAACGATGCTCTGACCAGTTTAACAGGGCTGAATAACCTGACTTCCATCGGGGGTGATCTTAAAATATCTTATAATCCTTACCTCATTAGTTTGATGGGACTGGAAGCAGTTTCTAATGTAGCGGGAGAGTTTTTAATATTGAATAACTATTTCTTAAACAGTTTAGCTGAAATGAATAACCTGACTTCCATTGGGGGTAGTCTTATAATAGGTGATTTTCGGTCTAAAAATCTTGCCCTGACCAGCCGGAACAAACCCAAAATAGTTACTTCCATTGGGGGAGACTTTACGATTAAAGGTAGCCGTTTTCTGGAAAACCTGATGGGATTAGATAGCATTACTTCCATTTGGGGAGACCTTATTATTAAAAGCAGCCCTTACCTAAACAGTCTGACAGGATTACAAGGAGTTACTTCCTTTGGAGGCAGCATTAATATTCAGTCGAACTCCGTCCTCACTGACCTTACAGGATTAGATGGAATTACTTCCATTCCCGGAGATCTTCTGATTAATGGTAACCCCAACCTCATCAGCATGACAGGATTACAGGGCATTAATTTCATAGGAGGTTCAACTTTGATCAGGTCAAACTCTGCCCTTACCAGCATGGCAGGATTGGAGGGACTATCTTCTGTCGGGGGACGAATGGAAATAGACCAGAACCCTGCCCTGACCAGTCTGGAAGGACTGGAAGGAGTTACGTCTTTTAGTAACCTTAATATTAATAAAAACTATGCCCTGACCAGCCTTACTGGAATAGAGGGAGCTACGTCTTTTGGGAACCTTCATATTGGTTGGAATTCTTCACTGGCCAGCCTGATTGCATTACAGGGAATTACTTCCACTGGTAATAGCCTTACGATTAACGATAACGATGCCCTTATCAATCTGAAGGGGCTGGAGGGAATTACTTCCATTGGAGGAAGACTTTATATTCTCTCTAACGATGGCCTGACCAGCCTAACAGAATTACAGGGAATTACTTCAATTGGAGGTGACATTGAGATTTTTTCGAACTCCGCCCTCACCAGCCTTTCAGGATTAGAGGGAGTTACATCCATAGGGGGAGAAGTTATTATTGGCTATAACGATGCCCTGACCAGCCTGACAGCATTACAAGAAGTTACTTCCATTGGGGGGCTTGTGATCATGGGTAACGCTGCCCTGACCAACCTGGCAGGACTACAGGGTTTTACTTCTATTGGAGGGGAACTTAGAATTCGAGACACAAGAGCACTGACCAGCCTAAGGGGGCTGGAGAGAGTTACTTCCATTGCAGGAAAGCTTTGGATTACTAATTGTTCTTTTACCAATCTGGAGGGTCTGGAAGGAGTTACATCCATTGGGGGCCTACATGCTTCATATAACTCTGCCTTAACCAGCCTGACAGGATTAGAGGGAGTTACTTCCATAGAGGGTGGATGGCTTAGGTTAGAAAGAAACAATGCCTTGGCAAGTCTGGAAGGGATTAATCATATAACTGCTGGTTCAATCGAATATTTAGATATTAGTAATAACCCATTATTAACTACTTGTAATGTGCAGATTATTTGCGACCACCTCTTTGCTCCTAATAGCTCATATTATATTAGTCAAAATGCAGAAGGCTGCAACACAGAAGAAGAAATCAAAAAAGCCTGTAAAGCGCAATCAGTTAATGAATTTTCCATGACAGGAAATATAATATCATCACCTAACCCCTTCTACACCGAAACCACATTAAAATATGAACTCAAACAGCCTGAAAAAATCACACTGACCATATATAACCAGATGGGCATACAGGTATATCAGACAGAAGAAAGTCAATCACAGGGAACGCAAGAGCTAATTTGGAATACTGAAGGGTATCCTGGTGGTTTTTATTATTACAAGCTGCAGATTGGCAGACTTATGACCAGTGGCAAGTTGATAAAGTTATAAGCATTTACCCATAGTTGATGCGATCTTTCGAACTGAACTGATTTGCCGGAAAAGATTCTATCCTTTCATAAGTAGAAAGCTTTTATCCACTAATTTTCATCTCCCCTATTCCTTCAAGCCCCACCAAACGAATCATCCACAAAGGCAAGTTTCCAGCCATCGGGTGTATAGATGAAATAAAATCCGCGGGGATTAAGATATCTATCGGGTAAATAGACTGCCATGAGTTTTGCATTTGGGTAGGCTATTTTCACCGGTTTTGTTTCAAAGGTTTCCATATTAACAAGCAAATCAGGAACTTGTAGCATATCAACATAATAGACAATATTACTGTTTGTATAAATGAGATCCTCAGGAGACCCACCATCGTTTATATACTCAAGCATCACTTCTCCATCATGTGTCGGCTTTAACTTATAGTCATCCTGCTCGGTAAAGCCGAAATTTTCAGCTCTGGTCGCCAGTTTTGTGACAGTACCTGGAGCGTGGTATCGTCTCACATCCATTTTCGGGTCAATGTATTTAGCGAGTGTTTTGTCACCACTCTTCAATAGGCTGCTGAAGTTTTTCCCCCAATAGCAATCGTTCAGGAAGCCTTCGATAAAGGCGGGAAACATATCTGCTGATCCGCCGGCAGAGGCATTGCCCTCTTGGGAAGTTGCATCTAAATCCCAAACTTCCGGTTTAAACGAATTGATTACATGCTCTGTTATGCCTTCCATTCTAACTTTTTCTTCTTCGGGATATTCAAAGCGAATGGTAAAATATCTACCATCAAATACGGTATAATTGGTGTGCAGCACATGTTCCTCTTCATATTTGATAAGATAATGGTTGCCCTCAAGCTTCTTACTGAGCACTCCAGTTGCGAAAGTTAAATCCTCTTCATAAGCTTTGTCAATCGGTAGAGGTTCGCCATCATTTGAATTGAAGTCGTCTTTAAAGTCGTAATAAACAAGCAATTTTATTTCCTGATCTTCCGATATGAATTTCTGTCCGTCTTCGCTATCTGCTTCGCCTTGCGGAATAAGGAAATCGGGATATTCAACGGTATAATCGTAGCGATGGTTGTGGTAAGTTTCGTATTTCACGTCGCTTAGCTGCGCGTCGGTTTTGCCAGAGCTGCCACTACAAGCTGTAAAAAGCACAAAAACTATGAGTAAATGCGTTATTTTTTTCATGGTTTTAAAAGTTTAAAGTTCAAAGTTCAAAAAATTTAAAGCCGGAAATATAGACGATGCACGTATCCTATTTCCACTATTATTAGGGTTTATTCAACTAAATCCGATTTCATAAAATCGACTAAAAAGCTGTTCCCGCTGGAAATAAGTGTTACTTCGCTTGTGGTTTGTATTCCGTCGCCATAGTCAATGAATACGGTGTATTTGCCATCAGACTGTGAGGTTATGGCAACATTTTTCAGCTTTTGCCCGGTTTCCATACCGTTGCCACGCCCAAATGGTGTCAATACGACCTCACCCAATGGATAAATATCTTCCCATTTTTGTTTGAACGCATTCTCAGCGGCAATTCGCTCAGCGTCTGATTCAAAATCGGGATATTCATAGATTTCGAGCGATTCGATAAAAAACTCGTAGTATCGTTCTGTACAGACCTTTTCCTCGTCGGGAAAACAATAATCGTTTTCATTTTGACACTGAAAGATACTTCTCAGCCATTTTTCACCAGCAGAAATCTGTTGCCCATCTATTGATTCCTTCAAAGAATCAGCTTTATTTTCCTCCTTTTTACTCGAAACAGCGTTGCAGCCTGTTGATAGTGCCAACACCAGCATAAAACAAAGCAGGGATGTTGGAGTAAAAATCTTTTTTTTCATCGCTATTTTATTGTTCAAATGTTCTAAAGCCACAGTCAGTTGAAAAATTGAATCAGGCATTTTATTAGTATTCCTACAATTTACTGATAATTGAATTAGTCAACTAAAGCGATGGTCTGAATAAGGTTGTAATTTTTGTTCTTCATTATTGAAACAATGGGTTGCAACCCATTGTTAATCAATGTATTTAGAACTTCCCTCCTTATTGCTACCTCGACACATAACCCGATACATTTTCTATAATTTTTTGAACGGAGTTATCATCGTTGTTTGCAAAAAACAGATTATTCTTATTGTCGATAAAGACTACGTTGTTGTTTTTGAGCCAAACAGGTTTCTTGCTTCCGGCAATGTCTGTTCCTACCAATATCATTTGATTGCTGCCGTCGGCATTGGCTATGCAATAAGGACCGTGTCCTAAATCGCCCATCTCTATCATTGTACCGTAAAGAATTTTCGTCTCATCCGGCGAAAGCACAAATGAGTTAAAACTTGTTTCCTCCCAATAATCTTCATTGCCTTCACTCCTCAGCACTTTAAAATCCAGTTTGTCTGACAAACATACTTTTTTGTTATTGCGTGTGTAGTAGAGATTTTCATCATTAGTTTGAAAGAATTGTGCAGCTTTATTAGAAGATAACTCTCCTGAAATCTTTTGAATAAAGTCATAATCAAACTCTTTTTGGATAATGTTTTTTTTGGCAATGGAGTAAATTTTCATAGAATAAAAATCGTAGTAATCCCAATTAAAATTGTGACGAATAATCAGGTCTCCCTTGTAATAAAAGAGTGGGCTCATTTCGCGGTCGGTATCGCTTATGCATTCATCCTTTTTGAGTTTCCAGTCAGACACCCATTGCGGTGTAATGGTTGATTCGCTAATATCAGCTATTTTGAGCCACAGCGAACCATCGCGTTCAACGCTGTAATATAAGGTGCTTCCCTCAGGGTTGAAAGTAAAATTAAAGATGGTCTCGGGTTCTTCTGTAAATTTTACCTTTTCGTTATTTTCAAAATTGTGGAAATATAATACACCCTCAACTAGATAGGCAAGGGGACATTGTGTGTAGGAAATATCAGAGCGTTTTTCCATCGTTGTTTCAGTATGCACTGCAATAGTTGAATCGGCTGGTTGTTGTTCGTTATTTTCATTGTTGCCCGTTTCTTGTTTGCCACTAGTGCAGGCTGACATCAGAGCGAAGATTGCTAAAAAATAGATTGTTTTTTTCATTTTCAATATGTTTTAAAGTTGAAACTCTATTTTACCCATTTTTCATTTATCCATTTTAGCACAACTTTTTTGGTTGCTTCGTAAGGAATTTCATAGTTCTCATTGTTCTCCATCAATTGATAGGTATCTATCGTTACGGTAAGCGAAGTGCCCTTTTGAGGTAGTTGGTAATAAAGTGAATAAGCACCTTTGGCAAACTGTTGTTCCGCATACTTTCGGGTGTTGGACGACAGTTGTGAAACGTCAACAAAGTCAGATAATGTAAATATTTGATTGCCACCGAGTTGATAGTTGTGATCTTCGGTCAGTTCTCCGTTTTGGTAGAAGAATGTCCTTATTTCACTTCCCGATTCGGTGCCGCTGTTTACGGCCACTAGCTTGCGGGCATCTTTCAGATTCCAGTAACACATTTCCCATCCATACTGCATTCCGGTAAGGCTGAGAAATCCATTTTTTACATCGCAGACATCAATGGGAGTCGGCGAAATATCGTACGCTTTATCATCACCAATGTAATTGAGCAGCCCCTTTCGGTTGGCCAGGCTGATTCCTTCCATCGGGAACGCATCATCGGGCAGCAGCAGGAAGATGTCTTTAATGTTCACGGGGGTTACATCGGGTACTTCTGCCGCATTTTCATTTTCTTGTTTCACAGAAACAAAAGTTTCGGTTTCAGTGTTTTTCTGACTCTCTCCTTTACAGGCTAAAGCTAATGATAGCAGGATGAGTAGATAAGCCTTTATTCTCATTTTATTTGTTTTTATTGTTATTAATCACACAAACTGTCTGGTAATGTAATGTTTAATCAAAATAATTAATTTCCCGCTCAATCATACTTAGTTTAGCTCCATTTTTTAAAGTTGTGGACTTAATCCAATTCCCGGTTTTATCAAATTCATATTCATAAAACAATATGCCCGACTCATCTTCTGGATCAAGTCTTTCTATAACATTGCCTTTGGTGTCGTATTTAAATTGATTCTTATAATCAAACATGTCGTTTAACAGAGAGTGGTGATCCTCTTCAAACATGTTACCGGTGTCGTCATATTTATAATTATTTCTAATACAGTGTAGATCATCAGCATCATAATGATTTTCCTCAATCAAATTGTTCCTTTCATCATATTCAAAGACTATTTTATTGTAAAAAACGTCCTCATTGTTGTGATGCCTTTCTTCAATTTTATTCCCCCTGTCGTTATTTTTATAGCTTTGTCTTAAAGTCAGCTTACCATCAGCGTCTAATGTTGTTTTTTCAATTAAATTTCCCTTATCGTCATACTTATATGATATTCTGTTTGACAATTCGTCTCTATAGTATATTTCTTCTTCAATCAGGTTGTTTTTGTCATCATATTTATAGAAGTTTTTTGAAGATATTCTACCATCAGGCTCATGCGAAGTATATGATATCTTATAACCTTGCATGTTGAACACCGTTTCAAACCCACCTCGAGATTCAAAACTTTCTTCTGTGTTTCCAGGTTGTTTTTCAGCTCTATAATGTGATTCTTTAACAGACTTAATTTTACCATTCAAATTGCTCTTAGTCAAGTCGTTGCTTTTATTTTCAGCATTACAGGCACAATGGAAAATAAGAAAAGTAAGGAGGTAATAAATCTTATTCATGGTTCTTATTTGTTAGTTGTTGTTTGTTATTTGTATTCAAGTGATTAAAGAAAACGAAGGGAAAAGGTAAAACTGTTTTTTCTTCCGACCTCGCTCAATCTCCCATATAACCCAGACCTCGTAAAACAGGATTTGAATTGTGGACGTCGTCTTCTGTCAGCCGCAGCCAACCCACCAAACCAAAAGCGGTACGCGCTAAATAGTTCATAGGTAAGCCTTCCCCATATTCGTCTGTTGGGTAATCATCTTCGGCCAGCAGCACTTCAATTTCGTAGCCCACAGGCAGGTTAGCGACTACCTTGCCACCTTCTTTCTGAGTATAGAGTTTTACAGGTTTCAGAAGTTCTCCTTTCACGCCCACGTAGCAGAACGGTTGTTTTGTTTCGGTAACTTTATTGTCCGAAAGTTGAAATTTTCGCCGCCTGTTGAACATTTTGTTGGTATTACCGGCTGTGTAGATTATATCATTGGCGTTGATACACATTTCATCGGTAAATTGCTCCCAGAGAACCATATTTTCAGCATCACTGATGCGGAATTGAGGGTCGGCACTTGCTCCCGGCGAAAAGAGTATGTTTACGCTCTCCCCCATTGATGCGCTTTTGAAGCGACCTATGAGCATGTATTCATCGTCATTTTCGGCATCGAAGCAGGCATCAGTTTTCGGTAGCTTTTGCAATTCTTTACCGATATAGGTAAACACTGAAAGATCGTAGCCGAATTTACCATCGGGATAAGTTGCATCCTGGCCGAGGTCTATCCATTTCAGTTGAGGAAAGGCCTCTTTGGCTTGCCCCATAGCCATTTGTTCGGTTAGAGCCAGCAGAAATAGTAAAGAAAGCGTTTTGAGTTTCATATTTACTTTATTTTGGAATTTACTGATAAATTTAAAACTTTTGAAGCTTCCACCTATTTAATAGACATGTTATTGTCCCATGTTTTGCTGCCGGGCAGTTCTTTTACCTGCGAATAAAGCCCGGGGAAATTATCGACCAGGAAATATTTGCTGTCCCACGGTTTGATAACGCGAATGATGTCTTTGCCACTGTCCTTCCCACCTGTGAGTACATAGTACTGAATGAATTTTGCATCCATTTTACTGTTGTATTCATAATTGGTATTCATGGCCTCTACTTCAACGGTATAAGGTTTTTCGGGTATGTATC
>SWCC01013289.1_pt1 | contig 17077 bp, 17 predicted proteins | sample 4692971 | NCBI WGS metagenome assembly SWCC01 (sample SAMN10267277, study PRJNA491770) | bioreactor metagenome | isolation source: DHS bioreactor inoculated with subseafloor sediment | place: Japan: off Shimokita Peninsula | collected 2006-08 | reverse complement strand
GAGATGGCTGCACAGGTCGGCCTGGACGTGACGCCGTATCTGCGCGACGCCAATGTGCTCGAAGCAGATGCTGAAACCTACGCTGCCGCCTACCGGGCCGCCGCACTTTGTCAGTTGAGGACGTAAATGGCTGCTCAAGACTGCATCGACACTATCCAGGCTGCCGCCAAGGCCGCCGGGCGTGAGCTTGATCTGGAAGAGCTGACCGAGCTTGTGGGCGACCTTCAGGCGCGCATCAAGCAGCTCCAGGCGACTGACGGAATGCTGGGCCTGGAAGAAGCCGCCATGAAGGCCGCTGACGAGATGGGCAATCAGGTCAAGCTGGCTGCCGTCATCGAGAAGCGTAACGCGCTGCTCAACGCTCGCCGCCGCGCTGAACTGGTCGGCTACATCCGCAGCACTTGGTCAGACCGTCCCGACCTTGGGCTTGAGTCGTTCCTTGTCGGCACCAACGTTGCCCGGGCGGGCGCGCGCCGGTCGGTCGCGGCCGAGCAGAAACAGCTCAGCCAGGCCTATATCGCCGGTTTCCTCAACGACATCGAAAAGGAGGGGCTGCTGCCTTTCCTGACCCGTGGCGACCTTGACCAGGACATTGCCGACTCGCTCTGGCGCATCGGCATGGACAAGCCCTTAGATGGCCTGAGCAAAGAGGCGGTCTCGATCGCCAAGATCATGCAGAAGTATCAGGAGGCCGCGCGCATCGACGCCAACCGCGCAGGCGCCTTCATCCGCAAGCTGCCGGGCTACGTGGTGCGCCAGTCGCATGACCCGTACAAGCTGCAGCGTGCCGGCTTCAAGCAGTGGCGCGACGAGATCCTGCCGCTGCTGGACGAGCGAACCTTTGAGGCTGGCTCGGATGTCGACGGCTTCCTGATGGCAACCTATAACAACCTGGTTTCAGGTGTGCACCTCAAGGTGTCGACGCCGGAGCCGACAGGCTTCAAAGGCCCGCGCAACCTGGCCAAGAAGGTCAGCGCCGAGCGCGTCCTGCACTTCAAGGACGGCGTTTCCTGGGATCAGTACAACAAGGTCTACGGCACTGGCTCGCTGCGCGAGGCGTTCATTGGCGGGCTAGATCGGTCTGGTGAAAGTACCGGCTTGATGCGCCGGCTTGGAACAAACCCGGAAAGCAACTGGAACGCTGCACTTGATGAGCTTCAGATGGATCTGAAGGATGATCCGGAAGGGCTGAAGAAATTCAACAACGATCGCAGCACGCTATTAAAAACTCGGTTTGCTGAAATTGATGGCACCTCACGGCTAGCCGCTAATCATGTGTGGGCTAGGCGATCAGCCAACATCAGGGCCTGGCAGTCCATGGCCAAGTTGGGCGGTGCGGTGATCTCTGCTGTTACAGACCTTCCGGTGGCTGCCAGTGAAATGCGCTACCAGGGCAAGGGCATGCTGGGCTCAATGGGTACGCTGATCGGCGGCATGGTCAAGGGCAAGAAGCCAGCCGAGCAACGGGAAATCCTCTCGACGCTGGGCGTGTTCTTCGACAGCGTGCGCGGGGAAGTGGTGAGCAAGTTCAGCGCCGACGACACGCTGGGCGGCAAGATGAGCCGGGCGCAGCAGCTGTTCTTCAAGCTGAATGGCCTGACCTGGTGGACCGACACCATGCGCAGCACCGCGGCGCTGATGATGAGCCATCACCTGGCCTACAACCGTTCGCTTGGCTGGGACAAGATGAACCCGGACCTGCAGCGCACACTCGAGCTGTTCGATATTGACGCCGGCAAGTGGGATCTGCTGCGCTCAACGCCCGCCAAGGAGTCAGACGGACGCGAGTATATGACCACGCAGGGCATCGACAGCATCCCGGAAGAGGCGTTGGCAGGATATCTGACCAGCAAGGGGCGCGCGGTAAATGACGCCGCTATCGGCGAGTTGCGCGAGGAATTGCGTGGCAGCCTGCGCAGCTACATCACCGACCGGGCCAGCTATGCGGTCATCGAGCCGGACGCCAGGACGCGGGCCATCATGCGCCGCGGTACTCAGCCAGGCACTGTTGCCGGCGAGCTGCTGCGTTTTGTGGGTCAGTTCAAGGCATTCCCGGTAGCGGTATTGCAGAAGTCGATCGGCCGTGAACTGTACGGGCGCGGCTACAAGCCCAGCCCATACGGCGCCAACGTCGGTCGGGAGCTGATGCAGTCCATGCGCAGCGGCAACGGCGAGAAGCTGGGCGTGGCACAGCTCATGCTCTGGACCACGCTGTTCGGCTACGGCGCCATGGCAATGAAGGATATCGTGAAAGGCCGCGAGCCTCGCCCAGTAGATGATCCGAAGACATGGGTGGCCGCAATGCTGCAGGGTGGCGCGCTTGGCCTGTACGGAGACTTCCTGTTCGGTGAAGCCAACCGCTTCGGTGGCGGGCTCACCCAGTCGCTATCCGGCCCGACGCTTGGCCTGATCGATGGCGGGTATGACTTGTTCGCCAGGATGCGTGACGGCGACGACGCGGCAGCGGCCAGCTTCCGCTTTGCCATCCAGAACACGCCCTTCGCGAATTTGTTTTACACTCGCACGGCAATGGACTATCTGTTCCTGCACAGCGTGCAAGAGGCCCTCAACCCTGGGGCGCTGCGCCGCATGGAGCGCCGGATAGAAAAGGAAAATGCCCAGCAATTCCTGCTGAGGCCGTCACAGACCTACCTAGACCCGCTAGGGATTGCGAGGTAATCAATGCTCACCTTTTTCGCTATCGTCTTGGCGCGCCTTCTCGACCCTATTGGAATCGGGCTGTGCGTGCTGGCTGCTTGGTGGGTGCCGCGCCACTGGCAGGCCGCTACGGCCGGCGCGGCTACCTACGTCGTCCTGATGCTTGCGATGGGCAATCCAACAAAGCCCGTTGTCATTGCTGCGACGGCGGCGGCTGGTGGGCTGGCCGGGCTTGCGGCAAACAGGGCTCGCGCCTGGCTTGCGTCTCGGCGAGCGGTAGAGCAGTGAGCTTGATTCAGGCCGGGCTGATCGTATTCATGGCGCCATTTCTGGCCGCGCTACTGGCCGGATTAGCAGCCCCTGATCAAGGGCGCCTCTATGCGGCAATCGCTGCCTACCTGCTCGCGTCAGTGGTTGCTGTATCGGTAGCCGCTGAGCATTACCACGGCCGCATTCGATCAGCTGGAGATTTGCTTGTTTCAGCACGTGATGGCGTCAAGGCGGCAGGCTGGATTGGCCTTGCCGTCGGCGGGGTAATAGCTGCCGCCTGGCTTGCTGCACAAATGACGTAACGCCAACGCAACACCCAAGGCCCGCTTCGGCGGGTTTTTTATTGCCCCAATAACTGCTGAAACCGGGCGCACTACTTGGCATAATTGGACTAATTCACTTTGCCAAGGAAGACTCATGCGCCTTTATCTGTTGTCGATCATTCTTCTTGCCGCCTCATCAGTTTTTGCGGGTGGCGAGCAGGATATCGCGCGTACCATTGATAAGGAAAAAAGCATGACCGTTCAAACAAGCGACAGCATTGCGAACTTCAACGGAAACGGTACTGCTACTGACTTTCCAATCGCATTCAAATTTAACTCGGCTGCGGACCTGGTTGTACTTCTGATAAATAGTGACGGCAATTTTTCGATCCAGTCGCTAAATTCCGACTACACAGTTTCTGGAGCTGGAGATGATGAAGGTGGCGCTATTCACTTCATTTCTCCGCCATCGAGCCAGCAAAAGGTAAAAGTTTTGCGCGTGGTCGACATCCTTCAGCTTACCGACTTGCGTAATCAGGGGAAATTTTACGCCGAAGTTCACGAGGATGTTTTCGATCTTCTAGTTATGATTGCGCAACAGCAGCAGGCCGCAATAGAAACGGCAATTCGCGTTCCGGATACAGACCCTGCGCCATCAAGACTCCCGTCCGTTCTGGGTCGCGCAAATAAGATCATGGCCTTTGATGATAATGGGGACCCGATTGCCATTGTGGCTGCATCAGGCTCTGCTGAAGACCTTGCTATAGCGCTAGCTGGATCAGGCGGAGCAGGAATTGTCGGGTATTCATCGACACAATCATACCCTGCTGGGACTGTCGGCGGTGAATTGCTACCAAAAGTAAACGGCCAGGTGTTGCAGAAGCCCACGACCGCAGGCGGCACCCCTCACATGCTCGTCACCCGGTCGATTCCTGGCGCGCCGCGCGTGCACATTGAGCCGAACGGCCATGTGTATCAGGGCACTACGACAAAGTACGACTTCATGTTTACCCCATTTGATGCTGATCAGGCCAACTACCGGATCTTCAACATCTTCACGAAGAACGGGGCGAACCTGCTCAATAGTGGGCAGAACGGTGAGAACGGTGTCACCTATCTCGGAACGAAGTCAGTCGGTGATGAGTTCGGACTCTGGCCGTCGATGCACTTCGGGTTTGGTGATGAGCAGTCGCCGACTAGCGTCCCGATGAAAATCTACTACTTCGACACGTCGGACACTGCCTGGCGCGTCCCGATGATGGGGGCGTGGAAGGCTGGTCGCACGGTAAACGCCGGCGACTACATGCTTGCAAACTTCAAGCTATATCAGGCAGTAACCGGTGGAACGGCTGGATCGACAAAGCCCAGCCACACTACTGGGACAGTGAGTGATGGAGCCATTGACTGGCTGTTCGTTCGTAATTTCCAATCGTCAGCGGCCAATATTCACGGAACTGTATTGATTGGCAACAGGGACCAGATGCCTAAGTTTGGTCTTCCGAACGCTCGCCTCCAGCTAGGAAAGCAGACCGCAGTTTGGAACGGTGAGAAAATCACCTTCCTGGATAATACAGATCAGCCGGCCATCAGCATTTACGCAAACAGCGGAACGGATGACCTGCATATCCTTTCCGAGAAAACGGGTGGATACCTGAGGCTAGATGCTACCGGTGGCTTCATCCAGAACAACGGTCTTGAATGGCTGATGTCGCCAAAGACATTCAACGCTGGTGAGACAAGTGTTTCCTTGGTTGGCGTTGAGCTGGTCTCTTTCAATAACGCAGCCGCTACGAACGTATCAGCCTTTACCGGGCGGGCTTATCAGCGGTTTTACGTTGAGTCAAAGAACGGGAACACTACCCTCGTTCAGGGCGCAAACATCAAGCTTGCCGGGGCTGCAAACAAAACGATGAGCACAAATGACGTGATCGGTTTTGTGATGGACTCAAGCGGGACCGTAGCCCGCCAACTGTAAGCTTAACAGCCCCGCCAGCCGGGGCTTTTTTCTGCCTGAAGGATTTCCCATGACCCTCTCTGAAATACGGGAGCGAGCCATAGCGCCCGCTCTCGCGATGCTGCCTGCGCGGATGAATAGCGTGGCGGCTGAGGTGCAGATGCTGGCTATCGGTCTGCAGGAGTCTCGATTCGAGCACCGCAAACAGATCGGCGGGCCAGCGAAAGGTTTCTGGCAGTTCGAGCAGGGCGGCGGAGTGCGCGGCGTGCTGCGTCACTCTGCTAGCCGTGAGCACGCGCTGGCCGTCTGCCGCGTCCGGAACGTCATCGCTACCGAGGGCGCAGTCTATGCCGCGCTCGAGCACGACGATGTGCTGGCCGCGGCGTTCGCCAGGCTGCTGCTGTGGACTGATCCCAAGGCGCTGCCAGCGCTCGGTGACGAGCAGGCTGCTTGGGATCTGTACTTGCGGACGTGGCGCCCTGGCAAGCCTCACCGGCACACATGGGACGCGCTTTATGCAAAGGCGCTGGAGGCTGTCGAATGATCGACCTTCTCAAGCAGTACAAGCTGATCGCCGCAGGAGCCGCTGTGCTTGCGCTGATGGCGCTTTCTGCTGCCGGGGCGTGGCAGTGGCAGGCCAACAGCTACGGCAAGCGCCTGGCCGATCAGGCGACGGCTCACGAGACCCATCTGCGCCAGGTTGCCGAGGCCAACGCCGCGGTGATCCTCAAGCAGCAGGCCGACCGGCAGGATCTCGAAGGCCGCCTGGCCGCAAGCGACCAACAACGATACGGAGAGCTGCGCCATGCACAGCAAGAAATTGATCGGCTGTCTGCTGCTGTGGCTGATGGCTCTCGCCGGTTGTCAGTCCGCGCCAGTTGTCCAGCCTCAGCAGGTAGCGTGTCCGCCTCCACCGGCGCCGGCCACCTGGATGATGGAAGCCAGCGAGCCGACATTCACGAAGAGGATGCTCGACGTATTGTCGGCATCACCGGAGACGCCGACGCCTGCGCCGTAAAACTGACCGCGCTGCAGGAGTGGGCGAGGGAAGTAACGAAGGGGAATTAGAGTTGCCCGGACGGGCTGAGATGGATGGCAAAAAGGTTGCTGAAATGTTGCTGAAACCGACCGTAACCCAGCGTCATTTTCAGCAACTTTCAACAACCTTTTCCGCTAGAGGCCCCGCGTTATGGGGCTTGTTTGGTGGAGCCGGTCACGCTGATCTGGCGAACTGACCATGATGTTCGGCTGCGCCCTTGGCATAGGCGGCTGCTGCTTCTTCCTTTGTAGCGTAGCAGCCAAGGTGAATCCGCTTTCCGTCTACCGTGATCTGTGCCTTGAATCGATTCCATGAGGCGTAGACGCCCTTGTGACCGGTTGCTGAATCCTTGCGCGCCTTCCTGTTTCGAAGGTTCTCTGCTGCCGTGGCTTGGCGCAGGTTGCGGAAGCGGTTGTTTGTCTTATCCATGTCGATGTGATCGATGCATGAACTCGGCATCTCGCCGTGGACGTACAGCCACGCTAGGCGGTGAGCTTGGTAGCTGACGCCATCAAGCTTGATCTCGATATAGCCCGACTTCTTGACACTGCCAGCCACAGCCCCGGCTTTAATGTGCTGCCGCTGCTCGATCCATGTAAACAAGCCGGTGACTTGGTTGTACTTCAGCCAGCGCTTTAGGCGTTCTTGAGTAATCATCAGATGCTCCTAGTCAGGGCAGTCGAGTGGATGCGGCAGGCAGTGACTAGCTGATCTTCGGGTGCCCCCTAGCCGCCTCGCTAGTTTAACAGGCGTGGGGGAATGCTGGGGGATGAATTCCCCCGAATATCGCCTAGTCAGCACATGGGAAGATGCGGGAACAGCCGTGTAATGGGGCTTTCGGAGGAGGAAGGCTAAGCGGCTAAAGGCATAAAAACGGATTCGAAATCCGTTGTACCCTCGCGGGTACCTAGGGTTCAAATCCCTATCTCTCCGCCACTATTTAAAAAGCCCCGTAAATCAATGGTTTACGGGGCTTTTTCTTTTCTGCTTTTACCTATCTTTTTTACCTAGCGTATCCGCACGATTTCCCAGTACCAATGGACTGCCGCTATACTGTTTATCCATACAGTATTGGCTGGAGGGGCTGTCATGTCGTGCCCGGATGATTTCGAATTTTTCTTAGGTGTGCCCACTCCGGCTGAGATGTGGCAGCAGCATGCTCGCCTGCTTGAAGAAGAATGCCACGAGCTACGAGACGAGGTGAGGGCGCTAAAGGCTGAGCGGCGGAAGCTGGTGCAGCTATATGCGCAATGCCAGCAGGAGCTAACCGCTGCGAACGAAAAGGCTAAGACGGCACAGCGAGAGGCGAACAGAAGTCACGTTGAGCTTGTGCAGCTCCAGAACAGTATTTCGTACCCGTTCCACTACGGAAAGTACGAAGGTATGCGGAAGGAGGGTTGAGGAAGCCCAAATCGTGCATGCGACGTACATTTGATCGGCTTTTACTGTGAGCCAAGCACTACGCCGCCTACAGCAATCTGTACATAGATTGAACACAGACGCCCCACACGTTATCCACAGCTTATCCCAGAACACACAGTTGCAATCGCAAGACGGGGCGATATCCTGTGCTGGCTCTCGGTGCCATGCCCTACATGTTGTGTTTGGCTAGTGAAAAAATCCCGTTGATCTATCGGGGCGGTCCGAGTAGCATTTCCCGTGCCACACATTTACTGTGGGCATAGAAAAGCCCCAGAAGCTGCGAAGCAACTGGAGCCTAGAGTAACAACCTAATCGTGTGTGGTTCGGTCGCCAAACTTCTTCCACACACAAAAACTAAACCGTAGGAGGTTCAGCGGGAGCGCAGTCTACAAAGGTAAACATGACTCCTCAAGGCCTTTTGTATACCTCAAGGGTAATCAGGTCAACAGGGGAGTCCGCAGGCCGCGATCCACGTTGCCTCCTGCACATGTCGGAGAAAAAGACATGGTGACAGGCAACGAGCCGTCCAATGAGGACGGAGAAGTTTACATTTACTGCCGGTATCGCCGGTGTGGGAACAAAATGCTGGACGCTCGTGCCTATGGGCTGAAGGCGTGGCGCTTGCCGGTACGTCGCAAGAAGGAGGGTCGGAAATGAGACCTCCTCGTAGACGTAGGTTGTATGGGCGGCAGTTCCGTAGTGTTCAAGTTAGGGCATACCGGAGGTTTCGCTTAGGTCAGTGGGAGGATGTATGCGCCCATTGGAGGAGCCATCCGGGGCAGATGGTATTTGACTTCTGATTAACGCAGGAGGGCGGCAGTAGCCGCCCTTTCTGTTGCATGCCTAGCTGTTCCTCCAGATGGCTTGCTGGAAACGTCCTGGGCCAAATGGCACTGCCTCGTCTAAAGGTTTTGGCCGAACAGTGAAATGGTGTCCCTGGGCTATTATTAGAGGCCCTGTAGCACTCTGTGTGGGGTCTTCCTGCGCAGATCTCTGGCGGGTGGTATGTATGTAGCTCTCAGTGGCTCATTGGGCTTTAAACGAGCTTATAGGCTTGGTGGGCGGCACTGTCGGTAGTGATCTAGCTCAGTAGCGATTACCGCGTTTAATTTGCAAGTTTTCAACATCTGTATCACTGCCTATTCTACCGCACCTTTTAGCAAGTTCTGCGGTCATGAAAGCTTGCACTTTTTCTACACCCAAAAGTTCTGCGCTGCACAGACAATGGGCTTTGCAGCCGATTGCTGTCTTTGGCATTCATACGCCTTTTGAATGAGCAGTATAGGAAAGAGATTGATATTAGACATTATGCAAGGAGACAGACCAGATGAGTGAGGGCTCAACAGATAGAACGAAGCGAGAAATGATTGATCTATACAAAAACTATCAGTGGTCTTATCAGTACTCGGTCTTTTATGACAACCCGAAGGAATCAACTCACCTTCAAGATGACTTGAATCGGCTTAGACTAAAACTAAAGAATCGAAAAGGTCAGCCCTTTTTTGTTGTGAAACGAACACTAAATAGAGGGGTTCTTCAAGCCTTCGCCACAATCTTCACAACACAAGAAATTGAGGGCTTTGATAAATTCGTAAACAAATCCTCTGAGTACGAAATTAACACTCGCAAGCGTAAAGTCAGCGACAATTTTCTCGCCTCAACAATTCAGAAGCTAAAAATTCAAAAGCTGCATGATCTTGATAGTTTCTTTGGTAGGCGAAACATAAAAAGATATTCGGTTATAAATCGGGAGCAGCTGGTGCGCCGAGTCGTTAGTTTGTCGGAGCTTGATGAGTAATAATGACTTGCATTGTTGTGTGGCTAGCTATTTTTGCTAAGCAAGCAAGTCTGTTTCTATTGTTCTTCCTGTAAACAAAATGAAAGTGCAATAAATATGGGGTGCATTAAGCTTTTCTCGCAAAAATAATGAGTTGTTTATCAATGCTTATTGTTCTAAAAAACAATATGTCAGAGGGTCTACAAAGATTTTTCTAAATTACCACACCATATGCGTTTAGCTTGCTTGTTGCGGCCAGGCTCCCAGAAAACTTCACCTTCCAGCTCATTAGGTATGCGGTATACCAATTTGGTTTTAAGAGTCAGTAGCGGGTTAACGGCCTGTAGGCGCAGCCCATACCTATTGTCCAGTACGGGTTCGGGAGAGTCATACTTATATTCCCGACCATTATAAAATATGAATAAGCTGCCTTCCGACGGCACTCTTGATTCGCTGTCAATGTTCTTGAATGTAGCGTCGACAACGTAGAAGCGAGAGTCATCCCAAGGCTTTGGTGATAAAAGTATATCTTTAGAGAGAGATGCAGTGGCTTTGCACCCTGTCACTGAAATTGCAAAGTGGTCAGTAATTACTTTTCGAGGCCTCTTTTCAATGTAGGCTAGTTTGCGCTTTATCTGCTTCCCTAGCTCTGATGTTCCATTATCAGCTTCTTTTATCGCACAAAACATGTATAGGCCGGATGTAGGATTAGATTCAAGGATCGAATTGATATCAGACATTTTCTTTTGTGCGGCACCTTTCTGGAGCGATGCTTCAGAGTTGCGTACAAGCTGAATTAGTTCTGAATTAAAATCTGAGCCGCGGCTGATTTGGTCAGCATCCTTTGCGACGCCTTGATAGATGTCCGTATTAGAGCTTACAAAACTGTCTATTCCCAATGCTGCTCTAATAAAGTCTTCGTAAATCACATCACTTGTAGCTGAAATTACTTTAGAGCGTTCTTCCGAATTTAGATCGCTCAAGTAAGATTCGCAGTTGTGGCTTTGATAAAACTGGTCTTTGTTTATTTTTTCATAGATTCGATGCAAAACATCCGCGTCGGATGCTTGAGCCGGGCTTACAAGGGCATACATCATCATCCCAACAGCGAGTGATCTACCTATCATGCTTCGTCCTTTATCCGGCAAGGAGAGCCGGTGCTAATCAGATGCAGTGGGCCTTTAACGACCGTCATCCTGCAACTATCCATTGAACGCCATTAGTCGTGCCCCGGCATCTAGGCTTAATCATTCCGTGTGACATCATCGTAACAGGGCGCGCTGGATTCAGTAAGCGACGGCTTAAAAACGACCGATTGTGACACCTTCCAAACCCAGCCATAAAATGGTGTCTAAATATAGCTTGAAGGGTTTTGACACTCAATATATTATGACACCACCCTTTAGACACCTATCCAGCCCAACATAAGGAGATGACCCAATGTCCCGTACCTTCGCATACTGCCGCGTCAGTACCACCGGCCAAACCACAGCCAACCAAATTCAGGAAATCAAAGGGGCTGGCTTCGCTATCCAATCACAGCGAGTCATTGAAGAAACCGTAAGTGGTTCAGTTCCAGCTAAAGACCGCCAAGGTTTCCAAAAGCTGTTGGAGCGGATCGAGGAAGGCGACGTACTAGTGGTGACCAAGCTTGACCGGCTAGGTCGCAATGCAATGGACGTTCGATCTACGGTCGAATCTCTAGCAACCAAGGGTGTACGTGTGCATTGCCTCGCATTGGGTGGCGTAGACCTCACTTCCCCAGCAGGAAAAATGACAATGGCTGTAATCGCCTCAGTAGCAGAGTTTGAAAGGGATTTGCTTGTAGAGCGTACACAAGCTGGCCTTGAGCGAGCTAAAAGTGAAGGGAAGAAGCTAGGAAGGCCCAGCAGCAACAAAGCGGCAGAGGTTGCACAGTTGAAAGCCCAAGGATTCAGCCAAAGTGAGGTTGCGAAAGAGCTTGAGATATCTCTGTCCACAGTGAAGCGGCTATGGAAAATAATTCAGAGACGGTTCAACTATAAGGGAGATAAATTCTCCCTTTGGTTTTCCTTGACAATCGAGTTAAAAGACCGGCTCTGATATTTGAACATCTGTCAGAGTAGGGTTTTACATGGTGACGGCTGGCTAAGTGCTCATAGCGCCAGTTTTAAAAAAAATTAGAAAATATCGAATTTCAGTTTGTTAATCGCTTCAATGCGTTGTGCGAGTGATGGCCCCGCTTTACCATACTTGTCGAATGTAACAGTGCCGGTTTTGTGACCGACTATGAACATAATCATGATGCTGTCAATGTCAGATCGATAAAGCTCGGTTATTGTCGTAGCTCTCAAAGAGTGAAACGCATAGCTGGAGTCAAAGCCTTCATGTTTTTTTAGTCTGCCGAACTGTTTGCTAATATAGTCCAGTCTATTTCCGTACTTATTTAGGCCGCCCTTTAATAGATATTGTTCGTCTTGAGGGGTTGCTGCTAACCGTGTGAGTAGTGGCAAAATTTCCTTGTGGATTGGAATGTCTCTCTGTCCTGCCTTTGTCTTGGCTTTATTTATTTTTAAGCCGATAATCTGGTTTCCATCATAGATGAAATCATTTGTGGTGATCCTGCCTATCTCCTCAAGGCGGCAGCCCGTATAAACGCCTATCGCAATAATATCGGCAAGCGTAGGGTTTTTTTCCTTAGCTTTTAAGTAAAGCTCTTTGACCTGCGCTGGTGTGAAAGCTGCGTAGCTCTCGCCTTGGCTTTCGCGGTTTCTCGGCAGTGAATGGTTTTCGAACGGATTAGGAGACTCATGGAACTGTGTACGGAATTCACGGTTGTACCTAACGGCCCATTTCCAAAAGACATTGCCTGCCCATATGTAGTTTCTTTTTGTAGATGAGCTGGTTGAAATCTGGTGCAAAAACGCATGAATGGTGTCGAAGTTTAATTCCTTACCTTCTTTGGTAAGGTACTCGCTTAAATGTTCGATTCTCGAAACTTGCTGGTCAATGGTCTTTTTGTTGTCATGCTGATGTTCAAGGTATGAGCGAAATTCTCGAATAGATGCGGCTAATATGGGGGATTTCGGCTTATAATTAGATGGGTCGCGATAGATTTGAAAAGCTTCCTCAGCTTCACGTTCGCTAAGGAGTGAAGATTGGTTCCTAAGGAATAGTTCTGCCTCTCCGATTGAAATATATATTTCACGCACGAATTCGCTATCGTCAATTTCATCAGATAGGAGTTGGTGACACAAATCAATGATTGCGTTAGTTATGTGATCTGGAACGCCTGCTTTTCTGTAGACTTCAGCTGCTTTGAGTAAGCCGCTGGTGCCTCTATCGATCTGCTTCTCAGCCTCCGCTTTCAACGCAGCTGCTTGATCGAGCATGTCTTCTAATTGTGAAGCGCTTGCCACTTTGATGTGCTGTTTAGAGCGTATGGTCGGGTCTTTGCGGTGACTTGCAGACCTTACGAATTCGTTAGTGATCGTCTGCTCAATTTGCTTGCCTAATTCAAAAGCCTCCTCTTTCCAGTGGTCCCCTCGATTCACTTTTTCTTGTCTTGCCGCTTCGAATTGCATTTGCCACGTTGCCAAGTATGGTAGACGAAGCTTCATCGCCTCGGCACGAGAGCCAGTCTTTAAGCTTTTTGACAGCACCTTACGATTGCCGAAAAATGCTCGAATGTCCTCGGGGATGGTAAGCCGGACGTGCCAGGTGTTGCCCTGAGTTACGATATGATCCGTCATCGTTGCAGCCTAGGTGAGTTTTACCTAGAATTTTTACCTAATGCCGGCTTCGTGTCACGTGGTGCCTGATTTCTAGGGGGTTTGGGTGTTTTGGTATAGAGTCCCTATCTCTCCGCCACTACATGTAGCCTGAACCCTCGAACTCGCCAGAGTTCGGGGGTTTTTGCTTTCAGGCATTGTCAATTGCCAGGCAATGCCCTGGCTTGCCTCAGCGCTGTGCTCGAAGAGTGCGCAAGGTGCCGGGGCTGCTGGCAGCGCTGGCGACTACGGCGCGGTGCGAAGCGATGGGGAGGGTGATGTCGCAGCAACAGCGAGGCTTCATACTGACCCGGCACTGGCGCGATACGCCAGGTGGCACCGAGATCAGTTTCTGGCTTGCCACTGATGACGGGCCACGGCAGGTGTGTGTTCCGCATCAGCATTCGGTCGCGTTCGTTCCCGAGGAGCAGCGTGCGCTCGCCGAGCCTTTGCTGCGTCGTGAACGTGATGCCGAGTTGCGGCCGCTGGCCTTGCGCGACTTCCGGCATCGGCCGGTGATGGGGCTTTACTGCCGTTCGTATCGTCGCCTGCTGGATTGCGCGCGGTTGTTGCGAGACGCCGGGGTTGATGTCTACGAGGCGGACATTCGACCGCCCGAGCGCTATCTGATGGAGCGCTTCATTACTGCGCCGGTGTGTTTCTCTGCCGCGCCCGCGGGTAACAAGCAGGTCGATGCCCAGCTCAAGCCAGCGTCGGACTATCGGCCGCAGCTCAGGCTGGTTTCTCTGGATATCGAAACCACCGCTCGCGGCGATCTCTATTCCATTGCGCTTGAGGGGTGTGGCCAGCGCCAGGTCTATATGCTTGGGCCGGAAAACGCGCAGGGCGCGGCCGTCGACTTTGCGCTGGAGTATTGTGAAAGCCGACGCGAGTTACTCGAGCGCCTGAACGCCTGGTTCGCCGAGCACGATCCTGATGCAATCATCGGCTGGAACCTGGTGCAGTTCGATTTGCGCGTATTGCAGGAGCATTCGCAGCGTCTGCAGGTTCCGCTGCGCCTGGGGCGCGGGGGGACGGAGATGGAGTGGCGAGAGCACGGCGGCCGCGGTAACCATTTCTTCGCGGCGACTGCCGGGCGGTTGATCATCGATGGCATCGAGGCGCTGCGTTCAGCGACCTGGAGTTTCCCCTCGTTCAGTCTGGAGAATGTCGCCCAGACTCTTTTGGGCGAAGGCAAGGCGATCGACAACCCCTATCAGCGCATGGCGGAAATCGATCGCATGTTCGCCGAGGACAAGCCGGCTCTGGCGCGATACAACCTCAAGGACTGCGAGCTGGTCACCCGGATCTTTGCCCACACCGAGCTGCTGACCTTCCTGCTGGAGCGCGCCACGGTGACGGGGCTCGCGGCGGATCGCAGTGGCGGGTCGGTTGCTGCGTTCGAGCATCTGTACATGCCGTTGATGCACCGCCAGGGCTTCGTTGCGCCGAATCTCGGTGAGCGTCAGGCCGAGGCCAGCCCGGGTGGCTTCGTGATGAATTCGCAGCCGGGTTTGTACGAATCGGTGCTGGTGCTGGACTACAAGAGCCTGTACCCGTCGATCATCCGCACCTTTCTCATCGATCCAGTGGGGTTGATCGAGGGGCTGCGTCACCCCACCGATGAGGCGTCGATTCCCGGCTTTCGCGGCGCGCGTTTCTCGCGTACCCGGCACTGCCTGCCGGCGATCGTGGAGCGTGTCTGGGAAGGGCGCGAGACAGCGAAACGCGAGCACAACAAGCCGCTGTCACAAGCGCTGAAGATCATCATGAATGCCTTTTACGGCGTACTTGGCTCCAGCGGCTGCCGTTTCTTCGATACGCGGCTGGCCTCGTCTATTACGCTGCGTGGCCATGAAATCATGCGGCGTACGCGGGAACTGATCGAGGCGCAGGGCCACGCCGTGATTTATGGCGATACCGACTCCACTTTCGTCTGGCTGCGCAAGGCGCATTCCGATGGCGAGGCGGCATGCATCGGTCGCGCGCTGGTGCAGCACATCAACGACTGGTGGCGTGAGCATCTACAGGTCGAGTACGGCCTTGCCAGCGCGCTGGAGCTGCAATACGAAACGCATTTCCGCCGCTTCCTGATGCCGACCATCCGCGGTGCGGAGGAGGGCAGCAAGAAGCGCTATGCCGGCCTGGTTACCCATCCGGACGGCAGCGATGGCATGGTCTTCAAGGGCCTGGAGACAGTGCGCACGGATTGGTCACCGTTGGCTCAGCGCTTTCAGCAGGAGCTCTACCAGCGCATCTTCCACCGCCAGCCGCATCGCGATTACGTCCGTGACTACGTGCGGCGCACGCTGGCTGGCGAGCTGGACGACTTGCTGATCTATCGCAAACGCCTGCGGCGCAGGCTGGATGACTACCAGCGCAACGTGCCGCCACATGTGCGTGCGGCGCGCCTGGCCGATGAGTTCAACGACCGCCAGGGACGGCCGAGGCAGTACCAGAACGGCGGTTGGATCAGTTACCTGATCACGGTTGCGGGGCCGGAGCCGTTGGAGACGCGGTCATCGGTTATCGATTACGACCACTACGTGACGCGGCAGCTGCAACCGGTAGCGGATGCAATCCTGCCGTTCGTTGGCGACGATTTCGCTTCGCTGGTCGACGGACAGCTCGGGCTTTTCTGATTTCGGCGGTTCGGCGTCAAACGCGAGCTGGCCTGGTCTCATGTGGAGTGACGAATGATGGGGCTCCGACATGTACCTGGTTCAGCTGCTGCTACCGCTCTATGACAACGATCAGCGAGCGCTGCCGAAAGCGCTGTTTGGTAGTGTGAGCGAGGAGCTCATCGAGCAGTTCGGCGGCCTGACCACCTATTCGCGTGCGCCGGCGAGCGGTTACTGGCTGGAGGATGGCGACAATCCCGTCCACGATGAATCGGTGGTCTATGAAGTCATGACCGAGGCGCTGGACAGGAAATGGTGGGCAGAGTATCGCGCCGAGCTGGAGTGCAGGTTTCGGCAGAAGGCACTGGTGGTCAGGGCGCACAGCCTGACGCTGCTGTAAGCGTCTGCAGGCGGCTGTGGAGAACGATGGCCGGCTGACCCGGCCATCGTGGCTGGGTCACTTGCGGACCCAGTTACCGTTGAGCTGGATGATCTGGCCGGACGGTGTCTTCTCGATGGCCTTCTTGCCGGCGATGGCTTCGACGTCGCTGACGCTGATGCCGTTCTGCTTGGCAACACGGTGGTATTCCGCGCGGCGGGCCTGATTGATCTGGCTGGCGATCTCCTCGGCATTCTTGCTGGAGCGAACCACGCCCAGGTAGCCGTCGGGCTTCTCGCCAAGCAGGCCGCTGGCCTTGGCGTCCCCCAGCGCCGACATGGCTTCGTTGAGGGTCATGGCCGCTGCGGGCACGGCGAGCATCAGCGCAAACAGCAGGCTCGCCAATTTCAGGTAGGTTTTCATCGTCGTCCTCAGAACAGTCCGCTGTCTTGGTTAATGATCGAGTCGAGCTGCTTGTCTACCCGGATGTAAATCTCGTGTTCGATCTTCACGTTCAGGTTGATGTTGATCGGCTCGTTCGGTACGGCCAGTTCCACCCGCGGCGTACAGGCGCTGGCGAACAGGGCCAGCAGCAGAATGGTCAGCGATTGGCGCAACCGCATGGCGGTCTCTCCTGTGTCGGCTTGCGGTTGCATGGCCTCAGCGAAGCCGTTCCTGCACCCGCCGTTGAATGGTTTCGCTTACCCGGTCGCTTAGCTGCAAGCTGGTCAGCAGCGCCGGAATGTCCTCTTCAAGGTTGATCGAGAAATTGATCGGTCTGCCACCTTCCAGAGCCGGGTTGCGGCCATTCAGACGTAGCCCGAGGTTCAGCTTGCCGCTCTCATCATAGCGGACGTCGCTGCTCAGCAAATCATAATGAAAATCGTGCAAGGCCTCGCTGACGATTCTCATGGCCGGATTTGCCTGGCCGAGGGCTTCGATCTT
>SWCC01000234.1_pt1 | contig 17103 bp, 12 predicted proteins | sample 4692971 | NCBI WGS metagenome assembly SWCC01 (sample SAMN10267277, study PRJNA491770) | bioreactor metagenome | isolation source: DHS bioreactor inoculated with subseafloor sediment | place: Japan: off Shimokita Peninsula | collected 2006-08 | reverse complement strand
GGATTGATATAATCAATTACATCTAATAAAATGTCTTTGTGAGCAAAAAATCCATACGTATGATACATTCTTCCAATTTCCCAGGGAATATACACCATTTTGGAGTGATTATTTTGAAAAACACTTAGTCCATACCATCCGGTTGGGACATGCCCTCCAATCATTTCAGGAGGTCCTTCTCTGCCTTTGTCAAGTAAGGGAAGAAAAAGCTGGCTTTCCGCATCAAATTCGCATTTCATGAAATTACACTTTAAAAATGCCTGGTGAAGCTTGTCCTGACGTTTTATAATATCCTGATCTTTCAATTGTAAGTAATATTTGAAAGCGTCCATTTCTTTCTCAATCACTGTTGCTCCAAATAATTCTTTTAATGCTTCAGGATTGTCTGCCATTGATTGATTCGTAGCAATAATATTTACACCTTCTTTGGTAAGTTTGGTCAGCACTTCAATTTCTTCCACAGAAAAATTGTTGAGATGTCCAAGAATAACAATTCTATAATTTTTCAATTTTTCAAATCTTTCTGCCAGATGCTTTTTTAAGATAAGGTCAAATTGAATATGTTCTTCTTTTAGGTTTTGCTCAATACCACGCATTTCTTCCATTACGGGTCCACCCGGCCAATAATCTTGTTTGATAATTGCAATATGGGCCATACTTTTAAAATCGCCGTAATACTTTTCATTCTTAGCGGCATAAGAATAAACCTCTTTAATTACGTCAAAACCTCTCTCATCTTCATAATTTCTCATATCACCCATTAGGCTGATATCCAAACCCGAACCATGAGCAATACTTTGATATAACCTGTTTCGAATTCGAACTGGCGGCACAGCGTGATACCTTGATCCAAATGTTATTTGCTGAATACTGGAACTACTGGCTATTTTATCATCAAAGGTGGATTCAACGGTATTTACATTTTCAGAGGCGATGTAGGCAAAATAAGGGAGGTGGTGCAATTCTCCTTGAGCTTCATGCCTCATGATGTCAATAAAATCATCATTGTAAGTACATAATGCAATATTTGATCGTTGCGATTTAATCAAATCGCGCATTCTTTTTAGCAGCTCATTGGTGCTGTGTTTCTTAAATTCTTGATATTTTCTGAAAACAGGATCATTCTCATCTTCGACGGTTGGCAATGTCATACCTCCAGAGAATTCCTTAAAGCGTGTTTTATCGTTTGGATTTTGATCGATACCATGATAAATACCTTTATAATAATCCATGGTATTGTAACCAAACATATTTACAAACATTCCGTCAATAGGATAATTATCTATAACCTCCTGCACAATTTCAAAAGCATGCTTTTGCATATACTCTCCATTGACCGATGCTACCATCATTCCATAATTATCTACACTTTCTCCATTGGGTGAAATGTAAAACCAGTCGGGGTGTTCTTCAAAAAAGCTTTCATGAATGCGGCTAAAATCAAACCTTACGATTACCCTTATTCCATTTTCATGACAAAGTGAAATGACGCGTCCAAGCATATCGTCTTTCACATAGGGGTTTTTATAGTGAAAAGGAAGTTTTGTGGGATAAAATGCCATTATACCGCCGGCATTAATCAATAAAGTATTTGCCGAATATTCAATTAAATCTGCCAATAATGAGTCCGGATTTAAAGCACCTTCAGCAGCGGGCAAATTGGTTTGTATCATTCGGAGGTTGTTTTTATTCCACCAAATTGAAGTGTCTGTGGTCGGGTCAATTTTTTGAACTGTATTAACCATCTCATCCTTTGTCGTTTGCTGACAAGAGATTAATGAAATTAAAACGATACCAAATAGAATGTAATTGATATGAAATGATAATATCTTTTTCAAATTTCACCTTTTGTATATTTTTTACAATTTTTGTATAGACTTATTCTAATGTCAACTATAACCTTTTTACCAGTATCACCCAATCTTGATCTGGTAAATTATTCTCGTTCTTAGGAGGACTTCCTAATGAACGAATTCCACCGCCATTTATTGATTTTACCGAGCCAAATTGCAACTCATTTCCGGTTAGTGGGTTAAACCATTGTACGCTAAAGCTGCCTTTGGCAGTACTTAAATTTAGGGTATGGGACTTAGAGTTTGGCAAATAAATAGCATAAATCTCATCCTTTTTGCGCAAGCAATACGCTTCTTTAGAATTTACTAAACCATGTTCTGGGTGCATTTCCCAGTAGGGTATGTAGGTGTCAAAAAATTCTTTAGCATAGTTTGTGATTTCCCAAAGTCGGTTTCTCTGTCGCCAGTCTTCTGATGTTAAATCAGTGTGAGGATGTTTTGCACCAAAATACCATTCTACACCAGCTCCTCCAGATAATAGTGTTCCCCAAAGGGCGTAACGTCTAAGTGTCTTGTGATTTGGATCTTCTGCATCCGTCATAGCGCCATCGTACCACATCCCAATTTCGTCCATAGTAATCAGCCATGCGTGACCAACGCTATCAGATTTTGCTTTCCAGCCAGATACTGTTTCGGGAGCTGTTTCTCTTTCTGCATGCTGCAGGGAAATACCATCCAAATATTCGTATCCAAGAATATTGTTTAAAATATCCTTTCTAAGATCTTCATTAGGTAAGGTATGTAATACTACCGGATGGTTGTACGGATCATTTTCTTTTATAAACCCAGCCATTGCTTTTCGCTGTTTATCATCCTGGTAAGGATTATCGGGCGCCCATGGTGTTAGTCCATTCTCCTCACCTAAATTCCATATCAATCCCAAATGATGCCCAAATCGTGCAATAAGCTCCTGATAATATAATTGGCGCATTGGCCCGGTATCTCCATCGTCGAGCATCGTTTCATTTTCTGTTTCCTGTAAAACTACATGTAATAATATTCCTTTTGATTGCATGTACTCAAATATGGTTTCCCATTGATCTAATTTGCTCACATCAAATCGTGTAAAATCATCAGGACTAACATAGGGCCATACATCTTTTCCATCGCCCAAAATGTTTAGAGTTAAGAAATAGTCAGCGTTCATGCCTTTTGAAGCTAAATAATTGATAGCTCCAATTAGTGATTTCCCTTTCCCGTTTTTCCACGTGGGATCACCTGTTTTCCAATCCTTCAGGTGTGGTTCGTAACTATGAATATCTGTTGGTGCCGCAGCTTCTCCATCTCTAGCCTCAGCTTTTATGCGATATGTATCATCGATATCGATATATGCCAATAAATTTTCCGGACTATTTGTTCCGGCTTTAAGCCAATAATTATCGGTACCCCTAAATTTAAAATATCCGTTAGACGCTTCTATTCGGCCGTGAGCCCGAAAATCATCTCCTTCTTTATCTGATTCAATAACCATAAATTTGCCTTTAGCATTCGAGATAGAAACTGTTTCTCCAATATTTGGATCATCGTTTAAGGCAATACTATCCCCTTTGCTTAGTTTTGCCAAGTACGACCATTTTCCTATTTTATCGGGTGTGAAACGTACTTGCCAAATCGAACCAGTGTTTGAGCTCGTTTCAGAAGCATTTCCATCAGCAGCATAAAATCCGCGTATAACTTTTTTGGTTTCTTCGTTGATAAATTCTACACTTAATCGATAGTTTAAAAAAGGATTTTCTTGAGCAAGTTCAGATGTTTCAGGCCCCTTGAAGAAAATGGTAATGGTGTGCCACTGCATATGTACGGGTGTAGTATCTAATATTTCAGATATTGGTTCGGAATCTCCTTTAGGTAGTTCTAAACGTTCAATTGTTGTTAGTTCAGGCTCACCTCCATGCTTACCGCAGCCTGAGGCCGTATAAACAAAGTTGCCAATAACGGCAAACCCTGTCCCATGGCGCCCTTGATTAAAAGAAGGCCACTTACTCCATAATTTCGTTTTGGTATTAAATGCTTCCACCTCATTATGTGCTTCAACTTGTTCAGCCGTTTCTCCGCCACCAATTATAATCGAATTATTCCAAGCGAAAGTAAAGTTTCCGGCTCGCATAGTGGGTATAGCTAAATTATTGGTTACCGCTTCCCATTCTTGCGTGTTGAAATTATAAATATTACCATGGCTCACTGTTAAAGCCATATCTTGATCGCTTATTTTCGAAGTGGTTCGACCTGCAAATGCATAAAGCTTATTCTCAACAACAACAGCTTGAAAATGGTCACGTGCATTCGGTGCATCAGCCAAAGCTTTCCATTCGCCGGTTTCTGGATTATATTCATCAAACCAAGAATTATAACCATTCATGTGGCCATTTGTAATACCTCCAACTAAATAGATCTTATTATTATAAACTACTACACCAGCACCCCCTCTTCTTCTATGTTCAGGAATAGCGTCACCATAAACATATTCATCTCGTTCGGGATAGTAAATAATAACTCTGTCAGCGGGAGTTTCATTTGGCCACTCACCAGTCATAGCACCAATCAAATAAATCGCATCGTTAAAAACTACCGGTTGAAAGTGATGCAGTTCAATAGGTAAAGCCGATTTCTCAGTCCATGTATTTGTATTGGGATTAAATACCGAAGTAGGATTAATCCTTCTCCCTCCCATTAAATACAATTTGTCTTTGTAAGCTACCAAACCTGCCTCATGGCGAGCTGTTGGTTTTCCCTCTGTTGTGATAATTTCCCATTGCCAATTGTCTGGTGTTGCGTTGTTACTACATCCAACAAATAAAATAATGATGATGGGAAAAAAAATTAGTACTCTGAAAACGTATTTCATAATGTTAATATCCAGTTTATAAAATGTGATTAATAAAAAATAATAATTGTTACACTAGATTATTGAATTCTCAGTAATATATTATCCTCTTGATTGTCCGCTTTTTTTGAGAGGTACTTTTATTTATTTAAGAGATTATATTGCTATTATATTAAAACCAACCGATTTTAATTCTTAACATACCACCACCAAAGCACTTATCCTTATTAATGTTTCAATACCCCAATATCTAAATAATTGGTAAATTCAAATATAATTTCTGTTTCAAAAGAAATGCCTATTGTTCAAAAATTATCTTTTTCATAATTATTATATTGAATATTATCACCTTGATCTACACCATTTATATAACTCAATCCAGCAGAAACACTTATTAAAACTATATCTTTCCTAAATTTTCTTCTATAAAGGATTCCGAATTCTCTAATTATTGAGAATGGTTTGTCAAATTACTATCAACTCCAAAATTGAATTCATCACTTTTGCTAAATTTTACAGTAAAGAGATTTTGATTAATATTATATGAAATGATTGTACTAAAATTTGGACCAAAGTAACTATATCCAACTCCTAATCCACACCAGAAATATTTTCTATAATTTGTTGAATCATTATTATTCAAGGTAAATGCGAAAACACTAGTAGAGGTATAAATAAATAAAATTAAACTTAAACATTTGATAATTATTTTCATATTTTTTATCAATAATAACAATGTTGCCCAAAGGCCGTCCGCACCAAACAAACAACCTGAGACAACGAATGATCGCAAATAATTACAGCAGACAGTGTGTAACTTTGATCACTCGCACCGGCTGCCGGAAATTTATTAATTAGAAAATATTCAAAAATTTACTTAATAAAACTGCAAGCTCCAAAAACGCAAATTGCCGAACAGCAAAAAGCGGTCTTGTTGATTTGCTGGATAGTTAGTTAAAAGGTTCCCCCGATTTTATTAAATTGCTCTGAACCAACAAAACAAAAAACAAAACAAGGAGAACCTAAAATGAATTTTGCACAAATTACAACTCAATATGTATGCGGCGTAGACCTTCACGGGAAAACAAATTATATCTACATAATGAATAAAGAAGGCACAATATTTAAGCCTTTTAATATGCGCAATAATATTAACCAATTCAAGATAGAAGTGTTAAAATATTATCCAAATATTACAGTTGCCACTGAAACCATGCATTCATACTATTGGCTGGCAGACATATTTAAAGAAAATGAAATACCATTCATTCTCGGTCATGCTTATTATATGAAAGCAATTCATGGAGGCAAAAAGAAAAATGATAAAATAGATTCAAAAACTATAGCTGATTAAACCCGCAGCAATCATCTTCCGATTGGATATGTTTATCCAAAAGAACTTAGAGCAACAAGAGATTTACTTAGAAGAAGAACTCGCTTTATGCGATTAAGAGCAGAAGCTTATTCTTATATTCAACTTATTTTTCGTCAGCAGTGTATCAACATTGAACCCAAGGAAGTAAAAGACAAGAACAACAGAAGAAGTCTAATTAATTTATTAGAATATGAACAACTACAAAGTTCAGTTGAAATGAACTTGAACCTTATCGATTTTTTTGATCCCCAGCTTAACAAGATTGAAAGAGAAATAAGAGCGAAAGCAAAAAATCATGATAGAACGGCCCTTAATATTTTACTAACTATGCCAGGCATAGGAGAAATGATCTCTTTAGTTATTCTTTATGAAATCGGAGACATTAATCGTTTCAAGTTTGCTCAAGACTTTAGCTCTTATCGCAGAATTGTAAAATGCCAGAGAGAATCGGGGGGTAAAAATTATGGAACGAAAAATCAAAAAATCGGCAACTCTAATCTTAAGTGGGCAATTGGTGATATTATAATTCACGCTCCAAGAACATCTGCAGTTATCAAGAAATTTTACGTCAAACTAATAAACAAATATGGAAAAAGAAAAGCTAAAAGTGTAATTACACATAAATTTGGTGTTGCAATTTATTTATTATATGCAAAAAAATAAACAAGCTTTTGACTAAGATAGATTAGTAAGATGTGACCGGAATTAAAAACGGGTGGGACTGTTAACCATATAACTTAATTCTGTTATATGAATTCTTTGCATATAACTGGGAAACTTAAATCTGAATAATATGCCTTTATCAAATGCATATTCAAGTTAAACCATAACCGCTTGATTGGAAAAACAGTTGCCACCCAGATTTATTTAACTTAGTACGAGCAACAAAAACTGCCCTTGGCCGCAGCCATATAATAACTGGAGCGAGTTGCTAAGCTAAAATTAGTTCTTAAACTCGTAACCATCTTTGCTAGAGTGGAGCGGTTTATTCTTATTGTTCTTCAAAGGAACTTCTGGATATATCATTTATGATATAAACCATGATAGATGCCTGCCAGACTTCAGGCTGGTTTGGTGCAGTTTTTCTGCAAACCAAATTATAGAAATAAAAGCCAATGATTACAGCTTGTACTTTTTCTAATAATCGACCGTAAATATTAATTCTTTCTTGAAAAATATTTCGTATAGCTATTTTATTATTTGCTTGACTTTTTACCTTTAATAGAGGTTAGGTGAATGAATATTTACAAATTAATAATAGCTGTATTTTATTTTTGTTATTGCATATAGTTCATCATCTCTGTAATAATTCATAGCAATCAATAAACCTCTTTCATCATAAAGATTCTCTGTACGGCTGTGAATTGATGATAAACTACTCAGTTCAATTACTTTATTTATAGAAACAATATATTGTTTTTGATCTTTTACGGGTGATCCGTTAAGTTCTTGAATAATTTCTAATTGGATGCCTTGAGGAGTGGTTAAATAAATACCTTCTATTTTATGGCTGTTGGTTTTCGTAATTGTTTGACTCTTTTTGATATTACCATTTTCATCCAATATATATTTCCAAATCACACCTCCAGATTCTACTGTAATGGTGTCACCATTGTAAGTATAATCTTCCCATTCAAAATTCATTAATTTTGAAATATCCTTTTCCATCCATCTCTCTAACACTGAGTTTGTCGAATATCTGTATGTATAATGATCTACTCTTAATAGTGTTTCATCATCATAGCTAAAAACTAGTCGAACCATCTTTTCTAAACATTCATCATAATATGTTTTTCTAATTATTTTGCCTTTTTGATCAAGTTCTACGAAACCGAGACTATCAATTTTAATACTATCAGTATATTCTTTTATAAACATGATGTTCTTAATCTTATTTTTTGATAAGATCTCTTTTTCTTTCTCGGATTGTAATTTTGTGCTATTGGAAAGGACTGTGCTTTCTAAAATGGATTTCTCATACGGATTTAATGTCACAACTTCTTTACGGCATCCGGCTGAAATAAAAAAAATAATGAGCAGTATTGTTATTAATCCTAATTTCATATTTATTCCTCCATTCACCTAACTATTTAGAATTTTATCCGTAAACGAGTAAAAAAATATAGAAGATTCATTATATCTCAACTCTCATTTGCGGACTTGTCCACCATTACTTTAGGCGGATAAAATTTTGTTGTGCTTAAACCGCATTGCACCAACCAAGTTTATTTTATAAGTTAAACTTAACTTACTTGTTAATCATAAAAGAATCAACTAAAAATTTTTATTATTTTATAGTCGAGGAAACATTCTTTTTTATTAAAAATATCTAATATCTTAAAAGCATTCATTCTTATTCATTTTTGTCAGAATAACATCAGTAACAATCTGTTTAATCTGTGTATTGTTAAAATAGATAGAACAAAGACAACAAAAAAAATGATTTGAGTAGGAAAGAACATATAATCAAACTGCAAAAATTTAGTTTTTTTACTTGAAAAGTATTTTAAAAACTGTAAGTTAAGAGTGTATAAAAAAACTTCGTTATTGTAGCAAAAAGAAAGAAAATCCTATCCAAAACTAACCAATTAGTATAATCTGAAACTTATTTGAAAGGCATTTGAAACCCATTTGAAAAGTATTTGAACAGTATGCACTTCCGTTGAAGTCTCTATGTAGTTCCGTCACACTGCCGTGTAACTCGGCTTTAAATGGTCTTTAATCAATAATAAAATAAGCAAGATTCTGGCTTTCGGCAGAATGAAGGTAAAAAACTATGTATTGCTGTTCGAAGCTTGCTGAGTCTTTAGGCTAGTCAGCATTTAAAAAATAAATACAATTACACAAAAACAACAATTATAAAGATTACCAGTAAACTCTCTTTTCAAAAAATCTCTTACAGATTAAATATCGGTTAAAGGCTGTTTATAAATTGACTTTAAGACATCTTTTATATAATTTTTCGGTTTAATTATAAACTAAAATTGTGATAATGGAACAAACAATTCAACCTCTCGAAAACTACATCCCAATTTTTTTGGTACTAGGGTTTGCAACTGTTTTTGCTGGCGCAGTTATTTTTTCATCCAAAATTTTTGGTCCAAGCCGTCCTAATAAAATTAAATTAAGTCCTTACGAAAGTGGTAAAGATCCAATCGGATCAATAAAAGAAAGAATTTCTATTAAATATTATTTAGTGGCAATGCTTTTTATAATTTTTGATATAGAAGTGATTTTTGTCTATCCGTGGGGAGTTCAGTTTAAGCAATTATTTGGCGAGTTTGGAATTATTGCTTTTCTACCGATGTTATGGTTTTTAATTGTTCTTGAATTAGGATTTTTATATATCTACGTGAAAGGGGGCTTGAAGTGGGATTAGAAGCCAAATTATCCAGCGATGGTTTTGTTACTACAAAAATAGATGCAATAATTTCTTGGGCAAGAAGAAGCTCAATTTGGCCAATGCCAATGGGCATTTCATGCTGTGCAATTGAAATGATGTCTGCCGTTGATCCAAAATATGATATGTCAAGATTTGGTTCTGAAGTAATGCGTTTTACTCCAAGACAATGTGATTTAATGATTGTTGCCGGAACAGTGACCTATAAAATGGCTCATGTTGTTAGAAGAATTTATGATCAAATGCCGGAACCTAAATGGGTAATTGCTATGGGAGCTTGCACTTCTTCAGGTGGAATGTACCGCTCTTATAATGTTGTTCAAGGAATTGACCAATTTTTGCCGGTTGATGTTTATACCGCCGGATGTCCTCCAAGACCTGAAAATTTATTGAATGCTTTGATGCAGATTCAAAAGAAAATAGATAATTCGAAAGCACGCGATTGGCAAGATAAAAAACTAGTTAACTTAGAAATTAATCAGAACTGATAATGGAATTAAACAATCTTATTGTTGAAAAGATAAAATCTCTTGGTGAAGATACTCTTGTAGAAACTTCTAATTTTAGAGATGATTTTTGTATTACAGTAAAAGCAGAAAAAATTGTTGATGTTGCTAAACTTCTCAAACAAGATGAAGAATTAAAATTTGAATTGTGCGAAGATGTTACCGCAATAGATTGGGCAAAAAGAAAAAACAGATTTACGGTTGTTTATCATGTCCTTTCATTAAAAAATAATTTTAGAATTAGAATAAAAGCAAACTTAGAAGGGACTTCAACAGAAATAGATTCAGTAACTTCTGTTTGGGGAAGTTCTAATTGGTATGAAAGAGAAACATGGGATATGTACGGAATTAAATTCAGAAATCATCCTGATTTAAGAAGAATGTATATGCCCGAAGAATTTGAGCATCACCCATTAAGAAAAGAATTTCCTGTTATGGGAATTCCCGGTTCTGTTCCACTTCCAAAACAAATAGATTAGTATGGAAAAATATCACGCTACAAGTTTATCAGATCAAAAAATAATTGAAGCACTCATAGCTCAAGACCCGGATATAACAATTGAAGATGCCCTTGATAATGAAATGATCATTAACATGGGTCCTCAGCATCCCGCTACTCACGGAGTTTTAAGATTAGTTGCAAGGTTAGACGGAGAAACTGTTCTCTCGGTTGTGCCCGAACTTGGTTATCTCCACCGAGGTTATGAGAAGATGGCTGAGAATATGACTTTCTTAGAATATATTCCTCACACAGATCGTCTTGATTATACTGCAACTATGGCTAACAACGTTGCTTATGTTATGGCAGTTGAAAAATTAGCCGGAATCGAAGTTCCTAAAAGAGCGCAGTATATCAGAATGATTGTTGCTGAATTAGCCAGAATTGCCGGGCATTTAGTGGCGGTTGGTACGTTCGCTTTAGATGTTGGCGCGGTTACTGCCTTTATGTGGACTTTTAGAGAAAGAGAAAAAGTTCAAAATATTTTTGATAGAATTGCCGGTGCCAGATTTACAACTTCCTACACAAGAATTGGCGGTGTTGCATCTGATATTGATGATGAATCAATTAGAATGATAAAAGAATTTTTAGATCAATTTAAGCAATCGCATGATGAATTTGAAAGACTACTTAATACAAATAGAATTTTTATTGATCGCCTAGAAGGTATTGGAATTCTTCCTAAAGAAGACGCGATAAATCTCGGAATTACCGGACCAAATCTTCGTGGTTCCGGTGTTGAATATGATATTAGGCGGGCAAAACCTTATCTGTTTTATAATGAAATAGATTTCAAAGTACCAGTCTATGATGAATGTGATTCGTTGGCTCGCTACTTTGTTAGAGTTGATGAATTAAAAGAATCCAGTAAAATTGTTTATCAGTGTTTGGATAAAATTCCAAACGGCGAAACAATGGCAAATGACGCAAAAAGAGTTCTTCCTAAAAAAGAAGAAATATATTCTAGAATGGAAGAATTAATACATGATTTTATGATTGTAAATTTCGGTATAAATCCTCCTGTTGGTGATGTTTATTCTGCAGTAGAAAATCCAAAAGGAGAATTAGGTTTTTATATAGTTAGCAACGGAACGGGTTATCCTTGGAAATTCAAAATTCGTTCTCCTTCGTTCTGCAACATTCAGGCTCTTCCATTAATGTGTAAAAACCAAATGATCTCCGATGTTGTTGCAATTATTGGTAGTATTGATCCGGTTATGGGAGAAGCAGATAAATAATTTATTTGATGAGATAAAACGAAATTAACAGAAAGTTATAAATTAAATTTTGGTAGAAAATGGCATTTCAGTTTACAGAAGAAAATCTAGCTAAGGTTACAAAAGCAAGAAGTAAATATCCAACTTCGCTTGCAGCAGTAATGGAAGTTATTTGGATTGCTCAAGAACAAAATGGATTTATCAGTGAAGAAGTAATGGATCAAATTGCTGAAATTCTTCAAATAGATAAAGTGAATGTACTTAGCGTTGTAACTTTTTACACGATGTATTTCCAAAAGAAAATGGGGAAATATCATGTGCAGGTTTGTACAAATGTTTCCTGTATGCTGCGCGGTGCATACGAAATTTGGGATGCAGTAAAAGAAAATTTAGGTTTGGAAAATATGCAGGTTACTTCTGACGGAAAATTTTCTCTCGAAGAAGTTGAATGTATGGGAGCCTGCGGTTATGCTCCAATGATTGCTGTAAATGAAGATTTTCACGAGAATTTAACTAAAGAAAAAGTTTTAGAAATTTTGGATTCGTTAAAATAATGGAAGAAATTAGAATAGTTTTACCAAAAATACCGGACTTTCATAAATTAGATGTTTACGAACAAAATGGCGGGTATCAATCAGCTAAAAAAGCTTTCGGTATGTCATCTGATGATGTTATTGATATAGTTAAGAAATCAGGTTTAAGAGGCAGAGGCGGAGCGGCATTTTCAGCCGGATTGAAGTGGAGCTTTATGCCCAAAGGTAATGATAAGCCTAAATATCTTGCTATCAATGGTGACGAAAGCGAACCGGGTTCTTTTAAAGACAGACAAATTTTTGAAGATAATCCTCATCAAATGATTGAAGGTATTTTAATTGCCTGTTATGCAATTGGAGCAAAAACTGCTTATATATATATCCGTGGCGAATACCACAAATGGATTTATATGGTTCAAAAAGCTGTTGATGATGCTTATGAAGCCGGATATATCGGCGAGAAAATGAAAGAAAAGTTTGGGACAGATTTTTCATGTGAAATTCATGTTCATAAAGGTGCCGGTGCTTACATTTGCGGTGAAGAATCTGCTTTAATGAATTCACTTGAAGGTCATAGAGGTTATCCAAGAATTAAACCTCCGTTTCCTGCGCAAAGAGGTTTATGGGGAAATCCAACAACAATTAATAATGTTGAGACAATTACTAATGTTCCAAAAATTATTGAAAAAGGCTGGGAATGGTTCTCATCCATCGGCGCTCAAAAACATCCCGGTACAATTCTTTTTGGTTTAAGCGGACATATAAATAAACCAGGTGTTTACGAAATTCCTTCCGGAATTCTATTAACCGAACTTTTAGAAAAGTATGGCGGTGGAGTTCCCGGCGGTAAAAAAATTAAATGTGTTATTCCTGGTGGTTCATCTATGCCTCCTCTAAGAGGAGATTCTTTGGAAGGAATTAGAATGGACGCCGATTCATTGCGAGATGCCGGTTCTGCTATTGGTACTGCTGGTGTTATGGTAATGGACGAAGATACTAATCTTCTTAAAGTTCTTCTGCGTATTACAAAATTTTATCATCATGAAAGCTGTGGACAGTGTACTCCTTGCCGTGAAGGTACAGGCTGGATGGAAAAAGCCTTGAAAAGAATGGCTGACGGAAATGGTACTTCTAAAGATTTAGATATGCTCGAAAGTGTTGCAAAAAATATCGAAGGAAATACAATCTGTGCTTTAGGCGATGCAGCAGCTTGGCCTGTTAAATTTATGATTCAAAGATTTAGAAATGAATTAGAAGAATACTTAAATCCAGAAGTAACTTTAACCGTAAAAAATAAAGTTCATTCTATGAGAAATACTGTTAATCCGCTTAAAGATTTTGTAAGATAATTTTCGTAGAATATAATTGCAATTTAACCCCGAAATCAATTTGATTTGCGGGGTTTTTTTATAATCAAAAGTTAACTTGCCCATCTTGCTTAACCCCAAAACAACAGTTAATCTTGATTAAATTCCTAATCAATTATTTAATTAGCATTGCCTCTTATAATTATTTTTTTTAGATTTGATGTTCACAAGACCTCGTTGTACAATTTTCGCGTTTTTACGCAGATTCAATATTCTGAAACTCCTGTTTTATTTTTAATATTATTTGTTTTTAATCAAACTTTGAATTTACATTGAATTTAATTTTTGCATTAACAAAGTAATAGTATGATGAAAAATGGGAATAAATTAATGGTAGATCCAAATAATTCCACAAGAATAAATTTGCTTGATGTTAAAAAGCAAGAATTGATTTCGTTAATTCTTCATTCAATATACATTTCTACAAATTTTTCTGAACTTATAATTAAAATAACCTCCTTAATCAAAGAATTTACAGAGATTCAAGCAATAGCTATTAGATTAAAAAAGGGAAATGATTTCCCTTATTTTTTTTCTTCCGGCTTTCCAAAATATTTTATCAAACGAGAAAATTCACTAATTAAAGATGGACAAGCAGATCTATTCGCAAATGGTGAATTATGCAAGAATATTCAACTTGAATGTATGTGCGGACAAGTTTTAGATGGTCGTATAAATATAAATGATGATTTTATTACTAGTTCAGGAAGTTTCTGGACTAACAGCACAACTTTATTGCTTAATTCTATAAATCCCCAAGATAGATTAAAAACAAGAAATGAATGTAATCGTGCCGGATATGAATCGGTTGCTTTAATTCCCATAAAAATTCCAAATAATAAAAGAATTGGATTGCTGCAGCTAAATGATAAAAGAAAGGATCTTTTCAATGAAGAATTAATTCAGTTTTTTGAAGATTTATGCAAAACTATTGGTTTGGCAATTCAAATAAAAAATAAAGAAGAGGAATTGCTTTCTCAAACAAAAACTCTCGATCATAAAAATAAGCTGTTAAATGCAATATATAAATGTGGACAAACATTAAATAGATACGATTTATCTGAAAGTGAGATTTATGCCGAACTCTTCGAAATTTTTAAGGAAATTTCTTATATTCCCAAATTTGCAGGACTTTATTTTGAAATAGAACAGAACAAATTTTATTCTGTCAATTTCACTAAAACCAAACAAGTATTTAGAAAAAAATAAATGTAAATGGCATTAATTTTGGCAAAATTGAATTTTACTTTAAGGAAGATTCTGAAGTATTTGATGACAAGCCCTATATGGATGAATTAAAAAATTTCCTCACTACAATAGTTTCCAATTTACAGGATTATATTAAACAGCATCGTTACGAAAAGAATCATAAACAGTCGGAAATGAGATTTAATACAATCTGGCAAAATTCATATGATGCAATGAGGTTAACAAATTCGAAAGGGATAATGATTGCTGTAAATGATGCATTTTGCAAGTTGGTAAATATGGAAATGCACGAGCTCATGGGAAAACATTTTTTATATATTTATGAAGAGGGAACTAAACAAGCAATTGAAAATGAGATAGTTAAAAATTATCCTGAAAATAATACAAAATATATTGGACCTTTTAAAAAAGAAGTAATACTTAAAACCAAAGCTAAATTACAAATTGAAATTTCATTTTCTGTTATCAAATGGGAAGATGACGATTATTTAACTCTTGCAATAATAAGAGATATAACAGAGAAAGTTAGGCTTGAAGAAGAAAGAAAAAATAATGAAAAACTTGCTACAATAGGAAAGCTAACCTCATTTTTAACACATGAAATTAAATCATATCTAAATCCAATGAAAATGACTATAGGCTATCTAAATAAAAATATAAAATTTGCAGATAATGAACTGTGTTACTTCAAATTGCTGGGACAGCAGGTTAATAGATTAGAACATTTAGTAAAAGAAACTCTTGAATTTGCAAAGTATAACAATATTCATCTGAAAGAAATAAATTTGTTCTCTTTAATTGACTCATTAAAATTATTCTTTAAGCAAGTTTTAGAGCAAAAAGAAATTGAATTTAAGAATAATATAAATCCTAAAATTATTTTAGAAGCAGATTATGAAAAACTTCAAGGGGTTTTTCTTCATATAATTGAAAATTCAATTGAAGCATCACCCCATAAAGGCAAAATTGAAATATCTAATGAACTTGATCCAAATAAAAAGTGTGTTTATATAAGAACTAAAGATGAAGGAAATGGAATAAGAGAAGGCAATAAAATTTTTGAACCTTTTATTACAACAAAATCATCGGGAACCGGATTAGGATTACCTATAGCAAAAAAATATCTTGAAATGCATAAGGCTGAAATAAAATTATTAAATAATGAAAAGGGCAATACTGTTTTCGAAATAATTTTTCCATGGAGCGGAGTAAAAGATGGACACAATTCTAATTATTGATGATGACGAATACACACGTGAATTTATTTATATGTATTTAACGGATTTAAAGTACAAAGTTTTATTAGCAGGAAATGGAACCGAGGGATTAAAAGTAATTAGTGAAACAACTCCCGATTTAATTATTACAGATTTGAGAATGCCGGATATGACAGGAATTGATATCCTGCAAAAAGCACGTGAAATTGATTCTTCTATACAAGTTGTATTAATAACTGCGTTTGAAGATATGCAGTCAATTATTAAAGCGATGCAGATGGGAGCTTATGATTATATTGAAAAACCACTCGAAATAGAACTTTTTGGTCACACCATAAAACGTGCTTTAGAAAGCAAAAAACTTAGCGAAAGAATGGCAATTTCAATTTTTGAGGATACGCGCGATATTTCAATAAGTGAAAGTATTGTTGGTAAAACTTCAGCTATAAAACAAATATTTAAGAAGATTGGAAAGATTTCTAACAGCAGAGTAAATGTTTTAATTCAAGGAGAAAGTGGGACTGGAAAGGAATTAATAACGAAAGTAATTCATCATACCGGAGTTACAAAAAATCAACCATTGGTTGCAGTAAATTGCACAGCTTTAACAGAATCTCTACTAGAAAGTGAATTATTTGGTCATGTTAAAGGAGCATTTACAGGTGCAATACGGGATAAAAAAGGGAAGTTTGAACTTGCTGAAGAAGGAACAGTTTTTCTTGATGAGATTTCAGAAATTTCGACAAAACTTCAAGCAAAACTTTTAAGAGTCCTACAAGAAAAGGAATTTGAAAGAGTTGGCGGAGAATCCACAATTCCAATGAAAGCAAGAATTATTGCTGCAACAAATCAAAATCTTTCTGAATTAGTCGATTCTGGTCAGTTTAGAGAAGATTTGTATTATAGATTAAAAGTTTTCACAATTGAAGTGCCGCCACTGCGTGAAAGAAAAGAAGACATTCCGGATTTAGTAGTTCACTTTCTAAAGAAAATTAATAGAGAACTTCACAAAAATGTTAGAAAAATTACTTATGAAGCTATGGAGCTTTTACAGAATTATAATTGGGTTGGAAATGTAAGAGAGTTAGAAAATACACTTTTGC
>SWCC01010238.1_pt1 | contig 17224 bp, 9 predicted proteins | sample 4692971 | NCBI WGS metagenome assembly SWCC01 (sample SAMN10267277, study PRJNA491770) | bioreactor metagenome | isolation source: DHS bioreactor inoculated with subseafloor sediment | place: Japan: off Shimokita Peninsula | collected 2006-08 | reverse complement strand
ACAAAAAATCTTTTTTATGATATAGAATTTTTTTTGATTTGAATAAAATTATATTTAAATTTTTATTCGGATTGCTTTCTTCATTGTTATATCACAATTCTTTTCTAAAAATTAGTTATTTTTATGGCTGATTAAATTTAGAGCTATGAGAAATTACCTTTTTTTTACTGCCGAAATATTCATTTACATTATTCACAAGACTTTAAGATTTCTTAAATTTTTTACATTTACTAAGTCATCCGAAAAGATTGGTATTATTGTATTTAAAAAATTAGGTGACACAGTATTTGTTGTTCCGGCTATACAGCTTTTAATTCAGAAATATAAAAAAGAAAATGTAGTAATATTTTGTTACAGTAAATCCATGCCAATCCTTGAAGAATCAATTGATGCGGAAATTGTAAAAGTTGGTTATTATGATTTTTGGCTAAGAGGACGAATTGCAAATTATTCTGTTAGAAAAAAAATTGCAAAATATAAATTCAAAAAAATATACGATTTAACATGTCAAGTTAGATCTGCAACTGCTATTTTGGGATTTAATGCTGAGCTCAAAGGTCATAATGATAAATATTGCAGTGGAGTTTATGATCAATTTGTGAATCCATTGCATATTAATTCCTTGATAGATCGTTTTCTTTATATAGCGGATCCATACAACAGTATAATTCCATTTGATTGGGATGGAAGTTTTCCTCCAAAATTGGAAATTGAAAAGCGAATTTTAATTCATCCTTTTGCCGGATGGCAAGCTAAAGAATGGAATTTTAATAAGTTTATTGATTTATATTTGCTTCTTTCTAAAGAATATTTAGTGACAATTATTTTTGAATCTGACTTTGTTTCAAGAGATATCAAATTATTTTTGGAAAAAGAAAAAATCAATTTTAAAGAAATTAATAATATTCGCGACTTAATAACAGAAATAAATGAATGTTCAGTTTTAATTGGAAATGATTCAGGTCCAATTTATGTAGCAAGATTATTAGGAAAACCTACTTTCACAATATACGGTCCTACTAATCCACAGTTTACAATGGTAGAAAGTATTTATCATTCAAAAATAAACAAAGAAATAATATGCTCGCCATTGAATGATGAGCAATATTGCTTTACATTTGCAGGCAGAAAAGGATGCCCCTCATTTGAATGTATGCATCAGTTAAAAGTAGATGAAGTTTATTCCTCAATTCTTTCATACTTCAACAAAATTGATTTTGGTATAAATAAGAGAAACGAAGTTATATGATAAATTTACTTTTGCTGGCAGATGTAAATTCACCTCACACAATAAAATGGGCAACTAATTTAGATCAGAATAATATTAAAGTGACAATTTTCACTTTGTCTGTCTTAGAAACTGAAGCTTTCAATCAACATAAAAATATTTCTATAATTTCTCATAAATTTAATAGTTCCACTTTTCTTACAGAGAGTGGAAGTCTAAGAAAAATAAAATATTTAACTGTTGTTTCTGAACTGAAGAGATTGATAAATGTTTTAAAACCTGATATTCTACATGCGCATTTTGCTTCAAGCTATGGTTTAATAGGAGCATTAACCGGATTTAAAAATTATGTTATTTCCTTGTGGGGACAGGATATTATGCTGTTCCCGACTCACTCTCCATTGCATAAAGCTGTTTTCAAATTTAATCTTTCTAAAGCTGCTAAAATTACTGCAACCAGCAAATTAATGGTTGAAAGATTGAGGAATTATTCTACAAAAGAAGCCATATTAATTCCATTTGGCATTGATACAAATTATTTTGACAAAAAAGAAATTAAAAGACTTTATAATGGATCTTTTGTAATTGGAACAATAAAAAACTTGGAAGATAAATACGGAATTGATATTCTTTTGAAATCATTTAAAGAAGTTAAAAACAGCAATATTAACAAAGATCTAAAATTATTAATAGTTGGAAAGGGAAGTAAAGAAAAAGAATTAAAGAGCTTAGCGGCTAAACTTGGGATTGCAGATAATGTTTCATTCCACGGTTTCGTTGATCATTCTGAAATTGATAAATATCATAATTACATGGATTTGGAAGTTTATCTATCAAGAGCAGAAAGTTTTGGAGTTTCTATTATAGAAGCTAGTGCATGTAAAAATCCGGTTATTGTAAGCGATGTTGGTGGGCTTCCGGAGGTTGTGCTAGATGGCAAAACTGGTTATATCGTTCCAAAAGAAAATTTCAAATCTGCAGCTGAGAAAATTAATGTTTTGATTAAAGACAATGAACTAAGAAATAAAATGGGCATGCAAGGCAGAGATTTTGTTAAATTAAATTACGATCTGAATTCAAATGTTAATGATATGATAAATCTTTATAAATCACTTCTTTAAAAAATGTCAAAAAAAACTAAAGTATCTTTAGTACAAGCTTCCTTTTTCCTTACCTTAATATTATTCTTTACAAAAATTATTGGATTTTTTAGAGAAATTATTTTTGCAATTGAATTTGGTACTTCAAAAGAATTTGATTTGTACCTTATCGGAGTTGCAATTCCAATAATGATAAACACTCTCTTTTTTTATTTATCACAAAATTATTTCATTCCAAATTATTACAAAAACAAAAAGGAAAATAAAAAGGATGATTCAACATTTTTTAATGAATCATTTTGGCTTTTTGTTTTCTTTGGGATTTTAATAAGTCTAATATTATTTACTTTCTCAAAAATTATAATTGCTGCTTACACAGAAGGTTTAACAAACGAAGAGATAATTTTAGTAGAGAATATTTTTATCATTATTGCACTTACAATTCCTTTAAATACTGCTTTTTCAATTTGTTCATCTTACTTTGTAGCAAATTATAAATATCATATTCCCTATATAACGCAGTTAGTTAATAACATAATTATACTTTTATTAATAATTGTTCTTTCCAATTTTATTGGGATTTATTCAATTCCGGCTGCTTACATAATTGCAAATCTATTTCAACTAATTTTCATTTTATTAGTGATTAGCAGATTAATAAAGATTTCTTTACCAACAATTTCTACATTTAGATCGATCTCAAAAGTTAGTCTTACTTCATTTTCAATAACTGTTTTGATCGAATTTTTTAGTTTGTCTTATGTGATAATAGATAGATATTTTTTCCCTTATGTAGATCAAGGGGGCATTTCGGCTTTAAATTATGCCGGTACAATATTTAATCTGCCAATGTCAATTTTTGTTGCCTCAATAGGTGCAATTTTGCTCCCTAAATTCTCGAATACTTTTTATAATAAAGACGAAATAAATAGTTTTGCAAGCGGAATTAAAGATATCTTAAATGCGGTCATAATATTTATGACTCCAGTATTGATACTATTTGTTTTTCATGGTTATTCCTTAATTAAAATAATATTTCAAAGAGGAATTTTTAATAGCGGAGATACTTTAATTACTAATGAACTATTGGGGATTCTTTCTTTTGGCTTGATTTTTTATGCTGCGTATTCAGTTATTAATAAAATACTTTACAGTGCACAATTCTTAAAATCATTTTTATTTTTAGTGATTTTGACAATTTTAGTGAAATTTACTTTTAATGCTTTTTTTGTTGACTCACTTAAACAAAATGCCTTAGCATATTCTACAATAATTTGTTACACAATTTTACTATTTGGAGGAATATTTATTATTGTGCGTAAATTGAAAATCCATTTTTATAAATCATTTCTCATAAATATTTTTCATGTCATTATCTTTTCATTTTTAATTTATATTTCATCAGATTTGATCTCCAAAATATTTTTCAATGCTTCAGTTTTTCAAGAAATTAACCAGATGTCGCTATTTGTTGTTATTTATTTCCTTACTATTTATTTTGCAGACAATTCAAGAAACTCAATTCTAAGAAAGGTCTTTTTTTCTTTTGCAAAATATTCTGAAAAATAAAGAACAAATTGCAGCTATAATTTTCTTGCCAATTTTAGCAGCTATTTTAATGAATCAGATTCTAATTGCCTTAGCAGCAATTTCTCTTGTTTTAATTTATTCGATTTTCGAAAAGGAAAAATTAGTACCTCTAACAATATTTGCATTCCTAATTTTGACAAGTGATGTAAGCGAAAATTTAAGATTAGGATTGACGTTTGTAACTATAACCTATTTACTATTTCTTTACGTTAAAGAGTATGGCTTGCGCTTTGACATAAATCTAATTTCCAGAGAATTTCTGGTCATTTTCCTTTATTTATTTTTAGTGATATTTGTTTCATCCTTTATTAATAGTGTGTATTTAAGCGGGATTTGGTTTTTGATAAAAAGTACGTTCTTTCTTTTATTATTTTATTTGTATTTAAGTCTGTCAAAAAATAATTATAAAATGGCAAAAGGATTTTTATTTGTCTTAACATTATCCTCATTAATACTAGCCTTTACAATTTTTTATGAATTTTATCAAAAGGGAATTGGACTTCTGGTTTCTAATGTTCTAATGAGGTATGGAGGAATTTATTCAAATATAAATGCTGCCGGCGTTTTAATTTCTACTGCAATTCCAGTTGCTTTATTTTTTCTTTTTATTGAAAAAAACATAATCTCGAAAATTTCTTTTTCGGTTATTTTATTCTTGTTGTCAATTTCATTGTTGCTTACGAATTCTAGATCTTCTTTAGTTGCAGCCTTTATTTCCGTAATTGTTATAATCTTTTTGATGCGTAAAAAATTGCTGAAATCAATTTTAATATATGGTTCTATCGCAATTGTAGTTCTTTTAATATTCACACCAATTTATGATTTAATTTCTACTCTACTCAGATTTGAAAGAATTGTAAATACTAGAAGTTTTATTTGGGATATAGCGTTTAATATCATCAGCAATAATCCAATTTTTGGCGTTGGTCCCGGTCAATTTCCAAATTATATTTATAAATATTTACCGGTAATGATAGGTACTTGGGATGAACAAGCAATAAATTTTGTGTATTCAGAAGCCGGACTTGGACATGCGCATAACTTCTTTTTGTTTTATTTCTCTGAGTTAGGTTTTTTAGGATTTGTTTTTACTATAGTTTTTCCGCTAATATTTTATAAAATTTTAGGTCGTTATTATAAATTATTCAAAAAAGAAAATTTAGTATTTGAGTTAAGTGTTTGTATTCTTGCAATTGCAGTTTTTACCGGCGCTTTATTTAGAGGTTTATTCGAATCAATTGGTATCTTTTCGTACGGCTGGATTGAACGTGATCTTCCTTTATGGATTGTTATAATTGTTTTCTTTTCAATTATTAAAAGAAATAAAACTGTTTTATGATAAATAAATTTATTCTTTTTTCTCTTTTGCTGATTTCCATTAGCGGGCAATCAATAAAAATAATTGAATCTTCAGAATCTAGATTTATTGCTGAAATATCTTTTGCAGGAACATATTCTATAAAAGATACAGTTGTAAACAATCATACATTTCAAAAGATAAATACCATTTGGGAGGCTTCAACAAGAAATGAAGGTGAACCATGGCTGCCATATTTTCCCTTTAACATAGCTGTTCCAAATGATTCAAAACCGCAATTAGTTTATCGAGTTGAGAAGAATAAATCACATTACAACAGATTAATAATTCCTTTTAATGAATTTCAAGATTCTGCATTTCCAAATGAAGGATTATATTTTGAAAGAGAAGTTTATTCGTCAAAAAATAATTTTCCAATAAACCCTGCAAAATTAGAAAATATATTCCGATTCCGATTTTCACAAGTTCAACCTGTTTCTATTTCACCTTTTCAGTATAATCCAATATCCAGAGAACTTATTGTAAATGAAAAAGTGAGAATCGAAATTTCATTTGGAAAATCATATAATAATAAAATATTTACTAAAATTGATGATAAACTCACAAATGATTTTCTAGCAAATGGAGTGCTTAATAACAATATTGCGACAAACTTTTCATCAAGGGAAGTAAACCAAAATGTAGTCCAATCCGATGATGTTTATTGGTATAATCCAAATAGTGAATACTATAAAATATTTATTTCTGAAACTGATGTTTACAGAATAACATATGATGAGCTAAATGATAAATTTAATTTTCCGGGAAAAATATCAAGTAACTCTTTACGCCTGTTTAATGAAGGGAAAGAAACTGCTATTGAAATAGTAAACAGTGAAGTAGGTCAATTTCAGAGCGGAGATTATTTCCAGTTTGTTGGTCACAAACCTACTCCTACTATATTTCATCAACAAAATATTTACACTAATAAAAATGTTTATTGGCTTACTATTGATAATCCTTCGGATCAACCGCTTCGCTATAAAGATAAAAATGGATTTCCCTCTAATTATTCATCAACGCATAAACAAGTTATAGAAACCGTGCACTATGAAGTAGATTCTCTATATGAAAGAATGGGACTGGCTTTCGACGATAATAGAGATCATTGGTACTGGGGGAAGGTTTCTGGAAATGGCGGAATTCCTCAGCAAAAATTTGAAGCAAGATTTGATGGATTTGTTAATCCAAGTCCGTTAGATAAATCAGCCACACTTAGAGTTTCACTGCACGGAATAAATAGACAAAACTGCTTTCCGGATCACAAAGCATTGATTTCATTGACTGATCAACCGATTGGTGAAATTAGTTGGGATGGTCAAGATCAAGCAATTTTTGAAAAATCATTTATAGTAGATGAAAACAATATAAAAATATTCCCGTCTGGTAATCTTTTGCAAGTAACATCTAACGGAGATGTTTGTGAATCAGGTTCTGATGAGATGAGAGTTAATTGGTTTCAAATTGATTATTGGCGATATAATAGAGCTGAAAATGGAAATAAATATTTCTTTAAGAGTCTGTCAAATGTAAATGGAATCACTAGATTTCAAGTCTGGCAGTGGACTAAAGAAAATGCAAAAATTTATGTTCCTTCAAAAAATCAAATTATTACAAATATTAGTTTCATTAATGACGATGATAATACTACTTATTGGATGGATACTGTAAATGTAAGAACTGATTATTATATGGTTTCCGATGATTATTATAAAATTGCAGATTCAATTAAATTGGATACTCCATCAAACCTTCGCAGCATTGACAATAAAGCTGATTACTTAATTATTACTCATAATAAATTTATTGAAGAGGCAAATCGTCTGGCTGAATTTAGATCTTCAAATTTAGATGGTTTTGATAATCCAAATATTTTTGTTGCTGATATTCAATCAATATACGATGAATTTTCTTATGGAATGCTTGATCCTGAATCACTGCAAAAATTTGTAAAATATACATTTGATCATTGGTCGGGCAATCCTCCTTCTTATGTAATTTTAATGGGAGATATGAGTTACGATTACAGAAAACTTTTGCAATCTAGTAGAATAAATTTTATTCCATCAATTCCTTATAAAGCAATTAGGTATGGGCAAATATCAAGCGACAATTTAATTGTTTGTGTAGCGGGAGACGATTTAATTCCTGACGCTGCAATAGGCAGAATTTCTTGTGAGACAAATGAAGAAGCAAAAATTCTTGTAGATAAAATTATTAACTATCCATCAAATAATGAAAAAGATTGGAAAGAAAATGTTTTGTTGATAGGCGCCGGACAAGATACCGAAGACGAACAGTTCTTTAGTTTTAATGCCAGTAATATTGATTTGGAAGATAAATATTTAATTCCCAATGGATATATGGCTGAAAAGGTTTTTAGATTTCCCGATCCAAAGTTTCCGGAACAATTGGAGTTTCAAGGGGAAGGACCTCAAATTAGAGAAAAAATTAATGATGGGGTTTCTGTAATTAATTTTTATGGTCATGGCGGCGGCTATCAATGGGATTTAGTTTTCTTAAATGATGACATTTACCTTTTAGAGAACAAGGGAAAACTCCCTCTTGTACTTAGCGTTACTTGTTATACTGGACATTTTGAAAATCAAGATGTATTTGGTGAAGTTTTTAATAAAGTTAAAGACAAGGGAAGTATTGCGTTTATTGGTAATGCCGGTCTAACTTTTTACACTCAAGGCGTTACATATAACAATTATTTCTTTCATGAATTTTTTACTAATAAAGAAACAATTGCCGGAAAAGCTTTTTTGAATTCAAAAATTAAACAAGCTGCCGGTGGTTTATTTGGAACAAAAAAGGATCATATTGCGCTTCTTACTTTTCTTGGCGATCCCGCTATTAAAATTGATATTCCAACCAAACCGGATTTTTATATTTCTTCAAATCAAATATCAATCACGCCTAATAATCCTTTAATTGGCGATACGGTTATTGTAAAAACTTCTTTTCTGAATAAAGGTAGTGCATTCCAAGATACAACTGTTCACGTTCAATTCTTTATTGAAAACAGCGATACATCTTATGAAATATTCAATTTTGATATGGAATCATTCGGACAGAAAGATTCAGTAACATTTAAATATATTGCTGAAGTTGAAGGAATAAATAAAATTATTGCTGAAATTAATTCAATTAAAATTATAGACGAAATTGATCTATCCGATAATATTGCCGAAAGTAGTTTTAATGTTTTTGATCTAACTTCACCAAAAGTTCTAAAACCGATTAATGGGTATTTTTCGTCCAAGGGAAAAATTGAATTTGTAATTGCAGACTTTGGTTATTATCTGAATCAAAGTTTATCTTACTTTATTGAAATAGATTCTACTATTAATTTTACAAATCCGGTTTTATTATCCGGAGAAATAAAGCCGGAAAAAGCTTTAGTAAATTGGGAAACACCTGAATTAAACGAAGGAAATTATTTCTGGCGCACAAGACTTTTTGACGGTGAAAAGTACAGCGATTGGTCAGAAAAATTTTCATTCTCAATTTCTAAATTGTATCCTGATAATTCTTTTGGATTCCGTTCCGATAAAAAATTGTTAAAGTTGTTTGCTTCTTCAAATGTAAATTATGATTCAATAAATAATTCTCTTACTCTTAATACAAAGATTAATCCGCCAAAACCAATGCAAGTAAGACGAATTGATGATAAGATAATTGAAATGCCTGATCAATCAATGGGATTAACAACTATTACAACAGATGGGAAATATGTTTATACGGCAAACATAGCATACTTTAATAATTTCCAGCCTACTCAAATTCATAAATTAGGAACAGGATTTAATGGAACAATTCGGGGAGAATATTACGGAACGGTAGGAGAGTTTGCCTCACAAATTAGAAGTCAGATGTTTTACCTTAACGGTTTTATCTATGTCCCCTATGGTGATCCTTATCAATTAATAAAAGTAAATAGTGAAACCGGAGATTCTTCAATTGTTAAAATTCCGGCAGGATTAATTCGTGATGCTGATTCAAGAGTTGCTTCCGGTTTTTTCTTTTTAGCCACAGATGGAAATTTTGTTTATAATTTATCCAGAGCTGATTCACTTGGAAATAACAATTATGTTCTAAGAATTTTAGATCCAAATAATGGTTGGAATAAAGTTCAAGAAGATGTAATAACTTCAAGTACAACTTATGAAGGATTTAAAAATTTCTTCGCTGTTGACGGATACATTTATCCATATGAAAATCTTTATAGTAATTTCATGCGCCGTATAAGGGGAAGCGATGGATTTTATGAAGAAGAATGGGTTACAGGAAATAAAAATTATTATGCATGGTGTTACGATCATCAGAACGATGTTGTGTATGCCTCAATTTTTAGAGCAGATATTAAGCCTGAACTTCATGCTTTTATTGGAAAATACAAAGAATCAAAAGGAGAAATTATTTCTCCTAAAATAGGACCTGCTTCGGTTTGGAATAAACTTGCTTATGACCTTACTGAGACTGGTTATAAAGGTACAAAAGAAGTTTTAATTGAAGGATTAAATTCAATTTCAAGAAAATGGGAAGGATTGATTAGCAATCCTGTTAATTCTTCTGATATCCAATTAAATAGCGTTGATTCCAAGATTTATAAACACGTAAGAGTTCGATTTTCCTTTGCTGACAGCACAGTTGGAGTTTCACCTCCTATAAGTCTAAATTCTCTTCAGTTAGATTATTCATCATTTCCGGAAATTCTTTTATTAAATGAAAATTTAACTTTTACACCGGATTCTGTTTTACAAGGTATCCCAACTGAATTATCATTTTCATTGCAGAACATCGGCTATTCGAAAATTGACAGTCTGGAAGTTAAATTTTATTTAAATGAGAATGATTCTGCATTTTATTCGGAATCAATAAACATTTCGCCCGATTCAACAAAAATTATAAATTATACTATTGATTCTACTCCACTACTTTTTAAAAATTTAATTAAAGTTACAGCCGGTACTTTGGAAAATGAATTTTTTGATTTTAATAATTTTGCAGAAAATAACTTTTTTGTTGCAAGAGATTCTTCACGACCTCAATTTGAAATCACTTTTGATGGTTCTGAAATTCTAAATGGTGATTTAATATCTGCCGAACCGGAAATATTTATTTCACTTACTGATAACAGTCCTTTGCCATTAGACACAAATTCCTTTTTCATTTATTATGATTTTGAAAAAGTTTCTGTAACCCAAACTGACACTATGAATTATGCCTACACTCAATTTCCAAATTCTAAATTTATAATTAATTGGAAACCAAAGTTTAATGACGGCGCGCATCTTTTAGAAGTTTTAGCCAAGGATGCTTCAAATAATTATTTTGATACAACCGGATATAAAATAAATTTTGTTGTTGATACAGAGAATGATATTAAAGATATTTTTAATTATCCAAATCCTTTTAGTGAATTTACTCATTTTACATTTAACCTTACCGGAGGTGTAAAACCGGAGGAAGTTAATATTAAAGTATATACTGTTGCCGGAAGATTGATAAAAGATATTGATGTTGATGTATCAACTTTGCAGTTTGGATTTAATAAAATATTTTGGGATGGTAAAGACCAAGATAGAAATGATATTGCAAATGGTGTTTATTTTTATAAAATTTCGTTTGTGAATAAAGACGAAAAGAAAACTCAAATAAAAAAACTTGCAAGAGTAAGATGACATACAAACTGCAGATTAACAATTTCTACTTTCAAAAACTTAATCCTCTTTTATTAAGACACTGTCCTGATCTATAACATTTCGTTATATTAAGTTCCAAAATTTACCAATAACTAAAAATCGGAGTACCAATTATGTGCGGAATAGTTGGATATATAGGGGAACAAAATTCGGTTCCTATTCTTATAGAAGGATTAAAAAGACTTGAGTATAGAGGATATGATTCAGCGGGCATTGCCTCTATCAGCTTAGGAAAATCAGATTTAATAAAAGTAAAAGGGAAAGTTAATGCTCTTGAAGAAAAAGTATTAAAAGAAAAATTGCAAGGTAATATTGGGATTGGGCATACCAGATGGGCTACTCACGGTGTTCCTAATGTACCAAATGCGCATCCTCATTTTAATAGTGATAAAACATTATATTTAATTCATAATGGAATTATTGAGAACTATACAGTTCTTAAAAAAACATTAATGGATTCAGGCTATCAATTTAATTCAGAAACAGATTCAGAAGTGCTTGTTCATTTAATAGATTCATTTGTTAAAAAGGGAAATGATTTATTTAATTCGGTTAGATATTCTCTAAATGAGGTTGAAGGCGCTTACGGAATTTGTGTTATTTCTTCTGATGAACCGGATAAAATAATTGTTGCAAAAAAAGGTTCCCCTTTAGTAATTGGAATTGGTGACGGTGAAAACTATATAGCTTCTGATGTTAATGCTCTGATCTCTTATACTAGTCAAATAGTCTATTTAGAAGATGATGAAATTGCAGTGGTTTATAAAGACAAGTTTCAAGCCAGATCTATAACAGATGAAGAGATTATTAAAGAAGTTCATGAAGTTAAAATTGCATTGCAGGAAATAAGCAAAGGGGGCTATCCTCATTATATGCTTAAAGAAATTATGGAACAGCCTGAATCTGTGCGCAATTCTATGCGAGGCAGACTTCTTTTTGATGATGGGATTTCAAAACTTGGTGGATTAGAAGGTTTTGAAAATAGAATTGCCTATTCAAGAAGAATTATAATTTCTGCGTGCGGTACTTCATGGCATGCCGGTTTAGTAGGCGAATATATGATAGAGCAGTATGCAGGAATTCCGGTTGAAGTAGATTATGCTTCTGAATTTCGTTATAGAAATCCGGTAATCCAGCCTGATGATACAATGATATTTATTTCGCAATCCGGAGAAACCGCGGATACATTGGCTGCAATGAAAGAAGCTAAACGCAAAGGTGCGTTAGTACTGGGAGTTTGTAATGTTGTTGGAAGTTCAATCGCTAGAGAAAGTACTTCGGGAGTTTATATACATGCCGGACCTGAAATTGGTGTAGCTTCAACAAAAGCTTTTACATCTCAATTAGTTGTTCTTGCATTGATTACTGTATTGTTGGCAAGAAAAAGAAATATGTCATTAATTGACGGTAAAAAGATTTTAGAAGAAATTGATTCACTCCCCGGAAAAATTGAAAAAATTCTGCAAATAAATGATCAGATTGAAGCTATTGCTGACAAATTTGTAGATGCTAAAAACTTCCTTTATCTAGGAAGAGGTTATAATTTCCCCGTAGCTCTAGAAGGTGCATTAAAACTGAAAGAAATCTCTTATATACATGCCGAAGGCTATCCTGCAGCAGAAATGAAGCATGGACCTATTGCATTAATTGATGAGAATATGCCTACAGTTGTTATTGCTCCTAATGATTCGGTTTATGAAAAAGTTTTAAGCAATATTGAAGAAGTAAAAGCACGTAAAGGAAAAGTTATTGCCATTGCTAATGAAGATGACGACAAAATAGATAAATTAGTTGATCATGTTATTAAGGTTCCTCAAACAATAAGAATGTTAATGCCTATTCTTACAGTTATTCCGCTTCAATTATTGGCGTACCATATTGCTGTTAAAAAGGGACTAAATGTTGATCAACCCCGCAATTTAGCTAAAAGTGTAACTGTAGAATAATAACCTGGAGGTTAAAAATGGCTGTTAAAAATGTATTAATTATGGGTGCTGCTGGACGAGATTTTCACAACTTTAATGTTTATTTCAGAGATAACGAAGATTATAATGTTGTGGCTTTTACTGCAACTCAAATCCCTAATATTGACGGAAGAAATTATCCTGCCGAATTAGCCGGAAAATTATATCCAAATGGAATTAAAATTTATGAAGAATCGGAATTATTAAATTTGATTAAAGAATTTAATGTGCATGAAGTTGTTTTTGCCTATTCCGATGTACCGTTTAATTATGTTATGACAAAAGCTTCAATTGTAAATGCTGCCGGAATTTCTTTCAGACTTTTAGGCGCTGATGAAACAATGATTAAATCTACTAAACCATTAATTTCTGTTTTAGCTGTTAGAACAGGATGCGGGAAATCTCAAACATCTCGAACAATTGTGAAACTTCTTAGAGATGCAGGTAAAAAGGTAGTTGCTATTCGTCATCCAATGCCTTACGGTGATTTAGTCAAACAAAAAGTTCAAAGATTTGCAACTTTGGAAGATCTTAAAACACATGAATGTACTATTGAAGAAATTGAAGAATATGAACCGCATATAGCACTTGGCGGAATTATATACGCCGGAGTTGATTACGAAGCAATTTTAAGAGAAGCCGAAAAAGAAGCTGATGTTATTTTGTGGGATGGCGGAAATAACGATATGTCTTTCTATAAAGCAGACGTAACTTTTACTGTTGTTGATCCGCACAGACCGGGTCATGAAATGATGTATTATCCCGGAAATACTTCTCTTAGAATGGCTGATGCAGTAGTTGTAAATAAAATTGATTCTGCATCTCCGGAAAATATCTTGACTGTGATAAATAATGCAAAAGCTGTTAATCCTAATGCAATTATTATTGAAGGCGCATCACCGCTTACTGTTGACGATCCTTCTGTTATAAGAGGAAAGAGAGTTCTTGTTGTTGAAGATGGACCAACTTTAACTCATGGTGAAATGAAATTTGGTGCAGGTACTGTCGCAGCTCAGAAATTAGGTGCTTCTGAAATTGTAGATCCAAGACCTTATACTGTAAATTCTATCACAGCTACTTTTGAAAAATATCCTAACATTGGAATTCTATTGCCTGCAATGGGTTATGGTGATGAACAAATGAAGGATCTTGAAGAAACCATAAATAGAGTAGATTGTGATTCTGTAGTAATTGGAACCCCAATTGATTTAGGAAGAATTCTTAAAATCAATAAACCAAACACTAGAGTAAAATATGAACTCCAAGAAATTGGTGATGTAACTGTGAAATCTGTTTTGAAAGAAAAAGGAATTTTATGAAAAAACTTGCAGTAGCAGCTTTTGGCGGGAATGCATTATTAAGAGGAAATGAAACAGGTACTATTGAGCAGCAAGAAAAAAATGCTTACGATACCTGCCAAAAGATTGTTAACCTTGTTGAAAAAGATTATAACTTAATAATTACTCATGGCAATGGTCCGCAAGTTGGTAATATTCTTCTTCGAAATGAAGCAGGATATAATCAATTTAAAATACCTAAAATGCCTTTAGATATTTGTGTAGCCGATTCCCAAGGTGGGATCGGTTACATGATTGAAAGAATGCTTCGCAATGTCCTTACTGAAAGAAAAGTTAAAAGAAATGTTGTTACGCTTGTAACTCAAACTCTTGTTGATATTAAAGATCCTGCATTTCAAAATCCAACTAAACCGGTTGGACAGTATTATCTGAAAGAGGAGGCTGATTTATTATCAAAAGCAAACAACTGGGTGTTCCAAGAAGATCCAAGGAAAAGAGGTTGGAGAAGAGTTGTACCTTCACCAAAACCAATTGATGTAATAAATAAGAAATTAATTCGAGATTTGGCAAAAAGAGGCAATATCGTTATTGCGGTCGGCGGGGGAGGAGTTCCTATATTCCTTGATGAGAATAATAGATTTGATGCACAAGAAGCCGTTATTGATAAAGATTTAGCATCATCATTATTAGCCAGCGATATTAAAGCGGATGAGTTTTATATTATTACGGATGTTCCTAAAGTTTATATTAATTACGGCAAACAAAATCAAGAACAGCTAAATACTATAACTCTTGATCAAGCAAAAAAATATTTAGAAGAAGGACATTTTGCTTCGGGAAGTATGGGACCTAAAGTTCAAGCTTGCATTAGCTATATAGAAAATGGCGGAAAAGAAACAATTATTACAGAAGCTTCAGAACTTGAAAAAGACAATTGCGGAACCAGAATAGTATCAAATAGAATTAGTTGATCAAAAATTAAATTAAATATGGTTGTCTCATTCTGAGTCGAAGATATTTTGTTGCAACGAATGCAACAGCTATTCAGCTAAGTTCTTCAGAATGAAAAAAATATAATTAATGTCATTCCAGTTTCCGTTTTTTGGAATACCGGAATCTCCAAAACAAAAAAGTAAAATCAAATTATAAAATGAGGAAAAAATGGCATTCAATTTAAGAAATAGAAATTTTTTAAAACTTCTCGATTTTACTCCGGAAGAAATAAAATTTTTATTAGAATTATCAAAAGAATTAAAAGCGGCAAAATATGCCGGAACGGAAAGACAAAGACTTAAAGGTAAAAATGTTGTTTTACTTTTCGCAAAAGATTCAACTAGAACAAGATGCGCTTTTGAAGTAGCTGCTTTAGATCAAGGTGCTGGTGTAACTTATTTGGGACCTTCAGGCTCTCAAATGGGCAAAAAAGAATCTATGAAAGATACTGCCAGAGTGTTGGGAAGAATGTATGACGGAATTGAATACCGCGGCTATGGACAAGAAATTGTTGAAGAACTAGGCGCTTATGCCGGTGTTCCGGTTTGGAACGGATTGACAAATGAATTTCATCCTACTCAAATATTGGCTGATTTTCTTACAATTATGGAACACAGCAAAAAACCTTTAAATGAAGTAACTCTAGCTTATCTTGGCGATGCAAGAAATAACATGGGGAATTCTTTAATGGTTGGATGTGCTAAAATGGGAATGAAATTTAGAGCAGTTGCTCCAAAAAACCTTTGGCCAAATGAAGAATTAGTAAAACAATGTGAAGATATTGCGAAAGAAACCGGTGCTTCTATAACATTAACAAAAAATCCTGTTGAAGGTGTTAAAGGCGCAGATTTTCTTTATACAGATGTTTGGGTTTCCATGGGTGAACCTGATGAGGTTTGGAACGAAAGAATAAATCTTATGAAACCTTATCAAATAAATATGGAAATGATCAAAAATACTGGCAATCCAGATGTTAAATTTATGCACTGTCTTCCGGCATTTCATAATAGAGAAACAACAGTCGGCGAAGAGATATTCCAAAAATTTGGATTAGACTCTATGGAAGTTTCTGATGATGTTTTTGAATCAAAACATTCAATTGTTTTTGATGAAGCAGAAAATAGACTTCATACTATAAAAGCAGTTATGGTAGCCACTTTAGGAAATTAATTTCCACATTAATAATTATTTCAAAAATAAGACCTCCTAAAGAAATTTTTAGTGAGGTCTTTACTTCTCAACCTCTTCTTTAAGTATAAAAAATCGTCTTAAAATAGTAATTAAATCATCTTTAATGACAACCAAAAATTTTATTATTATCGAAAAATTTTAGAAATCAAATAGTATATTTCTATTTCCTTAATAATTGGAGAAATAAAATATCATTATCGCACATCGAAGTAGAAGATAGTAAATAAGAAAATATTATTAGAACTAAAATTTATTTTATACAAAGGGAACAAAATTGGAAAAATATTTCAAATTCTCCGAAAATAAAACAGATCTTAAAACAGAAATAATTGCCGGAATAACTACATTTTTATCTGCTATGTATATAATAGTTGTAAATCCCGCAATAATCTCAGATACAGGAATGTCCTTTAACGGTGTTCTAACGGCAACTGTTCTTGTAAGTGCATTTAGTTCAATAATGATGGGATTATATGCTAACAATCCTATTTTAATTGCTCCCGGTATGGGGATTAATGCTTTTTTTACTTATACAATTGTATTGGGAATGGGTATTCCTTGGGATGTTGCGCTTGGTGCAGTTTTTTGGTCAGGAATTATTTTCTTAATATTATCTTTTCTCAACATTAGAACGCTTATAGTTAAAGCAATCCCTAAACAATTAAGACTAGCAATTGCAACCGGAATTGGGTTATTTATTTCATTTATTGGATTCTCCAATGCAAAGTTTGTTGTTGATAATCCGGAAACATTAATTGCGATTGGTGAGCTTAATTCTATATCAATTACATT